>JAABUU010002247.1_pt1 | contig 28093 bp, 23 predicted proteins | sample 5559301 | NCBI WGS metagenome assembly JAABUU01 (sample SAMN10711884, study PRJNA513360) | rock metagenome | isolation source: Antarctica rocks | place: Antarctica: Victoria Land, Richard Nunatak white
CCTCTACCTATTGCCTTGCCAGCCTTGTGAAAACACCTAATAAAATTGATGAGGTGGTATGGGATGCAACGTTGCCCGGAAGGCTTGACACCTTGAGGTGACCTGGGCAGCTTGTCTCGGGCCTTTGCTGCTTAGGTTACACCCGGGAGTTACAGCCCGATACATTGTTTTCTTACACAAAGTACTCATGCCAATGGTCTCCGTACATGCCATCTATCTGCACGGACGCAATACCTTGACTATCGTCCTGATTTCTGAAAGGCTGTTTGAAGATTCTTGACCATCGACTCCTTTACTTGGCAAAGACGCTCCCTGGCTATCATAGAGCGTCAAAGTAATACATGAATCCCAAGTCAGAAGAATGTCTTAGTTCGAGTATTTATACAATGATATAGTAGCTAAGTCGATGACTAAATATAGTAGCTGAAATGTATTTGAGTAGACTGTGACTGCAACGGAGATATTATCTCTTAGATATGGCCACGTTAATGCAAGGGCTCTGCCATATACCGAATCATCCGAATCATCCAAGGACCCACTGGCGGTTCAAGTCCTCGTGTCTCGCCCTTACGCTGGCCAGCAGATTGGAAGCCTTGAATTGGGACACCTCGGTCGTGGTGGCCTTCCGAGACGCTGTAGAGATCGTATTGAGGCAAGGCTAGGAAGAAAACTTACAATCCAGCTTGTGATATATAATAAAAGCCTTCGTAGTCGCGAGTATGAGCCTCACCACTCATTCACACATACATCTTTCATGTTCTCTCCTTCAAAGCTTAGCTTTGACTTCAGTATTCGCTTTAGCCCTATTCCTCACGTCCACGGGCTCCCACCAAGGGTAGGCCCCCGGCGCATCTTCCTGCATAGTACCCTGAAAGTGAGGCGACCGCTTTTCGAGGAACGACTTGATGCCCTCGTTCTTATCTCTAGTATCATCCAACACGTCAGGGGAACATAATTGTTAGCCAGGAAAGGGACGTGATTGGACAGACCTGCTCTGAAATAGCTCATATAGCAGTCTTGAGTCCAACAAGTGTGTCCCTTCCGCAGTCCCAGGATTTCGCCACATCATTTGGCGCATGAGGTATGTCGATACAGCGGATGTGTTCTGTGCAATCTCCTGCGCTAGCTCAAGCGCACGCGGAAGGACTTGGTTAGGATCGGGCAGTACTTCGGAGAAAAGATCAGCCAGCAGAGGTGATGTAGCTGGGTATATCGAGCCAGTTGTCGTGAGATGACTTCCGCGACACGTTAATGAGTAGTCTTGTTGTGGTTTTGGCCGCAGCGATGGCAGTCAAGCGGCACTGCTTACATTGCTTTCGAGTAACCTATCAATCTAGGTAAGAAGAAACTGGAGCAGGCTTCCATCACGATACCACGTCTGGCAAATACGAACCCGCATTTCGCCGACGCTGACGCAATTCTGATTGCGGCAGGGAGTCCCATGGTCATGCCGACGCCGACGGCAGAGCCGTTGATGGCCATAATAGTCGGTTTGCGGCAGTGGTGGATTGCGAGGACTACTCTTCCCCCTCTTATCCACTTCACGATTAGCAACCACCTTTCAATGTATGGTGGTAGTTGCGCCAGCTCATAGCGTAGTGCATAGCAGTAGCAGCATCCACCGCTGCAAGCCCTAACTTACCCATCCCGGTGCTCATTGACCGGCTCGTTCCCACCGTTTAGACCCACATCGAGATCTGCACCCGCGCAAAACATCTTTCCGTGGCCCGTCACCACTATCGCTTTCACTCTATTGTCAACATCGAACATGGCGAAAGCCCGTTCCATTTCCTCCATCATGGTATTTGTGAATGCATTGTGTTTACCAGGGCGGTAAAGGGTAAGGAGGATCACGGGCGTAGGTGTTGCAGAGGATGCCGGGACGTGGGAAATGCGGATGTCGTGGAGTGACAGGTCTGAGTAGGATGAGGGTAGTTCGACAGTGGTCGATGGCGGCGACATTGCGCAGGATAGCCGTCCGTGATTGTGCAAATAGAGAACTCAGTGTCTGCAAAACCGCCGATCAGTGTGTAGAAAGAGCGCCAGTCAGCCTTCAACAAAGCTGTCGGCTTCCCTCGGAGATTCTGAGCATGCTGGAATTTATCGATACCGTGAGGTACCGGAGTGCTGTTCACCGAGGTCTACGTGGGGGTACTGTAAAGGCGGAGAGCCGAAATCTGCGGTTACTAGTACCCTAAGGTAGCGAAGTTCCGAGCGTTCGATGTTGAATCGCGAAACTTACGTAATCATACCTGGTATATGAAGTGGACGACCACCTGAACCACCTGCGCTTGTGCTGATGTGTGTGTCTTGTCATGTTTTCAATCGGAAGGTTCGCGACTGGTTATGAACCACCAGAGTAATTGTACCTTGTCGATATCCATCTCCTTGGCACGAAACCGGAGCCCTGCAGCTACTATGGCACGTCGTACTGCGCCAGCGACTCGTGTGGACGTCTGTGCCGCAGTCAGGTGCTGGGCCTTGTGCAACAACGGAGTCAGAATGAGACAAACATATGCTTTCGTACACTCCAGACCGTACGAAATAACGTACAGGTATGAGTCCATCTTTGGTTCAGTGAAGTAACAGCTCGAATTGACCACGAGATGGCGGATCCTATTTCTATCACGGGGAGTGCTGTTGGCGTTATATCCTTTGGATTGACCGTCTTCTCAGGCCTGCTTCAGTATTACGGCGACTGGAAGGATTCGGAAAGAGACATTGCTGCTACGTATACTTCGATCGAAGGACTTACTAAAACCTTCATGCTTATCAAGGACACGTTAGAAGGCCAATCTTTCAGGCGCGACATCGTTGATAGAGTCTTGGAAAGTCTCAATTCTTGCTCTACGGGGGTGCAAAGTCTCGAAAAGAAATTGGCCAAAATCAGAAGCGCTACACCAGAGAAACCTGGCGAGAAACTCCGAGTCCATGCACGAAAAGCAGCGTATCCTTTCAAGAAGAGCACGTTGATAAAGCTAGCTGAAATAGTTTCAGACCTACGGGATAACCTTAGCCTGGCGGTGGATACATTGCAACTGTACGCTTGTGTTTCTCTTCGTCTCGAGGCTTCATTGTGACTGCTTAATGCTTGACCTTCTAGCGATGTGTCTACTTCATCTCTACGGAAGTTAGAGGATATCAGCACCCGATTGGCAATCCTTGTCCAGCGTTCCCAGTCTGCTTCTGCCGATGTCATTAAGGGCATCGCCGAAGTTCGACTCACTCAGAAAGGTTAGGATTTCCTGGACTCTGTGGCTAAAGTAGTCAAGAAACTGATCGCGCCCGGCAGAATATGACATTCGGTTACTGGATCAGGAAAGGATTGATATCATAGGGTGGCTATCTCCATTAAACTTCAACATTCGACAGAACGATGTCAGGTCCCGATGGCAGCAAGGGGCCGGCAAGTGGCTGCTACAGAGTGACCAGTTCCAGACGTGGCTCGATGGAAGAATCAACATTCTATGGTGTCCTGGCATGCGTAAGTAAATCCGGCCAAACGGACTAGTGTCTCTTGAGGCAGTGCTGATGTAAATATAGCTGGTGCTGGCAAGACAGTCCTTGTGTAGGCGCCCTCCGCTTTCCCTTAGGGACGCTGCCGTGTTCCTCCCCTCTTCGCTTGTAGCTGACCTCTACTTACCTCAGATCGGTCGTTGTTGACTACCTCAAGCAATGGACCCAGCCAGACGGTGTCGCATTGGGTATGTTTACTGCATCTATAACGCGATAGACCAGACAGCAACCAATCTTATAGCAAGTCTATTTCAGCAAGTTGTCCAACAGCAGACAGTGTTGTCTGAGGATGTTAAAAGCCTCTTTAAACATCATAGCAGAGAGCGAACTCGGCCCTCGCTTCCGGAGTACATCATGCTACTGCAAGCACACATTCAGCGTTTCTCCAGGGTTTTCATCGTCGTTGATGCTTTGGATGAATGCTCAGAAAACGACGGTGTCAGAGATTCATTTCTTGCTCAGCTTCGGTACCTGTTACCTAACATACGTCTCTTGGTGACTTCTCGAGATATCGCGTCCCTGGGCTACGCTTTTGAAGATGCTACCCGTTTGGAGATTCGTGCAAATGAGGACGATCTGAGGACCTATCTTCAAGTGCGACTCGAGGAGCAAGCACTGTTAACAAGTCATATCAAAGATGAACCTAGACTGAAAGACACCATCGTCAATACTATCATCGACAAAGCCAATGGCATGTAAGCTGTGGCACAATCTTTCTCATTAAAGGCGCCGCTAAGTATATCCGACTCTACAGGTTCTTACTTGCCGAACTACACCTTAATTCGCTTCTTAATCATGATAATCGCAGACATCTTCGCAGAGCTCTGCAGAGCTTGCCGGAGGATATCAACAAAACTTACGATGAAACTATGCTTCGGATCGAGAGTCAAGACCGACAAAAGGTTGAACGAGCCGGACAAGTCTTGTCTTGGATAAGTCTTGCAGAACAGCCAATAACGGTCCGAGAACTGCAATGCGCGCTTGCATTGGAGCCCGAAGACACTGAGTTTGACGAAGAAGCCGTCCCAAAGGAGAGTGCCCTGCTTTCTGTATGCTGTGGTCTTGTGGTTGTCGAGCAAGAAAGCAGCATTCTTCGCTTCGTCCATCTTACCACGGAGAAATATTTCGAGCAAACTCGGCAAACAAGATATCCCTCCGCTCAAAAGGCTTTGTCAGAGGCTTGCCTCACCTACCTCTCCCTAAACGTTTTCGCGAGTGGACCCTGTCCTGAGGAAAACATAGATATCATGTTCGACAGCGTGAGGGGCAGGTTGCAGGTCAATCCTCTTCTTAAGTACGCCGCTCGACACTGGGGAAATCATGCGCGCAAGGCGTTTGAGCAAGGTTTTAGTATCGACAATTTGATCTTGGAATTCCTTAAAGCCAGAGGGAGCGTAGGAAGCTCTGTACAAGCCGCAGATCTTCTTGACCCATTGAGGTGTTTCTTCAGCCCTGCAATACTGTACACTAACATCTCGGGTCTCCACATTGCCGCTGGATTTGGCTTGAACAAACTCGCAAGGCAATTGATAGACCAAGGGACCGATATCAATGTTAGGGACTATCTTTACTGGACACCACTACACAGAGCTGCCGCGAAGGGGCACGACGCCACAGTACGACTGTTACTTGACCGAGGCGCTGATACAAGGGCGAAAGATCCATGTAACTCGACCGCTCTTGACTTGGCAGCTGCCGCTGGACATGAGGCAGTGGTGCAGTCACTCTTAGAAGTTGAAACAGAAGTACGAACCGCCTTCGGAGGAATTTCACCATCCCACGGATTTGGCGCTGCCGCTGAAAGTGGGCATGTGAAGATTGTACAAATGCTTGTAGAGCGATTAAAACCTAATGAGCACAGGGGCAACATCATGGGTAAATTGCTGCATCGTGCTGTCCTGGCTGGACAAGAGAGGGTGGTGCGTTTGCTGCAGGAGGAAGGCGAAGGACTCGAAGGCTTCGATTTATACACAAGTCAGGCATTGGGCTTAGCGGCTTACAGGAACAACACTAGCATGATGGGATTGTTACTGAACAAGGGAGCCAACTCGGAGGCAGTCAATGACTACGGAGACAAGCCACTGCATCAAACCGCAGAGATTGGACACCATAAGATAATCTCGCTATTACTCGATACGGGTGCTAACCTGGAATGCGTCGCCGAGAACGGAGAGACAGCCGTAATTGAAGCCGCCAATAGTGGGTCAGTGCATGCTGTAGAGCACGGGCATGAGTCAGTCTTGGAAGCATTCCTCGAGAACGGAGCCGAAATTGATGGGAAAGCGGAGAACCTTACGACCGTGCCCAATGCTGGCAGGAGTGAGATACAATAGCGCTGATCACGCTGATTACGAAGCTTGTCTTGAAGCCAAAAGCGACTACAGTCAAACAGCGTTGATGTTGGCAGCACACGTAGGACGTACATCAGTGGTCAAGCTCCTGCTGGAAAATGGAGCTAACATTAAAGCCAAGAATGACAAGAGTGAGACAGCGTTAATACTGGCAGCAAGCAATGGGCACACACCAGTAGTCGAGCTTCTGTTGGAGAATAGAGCCGACGTTGGGCCCAGTGGAAGCCGGCGGCGTTCCTGCACAACAGTCGTCGTTGAAGTAGCGCACCCCTGCTTCTACTGCAGGCAGGAGCCAACGTCAACGCTCGGGATCTAAGATACACTAACGAGACGTCACTACACCGGGCGGTTGTTCATTTCGGCAGTGACGAGGTTGTGAAGATGCTTATCGAGAGTGGGGCTGATCTTGAGGCACAGGACCGTTTCGGAGTGACGGCACTGGTCAAAGCTGTGCAGAAGGGGCAGGTGGCGATATCACAGCTTTTGCTGGAAAGAGGAGCGGATCCTAATCATGTCGGAGCTACAGTCACCCCTAGTCGTAAGATCTACGAAGTGGACTCTCAGACAGCACTCAAACTCGTCCAAGAGGCGCAGAAGACATGGAAAGGAAAAGAGACCGGCTCGGATCCGGTGAAGGATCATTGACCTAGGACTTGAAGCGCATTTCCTATATCAGCTTTGATGCGACAGTCTCTCCGACTACGCTTGTTCGACGCCGTATGTTGTTCCACACCATGTTGCCCTACACCATCCCAATAACAAGCTGGTCGCCAACCCGATGGCACAGCTAAACGGTTCCACAAGTTCCCTGCCATTCGAACCGTCTAACGGGGCGTCCTCCATACCAGATCCCATAGCTCCACCCCAGAACGTGGCTTGTACGGAATCGGACGGTGCCAACACTACCTCGGCATAGACGCATCTGTACGGCCAAGTCACATTCTCAGATCTTGCCGTCTCCAACGGCCAAGGAGCCAGCCCAGCCTGCGGTACCGGTCCACGGCGTCCACTCTGCACACGCACAATTTACGAAACATGGACGAACTGACTTGATTGCTTTGAATTATTTGCATTCTCTCATTGTGGTGATTGCTTTGAAGTACACTGGATCTGTCATCTTTGTTCCCTTTTCTTACTATTCATAGTTCGAAACACTTCACGAATGATGAGAGAGATATACTTGCTTACACACACGAACCCTTTGACACAATCTTGGAAGTGATGCGTGGGGCGTAGAAAATTGACTATCCCACACTTGAGTGAAGACTTGACCGGCATGGTAGGCTGACAGGCACATGGATGGGTAATGCTTACGAGCATATGTTCGGTGCACAGAGGTTCTGGGACCCAAAAAATGGTTATCGACTATAAGTATAGTGAAAATCCACGACCATGATCCGCCCAAGACGCCAAAAGCGCAAGCAGCAGCTCGAACCATAAACAGGGTATCTCAACACTAAATCTCCAAGCTGCGTACTACGTGCTACCGACTACCAATAAGCCTCTCATCCTCCTTCCCCCTGTCCAGCGTCTTCCTCAAATACTCGTTCTCCACCCTCTTCGCCTGATTCCGCCCCGCCTCCAACCTCTCCACCCCCAGTTCAATATTCTCGATATGCACGCTAAGCGGCACATGCGCGCGATCCCTCAACAACTCCGCCGACCCGACCCGCTCCCTCAACTCCTCGAGTTCGGCGCCCATCGCCTGCAGTTTCAGGATTGTCCCGCTGACGTGCGCCCAGGCCGTGCGCCTGTACTCGCCAACCTGCTGCAGCAGGCGGAGCTGCGAGTCGTATTTGCCGAGTTTGCTGCGGTTTCCACCAAGCTGGGTCCAGAGCTGGGAGAGGATCTCGTCCTTGGAGAGCTGGGCGTGGGTGTTATCGCGGGTAGCGATGCCGTGGATGACATCGAGGCGGTCTTCGAGGTTCTGGAGGACGAGCAAGAGGGCCTGGGCCTCGGCGATGAGGCGGTGGATTTCGTCTTCGACGATGCGCGTGTGTTGGATGTACTGGTCGAGGAGGGCGTCTTCGGTGAATTTGAGGGGTTGGAAGGGAGCGAGGACGCGGTCGGTGATGAAGGATTGGAGGGCGCCGCGGGAGCCGTCGCGGGCGGCAATGCCGTCGAGGACGCGTTTCGTCCAGCGCGCCGTGGCCAGGATGTTGTCGACGCCCCGCCCGACGTGGCTGTTGAATTTTTGGAGATCGTAGGAGGCGATGCGGGCTGTTTCGATGAAGCCGTCGAATTCGAGGACGAGTTCGTTCTTCGAGTGGAGCTGGCTGAAGCGTACTACCTGGCGGAGGTCTCGGATTGATGTCTCCCCTCTCTTCATGTCCAATGGCAGGGAGACACCTCCGGCGCTCTCCTCCAAGACCTCTTCAAACTTTGACTGGACCGTCATGAGCTGGTCAAATTGTACCGGCGGCGTCTGTTCGCCTTTGTAGTTGACGGAGACGGGAGAATGGCACATGGGCAGGTTGAGGAATGATGAACCGGGCAGTCTACATATTGGTGACAGGGCTGAATAGACCGACCTCGTCATGAGATTTCGAAGGAAGAGCATAAGCCCGAGGAGAAGATAGATCGCAATGACGTAAGAGATGAAGGGTTTGAGTATCTTGATTGCACCGCCGAAAACATCGAGTATCCCACCGAGTATCGGTCGTAGTATGCCGACCACAGTTTCCGCAAGGCCATCTGACGTGCTTTTGCGCTGATCCCTTTGGGGGGGCTCCGGCGGGGTTCCATTTGCGCGATTTCGGGAGGATCGAGCAGCCCTGGGACTCGTTTGTGCTGATGACTTGACCGCTCGCCCGCTGGGCAGCTTTCTGGAGCCCCTGCCATTTGAGGCGAGCCACGAACCATCCACATTATCCTCATGTATCGAAGGCATAACCAACTCCGGCTCTAAACTTTCCCTAGCGGCGTTTCGAGGCATACGGCGGCGCGATTTTGCGCTTGTCGAAGCTGTAATAAATTCTCCACTCATGGGGTTCATGTCCTGCGCGCTTGATTCAGCGCTCCCAGGCCCTCCATCATCCGGATTCCCTATGTCTTCGTCACTCTCAACGACCCAAGAATCCCCTAGCTGATGCCGTGAGCGCCTCTGATAATGTTCTCCGGCCATTTTCACCTTGACGATATATGTCGAGGCTTGCCACTGGTCTTGACCTTCGACACAGCTGTAGATGAGGAGCCTTCTGTTTGTGAACCCGAAAGGTTTCCGCAATTTGCAAAACTTGAAGAGAGAATAATCCGTTAGAAATCTGCGTGTCGCTCATGGAGGTTCAAGTGAATACTTGTTTGGATAGAAAAACAAAACATGACGACATGGGATCAGCCCCACGTCCCTGACGTTGTCGCGTGTAGGTAAACATTAAGTATCGCTAATTGGCGCTTGCCTAGCGCGCGCGTGCACTATCGAGTAAGACGGACAATCTCATCTGGGGAATCAAGCCCACCTCAATGCTACAACGTCGGGCACTGCGGCCATTGACTCGGTCGATAAGACCAGCAAGCGCCGCCTACAAAGATGTTCGATGGGCCCCACTAACCTCGATCCGCAAATGTTCCTGCTCCGGTCCCCGTCCATCTCCGTCTCCACCACACCTAAACACCACGACTAAACCCCCACCCACTCCACCAGCCGACCACCGCACCCTCGGCACGGAGCAAGAACTCTTCACGACCTCCCTCTACAGCCCCGGCTCGCCCCTTTTCCTCCCCAACGGCGCGCGCATCTTCAACAAACTTCTCGCCTTCCTCCGCGCCCAATACACGCTCTTCGGCTTCCAAGAAGTCCTCACGCCGACCATCTACAAGCGCTCCCTGTGGCAGAAATCCGGCCACTGGGTCAACTACAAAGATGACATGTTCGAGGTGCACGGGCGGGGCGCGACGGGCACGAAAGAGAATGCCGAGATTGGCGAGGACGAGGAATACGGCTTGAAGCCCATGAACTGTCCAGGCCATTGCCTGCTGTTCAAATCGCAGGCGCGGTCCTACAAAGATCTGCCGATCCGCTACGCCGACTTCAGCCCGCTGCACCGCAACGAGGTATCCGGCGCCCTGAGCGGCCTGACAAGAGTGCGACGCTTCCACCAGGACGACGGGCATATTTTCTGCCGCCCGGGCCAGATCGCCGAGGAGATTTCCAGAACGCTTCAATTCGTCGCCATGGTCTACGATACGTTCAAGCTGGGGCCTTACAAGCTTGTCTTGTCGACGCGACCGGAGCACCACTACATCGGCACCGTCGCCGAATGGGACCGCGCCGAAGCACAACTGACGCACGCGCTCGACAGCAGCGGCCAGACGTGGACGCTCAATCCCGGCGATGGCGCCTTTTACGGGCCGAAGATAGACATCATCCTCACGGACTCGGACGGCAAAGAACACCAGACCGCCACCATCCAGCTCGACTTCCAGCTGCCGCAGCTCTTCAAGTTGGAATACATGGCCTCGGCGCCAGCCCTCGAGGCGAAGGGTACCGGCATTCTCAGTAGCGCCGACGACGCCGCGAAAGCGAGACCCGGACTCGTAGCGCCCGTCATCATCCACCGCGCCGTCTTCGGCTCGCTGGAGCGCTTCATGGCCCTGCTGATCGAGCACCACCGGGGCCATTGGCCGTTCTGGCTCAGTCCGCGGCAGGCCATCATCGTCTCCGTGAGCAGCCAGGTTCCGGATCTAGCCGATGCGGTGCGCAATCAGGCGCAGGCTCTGTCGGGTGGTCTTGCGAGTCGCACGACAGGAAACGAGGACGGAGACGGCGCCATGATCAGACCGAGGCCGCTGGATGAACCGGTCTTCTTCGTCGATCACGATGTCACTAGGCGCTCGCTGGCGAAGAAGATTTCCGATGCGAAACGGTTGAGGTATAATCTGATCCTTGTGCGGGGGAAGCGGAACCTGGAGGAGGGCACGGTGGATGCGGATGTAAGTGGGCAGCCGGATGCGGAGGCGACGAGGAGGGTTTTATAAGAAGTTTTGGGGAGGGAGGTGGGGGATTTGCGGAAGGTAACGCTCGAGTGTGGGAAGGTGGGGGAGTTGATGCGGAGGTTGACTAGGGCGTACTTGTGATCCCAAATTATTAGCAGGAGGATATGGTGAAAATATTGCTTTTCAGTGCTGGAATAAGTCATAGTCTCATACATGTATATAGTAGTTAGTTATACATGACAAGGAACAACGGCCCAATCTAAACTACCTTGCGTTTCCATGAGCCATAATACCTCCATTCTATTATACGTCATCGCATCAAAACGGATCTACATCTTCGACGACCCCTTCGACATCTCACTAGCACCATCAGCACAACCCCTCCCCACGAACGCAATCACGCCGCAAGACTCACCTGCTCCAAATCCGCAATCTTCAACACCGCCTTCCCGAAATTTTCCCCCCTGAACATGCCCAGCAGGCCCTCGATCGAATGGTCGATGCCGTCCGTGATGCTCATCTGGGTCTTGAAGGTGCCGTCGTGGATCCATTTCTGCACGTTCTTCTGATGCTCGGCCGAGTACTTGGGGCCCATGTTCGGGTCGAAAACGATGAAGCCGCGGAGGGTGAGCCGCTTGGCGATGATTTGCATCACGTTCTTGACGCCGTAGACTTTGTCCGGCGTCAGGTTGTACTGGGAGATCATACCGCAGCAGACTTGGGGGCGCGGGGAAGAAGGGGGCGCTGTTAGTCTAGGGGACTGGGTACCATGGAAGAGAAGGGCAGGGGCTGTGGATAGGGGGGAAACACGTACTGACTCGACCGAAGTCGTTCATGGCCCCGAGGGCGGCGTCGAAGTGCTCGCCGCCGACGTTCTCGTAGTAGATGTCGATGCCGTTCGGGGCGAGTTTCTTCAGGGCCTCGCTCGGCTTGATATTTTTATAGTTGAAGCCCTCGTCGAAGTTGAGCTCCTTCTTGATGAAGTCGAGCTTGTCGTCGCTGCCGACGCTGCCGATGACCGTCAGGCCCTCGTGTTTAGCGAGCTGGCCCACCAGCTGGCCGACGGCACCGGAGGCGGCGGAGATGAAGATCGTCTCTCCCTTCTTGGGCGCGCCGATATCGTAGAAACTCGAGTAGGCCGTCAGTCCGGGCATGCCCAGGGCGCCGATGAAGAGCTTGGGGTCGAGATTGTAGGGGTTATCCAGTTTCCGCAGCATGTTGTTCGCCACCTGCTCCGAAACCACCGAGTATTCTTCCGTTCCGAGCGTTCCTGTCACGATGTCTCCTTCCTTGAACTTGGAGTTGTCGGATTTCAGCACCTTCGCAACAACGTTGTTGGTGATCGGTTGACCGAGGTCGAAGGGAGGGGAGTACGATTTTGTCCCTGGGGCTCGCATGCGGCCACGCTGGTAGGGGTCGAAGGAGGCATAGAAGTTTTTCGTGGTGACGCCGTTCTTGGGCGGTTCTTGGTTGAGGTCGAAGTCCCGAGCTTCAACGGCCAGGTCTTTTCCAGGGACCGGCCATCCGGTAGGGACGTTTTTGAAGATGAGACCTTTATTCTGGACCATGATGGCGATCTTTCGAGCTTGTGAAAGAGGTGGAGGAAATAACTCGGATTAAGTGGAAGTGCTCTGAGCACTGTAACGGTGAAGGTTCGAATACTTTGTAGAGACACTTGCAGATAATAGATAGGATTTTATAGGAGCAATTCTGAAGAAGGATTTCTAATCAATTGATTCTTGAGAGCTTTGTAAAGAAAGGCTCTCAATTACGTGCGAATCAATGCTTGCTAGTTCGGTAGCATCTTCACACAGAGGGAGTGGAGCCTCGGCTCAGACGTCATGCCGACGCCTTCTCGATTTCGGCACCATCCCGCAGTTCATCACCGATGCATTGCCTGATGTAGAGCTGCAGTGGAAGCTACCGACGACAGACTCGTACAATGGTGCGGCTATCACATGAAGGACAAGGATTGGCAGCTTCTCCTGACCATTGGTTGCTAGCACTTCAAGTGTCAACCTGGAAAGCGATGGAGAGAGTTTTGGGTAGGAAGAAGTTGAGACCAACAGCAGCATCAATTCATACATCTCGCTTAAATACAGTAATGTACTTGGAGTGCAGAAGACCTCAAAAAGTCGTGCTGTGGTATTCTGAAACCCTTCTGAACTCACTATAGTATGCAGTCTACATCAAGGCATTATGATCATTGCCGTAGTGATCCAGACCGGACAAAAACATTCAATGATTCAAGGACTTTGCAACGCATGGCGTCGTCACTAAACTCACTGCGGCTGCTTTCCTTGTCTCCCTAAGTGGTTGGGAACCAATTGCGAGTTTACAGTCACTGCCAGCTTGCGGCGTTTGATTTGCAGTACAAGATTGTTGTCCAATACGGCAGCTTGAAAGGCATAAAAATGCCCCTTGCCCCCTTCCAAGTCATGCGGCCTCAAATGCAGACCTTGAATTATGTAACATCCAAGCTTCGAGGGCTCCATATGGTCTTACCCGCTTGCTTGGGTTCTCCCCTCTACTCCGAACTCAGCCTAAGGTGCAAATGGCAGGGCTTCGCCAGTGTTCAGACGGACAGCTTCTGCAAGAAGACTGTCCTCGCCCTTCGTCGGTCTTGCCGTCGCCAAGTGGCCTTGAAAAGCATCGAACCAGTTTGGAGAGGTGAGTCGGTGGATCCAAAGCCATGGAACAGAGGTCTAAGCTTGGGTATTGGGGGTAGAGAATACGAAATCCGCATTGCCTTTTTGCATACCCCAGGCGCGATTGTTATTAAATCGTTCAACTTCTGTTCAAGGAACATGCTCTATATCGCCTGTTATTGTTCGAAATAGTTACTGGTTCGCGTTCAGAGGAGCCGCAACCGACTTACCGTACTTGATCGAAGGCACGTTCGCACGATCATCACATATTACTACAATGTAGTCTTTCAAAGGCCTTTACATTTTTCTCTGGGCAATGTCTCTGGGCACTATACAGCAGGAGCCCAACCTTTCCTTACTTCATGAGTTTGCACAGCACACAGTCTACTGCTCCGCAGCTCTTGACGTTGTGATAGACATCATGGCCGAAATCCTTGGCCAACACGGCCTTCCGACGCGGGACGGCTGTTAATCTGAGCCGATTCGATTGTCCTACGTCGCACAAGGCAACATCTATGATTTTCAAATCCAGCTAATGCGAAGTTGTAGTGCTCGGTCCAATGACGATCGGAGATCCATTCTAGCCTAACTACCTTAGGTTTGGTGGAAGCTCTTGGCCTCCAGTACAGTGCATAACTGCCATGTACAATACTTCAGTATGCGCAAGCGAGCAAGGCCACCCAATAAGCCAGCCTTGCGAGGCTGGCAGATCCCAAAAGGCTGTCTCGCAACATAGGAACAGCATCCACCTCCTGACGGTATCATATCTCTTTCTCTGACGTTCAATCCACAGCCTACATGCTCCATCCAGATACCCAAAGTCCGATACCCCAGAAAGCCACCAAAGCAGCGAAGCGTTCCCACAAGCCTCTCTGATCCGTCTTGAGAAGAGATGGAGCACGGAGATTATACCGTAGGATGGATATGCGCGTTGCCGACGGAGCTGGCTGCAGCTATGGCCATGCTAGACGAGCGCCACAATCCTCTTACACAAGACTCCTGTGACCACAACAATTACAGCCTCGGACGGATTGGGGTGCATAACGTAGCTATTGCATGTTTGCCGGCCGGAGGGACGGGCACTACCTCTGCTGCGATCGTGGCCAGTCACATACTCTCTACCTTTCCCTCGATCAGGATTGGTCTGATGGTGGGTGTCGGCGGGGGAGCTCCAAACGCGAGAAATGACATTCGGCTGGGCGACGTGGTGATCAGCAAACCAGCCAATACTTCGGGAGGGGTGATTCAATACGACTTTGGGAAAACGGTCCAAGAAGGTCGATTCGTGCGTACAGGGTCGCTGAATCGACCGCCGAACGTACTGCTCAATGCGGTGACCGCTTTACAGGGCAGACATTTGATGGAGGAGCCGGAACTCACTAAATACCTTTCTGAGATGACATCCAAGTATCCAAAGATGCAAGAAGCTGGTACGTATCCTGGTCCACGGCACGACCAGCTGTTCGAGGCAAAGTACAATCATGGAGCGGGTGACGATACGTGTGCCAGCTGTGACCACCGTCACACAGTGTCTCGATCTGTTCGGAGTGAGAGTGTTCCTGCAGTGCACTACGGCTTGATCGCATCTGGAAACCAGGTGATGAGGGACGGAATAACCCGAGAAAGATTACAACAGGAGCTTGACGTGCTATGCTTTGAGATGGAGGCGGCGGGTCTGATGGATGACTTTCCATGTCTGGTGATCCGGGGAATATGCGACTATTCCGATACGCATAAAAACAAGCGCTGGCAACCATATGCGGCGGCGGTGGCGGCGGCGTATGCGAAGGAGCTCCTCTACGTTATATCGGCAAGCCAGGTAGAGATCACGCGGTCCATCGGGGAGACAAAGGCAAAAGAATGTGAGTAGATCCACGAACGATCTTTCTGATTGATGTAAAAGTGGAGAAAGAGGAAACGGATGAGGTAGACAGGACGGATTCCACGAGGGTACTGGCGTTGTTTCAAGCATAGAGAGCGGAATCTAGTAGAGGGCTGGATACTTTTTGGCTCATTAACAGAGAGATGTTGAGTTGTAGACTATGAATGGCGCTGATTCAAATCAACAACCTTAGCCTCTCCAATCAAACCTATTTTCACGGTGCCTTTTCGAAGGGACGGCAAGTTCATTGACCGAAAGCTCATCTTTTCGCAAATTGAGGAGCAGCTTCAACAGCATCATTGCGTTGCACTGAGCGGAGTGGGAGGGGTTGGGTATTATGGCCTCCACTGATCGATCGATCTCCGTCTTGCTGACCAGTGTCCTTAGGAAGTCTCAAATTGTCATTGAGTATGCCTATCGATTCCGGCAATCGCAACCACAAAGTCACGTGTTTTGGATATATGCCGCCAATTCAGCTCAATTTATGCAGGCCTGTCAAGATGTTGCGCGAAAGCTTAAACTCCCCAGATGCGAGGAACCGGATGTCGATCCATGCAAACTTGTGTCCGAGTGGCTTGATGAGGATCACGACAACGGATGGCTCATGATCATAGACAATGCTGACAACGCCGATCTCTTCTTCCGTCCCCTCGATCCGAATGCATCATCGGATAGCGCAAGCCAGTTACAAGGGCAGCTTATTGATTATATTCCAAAGAATCTGGATTCCAAAAGGTCCTTGATCATCACCACGAGAAGCAGACATGTTGGCGACAATCTGAGCAATGGAGAGTCCTGTATCGAGGTGCCGCCGTTTTCACCTGAGAAAGCCGAACAGTTATTGCGACTGAATGTTAAGAACACACGTGACTGTCCCGAGCAGGTTATTTCAAAGCTGCTGGACATTTTAGGGTACATCCCCCTAGCCATCACGCAGGCTTCTGCCTTTATCAACCGAAATCGATGGACCATACAAGGCTATCTAACAGCCGTTGAAAAAGACGAGCAGAATCTCATGGGATTTTTGAGTCAGGAGCTTCAAGATCATCGGAGACAGCGTGGTGTCCCCAACTCCGTCTTCCGAACATGGAATTTATCTTTCCGACAGATTCTGACGCAAGAGCCTCCGGCGGCAAAGCTACTATCACTCATAGCGATGCTCGATCCACAGCGGGTTCCAGAAAAGCTATTGCGACCGTCATTTGAGAGAGATGTGGACTTCAGGATGGCCATCGGTACGCTTGACGGGTTTGCCTTAATCACTCAAGAGATTGGGGAGGAGAGCTACGCGATCCACCCGCTCGTGCGAGCCTCAGTGCACTACTGGCTTGAGCAGAGAGGCGAGAAAGCGGGTTATGCAGGTCAAGCTTTGCGACTGTTAGCAGAGGAGTTCCCGATCGGTGAGCATGAGCACAAAGAGACGTGTGAATCCATGTTGGCGCATGCTCAGACGGTGTTATGTTATGACCTTACATCCGATGAGGATCTAGAGTACCGGGCTTATCTTCTGTACAGCGTCGGAAGGTTCAATCATCAACAGGGAAGATATAATTCTGCACATCAAGCGGCATCTGAAGCATATGATATCAATCGAGAACGATTGGGGGAAGATGTGACTATCACGCTGAACTGCTTGACTTTACTTGGATTGGTTCTTCAGAGTCAGTCGAAGTACGAGGTGGCTGAGGAGATGTTTCAACGAGTTCTTGAAGGCTCTGAAAAATTGCTGGGAGTTGGGCATCCAGATACATTGGTCAGTGTCAGTAATCTGGCATTAGTGCTTCAAGATCAGGGAAAGTATGAGATGGCTGAGGAGTTGAATCGACGAGCACTGAAAGAAAGAGAGAAGGTGCTGGGAGTCGAGCATCCAAGTACATTGACCAGTGTTGGTAATCTGGCATCAGTGCTTCGAGATCAGGGAAAGTATGAGATGGCTGAGAAGTTGAATCGACGAGCACTGAAAGAAAGAGAGAAGGTGCTGGGAGTCGAGCATCCAAGTACATTGACCAGTGTTGGTAATCTGGCTTTGGTGCTTCGAGATCAGGGAAAGTATGAGATGGCTGAGGAGTTGAATCGACGAGCACTGAAGGGACGTGAGGAAAGTCTGGGAGTTGAGCATCCTGATACATTGTCCAGCGCTTACAACCTTGCCCACCTATTTCACATTCAACAACGATACGACGAGGCATATGTTCTCTATCTTAGAGCTTTAGCAGGCCGTTCAAAGACGTTGGGCCCAGACCATCCTGACACCCGGAGATGTTCCCGCCATTATGACTCTATGGTTCAGGAAATGAGAAGCCATGGCAGAGAATTCTGATACTCTGGAGGTATCTCTATCAGACTGGACCTAAGAGTTTGTTTTGTCGTCCTGTTCACGGATTTATTACGTCTTGAATACAAGTGAGACTGCCGGCGCGATATTGACATATAATACTGTGGTGGAGAAGCTTGGACCTTGATAAGAGCGTGGATTCTCGGTATGCCAAAGGCCGCTGGTTCGTCGGGTTACATGATCGGGGTGTATGTTAGTTGCATGTCGTGGAGTCATAGCAGGGTCGGGGGCAATTTTTCCAGAGTCGACGGTGACACCAGGACGTGCGATTCCGACGTGAAGGAGCGAAAGGAGCCGAAGACCTCGAGGGAGACGTTGGGAGGGCTTGGAGGGCCAGGGGGGGCTGGAGGAATTGGGGCGCAATCTGCCCCAAGGCCCGTGGACGGCGACGAGGCCAACCGCAAACCTCTCAATGATGCCAATAGTTGCGGACGGATGTGGATGGCCGGAAACCCAGGCAGCTTGAAAGGACCTCGCAAAAAAAGGTGTCGTCTTCTAAGGGAGATGTTCAAATACGTACACAAGGCATTGAGTTCATTTCACATCATTCTTTCAGATCAGTGCACGCCTTGTTTCTTGTTTAGTTATGATCCGGAGCGATTTTACCCTCTCGTCAGTGCAGTACACGTCCGCGTTATTCAGCTACGACGTCTGTGAGCCACACACTGGCGACGGCCTTACCCCTTTGCCAAATTCTACATCTTTCACCGAACTATTTGGGAAATGGCAATAACAGTCATTACGATCACATTACTGAGTCAAGTGTCCTGGAGCGTGGCCTATACGACCGAAGGGTATCTGTTGATCTCGTGCTCGCGCATCATGATGGAGGGGGCTGTGAAGGAAGGAGGTATCCATTCTCCAAGTAACGATGATAGAGGTCAAAATTGACATATCGCCCCAGGAGGACCGCGCTCGGTGGCCATGGCATGCAAACCATTAGTGCCTGTCTGTTTCAGCTGCAGAAATCTGTGCATCCGCTTCTTACCTGGATGAGGTGAGGGTGGCGTCATTGGCTTATGTTGTATTTATGGCTGCTCTCACCGGATCTGGTCGGCTGTCGACAAATAGAATATCCATTGTTATTCCTAACGTCCTAGAACCTTACTGTAATCTAGGTAATCATCTGATCATTAATATTGAAGCCTAGGTACCTTAAGCATACATCCTGACGCGGTTAGCGGTTTTGGCACGCACGGGTAACCCTACTTTATTAAGCCTCGGCACGGCTTACTCCGTTCTTGCACCTATCCCCTTGCACATGGCGGGACGGGTCTTAGCAGGTAAATGATGGGATCACGACTTGACGAATTCGGGACCGCTGGTCTGATAGCTTAGTTGGAGGGGCGTATGTTCAGTCAAGGCACCTTGCTCTGATTACACCCGCTGAGCCCGCTGAGCCTATGTAGGTGGTGCTAATAGCTCAGTGTTGTAGTTCTGCGAAACTCTTTGTGGCACACTGAGCCCAGCAGGGACCCGCACGCACTTCTGTCAATCTCGCAAAACGTTCTCAAGCAATGCATATCACAGACCGAACATTCGTCGTCTCCGGTGGGTAAGTACCCGATCATGGCACGCCCGCCAACCAGCTCTGACGCCTCGTTTCAGGGCTTCTGGCCTCGGCCGGGCAACCGTCAGGACGCTTTATGAGGCTGGAGGCTATGTCTCCGTGCTGGACATGAACGAGGAGCTGGGAGACTCGCTTGTCCAGGAACTCGGGGCCGAGAGGCTGAAGTTCTTCCGAACAGACGTCTCAAGTACGGAAAGCATTGCGGCAGCCGTGAAGGGATCGGTGGAATGGGCCAAACACACAGGCAAGGAACTTGGAGGCGTCGTTGCAGCTGCTGGAGTGGCGAATCCAAGCAAGGTAACCTTCCGACTGAACAAGTACTTTGTCGGTCCGAACCCTGACGGTACGTCCAGATCATCGACCGAAACGGGGATCCCTTCGACCTCGACGGCTTCGACTTCGTCATGAACATCAACGTCCGCGGCACCATCGATCTCGTTCGACAGGCGCTCCCCCACCTCACCAAGGTACAGCCTCTCGAACCCGACGGCGAAAGAGGCGTCCTGATTCTCGTTTCATCCTCCGCCGCGTTTGACGGCCAACCGGGTCAAGTCGCGTACTCGGCCAGCAAAGGCGCCATAGCGTCTCTTACGCTTCCTTTGACGCGAGATCTTGCGAGGTATGGCATCCGAGTCGTTACCATAGCGCCGAGCCTGTTCGACTCTGGCATGACGGCGATGATGAACGACAAGGTCAGAGGGAGCTTGCTTAGGGTTATGGAGTTCCCGGCGAGACCTGGCAAGCCGGAGGAGTTTGCGCGGATGGTGAAGGATAGTGTGGAGAATGTGATGCTGAATGGAGTTGTGCTTAGACTGGATGGCGGGATGAGGATGCCAAGCAAGATGTAGGAAGGAGATCTCCAGCGTTCGCTGCTCCCAATTCTATCCGACTGGATTTCAATGGAGTTCGAAGAGAAAAGGCGGTGTTGTTGGCCACTTCAAGTTCTGCGTTGAAGATCTCGGGGAATGAGGGCTATGGAATGCGGGTTATGAGTCATGCAAACGGTGGTAGATATTCATCTCCGCAAGGCATTGGCACCATTGGCATCCCTGCTGCATCAATGTGTTCCAGCATTAGGCAGGCCCTTCTTCACATACCCGAGCCAAAGTGGTCCAGACTTCCTCTTGTAGAAAGCCATCGCATCGCTTGTAGCCCACACACGGATGCACGATGAGTGGATGACAGTACGACTTGACGGCAGATATACGATGACATTCTACCAAGCAGCACCATCCGATTCTTCGAATATATACATAAGAAACATCAAGCGAATGTCTCAAGCCCTCCAAATCCTCTTGATAGCCTCCGTCAACCCGACATCATTGGTTTCGAACTCATACAAGCCCACACCGACCATCAAAGTCGCAGCCCGGAGGCCCCACCAGAACATCGCGCGTGTCTTCGGCACACGCTTACCAGGTAGATAATCAATGATGATGGATCTTAAAAATATCGATTAGTCTGATGCTTGCGACCGTGTGATTTTCTAATTTGGACTTACTCAAATCCAATGTGTGAATGGATGAGGATCAGGCCACAAAGCGCGGCGTCTGTGACCGGATTCAACGATCCAGCTGCAAATGGTGCAACCGTAAGAGGGATGAGAGCCACGGCGATTAACCTGTAGCCGTATCAGTAGTTGGGGCTATAAGTCGTTGGAGGCTACGTCACCTCTCAAATGTCCAGTGATAACTACCGTGAGTTGGTGAAGATGGGGGCATTGGCGCAGGATCATTGGCTATGTTGGTGTTAGAATCCATGTATACTCCATAATACCAGGACCAATTACCAGTTCCCTCGAGCATCTCTATAGGTGATTGTTAGCACCCAAGCATTCAATGGATAAGACGGAAGAGTATCTTACGAGGTCCTTGAGGTAGGATAGCCATCTTCTTTGATGCATGGAACGCCGCTACTCTCTGTTGACCTTGAGCTCCATATCTTGCCCAGCTGTATGGCAATGGCGTCCGCTTTGAGAGTAGGATTTGAGACGGGCTTGTAGAAGCTTTGAAGGCAGCGAGCGGTGCAATTGACGCTTTACTGGATAGAAGCCTCCTCGAGGGAATAGACAGGCAGGTTTGTCGTAGCAGCGACGGCCGGATGATGGATGCCATTGTCGCTATGTAGCTCTGAGGATTTCAGACGCTGGTGAGTCGCGACAGTGCAGTGTCGTAAGTAAGGTATACCCCTCGGCGCATGCTATCATCGGTTGAGCCTCAAATCCGATTGGTCAAAGGCCAGCGTGATGGGACCAACCCGCAACGAGCTCAGAACTACGCAGCTTAATCCTCACTCGGCATCTTCACCTTCACACATCTCGAAAGCTGTAACGCATCTGGAAACGCACGTTCTTTTATTTGACTGCCATGGCTTCAAGGCGGTTAGCCCTCAATCTCAACCAGGCGCTGCGAAGCCGTACAGCGCTCAACTCCGTTCGACCGATAAGGCGAGGTTTAGCAACGCCGGTTGATCACAGTGTGAAGACCGAAAGTACAACACTGAGCAACGGCTTGACGGTAGGCTACAATCGCGCAAGATCTGGTGCTAAACAGCCCTTGACTGGATATAGATCGCAACCGAACACTCGCCATGGGCGCAGACGTCCACCGTTGGGGTGTGGATAGATGCAGGGAGTCGAGCGGAGACAGACAAGACCAGTGGCACTGCACACTTCCTGGAGCACCTTGCGTTCAAGGTATGGCGAGATACAGCCTGTTGGGCGACTTGGAGGCTAATTGTATCCTGAAGGGAACGCAAAGTCGGACTCAACATCAGCTGGAGCTCGAGATCGAGAACATGGGAGGTCACCTTAATGCGTACACATCTGTACGCCCCTCTTTGCAGTAATTATAGAACACTCAGACTTACGCTGGCAGCGCGAAAACACTGTTTACTATGCCAAGTCATTCAACTCCGACGTCCCAGCTACCGTCAACATCCTTTCCGACATCCTCCAAAACTCCAAGCTGGAACCGCAAGCCATTGAGCGCGAACGCGACGTCATCCTGCGCGAGCAAGAGGAGGTCGACAAGCAGCTAGAGGAAGTCGTCTTCGACCATCTCCACGCTACAGCTTTCCAAGGACAGCCGCTTGGCCGCACTATTCTCGGCCCTAAGGAGAACATCCAGAGCATTCAACGAGATGACTTAGTCGGCTACATCAAGCGAAATTATACCGCTGACCGGATGGTACTTGTTGGCGCTGGAGGCATCCCTCACCAGCAACTCGTCGAGCTCGCCGAAAAGCACTTCTCATCCCTCCCGACCGAACCGCCTAGTTACCGATCCTCCGCGATCGTGGCAGAGCAGAAGCGGAAACCCGACTTCGTCGGTTCCGAAGTGCGGATCAGAGACGACACTATCCCTACCGCCCACATCGCCATTGCCGTCGAAGGCGTCAGCTGGAAAGACGACGACTACTTCACCGGTCTGGTCACGCAAGCCATCGTCGGTAACTGGGACCGGACCATGGGCAACTCACCCTACCTCGGCAGCAAGCTCAGCACCTTCATCCACGACAACAAGCTAGCCAACAGCTTCATGAGCTTCTCCACCAGCTACAGCGACACCGGGTAACATCCCCTCCCTTACCCCCTGACAAACCCCCTTGAACACGAAGCTAACCACAACACACCCCCCCACCCACAGTCTCTGGGGCATCTACCTCGTCACCGAAAACAAGACGCAAATCGACGACCTCGTGCACTTCACCTTGCGCGAATGGTCGCGCCTCTCCTACAACGTGAGCGAAGCGGAAACCGAACGCGCAAAAGCGCAGCTGAAAGCCTCCATCTTGCTCTCGCTCGACGGCACTACCGCCGTGGCCGAGGACATCGGCCGCCAGATCGTCACCACCGGCCGCCGCATGAGCCCCGAGGAGATCGAGCGCGTCGTCGGCGCCATTACGGAGAAGGACGTTATGAACTTCGCGCGCATGAAGTTGTGGGATCAGGATGTGGCAATTAGTGCGGTGGGGAGCATTGAGGGGTTGTTGGATTATAACCGGATCAGGAATGATATGAGTCGGAATGCGTAGGTTGGGTGAGTGGAGGAGGATGGGTGGAGGGGCCGAAGTGTAGATCTGTGGGGCCGTGTCGCGTGTGCCGTACCTCGTAGACTGAGCGTCTGGTTGTAGAGCCCGGACTGTACAGTATTCTATATGCTCTGAAGAGGTTGGCGAAAGTGGTGTGAAGATGCTGAGTGATCCGTGACGCAGGAAAGCCAGTAGAAGTGCACTGGAACGGATACTAGCCTTTTCCAATAGACATTACATAGCCCTCCAAAAACCCCTGTCGCCCAACACGGTCAACTTTTCACATTCTAGTCTAAACTGTATAACCCCCTCCAACATCAATCTATATACAAACGCTCCCTCCTCGCTCTCTCATCCACGTTCTATTGGCCCCGGCATTCAGCTCCAACCTAGACCACACTTAGCTTCCCCTTCAGCGCCTTCACGGCATCCAAAGCCTCCAACCGCACTTCCACCGCCCTCCGATGCGCCTCCAGCGCCTCGACTCTAGCCATCGTCATGACCGTCGGCCCCACATTGCGCAAACCCTGCTCCGAGAGGTTCGAGCTGGTGATATGTTTCGTGAAAGAGCCGAGGTTGACGCCGGAGTATTGTCTCGCGTAGCCGTACGTCGCTGAGGCAGCTCGAGTCAGTAGGCCGTCTTGGGGATGGGAAGATGAAGTGGAAGGGGGAACAAGACGCTTTCAGAGAGGGAAGAGAAAAGCCAGAGGAGGGAGGAGTAAGACTTACGAAGAGAGTGGTTGACACCCGCCGAATAATCGCCGACGCTTTCAGGCGTCCAGTGGCCGATAAAGACGCTGCCTGCATTTTGCACCGCGTCGACGACGGCCTCTGCGTTGTCGACTTGGAGGATGAGGTGTTCAGGAGCGTAGTAGTTGCTCCAGCGCATGGCTTCATGAATGTCTTTGACGACGAGAGTGATGGAGTGCTCAATGGCGCCGCGGACGATATCCTTTCGCGGGAGGGTGTTGGCCTGCGCGTCCAGTTCGTCTTCGATTTCGGAGAGCTGTTCGTCGCTTAGATCAACGGCGAGTAGGACGACTTGGGAGTCGGGGCCATGCTCGGCTTGGCTCAGGAGGTCGGAGGCGACGAATGCGGGGTTGGCCGTCTCGTCGGCGATGACGAGGACTTCGCTAGGTCCGGCGGGCATGTCGATGCTGACGCTTGCGGTGGTGTCGTTGGATACGATCATCTTCGCGGCCGTGACGAATTGGTTGCCTGGTCCGAGGATTTTGTCGACTTTGCTGATTGATTTGGTGCCGTAGGCCATTGCAGCTACGGCCTGAGCGCCACCTGCTAAGACTATACTCTCTGCTCCGACCTTGTGCGCCACGTAGACAATCTCAGGTGTGATTGTACCATCCTGCCGTGGTGGTGATGCCATAACGATCTTCTTGCACCCTGCGACCATGGCGGGGACACCTAACATGAGGGCTGTGGAAGGCAAGACGGCGGTCCCGCCAGGGACATAGAGACCCACTCGTTCGATAGGCCGTGAGAAGCGTGAGCATACCACGCCGGGCATGGTCTCCACTTTCAAGGGTTTATCATTCTTCTGAGCCTCGTGGAACTTACGGATGTTTTCGAAACTGACATCAACGGCTTTGATAGTCTCAGGTGGTAGGTTCATAAGACGCTGTGGGAATGGCGCGTGAAGCACAGTCGATGTGAGGGACTCCGCTCGTTCAAATTTTCGTGTGTATCTCAGGACAGCTTCGTCGCCTTCTTTACGAACATCCTCTATGATGGGATTTACAATGCCCATGATCTTGTCCGTCGTGCGGTTGGATGGGCGTTGAAGGGCTCTTTCAATCGTTTCCGTTGAGCTGTCCTGGACGTTGATTCGCTTCATAGTGATTTTTCCATTAACAACCGCTGCGTTGTCGTCCGCACTTTTCGGGTTACCCTCTGCTTCTTTTTGTGATTCCCTGTCTTTCTCGTTCGATACGCCATTTGTTTGCTCCTTGAGGCCTACCTTCTCTGCCCACTCTCTCTTGGCGTCACCTTTCCTTCGGTTGACTTTCATGCTCTTCATGTCAAGTTTTCTTTCCACGTCTTCGAGACGTACATCGGCTGCTACACATCGCGCCAAGGCAAAGTACAAAAGATCTGCAGCTTCGAAAGCAATCTCCTCTTTAGTTTGAGCTTTGCACAGCTCGTCTGCTTCTTCCATGATCTTAGCTTCAAGCAGTTTTGGGTCATTGAATAGACGAGTAGTGTAGGACCCTTTGGACTTCTCTTGCTTGCGTTGTACCAAAGTCTTCTCAAGCTTAGAAAGACCACTGTAAGGCCCGAAGCATGTGGCCGTATCGAAATGGCAGAAGCCTGCGCCTGTTAGTAAACGGAGACTAAACCGAGGTGCTCGATCATACCGGGTCCCTTCTGTCTTACGACATACTGCAGACAGTCCATATCGCAATCAACACCTATGCTAACCAGCTCTTGTGTATGCCCACTGGTCACTCCTTTCCGCCAAAGTTCCTTTCGACTGCGGCTATAATAGTGGCCTTCGCCGGTCTTCAAGGTCTGGATGACGCTGTCAAAGCTGCTGTAGGCAAGACCCAGAGACTGTCCCCTCTGGTCGGATACAATGGTAGTTACAAGTTTGTCCGGTCTCTCAGTTTTTAGACTGGTCCAGAGCAGCAGCGCCGCAGGTAGGAGATGTGCCTGTTTTGTCATGTCCGTTGTGAGGTCCTTGGCCGGGATGATTGGTATGGTGCCTTTACCCGCAAATTTGGAGTAGGTGATTATCGTAGGCTGAGCGAGAGAGGCGTATCGTAATGGCCACCATTTAGATCCATGTCTCTCATGTAATGCGTCCAACAACTTCCAGTCGTGTGCGTCATGAAGGTGAATACCGACATCTTGCTCCCCAACGATAGCCCTCAAGTCTTCCTCGATTTCCTTTGCCTTCTCTTTTGGATCTCCCTCACATTTAGAATGGTCAAGAGTGACAACAAGCCGCTCCACGTCAATAGACCTTTCCTCCACGAGTGCTCTAAGCATGCTGAATTGCACAAACACCTTCCCTGCTCCTCCATTGAGTAACAAAACGACCTCGTCGATTGTATCAATGGCTGTAACATCGAGGTAGATAGTGAACCGTCCAAAATTCTGTTGAAGAAAGTTATAAGCCTCTTCGAGGGTGTCCGGGGTAACAATAACGAAGACGTAGTCGAGGTAGGAGATTGTCTCCAGATCAAGGCCTCGTTCTGAAGGAATTTGGGCTTGTTTAAGGTCGATCGAGACCAGGAACGGAGGAGCCATGACTGCTGGACTAGAGACGTCCTATGCAGCTTGCTGCGCAACAATTGTTTCCGTGCTATATGAAGGACGCAAATGAACTGGTATTCTTGTAGGTAGGCTATCGGTATTCGTGATCTGATATCTCTATCATCTGAAGGGACAGTTTTCTCAAGATCAAACACAATGACTCTGCTAGCGCGGGACACGGACCCTACCTGTGACGATCTACCTTATCTGGAACCTTATCGGCCTGCATGCGAGTCCAAACAATATTAATCCGTCTCCTCAACGCCATCTGCAACGCCACCTACACCGCCGTCGATCACCTTCACTCCAAGCTAACACTCGACTCCATCTAAACCCATTCGCAATGTCATTAACCCCATCCCCCGCCGCGCCCTCCCCAACTTCAGACCAGAACCTCCCCACCACACCAGAGAAGCCCCGCCTGACGGAGCAAGAGAAGAAGAACAACCACATCGCGTCCGAGCAAAAGCGACGCGCAGCGATCCGGGAAGGGTTCGACCGGTTGACGGAGCTGGTGCCGGGACTGGAAGGGCAGGGGAGGAGTGAGAGCGTGGTGTTAAAAAAGAGCGTGGATTATATGCGGGAGGTGTTGCAGGAGAGGAGAGAGTTGGTCCGGGAGGTGGAGGCTAGAGGGGGGATGGTTGAGGCTAGGTTGAAGGTCTGAGTGTTTGTCAGAGGGATGGCTGCGAGGTCATGGAAGGAGAGTGGTGAAGGATCGCCATACCGTACACAGGGGAGTCGCGCGGAAGGTCTGAGTTGATGGCAGTACCCGGATGCTTTGATGGGTCTTGAGATGCAGTGCGAGAGTGTACAACACATGGAACTCAAACAACCGACTTAAGACGAATGCACAAAACAAGGATCCGAATGCCAAGGTCAGAGGACCGGAATCTTCGTGAGGAAAGCGCTGATCAGTTTCAGATTCCCGACAGAAAGTCGCCATTATACGAGCTTCAAGCAGATTGCAGAACTCTCAAGAAAGGGACCTAGCCCTAGGTTATAGAGCGGGCTACAGCCGTTGGAGAAGGAGTAGTTGACGGGCTTTCGTAGACACACTTGCCACATTCCTCTATCGGCATAGAGATTGGAGCGAATGAGGGCTGCTTTGGCAAAGGGCTCAATTAAGAAGCGAAATGGCTTAGCCAATTCGGTTTGTGAGGGCATGCCAGGGGCACGGACAGATGTGCGTCAGGGCGAACCTGCTCAGGAGCCTTAGTTTCCTTATCAAACTGGTGAACAAACTTTCCCTATAGTCTCTCTATGTGAGAGATTGTGTATAACATGCTCTCGGACAAAGACCAACCTGATACAACCTTGCATGTCAACTACAGGTCCATCGCGATGAGATACCTGGGCCTCTATATTTCTTTGGTGCCAGATTTCTACAGCCGTGAACCCGAATCAGCTATAAGATGACACTATATCCATAGCCAGATTACGACCCCGATCTAACCCTCAACCCCTACCTAACGCCAGGCCTCAAGTACCCACCTCTATCCCTCCGCCAACATCAACAATACCCCCATCCAGCCCAACCCCCAATCCTCACCC
>JAABUU010002249.1_pt1 | contig 28055 bp, 30 predicted proteins | sample 5559301 | NCBI WGS metagenome assembly JAABUU01 (sample SAMN10711884, study PRJNA513360) | rock metagenome | isolation source: Antarctica rocks | place: Antarctica: Victoria Land, Richard Nunatak white
AGCCTCGAAGAGCTCGAAGAAGGGGAATACGACCCCTCAACCTTCATCCCCTCCACCCACCCCCCACCACAACCCTCCCTCCAGCCTGAATCCCAACCCCCCACCCCACCCGCACCCCACCCAACCTCGACCCCCCGCGCCCCACCCCCCTCAACAATAACAACCTGGCCCCCCGCCCTCCGCCACACCACCTCCCTCCTCTCCCGCAACCCTTCCCTCCTCCCGCGCCTAAAACACCTCATCAACACCGCGCATACGCACGAGAAACAATGGTGGGCGGGCCGTTTGGCCCTAGTGCAGAAAATCAACGGCCGCGAGGAAGGCCGCAGGAAGCTGGATGAGGCCTTGGCGTCTGTGGGCGGGCTCGTGGCGGGGGGGCCCGGTGGGTTTAGTGCGTCGGAGATGGGCGGGGGGGAGGAACTGGCGTTGTATGATCGGAAGGTGCATCGGGCGTGTGGGGAGATGGTTGCGGCGACGAGGGGGGAGCTGGGGAGGCTGGGGATACCGTTTTTTGGGGGTGGGGAAGGAGGGGTGGTGAAGGGGGAGGGGATGATAGGGGAAGAGGAGTTGAGGGTGCTGCAGAAGAGGATGGTGGAGTTTTTGGAGGAGTTTTGCCAGGAGTGAGAGATGGATTACAGAAGATCGATAAAACGGGATGAGATATGGACTAGGTGCGCCTGGATATATCGTCCACCACGCGTCAAATGGTAAGGACCATCCCAAATAACTTCAAGATCAGACACCCACTGATATCTCCCCCTGGACGCCTTGACCCCAATCAGACAGGAAAGGTGCCTTTCAGACATCCCTCCCGGGTTCTTTCTCCTCCTTCACTTTATCGATGAACCCCTCGCCTTTTATATACTCCACGCCCCTCCTGATCATGCTCCCCCTTACAGCTCCCGGCCTGACCTCATAGACACTGTTCACCACCGCCAATGCCACGACAACAACCCAGACGTCTCCGTTCTTGAACCCTTTCCACCACCCCTTCTTCACGCCCACCTTCCACAAGGAATCAATACTCAAGCGCACACTATAAAGGAATTGGCCCCTTCCATTCTTGCGCTCGATAAAGGCCCAGAGACCACCGAGGAATCCGCCGAGATACCACCGGCTGGAAGGGAGGAAAGTCCGGGGGAGGACAGATTGGAAGAGGCAGATGGAACCCCAGGATGTGCCGATTGCGCCGGTTATGAAAGCGGTCATGCGGAGGATGCGCTTGGCTAGGCTGTTGAGCTCTTTGCCTGGGGAGGAGAGGAAGAGCTTGTAGCGAGGGATGGAGAAAACGGTGAATATCAATGTGAAGAATTTCGCCAGTGCGGGGAAAGCGGCGAGATGGAATGTGAGGTATGTATGTAAACAGCTCGGGTCAGATGGGTGCAGGAGGCCGCAGGAGAGGGTTGTTAGGGAGGGGTGGGCGGGAGAGGTGACAGGGGAGATTTCGCTGAGGGTTGGCGGGAGGGTATTCTCAAGGTTAGGGAAAAGGATGGGTGAAGTGAAAGGTGGCCAGTTGAGGCGGGACATTTCGGCGAGGCAGTCGACGATGGTGTTTGTAGTCGGCCACGGGAGGCTTGCGGGGTAGGAAGGGGGACGGCGTTGGACGTAGTTAGGAGTGTTGGAGAGGATGAAGTCGCCGTAGGCCTGGGAGAGTCAGTTCTCTGCCTTCCAATCGTGGGCGGCTTAAAGACCCACCTTTGGAAAACAATCCCTATCGAATACGAAAGCATGCAACAGCTGCCCAGTTGCAAGGGGCATCAACATCCAGCTTCCCCACCACCACGGCTTGTTGTTGAACCAACCATCGCTCTCCAATGCATTATATGTAAATTCTGCAGCTTTCACTAACGCGTAGATGGCTATCGTGATCCTTAATTGGTCGCCAGGGTAGACACCTAATGCAAAGCCTGCTAAGCTTGCGCCAATTGCGGGGGCAACGCGGGAAGTCAACGACCTCGATATGCGAGGATTTCGGCGACGGAAGGGGGCCGCATCCTTGGTAAGGATATTGGTGCGAAGGCGGGAGAAGAAGCGGTGGAAAAGTCGGTGGAGGAGTAAAATTAGGGAAAGGGAGAGAGAAAGCCGGAAATTAGGAGACTTCAGAAACGAGATCTTGCTCTTGGCTCTGTGACAATGAATTAGCCAAGCTTCTCTAAGGCGGTATAGAGGTATTACATGAGAGGTGTGCCCATCCCAAGTATTCGGGTAGTAAGAAGATCCCATATCTTCAGCCCCGCCTGACTGGCAACAAAGACCCGCAATGATGCCCTAACAGCGGCTGCGCTGTAGTCATCCTTCGATTGGACAATTGCATTATACCTCGGCGGGTGAGGTGCGCGCTTTCGGAAAGCAGGCGGAGAGCGTGTGATCAGGTACTGATGGAGGGTTCTGTATTCTTTCTCGCTGATGGTGTAGCGGAGCGCGTTGCGGAGAATTGGGTCCACTTTAGCCCCGTCGTGGGGAGGAGTCGACGGAGGCGAGGGATATGCTTCACTGGAAGCCATCGGCGACTGCGAGGCGTATCATCCAGACTTAGGCAAGGACGTATCGTCCATGGGCCGGATGAGGTATCTTCGATCAGAAGTGGGATTAGAGACGAGGGTTACGCGATGAGATTACTCACGTAGGTAGATTGACCTCGGCAAAACCTCTGCCTTGCCCTAGGCACGTGATAGGCTGAGATTCAGTGTAGATCAATGATATGCTCCGTAGAAACGTATTATTGATTCTGATGTAGAGAATTCCCATGTAAGTCTAACTGTACCAAGTACCTTTGCAATGCAGCCTCCTAAACTAATGCCCTCGTAGTCCTCTTGCCCTTCTAAAACGCCAAACTCCCACGCTAAAGCGGTCAGCAACGAAATTGAAACGTTCAAGGGATATAATCAATAGGAGAAATCTGCTGGCCATCATCACATCTACAACCTAGGCCTCCTCGTTCGTATCCTCAGCGACATCGTTAGCGACGCAATCGGCGATAGTCTCGTCAACGTCTGCAATCATGATATGAACTACCTCCCTCCTTCTTAAACCAGATGGAAGAGGTGCAAGACATGGAGCAACGGAAGATGTCACGGTAGCTTTCTTATTCTTGGATCTGTCGATCCAGAACATCTGGATTACTCCAACGATCCCAACCAACCCACTAGCCCACCATGCTGGACCGGTGAACCCCATATGAACCCCAACGCCGTAGAGATAGCCGGCTACTGGAGGGGCAATTGTGCGACATGCAGCGCCTGCAGAAGCAGTAAGACCGTTGATCTTCCCCAGGAACGACGAGTTCGGGCTTGCTTCTTTCAACAATATGAGGAGAACCGGATAAGCCAGGATGGAGGTGAAGTTTCGCAAGGTCAGGCATGCCCAAACTCCTGGATAAACTGAATTCTCTGGCAGCAACGCAAGGAATGGGACGACGAAGTACTCGATAGGATGAAGTAGCGTAACCATCACAAAGACTTTCCAAAGTCCAAGCCAAGTTGCGAAAAGGGGGAAAATGACGGCCTGGATGAAAAGTGCAATCAGGCCGTTGACGCACATGATAATTCCTACGGCTTGCGTCGACATGCCTAGGCCTTCAGGTATAGCTATTCAGACCTCTTTGTTTGTTGACGTTCTTAACACATTTTCAGCTATGACCGACCCACTATCTGCAGCGATTCGCTTCAGAATCGTACGGCTTCTACTACTTCATTGGCAATTCGCCGCCATCGTCGAAGAGATTCACTGCTGTTCTAGAACAGTGTATAGCATTCTAGAGAATCTCTTCATGTATTCGTCACCGTTTAAATCTCAGTTTCGTCTCAAAGAGATCTCTTGCAAGATGTTTAAGACAGCTGAAAATGATCTCATAGTCTATCTCGAAGAACAGTCGTGAATCATGCAGAAAGAGATGATCTGATACATATGAGAGAAGTGAGACATTAACGTGCATCGATTCACGATATCAAGAATTCTGAAGAGAAGACGCTGAAGTAATAAAAAAGAACAGCGTGTAGAAGTCAGACAAAACGATGAGCTTCGTTTGAATTGAGTAGCAGACATGCTTCGTTTGACGGTCGAACAGCTCGTGTTCGTGAATGAGTCTTTATTCAACGAGATCACAGGCTGATGTCATCAAGTCTACGCTTTCGTTGATCAATCAGCTCGCTATCAAGTCTCTAGAACGAAAGAGCATTGCTGAAGTGTTCTTTCGATCTATACGAAAGATGAATATCTATTCTGTACAGACATTCCTGAAGGCTGGTTCAACGACGAGGCTTGCAAAGAAGTTGAAGGCAATCGAGATTCATCTACATTCGATGAAATGAGAGCTTCTCTACGGCAACGATCGAGGGGGGCAGCTCGATCAGTGGTCTTTGACGGCTGTTCAGCTTGAGTCGTCGGTTTCCTACGCCTTTCGGATGCTCTAGAGGGGATGAGAGAATCATCTAGAGATAGATTTTGACTTCGACGTTGAGGCATTTCGAATAAAAACGGTTACAAGAACGTCAACAAACAAAGAGGTCTGAATAGCTTCAATTTTCCGCAATTTGAGGGGGGATGGGATTGAATTTCCGAATTCCCCATACAAAAGGGACCGTGGGGTAGCGCAAAAATGAATGCCAAGGATTGCAGAGCTTTCTGCACACGCTAATACCCGACACGCCGACTTCAAGTCTCTTTTCTTTTCCGTAAACAGATCTTGTTGACGCTTCAAAGACTTCAACCAAAGCTCTGGCTTTGACATGGCTGTGCCCTAAAGCAGGGACTCATCACTCGTGGTGTATCGGTTCAGACTCCTTGTTGCTTGCTTGGCCAGGCGAGCAAAGATGCAAGAGGAACCCTTATTTCCTGTGGCCGGACCGTTGTCGCTAAAGCATTCACCTCTATAGACATAAACACGAAAAGCTTCCTTCATTTCCGCTTCTAGCTCTGAAGGTGAGCCGATGCTGCTTTACGAAGGTAGGCATTTCTGAGCACTTCCTGAGCACTTCCTGAGCATTCCTGATTCGATCCTGAGCTACATAAAGCAGTGCAGAGTCGCAGGACACAAAAGTCTGAAATGACTGTAACTGAATCTAAATAGCAGATCTGCTGAACTTGTTTATAGATAAGACTGACAATTCAAATTAAATTCAAGACTTATCAAACATTTTCAATCTGTTTACATAATTTTTGTAACGATATTAGTATGAATCAGAAAGTAGATTGTAAAAGGGATTAAACCTATATTAGGCCTTATGAGAGAACTGTCCTGGGACTGAGGGCAGGTGATGAAACCTTATTGGATCAATGCACAATCAAATTCTTCTCCATCAAGTGAGCGAAGAGTTTTGGGTCACTTCTCACGGGCTCGATGGCTTTTCTGACAGGGCACTCTGGGCTCAAAAAACCCACTGCATAATAGGGAAGCGACGCCTTCGTCGCAACAGCTCAGCGTTATACATCGACTGACGCATCTGAACAGCTCTTTGTAGTACTTCTCTTTTGATAATAGCTTTGTCCATATTTTATAGCTGGTCGTTGCCGTATCATGATGTTGAGTGGCTGTAGAGCATACTCCATCCCCTGGTTGTGAAGATTGAGTTCTTGTTCGCCTGGTGACGAAGTTCTTTTGCGTAGTCATAACAGCCAGTATCAGCAACTGTTAAGATAAGGTAGTTAAGGTCAAGAAATGCAGTTATACCGAGACACTCAAATCTGTCAAGTTTTGTTCAAGCATCATCTGTCGGCTTCCGGAATTTTTAGGCTTTCGATATCTAGTGATAGTCTGCGAATCCGCTATCCTTTACGTTTCTGGTCTCGATCACATTACAGGTCAGAGTGCTTGCGATCTTTCTCAGTACGCTGATTGTGACAGAGTTTGAATTGTTCTATGATGCGTGCTTAGAGACTTTGTAAAGACTCGCGCTATTGGAAGCAGCAACACAGCATCGTGCAGATGATCTTCGAAGTCAAATTCCTTTAGTTGTTCTTACTAGAATTTCTCACCGGGCTGCTGAAGCCGTACATTGATGAAAATCTTGCGAAGGAATTTATACGACCGTCAACTTCACCTGCAGAAAGTCCGGTATTGTTCGTTCCTTAGAAGAACGACGAGTTTCTAGACTTCATCATTAGTCCCGATGGAATTAAGATGAACAAAGCCAAGGTCAGCGCAGTGCTCGAGAGAGGCAGAGTGGGTCATTGAGTATAATTCTTCGCTTCGGCACGACTGGGTTCTGCCTTAAGTCAGCGCAGCCGCAAGACAGACTTCCAACAGAGTCGCTGTTCATCTCAGACCTCTAAGACTAATGTCTGATATGTCGCAGCTTGTTGGTTGTCTAATTGCTACACGAGTCGCTCGCCATGCATTCACAGTTGTGCGCTCATTAGGCTCGAATTTATTCAGCATTTCATTGCCTCGTCCACTTGCGCCTTGCGTCTGACGACTTCTGACCAGCCTCGAGTATCTCTCCATCGGTAGAAACACCATAACCAGTATATGATCTCCGGACTTAACTTGAAGTAATATGCTCACTGTTACTAGTAGGGCTGCATCGCTAGATTCCGTCAGGAACACCTCGTTATGACGAAGCCTTTACCCCCTTCACAACGCAAATCTTTCGAGATTGCCATCATATGCGCCTTACGATCAGAGGCTGATGCAGTAGAGGCTTTGTTCGACATCTTCTGGGATGATGAGGGGAAGACATACGGAAAGGCGCCTGGAGATCCAAATGCATACACGACGGGCGTGATTGGTACCCACAATATTGTACTAGCATATATGCCAGGCATGGGCAAGGGCAATGCAGCGGGTGTAGCGGCAAGCTTCCGATCTAGCTTTGAAGGGATCAGGTTGGCGTTGGTCGTCGGTATCTGCGGTGGAGTTCCCCATGGGACCGACGATGAGGAGGAGATTTTGCTTGGCGATGTCATCATCAGCGACGGACTCATAGAGTACGACTTTGGAAGGAAAATGCCCAACAAATTCATCAGGAAGGATACCCTACAGGATAGTTTAGCCAGGCCCAATACTGAAATTCAAGCACTCTTAGCCAAGTTAAAAGGGAACAGAGGTCGGATGCGCTTAAGGGACAACGCTTCTCATCACCTTATGGATCTAGAGCAGAATCTAGGCGTCGAAAAAGCTCGATATCCTGGCGCTGACGCCGATAAGCTCTTTGAGCCAACTTACCGACATAAGCATCATGACTTACCATCTTGCACCCTGTGCAGCAAATGCGCGAAGAAAGAGGATGAGGTCTGCCAGACTGCCCTTGAATCATCCTGTTCGGAACTCAAGTGCAACAATAACAAGTTGGTATCTCGCCGCCGGCTGATAAAAGCTATGGACAGTACTACGGCACAGGAGCCCGTCATACATTACGGCTTGATCGCATCTGGAGACGCCGTCATGAAGTCGGGTGAGGATCGTGACGCAATTGCTGCCAAGGAGAATGTTATTGCGTTCGAGATGGAAGGTGCTGGAGTTTGGGATAACTTCCCTTGTGTCGTAATCAAAGGCGTTTGTGACTACGCAGATAGTCACAAGAACAAAGAGTGGCAGAACTATGCCGCGGCAACTGCCGCAGCTTGTATGAAGGCATTCTTGAAAGAGTGGGTTCCCGCAGACAAATACATAGCGGCAGCAACTCAGAGTATGTAACTATTCTTCATTTGACAGCTCTGTCGCAGCTCGACTTCTTTTGCTATAACTCAACCACTTCTCCTAAGAGGACATGGAAGCTTGGTTTAATGTGGCTTGAGAGTTCAGTCTTTACATTAATTCGGAATCATTTCGAAGGTTTCTACTCTCACTGAATCTTCATTTCGCTGATTTCCTGCTTATCTTGAAAACGTGATATTGAAATTAATTTTTCATTCTCAGTGAAGGAAATAATGAATCATTGTATACTTTTATAAGAGATTTCTGTAAGAACACAAGGGAAACAAAGAGCACTATCATGTCTTATCTTCAGTGATTAATATATAAGAAATTCTGGACACAAGCTAACTTCATTCTAGTTCCACCAAAGGCGCACTGGCTGGTTCCCTTTGGTCGTAACAAAGAATTCATCGGTCGTCATTCTCAACTCGAGGAACTCTTCGCAAAGCTCGATCCGGAGGACTCTGACGAGGACTGCCAACGGGTTGCCATTACAGGCCTTGGAGGAGTGGGCAAGACCCAGATCGCCCTCGAAGCTGCCTTCCGCATGAAGAAAGCATCTCCTGATCGTTCAGTATTCTGGATCCCGGCCACATCGACTACGAGTTTCGAGAAGAGCTATCGTGATATCGGCCAGGTCCTTGAAATACCTGGTATAATTGAGGACAAAGCAGATGTCAAGATGCTCGTAAAGACATTCCTAAGCCAGGAAAGCGCTGGCAGATGGTTGTTAATTATCGACAACGCTGATGACGTGGAAATGCTCTACGGCAGAGCCGACGAGAGTAATGAGAGTAGTGACTCTCCTGCCCTAGCCGACTATCTTCCGTTCAGCCGAAAAGGGTCGATTCTCTTCACGACCCGGAACCTGGAAGCCGCAGTCAAAGAAGCTGGGGTGGATGTCATCATACTAAGAGAGATGAGCGAGAGTGATTCCCAGAAGCTCTTAGAGACGAGTTTGCTCGACAAGAGCTTGACGGAAGGGAAAGATGTCACAGCTAATCTACTCGACAATCTCACTCACCTTCCGCTCGCAATAAAGCAAGCAGCAGCCTATATGAATAAAAATAAGATGTCTGTCTCCGAATACCTAGCCCTCTACGAAGGCAACGACGACGACCTTTTACACCTGCTCAGCGAAGAGTTCGAGGATCAAGGCCGATATAGGGAGGTCAAAAACCCTATCGCTTCAACGTGGTTGATTTCTTTCCGTCAGATTTCAAGTCGCGATCAACTTGCTGAAGAGTATCTCTGTTTTATGTCTTGTGTCGCTCAGCAAGATATTCCTCTCTCTCTTCTACCACCAGCAACGAAGCTCAAGCAATTAGAAGCGATTGGAACATTAAGTTCATATGCCTTCATCACTAAACGTAACGGCCAAGACTCCTATGAAATCCATCGACTAGTGCAAATAGCAATGCATAACTGGTTGAAAACAAAAGGCCAAATGAGCTTGTGGAGTGGAAAAGCGCTCATACAGGTAGCAAAAGTCTTTCCATTTCCCGAACATGAGAATAGAGCTACGTGGACGACATATCTACCTCATGCACAACGTGTGCTCAGCTTTCAGGAATACTTTGGTAATCTTGAGGAATCTCATCGAGAGCTACTTTCTAATGTAGGATGGTGCTTTAAAGTTAATGGAAAGTATGCAGAGGCTGAGCAGATGCTTCGACTGACGCTGATGCTGAAGAAGAAGGTGCTTGGCGAGGAACATCCGTCAACACTCGACGACATGAACAATCTCGCGATAGTGCTAAATAGGCAAGGAAAGTACGAGGAGGCTGAGCAGATGCTTCGACAGACGCTGATGCTGACGAAGAAGATGCTTGGCGAGGAACATCCGTCAACGCTTGACAGCATGAACAATCTCGCGATAGTGCTAGATAGTCAAGAAAAGTACGAGAAGGCTGAGCAGATGCATCGACAGACGCTGACGCTGAAGAAGAAGATGCTTGGCGAGGAACATCCGTCAACGCTTGACAGCGTGAACAATCTCGCGGCAGTTCTAAGAAGTCAGGGCAAATACGAAAAGGCGGAGCAAATGAATCGACAAACGCTAGAGCTGAGGAAGAAAGTGCTTGGCAAGGAACATCCTGATACGCTTGCCAACATGAACAACCTCGCGATAGTGCTACATAATCAAGAGAAGTACGAGAAGGCTGAACAGATGTATCGACAAACGTTAAGGCTGAGGAAGAAGATGCTTGGCAAGGAACATCCTCATACGCTTGTTAGCATGAACAGTCTCGCGGCAGTGTTACATAATCAAAAGAAGTACGAGGAGGCTGAGCAGATGAATCGACAAACATTAGAGTTGAGGAAGAAGATGCTTGGCAAGGAACATCCTGATACGCTTGGCAGCATGAACAATCTTACGTCAACGCTTCAGCAGCAGGGAAAATGCGAGGAGGCTGAGCAGATGCATCGGCAGACGTCAGAGCTGAACCCTTTACCAGAAGAATGAAAGGCGCGGAAGATTCAAGAAGGCCTATTCTGTAAACCACAACCCGAAGTCTACTACATGGGTTAAGCCTAACCTTCGTGAAGCGATGGGAACGCTCCCGGAGGGATAGGAGGCGCGACGGACCTGCGAAGGAAAACTTTACTTTCTCAACCATATCACGAAGTCTACTTCGTGGATCCACCCCTCGAAATGATTCCGGCCTATATAGTGCGTTCCCTTATGCCTGTGTAAACTTTCAAAGGGTATGTACGCATGGAGGTATACGCTTAGAGGGTGTGTACGGTCAAAGAGTGTGTACGGTCAAAGGGTGTGTACGCTCAAAGGGCGTGTACGCTCAAAAGATGTGTTCGCTTAAAGAGTATATACATTCAAAGGGTGTGGACGTTCAGAGGGTGTGTACACTTAGAGGGTATGTACACTCAAAGGTATGTACGCTCAAAAGCTGTGTACGCTTAAAGAGTGTATACGCTTCTTCTTCTTCGACCGTCCCAGCCGCCAAATGGCAGCTATGCGACATGGTGACTATACATTGACTATATAAATCGGGAGATGCACCCATCTATTTCCATATGTGCTTTAAACCCCATGGTTCCTGTCCCCACTGCCATCTGTTGACTTTTCCCAATGTTACTACATTCAAGTGCTATTATACTCTGCTGTCCTTTAAGTTATATGTGAAGTAGTGCTGGATTGGAAATATGCCTCCCAACGAGATCCTTGCTTTGTTCCTCATAAACATGCACCGCCTCGGAAGAAAAAGTCACATAGGAGGGTCTATCAGGTCCCAAGAGCGAGGTCAAGGCTCCAAAGTTGGTTGGTGCGTAAGTGTTCCTAGGTTGAAGGTGTTCGTAGGGCTTCAAGGTTGGGCTGAGAGGTTGTGGTAGGCTCGTGTCTTCCTATCCTGTACTTTTACGAAGCTCATGTATCGATCGCCTGGTGTGATTGTGTGAATCGGCATAGCACCGTGCTGCTTAAGAAGCTTGGTGGGCATCATGAACCGTGCTGAAGGTGTGTACGTTTTAAAGGGTGATATTTGAAAGGTGCGTGGCTACATCGCAGGGGAAGTTGGGAAAGAAAGGGGACTCCTTAGGTATTGGGAAAGGCAGCAGGAAATGAAGGTTAGAGTCGTTGAATCGATTCCTAATTGTTTCGCTCCGTAGGGTAAGCGCTGATCAAGATAGCGGCATTCAGTTCTGACGCATACTGTTGAATATGATGTGAAGGGCTCGTACTATAGCCATAGGCAGTGTCTGTTCTGCGACATTTTTTGTTCTACGGCATCCCTCGTCCTGCGACCTCTTCTCGTCCTACGACAGTGTCTGTCCTGCGACATTTTTTGTACTGCCGTCCCAAGACTACTGCTGTCCCAAGGCTACCAGTGTCCCAAGATTGTTACTGTTCTAAGACTACTGCTGTTTTAAGACTATTACTTTTTCTTAAGAGCATACCTACATCTTGCACTTAAGCACTTCCTATCAAATAATTCTTTATTGATTGCTGCCAAGTCTTATAAACCTAGTCTCCCATTGTCTTAAGCCCAGTATTCCAAGGGCAAATCTCTCGTAGGCACAGTTTTTAGGAGTCATGTTCCCATAGCACGAGTCTCTTTAAGGCAAGTCTCTTTGAGGCAAGGTCTTCTAGTACATATTATAAAAAACCTTCCTCAGCGGTCTTGAGCTCGGGAGAAATATCGGAAAAGCCGCTTAGGGGTGGAAACGATGGCCGAACTGAACCTTGGCGGCATGAATTGAAGCTGACGGCATGGTCTTGAGCCTGGAAAAAATATTCTAGGAGAAGGCGCTCAGGCGTGGAAGCAGGGTGCCGAATTGGAGTAGGATACCAAAATTGAAGCATAGTGCCAGAATTGAAGCAGGTTATCAGAACTGAAGCAGATTCCCATAAACTGAAGCAGATTACTAGAAAGTGGGCGCCATGTACTTAATATCGGACCTGCAAGTGTTGGGACTGTGCCTAGAATCAAATCAGTGGAACCATGAATCGAATGTTTGAATCAATAGAGGTAGCTATAACTAGGAGTTTAAGAATACAGAAGAAAGAAGGTACATGGAACACTATTTATGTAGTGCTCAGAGTTTGCGCTAGGCCCACTGTTCCCTGTTTCCAACAGAAGCCATGTAGAAAGCATTGTTTGAAGCACTGTTTGACGTGTGTTATGCGCCCGACCGACGCGTATTTTGAAGCATGTAGAGAGTTTGGTAGAAAGTCATGAAGGGAGCCATGAAGTGAGCTATGAAGGGTGTTTGGTAGGGTGTTTGGTAGGTTATCGTGGCAGCTTTCGAGGCTAGGAGTGGAGGCTGGTGGCAATTTTTGCTGAGAAGAGGAATCGCTTAAGCACTTATCTGGGATTTATACGGCGATCTCATTCCTGTTGGTTTACTGCGATTCGAGTAGGTAAATAGGCGTTAGAAGGTATTTCTTGCACGGTAGTTGAACATAAGATTTTTTTGGATGCCGTCCCGAACGGGTTAGTCAGCATCGCCGCCTTTGTTCAGGCTCGATTCACCCTCCGCTCACCCACCACCTAGGCTGATCACGCTCTGCTCAGGCGCCTTCCCTCTCGTCCTCCGGTAGTCCAATCACGTCGTCTCCAACTAGTTGTTATTCTTGTATCTTTTTCATTAACTTTACACGATGAGGCGCAGGTGCCTCCAGAGGCGAGGCTATACCACCGCCCTAGGGATCATGTTTGTAATGGGATCGCCCCTCGTCGAGACGTGCTCCACCGCCATATCAGTCTATATGATGGCTTCCCCTTTCTCCCGTCATTGCTACTTTCCTATTCTAAATACCTGGCCTTAATCTCAGTCTCAAAAGATTTCGGTCGGATTGCCGAAAGCTCCCTCCTCTGTCAAATGTAGCACCCACATTCTTTCTTGCTTTTTTCTTCCAGTCCCGATGGCGGCCCTGAGCTCAGCTGCTGCCGCCCATCTGCACGGCGTTAGATCGTCACTCGTGCCGTGCCGAGTAATGTGCGGAGCCGAGGGAGCAAGCCAACTGCGATCAGGAGACCGGTAGACGTTGAAATTAGGGCTCTCTACAAGCAGGATGTTCAAGTCTCCTTGATATTAAGAACGTGAAAAAAGGGCCGGGGGGAAGAGAGGTGTGGTGAAAAGAAAAGGTGTCTAACTTGGCCTCATTCTGCAATTTACTGCGGCAGACACTCCATATGCCAGATTCTCTAGGCCTGATAATCCTATACTGACCTTCAAAGCCCCACCTAAGCCTTGCTTCGATGGATCTGCGGCGTGATGAGAACGTTGCTCGACATGGCTGGTGGCTGCACTCGCATTTGGGGACCGCAAAAGCGGGGCAACGGTCGTCGATCACGTGTACTTCACCTACTTGCGGCTCTCATCACGCCGGCCTCGAGCTTGATCGCGGGCCACATCAGAGATACAATACAAATTCCATTCGGCGGGCGGCTGAGAACAGCGGATCGATATGGATGTTGATCAAACAGATGGCCTGTGTGAGAAGTGTCGCCAGCCCTTTACCAACTGGGCACACGTTGTTGAGACTTGCAAAGGAGGGTCCGAGTCTATCTACAGCCATCACAATCTATCCACGCTGAAAGACTCTGTTACAGAAGGATGTACTATGTGTTTGATGTTTCTCAACGAGGTGTCCCGTCAAATCTCATCATTCACACCAGAAGCACGACGTGTGATGAACACGCTGCATGGTCAGCTTACTATACACCCAAACAGGACTACCTTCAAGTTCGATATAGCCCAAGTCAGAAGCTGGAACGTAGGACTAAAATTTGTTCCCCCGAGGCTATCTGTACTAGCTATGCTGACCTTGACGCCAACGGATCAAAAAGGTAGGTCACCTAACTCCGTTTGAAAGCACAATTGAAATAACTATTGAATTATAGACCAGCAACTTGCTTTAGGAGCCTCGACAATGTCTCCCGCCTCCTTTCGGCTGATTAGTCACTGGCTGGAATGTTGCAATGCGACACATCAGAAATGCACCGTACCAAATTACGCTATGCCTACGCGTCTCATCGAGATTGACGCCAGTGATGTCCGAATATGTTACTCAGAGCAACTACCGGCACCGCCACATTACGTGACATTGAGTCACTGCTGGGGTGGCTTGAAGCTCTTCAACCTAACCAAAGACAATCTGCGATCTATGCAAGATAAAATCCCTCAGCAAAAGCTGTGTCTTACATTCAGGCATGCCATCGGTATCACCCGCTTGCTTGGTTTCAAGTATCTATGGATCGATAGCTTGTGTATAGTCCAAGACGACGAGTTGGATTGGCGTCAGGAGGCAGCTAAAATGGGGTCGGTGTATGGCTGTTCAAGTCTGAACATCGCAGCAGCGAGTGCCACCAACGGTAGCTTTGGGTGTTTCTACAATCGAAAGGAGCAGGTCTTACGTTGCGTGAGAGGGGTGCGCGTGAGAGTTGATGGTGCTCTGCACATTGTACACGAGGAATCGTCCTACTACAGATCATCGATCACCAGTTCCCCTCTGGCCACACGATCTTGGGTGCTACAAGAACGAGTCCTCGCACCAAGAGTTATTTGGTTTTCCGAGCAGCAGTTATTCTGGGAATGTAGGGAGAGCTTAGCTTGCGAGACATTTCAGGTCCAGCTACCAGATTTCTATGGCCAATATCAGCCATTGAACCGAGGCATTGACACGCTCTCGAAGCGGTGGCCGAGCCTTGTTACGAAGTACACGACCAGCAAATTGACACGCGATAGCGATAAGCTAGTTGCAATATCCGGCCTCGCACAAAAAGCTCAGCAGGAGACAGGAGATGATTATGTTTGGGGACTGTGGAGACGAGATCTGGAAGTACAGCTATGCTGGACCCTCAAGGACAAGAGCAAGGGTAGTTACGCTGGCCCTCTGCAGTCTCGTGCGCCTTCCTGGTCGTGGGCCTCTGTCAATGGACCTATCAACCTTCCAATTGGAATAGGCTGGAGTGCATCGCAGATCTACGGCAAAATACTAATTCGGGTCGTTAATGTCACGACAGCACCTATCGCAAACTTTCCGCTGGAGAATGGAGAAAGCAAGACGCTAAGACTGGTCTGTGGGCCCTTATTTTCCGCGCGAGAAGTGTCTGGTCCAGAAGAGCGGGATCCCCAGGTCCTTCTCGCAGAAACACTGATTCGTGTATCCTGGATAGGATGTTGGGACGTACCAAGCGACAAGTCTGAAGAGCCCAGAGACCCGTTCTATTGTCTTCCCGTCATGCGAAGTGAGACGATGGTCGCCGCTTACAACAATCGATGTGAGGGGTTGATTCTCAAGAAAACGGACAATGGGATGCGAGGGCAATTCAAGCGCCTCGGAACATACAGAGTGAGTGGGAGCTCGGATGCAGTTCGCGCAATGGAGGATCCAAAATCGATGATGCAAGAGTCGATGTGGGAAAGCTATGGGGGTCTTGACACGCTTGGAAGGCGACAGTATACCATCACGCTTCTCTGAACTATCATACCTTGCGTTAGCTAGCGACGGGTACGCCGGGTACGCCGTTTAGGATGCATCGCCCAGGCTAACCTCGAACACACATCAGCCTTGTTGTGATCAGTTTTTGAGGTTTCTAAATCAATCATCAGTGTTCTACGGAGTAGAAACGCAGGGCATTCGGCCGGTTGTCATCCACCACTAACCCTCGGTTCTACTAATCATTGAAGAAAAAGGTAAACATCCTCCCTCCCCCCCAAACTAGTATAGCAGCCCTTCCGCTTCCCTGCGTTATGCCGCATGAGCTTACGGGTTCATGCATCCGAAGCGTGAGGTTCCGGACGACCCCGTTTTGATGGGCTGCATGAATGCCGCGTTGGAAACACACCAACATGGAGGACGCTGAACGACTGTACTATTCTATCCGCGGTGAGTACAGAAAGCAGCGAAAGAATGTTTACAACTGATCAGCAATTATAAGCCGGATTGTGCAAACGCCTTGAAATTTTAAACCCACGCTGTATTTTGGCACCATGTATGCAACAGCACTGAATTCTAGCAAAAATCTGGTCATCGGATGCAAAAAAGGAACGCTGCGAGAGTTTATATATGTCTGAGCGACGCGTTACACCGGTTCTAGGGGTTCTTCCAGCTGCGCTTGCCATACACAAGACTTCCATACTTGATGTTTTTCAATCACATGGCGAGCATATGTGCACAGTGTTCCAAATGAAAATAGCTCCAATCTTGTCGGGCCCAAGTGAGACGTTACGAGTCGGATCATCCATCCAGTCTCTTAGTCTCTCACGCGAAAAGGAACCCACAACGGGCAGTCAAATGCACCTAAAGAATGCTCCCTCCTCGAACCCTCCGAATCGTCAACGACGGTCCAACAAGCCCACCCTACCCACCACCCAAGCAACCACAATACTCACCCCTCACGTCTCCCCCACATCAACAAGCCCCGTCCCCTCTCCCCTCCCACTCCCATCCGCCGCCGTAGTAACCTTCGGATGAACCCTCACCTCCTCCGCATACACCGGAAGCCTCCCAGGCCCCCCAGGCACACTAACCTCATTACTCACAACCGACACCTTCAAATCCGCCACCTGCCCCCTTGGAACCTCCGCCCCCTCCATCGTCACCACCCTCCAATGCAGATTCTCCCGCAAATATGGCACCACGCTCTCAACCCCCAGCCCCGCCAACTCCCCGCTCGCAACCCTCTCCGCCAGCGCCATCGTCAGCGGGATCTGGCCCGTCACGCTCAGGTGCGCTTCGCGGTCCCGTTGGCACTTGGCGCAGCCGGTGTCTGGGGAGTCCCCGAGGACGGTGAAGGTGCCGATGAGGTTGGGGGCCGTGGACCAGCCGGCGGGGTCTGAGGTGGCGAGGGGCCCGAGGAAGATGGGGACGTGGAAGGTCCCGCCGAGGGAGTGTTTTTGGGCGCGGATGTTGGTGAGCCATTCTAGGTATTTGTTGTTGGGGGCGAGGGTGTTGGGTGTCGGTTTGTTCGTTGGTTGGGGGTCGGGTGTGGTGCTTTTTCCGTTGGTTCCTTTTCCGTTTGTGGCGTGCTCTTCGTTGCTCGCTTTTTCCATCTTGGCTACCTGTTTGCTTTGCTGCCCATTTCCGTTACTTGCTTTCTCGGCCATAGGTGCCTGAGCGCCTATATCCCCATTCCTTATTGTAGGAGTCACTATGAAAGGATTCCCATTGGCATTTCCATTGCCGTTACCGTTGTCAATATCACGGGTTGTCTGCTGGCCCGTTTCAGCAGGCGCCTTCACAGCCATTTTCATTTGGGGCAAGCCGCGTGCCGTCCCAGCTGTTTTCACCTGCGCCATGGTATTCACGCCTCCCTTAGCACTCCCTCTGACCATACTAGCAACAGAGCTCCCTCCATAGAGCCGGTTGACAGCATCCGCAACAGACGACTGAAGTTCCTCCGGGGTTGCAAAATTCCATGATTGCGTTTCGGGGTACGCGTAACCCAAAGTCAATGTGCTGCGTACTCCATCCGATGTCCAGAAGGAGTCCGCGGCATTGTAAAATGGCGTAAGCGGTGAGGTTTCGGTTTCCGTACTGCCGACTGCGGTAGTAAAAGTGCCGGACTCGGTGGGTTGGGCCGTGACAAAGCTATCCCGGCCATCGGGGTGAATGGCTTGCCAGAGCGCAAACAGGCGGTCAACATTACTATATCCCCATATCAGCATTCCCACTCTCAGCTATCCTCAAAGAAACGTATACCCACCAATGATGCAACCAAAACAGCGGATCAAACGCCGCATACGGAACCACACTCATATGGCCCCCTCCGCCGGCCACCCCATGCACCGTATCATGCACGCCCTCGATACTGCCATAAATTCCCGGCTGGCCCTGGTTCCACTGATTGTTGCTGAAGGGGCCGTAACGGTCGTAGGCGGAGACGAGGTAGAAGACTAGCTCGCGCAGGTTGCGCACTTGTTGCTCGAAGGCGGCTTCGGCTTGGGCGTTTTGCGAGGTCGAGGTGTGTCGGACCGGGTAGCGGACCGAGGAGGTGTAGGTGGCGAAGGGGTTGGGGGTGAAGGGGCCGCGGCCGGTCTGTTGGGGGGGGTGATTAGTCGAGGTAGGGGTTAGATGGGTGGAGACTTTTCGCAGGATTGAGGGGGGCAAGACTGTCGATAGGGGTAGTATAACAGGTCGGACAATAGACAACCCGACTTACATTCTTCAGCGGGAAATCCCTCGGCGCTGGGTTCAGCGGATGGAATTCAAAGCTATATAGCGGATTCTTCATTTTAATCGTCTTCCCCGCGGAACTCGGCGTTACAACATGCACCGTCTCCGTTTGCAGCGAAGCAGGTAGCACGCTGTCGCCGGCCTGCAGCGGTGCTGCCCAGTCCCAGTACGGCATGCGGAAATCGCGCGCGGCGGCTAGGTAGCGAGATTGGTCGGCGGGGGGGTGGAAGCTAGTGGCGATTGAGGTGATGAGGGTGCTGAGGGTTTGCTGGGGTGGGGGGTGAATGTTAGCGGATGAGGGGTGGTTAGATTGGGGGGGGGGGTTACTTCAAAGAGAGCAAGGTAGGGGCGGTGCCATGTTGGGAAGAGAATGGAGTTGTGCGTGCAATAGCCGCCGGATCCTGCTGGTTGTTCGCTACCGGCATCGTTGGGCCAGGCTTTGTAGGGGCGGCCGTGGATGCCTGTTCTTGTCAGTCAGTATAGTGGTTTACCGGCCAACTGCTACTCTGTCTACGGCAGCGGCAAAGCTGTGAAGTTGTGAGTTGGAAAATGCTCACCAGCAATTTGATAGTACGACAAGGGATCATTTTCGTCGAGCTTCTGGAATGCGTCGAGGCCTAGGAGATAGAGGCTCCATACGTCTGGGTAGTTTTGTTCAAGGTCTCTGATTTCTCGGCGGATGGGAACGGGGCCTGGGGTGGTTAGCCTGTGAGGAGCTGGCATAGGGAGCTTGAGATTGCGATGGAGTATATGCAACATACCATTGTCTCCGGAATTGGCAAGCAATCCTTTGGTTATGATGGGGTCTTGTGACATGCTGATTGAGATCTACAGTTTGGGCTTCTATCAACTATCGATGTGTTTTAGGGATACGAAAAAGGCGGTGGAGTGGTCGATTGCAAAAGCGAACCCTGTGGAGAGAAATGAACCGGTCATATATGAGATGTTAAGGCAGAAGATGAGCCAAAAAAGAGCGTGACAGGTGCCCGCTGGGGCTGAATGCCAATCCTGCAAGGCAGCATTAGATAAATACGAGGACACTGAAAGCCAGCTAGCCACACTCCATAAGCGACGCATTGTGTACCACTTGGAGTATCTCCTCTGTGGAGTTCACTCATCTAGCTTCCACTTCTTCAAGTACATGGTGAGAAATTGACAAATGAGGGGTTGGCAGGGCGGTTATGGAGAGCCATGGTCGATGCTTCGGTCTGGATGTAGAACCTAGATTTGTGACTTTTCCCACTATTCTATAGGATGATTCAGCCAGCCACTTCTCATGCTCGAAAAGTGGGAGTATCGCGTAGCGGTGTAATCATGTTGAAGAAGGGTTCGAACCAACATGAAGCTTGTTGTGGCTAGTCTGATCGTACATCCGTACTTTGGCTTGTATTCTATGGTCAGCTACATACATAGAGCTCTGTCATATGGCTTGCGTTGAGTTTTCGGTCAAGGCACTGTCAGGTGGGCACTTCAGCCGCACTCTCCATTCACCGCATCTTCCTCCCGCATGCTGATGAGCGATGGGATAGCATGATGGCAGGAACTCTGAAGGTTTCCTTTCCATCTGCAAGCCTCATCATGGCTGGTCTTACTCGTAGTGATGGAAAGTGCTTCCGGAGTACCTGATGGTCCACCAGTCTAGGAGTACGAGCTGATTAATCGTCAAAGCCTTTACAGGAACGTGTCGGTCGCGACCAATCTACACTGACACATTGATGATTGGCGAGGAAAAGTCTAGAACATACAGTATTGATATCAACTCCCTCTCGAGGACTTTGTGTTCGTCTGGAAAGAACAGACATGCTGACGTAAAAAATCAACCATGTCAACCAAAGCCCAACAGCCAGAATCTCATCGTCTCTAGGTCAGCTCAATAATACCAGCACGTGCAGGCTTAGATGGCTTGACAAAGTATAACATGATATTCAGAGAGTGCGATTTCTGAAGCAGTGCAGCAACCATCTTCAGGCCGGATTTATCCACTCGTACAATTTTGGAAAAACACCGACGTCAGCCGCGTATGTAACTGCGAAATACGAGTTAGGGGGAACTTGCAGGAACTTGTACGTTCCTAGGGACGAGGGTAAAAGCGACATGCACAGTAGTAGTATCGTAGTATGCGCATCTCGTGAAGTGCGAGTTTGATGCCACTAAGAATGGTTTTCAGGTTCTTGGGATGCTGTCGACGTCTGTTTCCATGGTTCGGGGAAAACTCGATCGCCCCAGGGATTTAAACAACGACGGCTTCTCTTCATCACCTCAACCACGATGACTACTGTAGAAGATTGAACCGAGGATGAGACACGAATCCGGTACGAAAGATGCAACGGTGGAGCTATGTCTCACCTTTGAGAGGCCTCGAGAGGGTCGGCTCAAGTCGCATATCCGCCGCCCGCACATCTCAAACATTGATGTGCAGTACCTGCAGGCTCCAGAGAGTAGGCTAGATCCCTTTAAACTCTCATGCTGATAGCTGATTGCTGGATTGCAGTTCGACCGGGACCAACCAAGAACGCGAATGTTTCAACATGTCTAAGGTCTTTACATCATCTGTTTGAGAGGCCATCATCCCCACCGACCGTCTCATCTCCCCTCATTCAACGCGCTCCTGTCATCTACTGACCTCGTGGGCGTCTACCATGATCATCCGAGATGAGGCCCCTCAAATGTCCAGATCATGATTAGGGCTGCGGGAGAAAATGGATATACTCGAGCAAGCTGCCATCAAGTTCGACGTCTCCATCTGTCTGTCTCTTCCTTGAAGTACTTTGTACTCCCACGTTCATTTCGTCCTTCTAGGCATACGTAAAGCTGGTTCTTACTTCCACACTCGTTCAAAACAATTGCAGGATTGATTGTTTTCGTGCATTGCTTTCGCATCGCAAATATGTTGTCCTATGTCTACGTCTCCCTTTTCGCGGCTTCGCTCGCCAGCACATCCGTCATACCGCGCCAAGCACCCAATCCAGGTCCGATGCAAGCAATTCCTGCCAAAGCCAAAGCACCTAATACATTCCACAATGGCGCTCCTGAGTTGGTAGCCGAGCCACCAGCTTCCGGGGAGATACCACCTGCGGTATACGGCGCCCGAGACATTGACCTACCCTTCAACCGACTTTACCATGGAAACATGAAATATTTCGCCGCGGGCCAGTTGAACAGCCCAACTGGAATCCAGGATGTATGGCAGCCTGGTCAGAATGACCATGCTAACCAGAGCGCTTGCGGAATACCTGATAATGCATACTCGATCAGCAAGGTGGCTATCCACCCGTACTTTCTCAAATATGCAGACCTCAGTCGTAAGTCACCACAAAGCCTTTACCGCCATTGATCTCAACGTACTAACTCGGTTCTATAGGCTACTGTATGCAAGACGTCTGCATCTCATTTTGGAAAGAAGACGGAACCTCGGACATGATGCTCAAAGTCACCGATATCTGCAGCACCGACCCCAACGACCCAACCCACTGCGCAACCCCTGCGGACATCAAAATCGACAGAACCAAAGCCTCGATCATGCAAGGCCTCACTGCTAACCCCCTGAAGTCCTACCCTCAATTGACCGGCAACGAATTCCCAGAAAAGACATGGTGGTTCTTCATGAAATGCTGGGCCGACGGCCTTCCCCAACCCGCCTACCAAGGCAACAACTGGTTCACCACCCCTGCTCTGGTCAACAATCTCAAATGGGCCCAGAACACCGCCACCACGCAATATAAGAACAACCAGGCCGCTTACGCCGCAAAAGGCTGGCCCACGTATCCCAACGGTGCTTACAACCCCAAGCGTGATGATACTACCTCACCACCTATTAGCGACTGGGTGCCAGGACAAGAGCCAAAGTGGCAGCCGATTGCGGGTGGCAAAGGATGGGGAGATTACTCCGGTGTTGCTCCGGTTTCTTCTATCACGCCTGCTTCGGCTTCAAGTACAGCGGTGGGAAGTTCGACGGATTCTGCCGCGTCGTCTTCCACACCTGCGTCGCCGTCTTATGGTGGTGCCGCAGCGCCGGGACCGACGAATGTTCCTCCGCCTCCGGGTACTGCGCCCGCTACGCCTTTGAATAATGAAAGTAAGTCTTGCCACTCTCCTCCATAACTTCCTTCCACCTTGCTGCTACAATATTTCCGTAATCACCATTATCAATTGTCCGTGGTAACTAACCTAGTGTCTCACAGCTGCTCCATCGCCTCCCGACAGCCCGCATCAAAACGCCACCCCCAATGACGATGGAGACGATGATACCTGCGAAGCTTAAATGAAGTGCAAGACTTAGCAAGCATTGAAGCGAAGCGAAGGACGTACTGGCTGCTCCACCCCTTCCAACCGCCCACACGCACTCAGTCGATAGGGCGGCGTCCCGCATTCCCATCATCGACGTGAATCTAATACGTTGTAACAAACTTTCTCTTCTACATCTCGTATATAAGATATCTTCTACCACATACGCACAGACGCAACTATTACGGACTCCAGAGATTGATCCCGCTCTGATAAGTTGACCAATAAAATGCTTCATCCCCTATCTCATACAAACCCTCCTTGTTCCTCAAACCGCAAACACTAGCACCTATGACCCACCCCGCGATAACCCCCTCCAAACCCTCTGTTACTCCCCCCCCCCTCACCGCAACCTCCATACTCTTTCAAACCCCCCTCCGCCCCCCGACTCTTTCCAGAACTCCCATCCCACGCCGCCACCCTAGACATCTTCCCCCCCCCCTCTCTCTTTTCCCGCAACCTGACGATAATTCCGAATACACCTGCTCTCAACTCTGTCTAAGGAAAGGGCTTGTGGAGAGCAGGTGGTTGTGGAGAGCAGGGTTCTTTTGGTTCGAGGTGGAGAGTGGAGAGTGGGGATGGGGGATGGTAAGGGGTTCTTTTGGTTTGAGGTGGAGGGTGGAGGGTGGATGGTGGGGGATGTGGGGGTGGGTGGGTTGGATGGATGGATGGGCGGAGGAGGTGAAGATGATGGAGAAGAGGAGGAGGGTGCACAAAATTGTACACGTTCATGATTTTTTATGTTTTCACCTGATGGCTACTCGTACCGTCGTACGGCGATGTTGGTGCATTTGCCGCCTTGGAAACCAGAGAGAAATGGGTTTGTATGCTGCTGATGATCATTATTTCCACTGAAAGCTACCTACCTGACTATAACGCCATCCTGCCCTCGAAGCTATAGAGTACCGCATTACTCGATATCGACCTTCTTCACATCCACGTACTCCCGATCCAACTTCGGGATTGTAACAATCAAAATCCCATCCTCCATCTTCGCACTGATGCTATCCGCATCCACTTGTGCAGGCATAGCCCGGCTCCCCAAGCGTACCTTCCTCTCAAACACACCCACCTTCCTTTCGTCCAACGCCAGTGTCTTCAGGAACTCCTCATCGCCGGGTCGGTAAATCACGCCCGCGACGCTGAGCTCGCTCTTATCGGCGTTCCAATTAACACCGACGTCCTCTTTCTTAGCGCCGGGGAGAGAGATGTGCACGATGTAGGCGTCCTCGGTGTCGAAGACGTCGGCCTCGGGAGTGAGGTCTTTGGTGTTGGATGAGGTATCTTTGGTGTCGGAGGCCATGTCTGGCGCAAACTGCGAGATGAACTCGCCGAGTTTGCTCATGTCGAACTGACCGCCCATGGGCCAGCCTCCGAAGCCGCCGCGGCTGCCTCCACATCTGCTTCCTCTGCTACCACGATGGCCGCCTGGTCCTCGACGGTGATGAGGGCCCCCGTGGTGCGGTCCACCAAATGGAAAGCCCCATCCGAAGGACTCACCGTTCGGAGAGTGAGGGGGCTGTCCTGGGTGGGTTTGCTCCGGGCCAGTGTACTCGGGTGGGGGTGGGGGTGCCTCGTGCTGTGGGGCCGGAGTGGAAGCGTCGGAACCTTGAGGCGGAGGTGGCGGTGCACGGCTTCCACGAGATTCAGGGTTGTAGGCGGCAAAGAAAGGGTGCTCGGCCCCGGTGGACTCCAGGTTAGCGACGAAGTCCCAGAAGGGAGCGGTTTGGTTGAAGTATCGGACTGAAGGCATATTGATTGCGGGTAACAATAAGTGATTTTGAGGTTGAGGACTTGATATAATTTGATGGAATAATATGAGAGGTATGAAAGATTGAGTGATGAGTCGAATGATGCAAAGAGAGCAAGAGCTTTCAAGCCACACTATATACTATCGAAAGCCACAGGCAGCACATGGTACGTATACCCAGCACGTGAAGCAAAGACAAATCAGATCCCTTACGAGAAGCGACAAGAAGGTGGTAGAATTCGAATGCTGTATTCCGTAACGATAATAATGGCGGGGAAAACAGGCTTCCAGAATGACGCGTAAGATGTGAATACACAATGACAGGTTGACGATCAAATCAAAGAGCCAATGGAAGTACGGAGTACTGTAGAGACTGCTAAGAAACAGGTGACCATAGATGATCAGCATTGCATCGTACGGAATACTCTACATGGCTTGGTCGGTGGTGTGCCGAGGGGCAAATGTTCTCGGCTAGTGATGCAGGAGGAGGAGACGGAATGTCATCGACGATTCCCGAACCGAGGGGCGAATCTCGGTAATTGCCTTACAGGGCTGATTAGTCACATCTTTTCGATAGCCCTAACCTATTTGCCTCAGGGCCTCAGAAGTGCGTGGCTAAGCCCCTTCTGGTTAGCTCTGCTTACTTCGCGAGCTCAGTGTAATCGGCTAATCGCAGCTTCCGTAATAAGCAATGTGCTAACCCGGTAGGGGCTTAGCCCCACACGTCTGAGGTCCTGAGGCAACTTCATCTCATCTACTACGTAGTACTTGGCGTGTCACGTAAATTACGAATGGTCCCAGAGGAGCTTGATACAGCGACGCATTCACGCCTGAGACTCGCATGTGCATCGAAAACTTCTGCCTGTCCTGACTGATGGTCTTGGGCAACAACGATAGATGTTCACTTGCTTGATGTTTTGCTTGCCACATCGAGATCATCTTATCCATCTGAGTTCGTGCCGTTGAGACCATAACTTGATTTCCCCACGAGCAGTGGCTATGTACAACTTCGAGAAACTGAGACTTTCTCTGCTGAGCGCGGTCTCCTTGCTACATATAACCGATACAACCGGCTTGAAGGGATGAGGACTATCCGCCAGCAATTGCTATGCCGTTACCGTTTCGTACATTTAGTGTGAGAAGAGGGGATATGATGAAACATCATTTGAGAAAAGCTCAGATGGCCTCTGCAGCCCTGGTGATTATAGTATCAGTGCCGGCCGCCTCGCATCTCGCCTGTCGCCTCCGTCTTGCGGGTATTTGTGAATTTTCCGTGCTGATGCGGCATGATATAATAACATATGCCCCTGCAACCCATCGAAAGCTCCACGTTCCAAAGCATTGATACTCAATCACAACGAATATGCCTTTGGGTTAGTTTGCGTCCATTTGATTATCGGAGAGATATACGTTCTTCATTATGCGGGCTCTTTATTCGGCTTTCATGATGTTGGTCTCTTACCTTTTTGGTGTTGTTTCGACAGCGCACATACCGACCGACCCAAAGTTTTCCTTTGTTCGGGAAGGAAACTCGTCGTTGTCCAACGCTGTTAACGTAACAGGGTAAGTAAATGTGTCTTCTTCGAAATTCGGATGAGGGCCACAGTAACATGTTAGGTAGATGCCCCCTATCCAACCGAAGAATATGCACAGCAGCCCCGCCAGCAATGGAGTACTGCAAGGTCCAGGGCACAGAGATAACTCTTATAATCGAGTATGGACCCAGAATCATGCAAATCGCCATGGATCAGGTTATTAGTCGCGCAACGGCAAAGGTTCGAAGACAGATTGCTGTTTACGGCGATCGATGCCTCGAGGACAGTGAAATTCCCTTCCGGTCCTATAGCGACTCTCTTCTGCTAGAAGCCGAACCTAGTCCAGAAAAATGTATCACCTGGGGCGTGCTTGACTCGGCATTAGATGGGATTCGTCAGTGCGCGTACGAGCAGGGAAAATACAATTTGATGAGAAGCATTGTTATCAATGGTTCTCGCGGCGGGATCGGGTTCGTTTCTTTGACCTTGGCATCACCACCAGTCAGTTATGGTTGAAAAATCGATGTATTGTATAAATGTGCCAGTACACGGCGCCTGGGAGGCAGCTGATAGGAGCGATAAAGTTGAGACCGAGATATGCAAAGTAATAGTCGGCTATATTCTTCGTAAAAGTACCACGACGGCATAGTGATCGAAGATGGTCATGTGGTACATAGCTCAGGTCATGAGCCGCTCTTCATTGCCCAATAACTTAGTATCCTTTCAGTATCTTTACTAAAATTCCTTGTTCATTGTCCGTTGTCCATTGTCCATTGTTTATCACAAGGGGGTATGTGTCAGTATTAGAAAAAGACTTGTATAAAGAAACTTTGATCTTCACGATCAATATAAACCCACTCCTATCAATGTAGACTCGACCCATCAACCCCGTTGGAACTTACATCCGCCACACAGAAACCCTATCCCATCAGAAGATCATGCAAACTCAATTCATCTCAGATTTTATCGCTCGCGCCAGGGCTCAGCAGTCTACGCAAAGGATTGACTTCAGTGATCTTCCTCGTCGAGTAGGAGGCTATGCCGGGTTCGCGGACGAGATCTGGAACTTCTATGCCGAGCGGAGGCAAAGGGTGACCGAAGAAGGGCAAAGGCTGCAGAATCCGCAATCAGTGATTGACGATGCTTGCGAAGAGCTGCAAGAGCAGCGCAACTACGATCTCGAAAAGTTTATTCAAGCAGACAAACTTGTCGAATTCTATGAGAGCCGGAAGCAGCGCATTCGAGAGCTCGGGGAACAGAGGAGGGTCAAGCAGATCCATGTTGACAGGTCGCTCAACATCCTGCAGGAAGAACAGGACAACGAAGTGATGAAGTTCTTCGCTGATTACTGATGTCTGCTGAGACTAAGACGAGTAAGTTCTCCTTCCCTAAATGGAAAGATTAACGCATGTAGGGAGGTATCCGATGCCAAGATGCTTCGAAGTATTGAACAATCTTAGTCTTTTCGCAAAACAAATGAAACAACAAGCAATTTCAGGAAAATTCGTTGAATATACTTGGTTTCTTAGCTCGCAAGTGATTGTGAAGTGATTTTGACAGCAATTGAATAGGAAGAGACACCATGCGTTGCAGAGTAACAACAATGTAGGTAATAAGGTATGGGTTGGAAATAGAAGGAACAGAATGGTGAGATACTAATAAATTTGCCGTCGTAAATCGTAGTCAGATCGACACAACAAATTTGCTGGTTGGCTCTTCCTTTACCAATATTAGAATCCATAGTCGTCAGGAATCGGCATGCTTCATCATGTGCCTTGGAGAACTTTATAGAATAAGGATACGAGTTAATTTTGGACCCTTCCAGAGATTCCTAGGTGTGCCAGACAAGTGGTCTGCCATAGACCACTGAATTCAAACGTTCATGTAGTCAGCAGAACATCTGACCACGGCGCGGAGAAAACTTCCCAAGGGGGTGAAATTTGCTCGCGAGATGCCGCGAGGCTGATGCCGGTGAGCAAGTTTTGCAGGCATCATATCCAATAATGGGCCAATAGTTGAAGAAGACCAAGAAACCACTCTCTGAAGATGCTAGGTTATATAACGGGCAAGGATCTTGAACGTTGGAACAAGAAAGAAAACAATAACAGATCATCGATAAAACCCCCCTGATTGGGGGTGTAGGAGACCATAGAGGATGAGAGGGTATAGGAGTGGGCATATGAAAGGAACATCTACGGAGGACCAAAAGAG
>JAABUU010002251.1_pt1 | contig 28035 bp, 23 predicted proteins | sample 5559301 | NCBI WGS metagenome assembly JAABUU01 (sample SAMN10711884, study PRJNA513360) | rock metagenome | isolation source: Antarctica rocks | place: Antarctica: Victoria Land, Richard Nunatak white
CATCAGCCTGCTGCGCCTCGCCGGCTGCCGCGCCGTCGCCAGCCGCCTCCGCGCCCACGCCGACCAGCCCCTCGCGGCGGTCGCCCTGGTCGTCAATCCCGCCCAGCCTCACGCATAAGCCCTGCCGCCCTCCCCACGATCGTGGCCGAGGATGGGCCGGTCTATTTCACCCTGACGATCAACGGGGAGGAGGTACGCTTCTACGCGCGGCCCATCTCACCACCCCCGGCTACCAGCACGACAACGCCCACCGTCGACCGCCGTACCGCTCCGGCGACGATCATCGTCGGGCAGAGCCTGGTGCCGACGCAGAATGCGCTGCGCCGCCTGCTGATCGGGCTGATCGTCGGCGGGATCAGCGGCACCCTCCTCCTCTTACTGGGGGGGTGGTTCCTGGCCGGGCGGGCGTTGGTGCCGATCGAGCGGGCGTTCCGCACGCAGCAAGGCTTCATCGCCGACGCCTCCCACGAGTTGCGGACGCCGCTCACCGTCCTCCGATCCTCGGCGGACCTCCTCGATCGCCATCGCGACGAGCCTTTGGGTGCGAACGGGGAACTCTTCGACGATCTGCGCGACGGCCTCGCGCGCCTGGAACGGCTCGCCACCGATCTGCTCACCCTCGCGCGCTCCGATCTCGGCGAACAAACCCTCGCGGTCGCCCCGCTCGATCTCGGCCCGTTCGCGGCGGATGTCGCGCGGCGGACCACGCCGCTCGCCCGCGCGCACGATCTGGCCCTGACCTGCGAATTGTCCGGGGACGACGTGCCGATCGAGGCCGACCCCGACCGCCTCTATCAGGTCGTGCTGATCCTCCTCGACAACGCGATCGCCCATACCCCGCCCGGTGGCCGGATCACCGTCGCGGTCGGTCGCCAGGGTGGGGAGGCGATCCTGGAGGTGCGCGATACCGGCGAGGGCATCCCGCCGGATGGCCTGGCACGGGTCTTCGATCGCTTCTACCGCGCCGATCGATCGCGCTCCCGCGCCGGAGGTGGCGCGGGGCTCGGGCTGGCGATCGCCAGGGCGATCATCGAGAGCCACGGCGGCAAGATCGCGCTGACCAGCACCCTAGGCGAGGGGACGACGGCGACCGTGATCCTCCCGCTGGTCGATCGGCCGCCGACCCTGGTAGGACGCCTCGGGCAGCTGGCGGCACGGGCGGTGGGGCGCGAGCGCACGGGGAGTTGACGCGCCACCCGATCGCAACCATACTCCAAGGTATTTCCAAGCTTTCCACGCTACAGTCGGGAGTGATCGCTCAAGTCAGCTGGCTGCGACCGGGGTTCGCTCCGTAGCGGGCCGCGTGAGAGCCCGCTACGACGCTGAGGATGAAGGAGGCCGGTAGGGCATGCAACGGTTACAGGGATTCGTCCGGCATCGGGGCATAGCAATCGGGTTGATCGCGGTGCTCCTCCTCGGGGGCGGGGGAGTGGCGGCCTTCTCCTGGCCGTGGAGCAAGCCCGCCCCCGATACCTACCGCACGCAGGCGGTCACCAAGGGAACGGTCGCCACCACCGTCACGACCAGCGGCCCGCTCAGCGCGATCACCAGCCTGAGCTTCGGCTTCCAGAACGCCGGCACGGTCAAGCAGATCAATGCCAGGGTCGGCGATCAGGTGCAGGCGGGACAGACGATCGCGCAACTCGACACCACCGATGCGAACGCCGCGCTGAAGACCGCGCGCTCCAACTACGACAAAGCGGTGGCCGCATATAACAAGCTGGTCAGCGGCGCGACACAGGAGGACATCGCCTCGGCACAGGCGAGCCTCGATAGTTCGAAGATCGCCCTCGCCAACGCGCAGCGCACCCTCGCCACCACGCAGCAGAGCACCGCGCAAGATCTCGTCATCGCGCAGGCGAGTGTCGATAACGCGAGCGCCCAGGTCACCACCGCCACGCGGACCCTCAACGAAACGGTGCTGCCGCAGAACAAGCAGGATCTCGCCACCGCGCAACTCGCGCTGGACAATGCCAACACCACCTATAGCAACGCGCAAAAATCCTACGCTGCGACGATGGCGCAGATCGAGCAGGATACGCGCGTCAGCAAGCTGACCGCCGACAACGCCCAGGTCGCGGTCGCCCAGGCGGTCAACACGTTCACCGGCACCGCCGCCAGCACGCAGCAAGACCTGAACGCGGCGCAGGGGCAATTGCAAACAACGCAACTCACCCTTAAGAATGCCCAGGCGGCGGTGGACAACTACGCGACCGGCACGAACGCGGTCGCGCTCGACAACGTCAAGCGCTCCCTGGATGACGCCAGGGCGAATTACGCGCTGACGGACAAGAACCAGACGATCCTGGTCCAGCAGGCGAACGACAAGCTGAACCAGGCACAGTCCGATTACACCAACGCCCAGAATAAGGTGAATAACTGCGGCGGCAACTTCAGCCTGCCCGGCTGCTCCGCCACCGCGAACAGCGTCACCAGCCTGCAAACAAGCCTGACCAACGCGCAGACCGCCCTGCAAAGCGCGCAGATGTCGGCGGAATCGGCGCGGCAAACGGCGCGGCAGGCGATCGCCACCGCCGAGGGCAATGTGCGCTCGTCCCAGACGCAGTACGATGCCGGGCTGCTGACGGTGCAGCAGGCGCTCGACACGGCGAAGAACGGTGCCATCCAGGCGCAGACGACGTTCATCCAGACACAGACGAAATCGGCCCAATCGTTGTCCGCCGCGCAGACCACCGTGGACAACGCCAAGAGCGCGCTGGTGACCGCACAGACAAATTACGACGACGCGATGGCGAAGTACCAGGGGTCGATCGTCTCCGCCAAGTCGACGCTCGATCAGTCGAGCACCAGCGTGGCGACGGCGAAGAAGTCCCTCGACGGCGCGCAGATCAAGGCGAACACCGCCGTCTTCAACGCGCAGGGATCGATTGACACCGCGAAGACCGCGCTCGCCACCGCCCAGACGAACAACGACAAGGCCCAGATCACGGCACAATCGTCGGTTTCCAGCGCGCAGAACTCGGTCGACTCGGCGCAAGCGGCGCTCAACGGTGCCCAGGCGACCTACGCCAAGGCGGTCGCCCCCGCCGCCCAGTCCGACATCGTCGCCGATCAGGCGGCGGTGGATGCGGCGAAGCAGGCGCTCGATACCGCGCAGACCACCGTCGACAATACGACGCTGAAGGCTCCGATCGGCGGGACGATCGCGACGATGCCCTACATCGTCGGGCAGATGGTGAACGCCTCCAGCAACTCGTCGAGCGCCGCCACGACCACCTCCACCGCGTCGACTACCACGAGTTCGACGATCACGCTGACCAATCTCAGCGCGTTGAAGTTCACCGCCACGGTCAACGAGTCGGATATCTCCAAGATTAAGATCGGGCAGGACGCGACCTTCACGGTCGATGCCTTCGCCGGACGAACCTTCACCGCCACCGTCGCCACGATCAATCCGGTCGGTGCCAGCAGTTCCAACGTCGTCAGCTATGAGGTGACCGGCACGGTGACGCCGACCGACGTGGCGCTCCTCCCGACGATGACCGCGACGATCGCCATCATCCTCAACAAGGCGGATAACGCCCTCCTCGTCCCGGCGACCGCCCTCTCCGTGGCACAGGCGCAGATCCAGCAAGGGAAGGTCAAGACCCCGGTGGCCTCCGCCGCCCCGGAAGTCAGTGGCGCACCGATCCCTCAGGGCGGCGCTGGCGGCCAGGGAACCCAGGGCGGACAAGGCGCGCAACGGACGCCGGGGGGCCAGGGTACACAAGGCGGTCAGGGCGCGCGCGGCACGGCGACCACCGGCTTTGGTGGCGGTCGCGGCGGCGCAGCCGGGGCGTCCGGTACGCCGGGCACCGGCGTGGGCGGCGCGGCAGGCGGCAGCGCGGCGGGCACGGGACGCGCCCAGATGCAGTACGTGCTCGTCCTCGGGGCCGACGGTAAGCCGGAGGCTCGGCAGGTCACGATCGGCCTCACGAATGGGACGAACACCCAGATCCTCTCCGGCCTGAGCGATAACGATCAGGTCATCACGCAGGTGATCAGCGCGAACAGCACCACCACGACAGGGAGCCGCACCGGCACCGGCGGTGGCATCGTCCCCGGTGGTGCGGGCGGTGCCGGTGGCGCGGGCGGCGGGGGTCGGACTGGTCCCTGAGTGATCCGACGCGCACGCGGCAGCACGCATGGTCCGCAGCCATTACGCAACTCGTGGTGATGACACGACCGCGAAGCGGAGAGTAGTATGCAAGAGCAGGCGACGACACACCTGGCGCGCGTGCAGCCCGTCGCCGGGGGAACCTCCGGCCCCCCGGTGATCGAGGTGACGGACCTGACGAAGACCTACCAGATGGGCGACATCACCGTGCGCGCCCTGCGCGGCGTCAGCTTCACGATCGCGCGTGGCGAACTGGTGGCGATCATGGGGCCATCCGGGTCGGGGAAGAGCACGCTGATGAACACCCTCGGCTGCCTCGATAAGCCGACGAGCGGCATCTACAAGATCGAGGGGGTCGATGTCAGCCGCATGAGCGACGCGCAGCTCGCCACGGTCCGCAATCGCAAGATCGGCTTCGTCTTCCAGTCGTTCAACCTCCTGCCGAAGCTGACGGCGCTGGAGAATGTCGAGCTACCGATGCTCTACGCCGGTCTCCGCAACCGCCGCAAGCGCGCGACCGCCGCGCTGGAGGCGGTCGGCCTCGGGAGCCGCCTCGACCACAAGCCGAAGGAGCTCTCGGGCGGGCAGCAGCAGCGCGTGGCCGTCGCGCGGTCGCTCGTCAACGACCCGGCGATCATCCTGGCCGACGAGCCGACCGGCAATCTCGATACGCGGTCGAGCGTGGAGGTGATGCAAATCTTCCAGCGCCTCAACACCGAGCAGGGGATCACCGTGATCTTCGTCACCCACGAACCCGAAATCGCCGAGCACACCCGCCGCGTGATCCGCGTGCGCGACGGTGTGCTCGCCCGCGACGAGCCGGTGGAACACCAGCGGATCGCCAACCCGGACGATTACCCAACCCAGGATCAACTCGAGGCCGAGGAAGAAACGCGGCGCGCGGCGGCGAGCGCGACCCTGGTGACGACGGGGGTATCGGAATGAACCTGTGGCAGAGCGTGCGCGTCGCCCTCACCAGCCTCGGGAGCAACAAGCTCCGCACCTTCCTGACGATGCTCGGCATCATCATCGGCGTGGCGTCCGTGATCGCCCTCCTCGCCATCGGCAATGGTGCGACGGCGGGCATCACCGCGAATCTGACCCGCAATGGGACCAACCTGGTGACGATCAGCCCCGGCGGCGGGCAGACCGGCGGGGTCGCTGGTGCGGCGGGCAGCGCGCAGACCCTCACCTACGAGGATGCGCTGGCGCTGACGGCGCAGGGGAGCGCGGTCGTCAGCGCCGGAGTCTCCCCCGAGCGCACCGGCAACGCCCAGATCGTCTATGGGAGTACCAACAGCAATTCCCGTATCGTCGGGGTGATCCCCGCCTACCTGACGGTCCACGACGCGACCGTGGAGCAAGGCGATTTCGTCTCCGATGATACCGCCACCGCGACGGTGGCGGTCCTCGGCTCCAATGTCGCCACGACCCTCTTCGGGACGGCGAATCCGGTCGGCGCGACGATCAAGATCACCGGCCAGCCCTATCAGGTGATCGGGGTGATGACCTCGAAGGGGGGGAGCGGCTTCGGATCGGTCGACGACCAGGTATTCGTCCCGCTCAGCACCAGCCTCCACCGTCTCTTCGGCTATCGCAGCGCCGGCATCGCCGGCCAGCCGATCAGCTCGATCGCGATCAAGGCGGAGGATGCGAACTCGGTCACCGGGGTGATCGACTTCACCACGGCACTACTGAAGCAACGGCACAATCTGGGCAACAAAGCGAACGACTTCACGGTGACGAATCAGGCCGATCAGCTCGCGTCGTTGAATACCGTCACGCAGACCCTCAGCATCTTCCTCGCCGCGGTCGCGGGGATCTCGCTCCTTGTGGGCGGCATCGGGGTGATGAACATCATGCTCGTCTCGGTGACGGAGCGGACGCGCGAGATCGGCATCCGCAAGGCGATCGGCGCGCGGCGCGGCGACATCCTCCGCCAGTTCCTGATCGAGGCGGTCGTGATGAGCATCCTCGGCGGCATGATCGGCATCGCCACCGGGATCGGCATCGCGAAGGGGGTCGCCGCCACCGGGTTGGTCACCACGGTGATCTCGTTGCAACCGATCGCGCTCGCCTTCGGGTGCGCGGTCGCGATCGGGGTCTTCTTCGGGATCTACCCGGCCAATCGGGCCTCGCGCCTCAACCCGATCGACGCCCTGCGCTTCGACTGAGCGAGTCATACCCAAGCTCCCCTATCGTGGGTGGGCGTGCCGCACCCGCACACGCTATGCACCGGGACTTGTCGATCGGCCGACGCCGCTATGCGCCAGTGCCTCGCGCCGCAAAGGATGAGAAGAACGATGAAGCGCTTGCTCTTGCCCCTGACCCTCGCGCTGGTCCTCACGTCCGGGGCGGTGTTCGCCCCCTGGCAGGCCCGCCCCGCCGCCGCCGATCCCTCCTGCGTGACCTTCGCGGAGACTGGGTACGATCTCTGCGGGCGCTTCCTGACCTACTGGCAGGATCACGGCGGGCTGGCGCAGCAGGGCTTCCCGGTCAGCGATCTCTTCTCCGAGCAGAGTTCCACCGACGGGCGGACCTATCAGGTCCAATACTTCGAGCGCGCCGTCTTCGAGTATCACCCGGAGCTTCCCGGCCCGGACAAGACCCTCCTCAGTCAGGTGGGGCGCGATGCCCTGAAGACGCGCTACCCCAGGGGGATCGCATCGGCGGCTGGCCCGGCGCTCGCCCCGGCCCTGAGCGGGGAATGTGCCACCTTCGATGAGACGAACCAGAGCGTGTGTGGCGCGTTCCTGACCTACTGGACGGCGAACGGGGGACTGGCGCAGCAGGGGCTCCCGCTCAGCCCGGTATTCAATGAGGTCAGCAAGGACAACGGGCGGACCTATCAGGTCCAATACTTCGAGCGCGCCGTCCTGGAATATCACCCGGAGAACACCGCGCCGAACGATGTCCTCCTCGGTCAGCTCGGGCGCAGCCGCTACGCCAGCCGCTACCCGAACGGGCCGGGCACCCTGGACACCGAATTCGTCTCCATCGGCAATGTCACGCTGAAGACGGTCATCGGCAACTACGTCGACTGGTCGCTCCAGGTCAAGAACGTCAGCAACCAGCCGCTCCTCTCGGTGCTGACCACCATCGTCTTCCTGGACGCCTACGGGAACCAACTCGACACCTCGATCGGCGGCGCGACCAACCTGAATCCGAACGAGACGCGCACGATCCACGGCATCTCGATCAAGGGGCTCGGCTACGCGCAATACCGGCTCCTCAGCCCGGAAACGCTCCTCAAGCCATAGCGAGAGGGCCCCAGTACCAGCTACCGATCGAGGGCGGCATCGCGATGCCGCCCTCATCTTTTTTGTGCGAACAAACGCGCCTGTTCTCAGCTTTCTCCAAGCCAGAACCTGTATGGTAGGGCCAGATCGCGTGTAGACAGGGCACAGCAGGGGAGGTCACAACCGATGATGGGCGATGCGGTGTGGATCGAGCGGGCGCGCGCCGGTGACGCTGAGGCGTTCGGGGGCATCTTCCGCCGCTACGGGCCGCGTATCCGCGCCCATTGCTACGGGATCATCGGCAACGCCGCCGACGCCGACGATCTGACCCAGGAGACGTTCCTGCGCGCCTATCGGGCGCTCGGCAACACGACCGCAACCCTGTCCCTCAGCGCCTGGCTCTACCGGATCGCCACCAACGCCTGTACCGATCTCCTGCGCCGTCGCCGCACCGCGCACCGGCGCCCCTGGGAAGAGGGGTTCCACGAACGCCCCGCGGCAGGGCGCGAGGAAAACCCGGAGACGGCCCTGCTCGACGCCGAGGCGCTCCGCACCTTCGGCGCGGTCTGCGGGGCGTTGCGCCCGCAGCATCGGCACGTGCTGCTGCTACGCGCGCGCGACGGCTACTCATTGGAGCAGATCGGCGCGCAGCTCGGCCTGACGATGCCCGCCGTGAAGTCGCTCCTCTTCCGGGCGCGCGGCGAATACCGCGAGGTCGCCGCCCGCTAATCTGTGCCGACAAACCCACGCCGCGAAAAAATCGCCGCCAAGGCCGCCGATTCGCCCTCGGCGGCTTCAGCGCGCCCCCGGAATAGGGCCGGGCATATGGGCGTTGGGGGAACGGGTCTCGGCACCATGTCAGCGTGACCGGGGCCGGAACGGTCGATGCAGACCGTCATACCGCCACGCGCGGAGAGAAAGGATCGTCACCGATGTCAGCGACCGCTGTTGCCCCACGGGCGCAACTTTTCACGCCATACACCTTGCGCGGCATCACCCTGCGGAACCGCATCGTCGTCTCGCCGATGTGCCAGTATTCCTGCACCGATGGCTTCGCCACCGACTGGCACCTCGTCCACCTCGGGAGCCGCGCGATCGGCGGCGCGGGGCTGGTCATCGCCGAGGCGACCGCCGTCGAGGTGCGCGGGCGGATCTCCCCCGAAGACCTCGGCCTCTGGAACGACGAGCAAATCGTCCCGTTGGCGCGTGTCGCCGCCTTCCTGAAGGAGCATGGCGCGGTCGCCGGGATCCAGTTGGCACATGCCGGGCGCAAGGCCAGCACCTACCACCCGTGGGCGGACGGCCAGGGCACGGCCCCGGTCGAGGCCGGGGGCTGGCCGGACGACGTGATCGCCCCCAGCGCCATCCCCTTCAGCGCCACCTACCCGCGCCCGCGCGCCATGTCGCAGACGGAGTTGACGGCGGTGCGCGAGGCGTTCGTCGCGGCGACGAAGCGGGCGCTGACGGCGGGGTTCGAGTTCATCGAGCTCCATGCCGCGCATGGATACCTGCTCCACACCTTCCTCAGCCCGCTCAGCAACGACCGCACCGACGAGTACGGCGGCGATCTGGCCGGGCGGATGCGCTTCCCACTCGAAGTGGTCGACGCCGTGCGCGCCGCCTGGCCCGCCGAATTACCGCTCGGCGTGCGCCTCTCCGCGACCGACTGGGTGGCCGGTGGCGGGACGATCGAGGACGCGGTGATCCTGGCGCGCGCGTTGCGCGCGCGCGGCGTCGATGTGATCGACGCCTCCAGCGGTGGCGTCAGCACCGCGCAGCAGATCCCGGTCGGCCCCGGCTATCAGGTCCATCTCGCCGAGCAGATCCGTGCCGAGGCGGGGATCCCGACGATGGCCGTCGGGATGATCACCGAGCCGCAGCAGGCCGAGGAGATATTGGAGCGTGGACAGGCGGACCTGATCGCCCTGGCGCGCGCCTTCCTCCGTTCCCCCTACTGGGCCGCCGAAGCCGCCGCCGCGCTCGGCGTCGAGGATGCCGACTGGCCGACGCAGTACGGGCGGGCCAGGCCGCAGGCCGCGCAACTCGCCCGGCAGCCCTAACGCCCGGACCACCGGAAGCACACCATCGTTCATGGGGCGCGGCTTGTCCGCGCCCCATGGCATGTCCCCCGCGAAGACGTTCGGTAGAGATGGCATATCGTGCGGCCCGTCATGGCGGCGAGCCGCCAGCCGATCGAGCGAAGGGGCACGCGATGGCGACCGACGGCACGACAGGGCAGATCACGCTGGGGGCGAGCGATATCACGGTCGCGCCGCTCGGCGTCGGGACGTGGTCCTGGGGCGATGAGCGATTCTGGGGCTACGGCAAGGACTACGGACGCGCGGAGATCGCGGACGCCTTCGCGGCGAGCGTGGCGGCGGGGATCAGCCTCTTCGATACGGCGGAGGTCTATGGGCAGGGCGAGTCGGAGCGCCTGCTCGGCGGTCTCCTGCGCGAGACAAACACGTCAGCGAGCACACCGATCGTGGTCGCCACGAAGTTCGCGCCCCTCCCCTGGCGTTTCGGCGGGCGTTCGCTGCGCCGCGCGCTGGACGCGAGCCTGAAACGTCTCGGCGTCGCGCGGGTCGATCTCTACCAGATCCACTTCCCCTACAGCCCCATCGGTATCCCGACGCTGATGGACGCGCTGGCCGACGCCGTGGCCGAGGGACAGGTCGGCGCGGTCGGCGTCAGCAACTACAGCGCGGAGCAGATGCGCCGGGCGCACGAGGCGCTGGCGCGGCGCGGCGTGCCGCTGGCGACGAACCAGGTGCGATACAATCTCCTCACGCGCCGCCCGGAGACCGATGGCACACTGGCGGCCTGCCGCGAACTCGGCGTGACCCTGATCGCCTATAGCCCGCTCGCCCAGGGCTTGCTCACCGGCAAGTACCGACCGGGCGGGCCGACGCCGTCCGGTTTCCGCCGCTGGCAACCGCTCTTTCGCGGGCGCGATGCCCGTCGCCTCGCCGGGCTGCTAGACTTGCTGCGCGGGATCGGCGAGGATCACGGCGGTAAAACGGAGGCGCAGGTGGCGCTGAACTGGCTGATCGCGCAGGGGACGATGCCGATCCCCGGGGCGAAGAATCGGGCGCAGGCGAGCGGCAATGCGGGCGCACTCGGCTGGTCGTTGCGCGCGGCGGAGGTCGCGGCGCTCGCCACGGCGAGTCGCCACTGGCAACGATGAGGGGGGCGTAATTAGGACCGTTCACGACCGCAGCGACTGCGACAATAGCGTTAGGCAGGCGGCTGGCGGCGGTGAGGGAGGGATGATGACGCCGTGGGAACAGGGCTTCGCGGAGATCAATGGCGCGCAGATCTTCTACGAGGTGGACGGAGACGGCCCGCCGCTGACGCTCCTCCACGCCGGGATCACCGATAGCCGGATGTGGGACGCGCAGTTCGACACCTTCGCGGCAACGTACCGCACGGTACGCTACGACGTGCGCGGCTTCGGGCGCTCGGCCCTGCCGCCCGGCCCCTACACGATGCGCGATGATTTGGGCGCGCTGCTCGACTTCCTGGGGATCGCGCGGACACACCTGATCGGCGTCTCGATGAGCGGCTCGATCGTGATCGACTTCGCGATCAGCTACCCGGAGCGGGTGAGCGCGCTGATCCCGGTGGCGATGGGGATCGGCGGCATGACCAGTTCGGCGTTCATGGAGGAACGCGACCGTGAGGTCGAGGCGATCATCGCGAGTGGTGACGTCGATGCGGTGAACGAAGCGGAGCTGCGCCTCTGGCTCGATGGCGTGGGGCGAACGGATAGTGCGGTCGATCCAGGCGTGCGCGAGCGGGTACGCGAGATGAACGCCCCGATCGTCGCCGCGCAGATGCGCGATGACGGGACGAGCGCATCGGTCAATCGCCTCGCACCGCCCGCTATCGAATGCCTGGAGGAGATCACCGCGCCGACCCTGGCGATCGTCGGCGCGCACGACGTGCCGGATATGTTGGCGATCGCGGACGCCATCGCGGCGCGCGTCCCCGGCGCGCGCAAGGTCATCATGCCGGGGGTGGCGCACCTGCCGCCGATGGAGGCTCCCGAGGAGTTCAATCGCCTCGTGCTCGATTTCCTCCGTAAGGTCGATACAGGGCGCTAGATCGCGGCGACCGGGCGGTGCATGCTACCTCGCGCGGGTCGGCATGCGTCGACTCGGACCGGATCCAGCGACGGAGGAGGCACATGGCCGAGCTGACCCTCTACGTCCACCCCACCTGAACATCCTGCCGCAAGGCGCAGGAGTTCCTGCGCGATCACGATACGCCGTTCGTGCGGCGCGACTATTTCAAGGAGCGCTTCACGGTCGAGGAGCTTCGCACGGTCTTCGCCGACGCCGGACTCACCCCACACGAGGTTCTCTCGCGCCGCGCGAAGGCGTATGCCACGCCAGGGCTGTGTCAAAGTCAGGTTATGCTCATCACGAAGCCGCCGTGCTCACTGTGGCGTGGCGAGGCAACCGACAACTGCGCCGCGCGACCCGCCGATGACCCGCGCGAAGCGCGGCCTGATCGCCGGACCACGCGACTTTGACACAGCCCTGTATGCCACGCTCGTCGGCGACCGCGACCTCTCCGCCGAGGAATTGCTGGCGCTGATGGTCCAGGAGCCAACGCTACTCCGTCGCCCGCTGGCGGTGCGCGGCGAGCAGGCCGCGATCGGCTTCGATCGGGCGGGGCTGACCGCGCTAGCCGAGGATAAGCCCTGATACCAAGGCAATGAAGGCGCGGCGAGATCGACTGCCTTTCGAGCGATTATCATTGCGGCAACCCGCTTATAGGCACGGTCCCGCGATCAGGTGCGTAACGTGATCGCGGGACCGCCCCCCCCGATGTAGAACAACGCTTATCTCCCCGATAGGCGTACTTTCGCCTGAACGTGCGATTACCCCTTGACATTTTAGAACTAATGTTCTAACCTACGGGCATGGTACGGGCCGCGCGGCCCGCGCAACGCGGAAACCGCGACTGGATACGGGTCGTAGGCCCGACCACCGCTAAGGGGGCAAACTATGGAGAACCACTCCTCGCCACGGACCGCCGATCGGGCCGATGCCTTCGTGCGCCGCCAGGCGCTGTGGGCACGTCTGCTCGATCTCTTCCGCGATCACCGTCCGACCGACGAGCAATTGCGCCAGGTCTCGACGCTGGCTGAAGTCTCGATCGACCAGGTCTTCAGCGCCCACAAGCTCACCGAGGAACAGAGCCAGGAGCGCCACGGCATGGTCAAGGACTACGCCGAGTGCGCCGCGCTCTATGGCTACGTCCTTGGCTACTGGCAGGCGCGTCAGGAACTGCTCGGCAACAACGACCACCACTCGACCTTCATCCACGCCGAGCACTGAGCGCCCGCCTGCGGGCGCGCACCGGCACCCGCGCCGCGCCGCGACACCGGTCGTGCGGCGCGCACCATCACTCGCCTATTTCCCCCCCTACCCACCCCTTCCCACCCCATTCCCTCACCACCAGAGGGCGACCCGCTTCCCCGGGTCGCCCTCACCTCTTGCCCGCTCATTTCTTATCCCGCGCGGTATGCCTCAGCGCGCCGTATCGGGGAGGAGCGCCGTGGGGGTGCCGCCGCGCAGGCGCAGATTCGCGCCCGCCGCGCTGAGCGTGACCCGCTGGCCCGGCGCGACGAGCAACAGTTGCGTGGCCGTGGCGGGGTCGCCGCCGGTCGGCGCGGCGGGCGCGACGAGCAAACGCGGCCCGGCAGCGAACGCCGCGCGATACGTATCGATGGTGCCACGCGGCACGATCGCGACGGACGACGCGCCCAGCGGGGCATCAGCGCCCATGACGATCGCGGCGCTGAAACCACCGCCCGTCAGGGAGAGTGCCGGAGCCTCGCCCGCGACGCCGGGGCGCACATCGAGCGTCAGCGCCCCCCCTTGCCCGACGGCGATCCGCTCGCCCGCCCCGATCGCGCGCAGCGGGACGCCGTTCACGGCGCAGAGATCGCGCAACGCGACCAGGGCGGCGCGCTCGTTGGTGAGGCCAACGGTCGCCACCTGGCCGACGCGCCCGCGCCGGACCAACTCGGTCGCGCCGGGGAGATCGCGCGCGTCGGCGATGAGCAGGAGATCGAGCCGATCGCGCCAGGGCGGCGCGGCGCGGGCGAGCGCGGCGGGGAGATCGGCCCCGCTCGCCCCGCCACCGATCAGCACCCTGCCCCCGCCCGCGCCTTCGAGCAGGAGGCTGAGCGCGCCCTCGTTGCCGCTGGCGGTGCCGATGACGGTCAGTTGCGGCGCGGGTGGGGGGCGACCGATCAGCAGGGCGGGCGGTGTCAGCAACGCCACCGTCAGCGCGGCGGCGAGGACGAAGCGCAGCGCTTGCTGCCGCAGCGACATGGCGGCGGGCGGTGTACTCTCCGCGTCATCGAGCAGCGGCGCAGCGGGCGCTGGCACGACACCCACAGCGCGCCTACCGGGTCCGGTAATACGCGATGGAGATCACCGCGCCACGCGCCTGGAACGACCCGGCGGGGAGGCTCTGGCTGATCACCTGCCCATCCTGCACATTGGGATTGGCGGCGAGGAAGGCCGGGTTCTCCTGCTGGAGTTGCGCGCGCGTCTGCCCATTGACGTTGACGACGAAGCCCGCATCGACCAGCCGCTGGCGCGCGGTCTCGAACGACACCCCGGCGAGATCGGGCACCTGGGCCACGTCGCCGAGGCTGACGGTTAGCGTCACGGTTGCGCCGGGGTTGGCGCTATTGCCGCCGAGCGGATCCTGATCGATCACCGTCCCCTGCGGCACCGCGCGGGAAGGCACATCGCGGCGCGCGGCGACGAGGCCGAGCGCCGCGAGTTGGTTCGCGGCCTGCGTGTACCCCTGTCCCTTCACATCCGGCACCGTGATCGTCTGCGGCCCGCGACTGATCACCACCGCCAGCGTGCTCCCCGGCGCGACCCGGCGCCCCGCCTCCGGCTGCTGGCTGATGATCTGCCCGATCGGGCGCGTGCTATAGCCCTCGCCGAACTGCTCGGCGTTCAAGCCCACGGCAGCCGCCGCTTCTTTCGCCTCCGCCAGCGTCTTGCCGGTCAGGTCGGGCGCGACCACGGTCGCGGCGGTCGCCGTCACGGCCACGGTCGGCGAAGGGCCGCGCGTCGGCGAGGCGGGGGGCAGGGGTGGGATGGTCATGGTGGGGGCCAGGGTCGGCAGCGGCGTCCCACCGGGCGTCGCCGGGCGGCTGGTGGGCGTGGGCGTCACTCCCCCAACCACCGGGGCGGTTGCGAGCGCGGTGGCACTCGCCTCGGCGGGCAGCGGCGTCTCGGTCGGTGGCCCCGCAGTCTCGGTCGGCGGCAGCCCGGCGATCGCCGAGGCGGTTGGGCTCGCCGCGAGCGCCCCGAACGGCGAGAGGCGATACCCGGTGATCAGCACCGCGACGAGTAGCACCAGCGCCGTGGCCCCTAACAGCCAGGTGAGACAGCCGACACCGCCACGCGCGGTGCGCCCGCGCGTGGCGGGCGGCGGCGGATAGGCGGGTGGGGACGCCACCGCCGCCGTGGCGCGACGCGACGCGCGCGGGTCCGGCGCGGGGGCCGCACGGCGATCGCGCCAGCGCGGCCAGTCGGCGAGGGCGGCGGCCATCTCGCTGGCGCTGGCGAACCGCTCGTTCGGGTCCTTCGCCAGCGCGCGCAGCGCGATCGCCGCCAGCGGGGCGGGGATGCTGTTGTTGAGGCGTTTCGGCGACAGGGGCGGCTCCTGCACGTGCTTCAGCGCCACCGACACGGTGCTGTCCCCGGTGAACGGGAGGACGCCGGTCAGCATCTCGTAGAGCATCACCCCGACCGCGTAGAGGTCGGAGGCGGGGGTGGCGGGCTCGCCGCGCGCCTGCTCGGGGGAGATGTAGTGGACCGTCCCCATGCCGAAACCGGCGTCGGTCAGGGTGGTGTCGGCCAGCCCCTTGGCGATGCCGAAGTCCGTCACCTTCGCCGTGCCATCCTGCGTCAGCATGATGTTCTGCGGCTTGATGTCGCGGTGGACCAGGGCGCGCGCGTGGGCGTAGCCGAGCCCGGCGAGTACTTGCACCAGGATCGCGACGACTTCCTCGGCGGGCATCGGGCCGCGCGCGCGGATCAACTCCTTGAGGTCGGGGCCGTCGATCAACTCCATCACGAAGTAATGGCCGAGGCCGCGCCCGTTGGGGTCGTCACCGTCGAAGCCGACATCGAAGATGTTGATGATGTTCGGGTGATTCAGCGCGGCGACCGATTGTGCCTCGCGCTCGAAGCGGGCGACGAAGGTACGGTCGGCGGCGTACTGATCGCGGAGTACCTTGATCGCGACCTGCCGCCCGAGGGCCGAGTCGAAACCGCGATAGACGACGGCCATCCCGCCGTCGCCAAGCCTCGGCCCGAGCCGATACCGCCCGTTGAGCAACCGCTCCATGCACCGCCCCTGCCGTGACCGTCGGCTGCCCACTCCCCCAACTTGGCGTCGGTATACCGACGACCAGCACTTACCCGCATACCGGTCGCAGAGTGGTCAATATACCACGCGAACGCGCCATTACGCCTATCAACAACTACGAACGAACGCCCCTTACGGTGCCAATGGGCTTCTCACGACCGGACCGGCGGGGGATTGCTAGCGTAGCACGGCGGTGATAGTGTAGATGCACGCGAAAAGCGGCCTGGAATACTTTTTGCGTGCGCCGTTCCGGCGGCACATCGCACTCGGGGCACTCTGCACGGTGTCTCGATCGCGCCGATGATCTGCGTGGCAGCGGAGGAACGACGATGGCACAGTGGCGCGACTACAACGGACCCAATACGTGGGGCCACGGACACGCGATCGTCGGCGGTTCCCTGCACGTCCTCCACGGGTTGCACAGTTCGCAACTCGGTGGGGAGCGCGACATCCTGGTCTACCTGCCGACCTCATACGCGACCGGGCAACGGCGCTACCCCGTCCTCTACATGCACGACGGCCAGAATCTCTTCGACCCGCACACGAGTTTTTCCGGCGAGTGGGGGGTCGATCACGCCCTGGTCGCGCTCGATGACTGCGATCGGGAGGCGATCGTCGTCGCCATCCCCAATGGCGGCGCGCGGCGACTCGACGAATATAGCCCCTTCGCGGATAGCCACCACGGCGGCGGCGATGGCGACGCCTACCTGCGTTACATCACCGATACGATCAAGCCGCTCGTCGATGCCGACTTCCGCACCCTGCCCGACCGCGAATTCACCGGGCTCCTCGGTGCCTCGATGGGCGGGCTGATCTCCCTCTTCGGCTTCTTCGAGCGCCCCGAGGTCTTCGGCTTCGCCGGGGTGATGAGTCCCTCGCTCTGGTTCGCGGAGGGCGAGATCTTCAGCTACATCGCGGCATCGCCCCGCGTGCCGGGTCGGCTGATGGTCGATGTGGGCACCGCCGAGAGCCCGATCATGGTCCACTACGCCCGCCGCCTGCGCGACACGCTGCTGGCGAAGGGCTACACCCAGGGTCACGATCTCTGCTACGAGGAGATCGAGGGCGCGGGCCATAACGAGGCGGCGTGGGGCGCGCGGCTCTGCGAGAATCTGCGCTTCCTGCTGCCCCGCCTCGCGGCGCAGCAGCCGCAGGCGTTCGCGGCGGACTGACCCCTCCCCGCCGCCTGCGGGCGACGACCCTCCCCTGAAGGGGGAGGGCGGGGACGAACCCGCCGCTGGCTTTCCTGGTCGCCGCAGACTGTCAACGTGTCACCCCCCTCCCGCGGCGGCGGGTGCCCTCTGGGCGGTGGCCGGGGGAGCGGTTAAAGCGAGGAGGGGCCATGACCGACACCGGGCCGCTGACATTCCTCTGCCTCGCCGGGTACGAGAAGGGTCACGAGTTCCTGCGCGAGATCAAGCGCCAGGGTTGCGGCGTCCTGCTCGTCACCGCGACGAACCTCGAAGGGGCCGCTTGGCCGCGCGCGAGCATCGACGAGATCTTCTTCCTGCCCGACATGTACGATCTCGCCACGATGATCAACGGCGTCAGCTATCTGGCGCGCAGCCGCCGTATCGACCGCATCGTCGCGCTCGATGACTTCGATGTGGAGTCGGCGGCGGCGCTGCGCGAGCACTTCCAGCTCCCTGGCCTCGGCACGACCGTCGCGCGGCGCTTCCGCGACAAGCTGGCGATGCGGACCGCCGCCGCCGCCGCCGGACTGCCGGTGCCGGACTTCATCGGCCTCTTCAATCATGAGGCGCTGGGTGCCTGGCTGGGGCGCGTGCCGGGGCCGTGGGTGCTGAAGCCGCGCGGCGAGGCCGCCGCCTCCGGGATCACGATCCTGCACAGCGCGGACGAGTTCTGGCCGCGCCTCGAACCGCTCGGCGACCGCCAATCGCTGCACCTGCTCGAACGTTACCTCCCCGGCGAGGTCTTCCACGTCGATTCGGTCGTCTACGCTGGCGCGGTGCAACTCGCCGAGGTCCACCAGTACGGGCGCCCGCCGCTCGACATCATGCACGAGGGCGGGCCGTTCGTGACGCGGCGGGTGCCGCGCGGCTCGGCGGACGAGGCGGCGCTGCGCGACCTCAACGCGCGGGTGATCGCCGCGCTCGGGTTGCCGCGCGGCGTCACCCACGCCGAGTACATCAAGGCCCACGCGGACGGGCAATTCTACTTCCTGGAGATCGCCTCGCGCGTCGGCGGCGCGAACATCGCCGAGACGATCGAGGCGGCGACCGGGATCAACCTCTGGCGCGAGTGGGCCAGGATCGAGATCGATGGTGGCACGGGCGGCTACCGCTTGCCCGAGGCACGCGCCGATCATGCCGGGGTGGTGATCTCGCTCGCGCGGCAGGAAGAGCCGGATACCGCGCAATTCGACGACCCGGAAATCGCGTACCGCATCGTCAAGCGGCATCACATCGGCTTCGTCGTCGCCGCCGCCGACCACGAGCGCGTCCGGGCGCTCCTCGATGACTACGCGATGCGGATCATGCGCGACTACGCCGCCAGCCTCCCCGCACCGGAGCGCCTGCGGATCGCGGCGGATCAGCGACAGTAAGCGCATACGCGACAACGTTGGATACCAGGGGGTCAATTTCACAATAGCGTGTGGGGGTGCCGCCCGCACCCCCGCCGCCCAAAGGGCAGTAGCTCCCACCCGTGAAGGGCGCAATGCCTCCGGGGGACCCGCCCATCCGAGGAGAGGGGGCCATCGCCACTGCTGGTTCTTCTGGCTGCTGCACCGGGCTGGCACCAGCCCAGTGCAGGCGGGCTGGTGCCGGTGCCGCCTATGGCTGCCCGCAGCCGGGGGCAGTGTGCCCTTCATGGGTAGTGGCTGCCCTCCAGGGTGCTTGTACCCCCTCGCGGGGTGTTTCAACCCCCGGAAGCGGCGGCGGCGCGGCCACCCACACCCTACAGCCGATTGCAAAACGCAGCGCCAAGAGGGGAACCGGTGCTTGCTGGCCCCCCTTGCTGCTCCTCTATACGCGCTGCGTTAGCGCGCCTTCACCAGATCGTCCTGATCGACATTCAGATGGACATCGTTCCCTTCGATCCGCGCGATCTGATCCGCCGTCGCGAAGCGGTCGGCGGTGAAGAAGCCGCTGCTATCGATCTGGATGTAGCCCTTGTTGAGCAGCTGCTCCCGCTCTTCCTCCGGGAGATCATTGTCATCCGAGGTGAAGGTCGTCGCCACATCGTCGATCAAGGTGGTGGCGTAGTCGCCGGCGTCGGGATCGGTGGTGCCGACACCGGACTCGTTCGCTTGTCGCCCGGCATCGACCGGATCGTTGCCGCCCATCCGCACGTTGCGCACCTTGCCGATGCGGTCGCCATCGCTGTCATGGACGCTCATCCCCTCGGTGATCCCCATCAGCGGGGTCCGTTCGTCGCTTGTTGGGGTCATGATCGGGGTGTTATCCCCATTGGTCAGATCTGCCATAACCGTACGCTCCCTTCCGAACACAATACCGATTCGATGCCGCGGCGGGCACCGATCCCGCCCTTCCACTATCCCGAATCGCAGGGGGCGTGCCAACCCGCCTGCAGCAAGGTCGCCACGCCTGCGTCGTGCGGATACGATCCCCCAGGAAAGGTGGCACAGGCCGTGCAGCAGAGCGCGCTAGACGCTATACGCGGAAGGGACAGCCATGCCAGATTCGGGAGAAGCACAACAGTTCGCCGCCCTGCGCGGGGCGCTGATCGAGGAGTTGCAGCGCAAGGGGGCGCTCGCGGACGAGCGGATCGCCGCCGCCTTCGCCGCCGTGCCGCGCCATACCTTTTTGCCCGGCATGCCGCCGGAGCGGGTCTACCGCGACGAGGCGATCATCACCAAGGCGCACGATGGCATCAGTCTCAGTTCCTCCTCGCAACCGGCGATGATGGCGCTGATGCTCGGGCAGCTCGCGATCGAGCCGGGGCAGCGGATCCTGGAGATCGGCGCGGGGACGGGCTATAACGCCGCCCTCCTGCGCTTCCTCGTCGGCGCGCGGGGGCAGGTCACCACGATCGACGTGGACGACGACATCGTGGTGGCGGCGCGCGCGGCGCTCGCTGCTGTGGGGTACGGTGAGGTCGCGACGATCCTCGGCGATGGCGGCTACGGCTATGCGCCCCACGCCCCCTACGACCGGATCATCCTGACCGTCGGCGCGGACGATCTCCTCCCCGCCTGGATCGAGCAATTGCGCCCCGACGGTATCCTGGTCCTGCCGCTGAATCTCGGGCCGGAGATGTACTCCGTCGCCTTTCGCAAACTGCCCGATGGCACGCTGATCAGCGAGTCGCTGTCGCCGTGCGGCTTCATCCGCCTGCGCGGCGCGTTCGCCAGCGCCGCGCGCACCTTCGCGGTCGGCGAATGGGATGTCCACTGCATGCCAAGGCCGCGCCTCGACCCGGCGGCGCTCCCCGCGCTGCTGGCGGCGGAGATTGCCCCCGCGCCGCTCCCCGCCGACGCCCTGGCCGCCTCGCTCTTCCTCGCCTTCAGCGGCGAGCCGCTGGCGCAGTTCGTCACGCGCGCCACCCCGACCGGTGTGCCAGATATCCGTCTCGCCCTGCTCGATACTGCGGCGGGCAGCGGTTGCCTCCTCCCGGCCTGGGCGGGGCAGGATACCGCGGCCAGCCCAGCCCGGTGCTTCGGCTCGCCCGCCGCGCACGCTCGCCTCAGCGCCCAGCTCGACCGCTGGCGGGCGCTCGGTCGTCCCCAGGCCGGGCAATTGCGCGTCCACGCCTTACCGCGCGTCGGGGCGATGCCGCCCCCGAACGGCTGGACGATCGCGCGGCCACACGTCACACTCTTGCTCACCGGACGCGACGGGCGCGCACTGCTAGACACCGTCCGCTGAGCGACTCGCCACGGCAGCTCGCCGATCGGACTTTTTGGCTATGCTTTCCAGAGACATAGACGACCGCTCCCCGCCCCCACAAGGGAGGGTGAGGCTGGCCCCGGCCAACCCGCCACGTATTCGTGCGACGCAGCACGAAGGAAAGGACCGATGCTCGACTGCCGACGCGATGATGGACGCAGACGGTTCACGGTCGCCGGGATACTCCTGGCGCTGCTCGTGCCGTTGCTCGTCGCGTGCAGCAGCGACCCGACCGCGACGGTGCAGCCGCCGACGAGCACCGCCGCGCCGACCACGAGCGCCGTATCCACGCGCACGAGCGCCCTCACCACGACCGAACCGCCGACCCGCACGCCCATCCCGGCGCCCACGGCTACCACGACGCGCACCTCGGCCTTCGCGCCGATCCCCACCTCCACGGCCCTCCCTGGCACCGCCACACGCGCGAGCGCCACCGCGACGCGCAAGGCCGACACGGCGCGGTTCGCGCGGGGCGGGCTCGCTGGCAGCGCCCTGAACGCGCTGGCGGTCGGCGGGCGTGACGGGCAACTCCTCTTCGCGGGCGGACGGGAGCTCTGGCGCTCGACCGATGGCGGGCAGCGGTGGGAGGCGGTGCGCGGCGCTTCCGTCGCGCCGCGCGTGACCGCGATCGCGATCGCGCCGAGCGACCAGCAGATCATCTATGTCGGGGTCAGCGCGGGCTGCGGACGTGGCGGAAGCACACCCGGCCTCGTCTCCACCGATGGCGGCACGCGCTGGCAGGAGAGCGGCCAGGACATCACCAGCCTCGCCGTCGATCCCGCCGATGCGAAGAAGCTCTGGGCGACGACCTGCACGGGTGTGCAGCGGAGCAAGGATGGCGGGACGGCGTGGGAACCGGCGACCGGGGCGCAACTCGATGGCTATACGCCGGTCCAGATCGCGCTCGTGCCGGGGACGCCGCGCGTCGTCTACGTCGCCTACGCTTCCGAGGGGGGCACGGCGAAGGTCCGCCGCACGATCGACGATGGCGCGACCTGGCAGGATACGCAACTACCGGCGGCGGCGTTCGGGCCGCTCGCCCTGGCGACCGATCCGGGCAAGGCCGACAGCGTCTTCCTCTCCACCTTGGTCGGCGTCTTCCGTTCGCTCGATGGCGGGCAGCGTTGGACCCTGCTGAACGCTGGACTGGAGGCGACACAGCCCACCCCTCCGCCCGCGAACGCCCCCGAGGGCTTTCGCCTGACGACCGCGATCGTCGCCGCGCCGAACGTCTCCGACACCTTCTGGGTCGGCACCGGCGCGGGGGCGGCGAAGGGGATCGGGGTCTTCGGTACGCAAGACGGCGGGGCGACCTGGCGACGGACGAACGGCGGCATCGAGGGGCGAACGGTACAGGCGCTCGTGGTCGGCGTCACGCAGAACCGCAGCATCCTCTACGCCGCCACCGACGATGGCGTGTGGACCCTCAGCACGCCATAGCGGCCCGCTACCAGGGTTCCGCGCCTCACTCCTACCCCGGCGGGGATGCTGCAACTGAACGCCGACGTAGCCTCCTCACCGTATAAGCGCGAAGCGATCGTTGCGCTAGCACTGACGCCCTGTACCCGCGCCACAGCAGGTATCGACGATAAGCCGGGATGATCAATTAGGACCGCTCGCGACCACAACCGCTGAGATAATAGGGTTGTGGCGGTTACGTGCGGCGAGTGCCGTCGCGACAGCCCCCATGCCGATCCGTGCGTCACAATCGGAGGTCCGACATGCTCCTGCAAGCGGCGCTGAATGGCCCCTCCACGAAGGCCCAGCACCCGGCGATGCCGGTATCGATCGAGGAACTGATCCGCGACGCCGTCGCCTGTGTCGCCGCAGGCGCGCGCGCGATCCACCTGCACCCGCGCGATGCGGCTGGGCGCGAGCAGTTGGACGCGGCGGTCGTCGATGCGACCGTGGCGCAGGTCCGGGCCGCGTGCGGCGTGCCGGTCGGGGTCACCACCGGAGCCTGGATCGAGTCCGATCTCGCGCGCCGGAATCGCGCTCATCCGCGCCTGGAAAACCCCCGACTACACCTCGGTCAATCTCTCCGAAGAGGGCGCGATCGCGGTGATGGAAACGTTGGTCGGGGCGGGGATCGGCATCGAGGCGGGCATCTCGACGGTCGTGGATGTCAAGATACTGGCGGCATCCGGCCTGGACGGGCGGCTCACACGCATCCTGATCGAGCCGGTCGACGCGAGCGCCGCCGAAGCGCTCGGGATAGTCGACGATATCCACCGCGCACTCGACCGCCTGGGCCTCGCGGCCCCCCGCCTCCAGCACGGCGATGGCGCGGCGACCTGGATCCTCCTCGCGGACGCGGTCCGGCGCGGTATCGACACCCGTATCGGCCTCGAAGATACCGTGGCGGGGCCGAACGGCGCACAGATCGCGGGGAATGAAGACCTCGTGCGCGCGGCATACGCCTTGGGGGCCGGTGCGACGGGGCAGCGCGGACAGGCCGGTTCTGGCGCGGGATGACCGGTAGCCTGCCACGCGCCGATCCGTCAGATCAGCCCGAAAGAGGCATCGGGGAAGAGGATCAGGGCGATGAGGCGCGCGGCGACGTAGAGGCCGCAGATCGCGGTGAGGAAGCCGAAGACGAGGAAGACCTTCTCCTCGGCCCAGAGCATCGCGCCCACGCCGAATTGCAGCAGGCCCAACGCCATCCCACCGAGCGCCAGATACAAGAATATCATCGCACCATCCGCCCTTTCATCGGTCCAGTATACCCCCTCCCCACAACCCCCGCCGCATCGCCCTGATCGCCTTTACCGGCCCGTTCGTCGCGTGCTACCCTGAGATCGATCGAGTCTCGCCGGGGTATCGCGGTGTGGCAACGCGAAGGAAAGGATGCGGGCATGGGCAAGTCAATCGGCAAAGGGGCGGCGCTTGCCACCGGGGTGCTGGCGGGACTCGCCGGGCTCGCCGCCGCGACGGGTGCGGCGCTCATCCGTCGTCCCCTGCCCCAGACCGCTGGCACGCTCGTCGCGCCGGGACTGCGCGCGCCGGTCGAGATCGTCCGCGATCGCTGGGACGTGCCGCACATCTACGCCGAGGGCAACGCCGATCTCTTCTTCGCGCAGGGTTATGTCCACGCGCAGGATCGCCTCTGGCAGATGGAGTTGCAGCGGCGCACCGCGCTCGGCCAACTCGCCGAGATCTTCGGGTCGGTCGCGCTCGACTCCGACCGCTTCCTGCGCGTCCTCGGTTTCGGGCGGGTCGCGCGCCAGGAAGCGCTGGCCCTCGGCGACCCGGAGCGCGAGGCGGTGGTGGCCTACTGTCGCGGCGTCAATGCCTTCCTCGCGGAAGGGTCGCGCCGCCTGCCGCTCGAGTTCACGATCCTCCGTTGCCGCCCGCGTCCCTGGCAACCCGCCGATGTCCTGGCGTTCGGCAAGGTGATGGCGCTCGATCTCTCGACCAATTGGACGAGCGAGATCATCCGCGCGCGGATCGTCGCCACCCTCGGGGCGACGCGCGCGGCCCTCCTCGACCCGGCCTATCCGAGCGCCGACCCGCTGACCCTCCCCGCCGATGCCACCTACAGCGCCGACTTCGGCGCGGGCGCGCTGCGTGCCGCTGCGGCGGCGGAGCCCTTCGCCGGGGAGCGCGACGGCGCCCAGGGGAGCAACGCCTGGGTCGTCGGCGGGGAGCGCACGGTCAGCGGCGGGCCATTGCTCGCGAACGATCCGCACCTGGCCCTGCAAATCCCCGCCCTCTGGTATGAGAACCACCTGCATGGCGGCGACTATGCGGTGATTGGTGCGTCGATCCCCGGCACCGTCGGCGTGACGATCGGCCACAACGCGCGGATCGCCTGGGGCGTCACCAACGGCATGAACGACATCCAGGATCTCTACATCGAGCGCTTCGACCCCGATGACCCAACCGGCGCGCGCTACGAGTTCCGGGGGGCGTGGGAGGAAGCGACGACCGTCCACGAGGAGATCGCCGTGCGCGAGCGCCCCCTACGCGCCCGGACGCGCCCGGAGACGGTGACGGTGCGAATCACCCGGCACGGCACGGTCGTCTCCGATCTGCTGCCACCTGGCGCGGCGAACGCGCCCGATGAGGCAACGCTGGCGCTGCGCTGGACCGCGCTCGAACCGGGACACGTGCAGCGCGCGATCCTCGCCCTGAATCGCGCGGGGGATTGGGCGACGTTCCGCGCCGCGCTGCGCGACTGGACCGTGCCGCCGCAGAACTTCGTCTACGCCGATGTCGCGGGGCACATCGGCTATGCGCTCGGCGGGGCGATCCCCCTGCGCGCGCGGGGGGACGGGCGGCTCCCGGTCCCCGGCTGGACCGGCGAGTGGGAGTGGACCGGCACGATCCCGCCCGACGAGAATCCCCACGCGCTCGATCCGGCGGCGGGCTTCGTCGTCACGGCCAACAATCGGATCGTCGGCGACGAGTATCCGCACCCGCTGCCGGGGGAATGGGCACCCGGCTACCGCGCCGCCCGCATCCGCGAGTTGATCGCGCGCACCCCGCGCCACGACGCCGAATCGTTCGGGCGTATCCACGCCGATCGCCTGAGCGCGCCGGGTCGCGCCCTGGCGGCGCTCGCCCGCGCGGGGCGGCTGCCGCTCTTGCCGGATGAGCCGCTCGCGACGTTGGCGCGCGATGTCCTGGCGATCTGGGATGGCAATCTGATCGACGATAGCGTCGCCGGGGCGATCGCCGCGACGCTCCTGACTACGCTCCAGGAGCGGGCGTATCGCGCGATCGCCGGGCCGCTCTCCACGGCGGTCGGCTTGGGTGCCTTCGCCACCCTGCCCGGTCGCAGTTTCCTCCAACGCTCCCTGCCACGCCTGCTCGACGCGCTCGCCGGGGGCGACACGAGCTGGCTCGCACCCGACGATACCCCGGAAGCGATCCTGCGCGACGCCTGGAGCACGGCGCTCGCGGCGTTGCGTGCAGCACACGGCGAGGAGATCGCCCTCTGGCGCTACGGGACCAACCACGCGCTGACGTTGCGCGGGTCGCTCGGCGCACTCGGGCCATTGGGACGCCTCTTCAATCGCGGCCCCTTCCCGCTCGGCGGCGATCTCAATACCGTCTGCATGGGCAGCAGGACGCTCAGCCCCGCCGGGGTCGAGTTCTACAACGGCCCGTCCTACCGCCAGATCTGCGATCCGACCGACTGGGATGCGAGCCGCAGCGTCTATCCGGGCGGGCAATCGGGGCACCCCGCCAGCCCCCACTACGCCGACCTGCTCCGTCTCTGGCTGAACGATGCGTACCACCCGCTGCTCTGGTCACGCCCCGCCATCGCGGAGGCCACAGTGGCGACACTGGTGCTGACACCGTAGCGAGCGGCCGATCGCCAACCCCAGCCCGGGAATTATGCCTCAGTTCCCTCACGCATAATGCTTGACCGACGTGCCCACCCCGGCCCCCGAAGGGGGGCTTCGCCGGTGCCGCAGCACCCCCAGACGGGGGGTAGCTACCCTCTTGTGGGGTATTTCAACCCCCGGATCCCTGCCACTGGATGACACGGCCAACCATATTGAGCACCGCTCTAGTATTACAACGCGGGAACAGGTGCGCTAGGGGTCGGCGAGCCAACGGAGGTGGCGGGCGCGGTGGGCCTGGTAGGCGGCGTACTTGTGGCGCTGGTGGTAGCGGATGAGCGCGAGCGCCTGAGGGACGGTGAGGACGGGGAGCGGCAGGCAGGCGCGGAGTAGCACGCGGACTTGGGCGAGGCTGAGGTGCGGCGGGGCAGGCGGGAGCAGCAGCGCTAACTGGCGGACCGTGGTGGTCGGGGGCAGCGGGACCGCCGCGCAGGCCCCCCTCTCGCGGGTCGAGCCGACGGTGCAGGCGGACCAAGAAGTGGTGGGCGAGGCTGACCAGCGTGAGGTGGTGGTGCCACCCGCGCCAGGAGCGGGTCTCATAGTGGTCCAACCCCACCTCCTGGCGGCCCTCGGCGAAACAGGCTCCAATCGGCCAGCGCATCCCGCGCAGCCAGACCAGCGTCGGCAACGGCGTGTCGGTCGGCGCGTTACTGGCGTAATCCTTGTACACGGGCGCCTCATCCGGGAGGCTGGGGACACTACGACGGACCAAGAGCCCGCCCGCTGGCCCAGGGAGCCGGTCGCGGACGGTCACCCAGCGCACGGCCACGAAGTCGGCGACGAGCGGCCCGTTACTGCCTTCCAAGACGCGGTAGCGCTGCCAGCGGGTGGGCGGGACCTGGGCGGCCCACGCCGCCGCCGCGCCTTTCGGCGCACTGTCGGGATGCAGGCGGGTGCGCCGCGGCACCACGCCCTGCCCGCTCGCCACCTGTGGGGGCACCCAGGTTTGCGGGGCCGGCCGCGGGGTCTGTCCATCAGGGGTGGTCAAGCACCAGCCCTGCGTGCTGCGGGGCACTTCAGCCAGATAGTGCCGCCCCGTCGCCGCCCAGCGGTCCAGCAGGGCCGGGCTGGCGCCATACCCCTCGTCGCAGACCGCCCAGCGCGCCCGCAGCGTCCCTGCGTGCATCGCGGTTTCCACCAGCGTCGCGGCCAACTCGTGCTTGGTCTGGAACGGGGTGCCACGCGGAATGCCACAGGCGCGCCAGCGGTCCGCATACGCCGCGGTAAACCAGCAGGCGGGCAAGTCGAGGCGGCGGTCGAGCAAGGTATCGCCGGCGGCACTGGCGTAGCCTAGATAGACGCCCGCTTGGCCGTTGTCTTTCTTGCCGCTGTGCCCACACCATTGCCGGGTCACGCCTACGGAATGGACGCCTTGCTTGGGCACGTCACTCCCGTCAATGAGCAAGACGCCGTTGTCGTCACCGCGCGTCGCCTCGACCAGGCGCTGGTGCTGCGCCAACAACGCCGCCTCGGCCCAGCCGCCCACGCCAATAAAGTCCTGCAGCCCGCGGACGGGGTGTTCCGCGTCGGCACCGGCACCCAACAGGCGCAGCGCCAACGCCTCGCTGTTCTTGCGCGGCACCGCCGCTAGCAGCAAGCCGCGCCGGTACCGTTCCCCCCACGCCCGCTGCTCCCGCCGCCGGTACAGCGGCGCGAACTGCGCGTGGTAGGCCACCAACTCTGCCGCAATATCGCCCAGGGCGGCGGTGGCTGGCAGACGCACTAGTACAGCGCGGCGGAAATAGACCGCTGGTTTAGGCGACGAGCGCCTTGCCCTGGTAGGTCCACCGGAAGGGCTTGGCCATGGTGCGGTTGTAGTAGGCGATGAAGGCGAGCACGCGCGCCTGGAGATCCGCGACCGAGGTGAAGGAGCCGCGCTTGAGCAGCTTGCGGGCGAGGATACTCAGCCAGATCTCGATCTGATTCAGCCACGAGCTGTGCGTGGGGGTGTAATGGAAGACGATCGTGTGGGTCGGGTCGCGCAGGAAGGCGGCGCGGCTCGACTGGGAGGCCAGGACGCCGGACTGGCCCTTGACGCCGAG
>JAABUU010002252.1_pt1 | contig 28023 bp, 27 predicted proteins | sample 5559301 | NCBI WGS metagenome assembly JAABUU01 (sample SAMN10711884, study PRJNA513360) | rock metagenome | isolation source: Antarctica rocks | place: Antarctica: Victoria Land, Richard Nunatak white
CCTGCCATCCACGTTCGTCGCATTTTTCTCCTCCTCCGTTGTGCGCCAAACCACCTGCCATATGCCAAGACGAACGAGCGGCCCGAAACCGGTCATCATCGACACCGCCGCACGCTCCCGGTTCAGAAACGTGGCGAGACTGATACCGTGACCGGCACGCCACGCGATCCAGCGCATCCGTCGGCACCCACATCACGCACAGCATACCATCAGCGCCCGCGCACGCCTGCTGCCGCTGCAGTGCATCGCATCCACGGAGCGATGGACCAGACGCCCGAAAGGGCCCGTATCTTGCACTACCCTCCCACGCCCTGCCGCTACCTGTACGTTCACGGTCCGACGAAGGGATTAGAGAGCGCAATGCCGATTCGCACAATGCCCCGTGCGCTCACAATTCCCTCCGCAACCAGTATCATGACCGAGAGATGGCGGCTGCCGGCGCGGGGAGAGGGACGGGGAGTGGCGCGGACGTTGTACCGGATCATCAAAAGCCAGCAGGCGACGCCGGACGACTTTCGCTCGCAACAGGAGTTGGGCGCGCCCCTGCGGAGCACGTCGCCGGAAGCGATCGCGGCGTATGACGGTGTATCGGTCTTCGCGACCGCCGCCCAAGCGCGCGCGGCGAACGCGCTCCCCCGCAAGCCGATCGGCACGCATCTCGCAACCCTGACGATCGCCGACGCGCTGCTGGCAGGAAAGGACCCCGCAATCCGCGTGCAGCGCACCTTCGCGCAGCGGGAAGGACACCACACGCTCTGGGGTGACAAGCGGATCATGCACCGTTGCGTCACGGGTGTCGAGGCGGTATAACGAGCGTGAGACGAGAGGAGAGAGCGATGCACGACGCATACGAGCTGTGGGATACCCCCAGCGGCAATCTGATCGACACCTACCGCTCCGAGGACGAGGCGTTTGCGGCGGTTCGTGCATTTGTCCGCGCCGCAGGCGAGGCGAGCGTCGTTGGCGTGGCGCTGATGGGCCACGGGAGCGACGGCATCAATAACCTCATCGCGGAAGATGCTGATCTGCTCCACGTCGCGCGGGAAGCGCAGCCCGCGTAATCGTCACCACGACATAGCGAAGAAAACGTCGGCAAGGGTTTGCAACAGCGAGGACGATTACGTCCGGCGCGAGGAGAAGGGGCGGTATACGGGGTCCTGGGACTCGCACTCCCCCGACGAGCTGCGCGCCGCGCTGCGGCACCACCCGGCACGCGCGCGACTGCTGCGCCGCCTGGGGGCGATGGATGACGAGCGGAAGGTCGTCGGTGGGGACGCGAGCGACATCCTGCAACAATGCGGCCGCGCGGCGGAGAGCGACGATGAGGCGTTCGACCTCGAGGCGGTGTCCTTCCCCGGCATCGGGGCGGAGACGGAGTGGGAGCAGTTCCCGGACATCACCGCCGCTGGCCTGCGCGCCTGCATCGCGGCGATCGCCGACGCGTCGCGGACGGCGTTGGCCGACCTGATCGCGGGGGCGGTCTACCACTACGAATGCGAGACGCGCAGCGCGCAGTACCGATTGGAGCAGGCGGAGAAGACGATCGGGCGGTGGCGGGAGGCGCGGGCGGTACTGGAGGGGCCGGAACTGGAGAAGGTGATGCGCTACGAGGGGCATCTGCACCGCCAGCTGCTGCAGACGCTGCACGAGCTGGAGGCAATGCAGGCACGTCGCGCCGGGAAGCCGACGCCGCTCGCCAGATTGGATGTGCAGGGGCTGGGGGCGACGGGGTGAAACCGCCGAGCGAACATATCGCGGGCACCAAGATTTATCGAAATCAACTGTAAGAATCAAGGCGGCATGTTGGGAACGGTCGGTTGTTCCCTTGTCCACCAAGGAACTCGACACCGCGCCAGTGACATGAAAATGCGGTGCCGTGTATGCTTTTGGAGGACGAAAATGGGCGGATATGGCTTGACACGGTGGGGAAATACGCCCATACGGTGGCAGACCGGAGAATGTCTGGCGCTCGAGATGGCGAAGATCCGCCCCTACCTCAGCGGGAGTCAATCACTGGTCTGGCGGTGGCGGAGGCCACCGGGCGACGATGCGACGTTGCGTATGGAGACAAGCCGGAAGGCGGTTGCTCTCTCCTACACAAGGCAGCGCGGGCAGGGGGTGTCCATGTCGATCCGCGAGCACATCGCGGTGGCATGGATGCCATGCACCTATGGGGGCGAGCGGGCGTGGTTCACCTGTCCCGGCTGCGACCGGCGCGCGGGGGCGCTCTACCTGCCGCTGACGCACGACCGCTTCCGCTGTCGGCACTGCCACAAGCTGGCCTATGGCTCGCAGCAGGTGACGCCGGAGGAGCGGCATTGGCTGCGGAGCCGGGCGATCCAGCGCCGGTTGGGAGCGGACGGCGCAGCCATCGCCCCGTGGCATCTCCCGACGCGGCCGAAGGGGATGCACGCCCGCACCTACGCGCGGCTCTGCGACGCGCTGCTCGACCATGAGCGGGAGCGGGAGGCGATCCTCACCGTGCAACTGCGCCGGCTCGTCGCCCGCGCCGATCGCCTGCGCGCGCGACAGGAAAGTCGGGGACGCTGAGTGCGCCGTTCTCCAAACCGGCCGGGGCGGTTCATGGCGGCCGGCGTCCTCAGCTGTCTGACCCGCATGGGACTGAGGAGAGATGGTCGCCGACGATGAACGAAAGGTCAGGAACGAATGCGGGGCGGCTCCGTGGACGAGGAATGAGCGACCAGTGAATGACGAGGACAGGCAGACGAACCGGGGTGAGGAAGTGTCAAACGGATGGCTGGTCGGATTGCTCGGCCATGCAAGGGAAACCGACCCGGCGCCCACTGTGTTGATCTTCTACCCTTTCTTCTACCGTTTTGCGTCCCGCACACCTGCCAATGTGGGGACGTTTGGTTCCGCGTTCGTCGCATTCCCCGCACCGATTCGCGACCAGCGGAGCGCAAGAAGCGGCGATGGTGACGAGCAAGCGAAAAAGCGCGTGAGGAGATAGAGAAAGTCAGCGGCAAACCACCACCAACGTGGGAGATGATTTGCAACCGCCTTCTCGACCGGTCGGTCCTCCTTGCGCTTTCCCATCTCCCCTCCCTGCTTGCCGAATCAGGGAAAGTGATCACTACGCGTGTTCGAGGACATGCGGTATCCGAAGCGCTGTCCCGATATAGGATTTCGGTTGGAGTTTTCGTTCCTACCCCAAACCCTATACCGCTCTGGGGCGAATGGGAACGAAGAGTGCTCGTTCACCAATCCTGTTCGAGGACCATTTCCGGTATCGCGGCGTGGACTGAGCCATATGATGCTCCACACATACCGGCAGTGAAGGCTGTCAAACGGCGCACAGCCTCGCTTCATCCCACCTCAGGCGCAAACAGTACCGGCTGTGCGACCGGCTCCCGCCGCGCCGCGCGGGGCGCGTAGTCCGGACGACGCATCACCTTCAGCCATTCGGCGTCGTCCAACTCCCACAACGGTAACTGTGGCGACTGGTACGGCGTCTCGAACAGGAGCGGCGCATCGATCGCCGCCAGATGCGCTTTGTCCGGTTGGTAGCGCACCCGATACTGGGCCAGCGGCTCGTCCGCGTACTCCAAGGTCAGCGTCTCCCCGTACAGCCAGACCGCCGCCCGCTCTCGCGCCAATCCGCGCTCGCCGTACACGCGCCAGTGCCGGAATCGCACGTAGCCCAGCCGGTCGAGTGTGCGTCCGAAGCGCGTGCGGTAGAAGAGGCGGTGCAACTCCTCCGGCGTCACCTGCCGCCCGGTGTACCACCCGAGGACGTCACGCGGGCTGCGGCGATCATCGTCGCGTTCCTGATGCGCCCAATGGACTTGGTAGTTGAGGTCGACAACCCACTGGTCATGCACCGCGAGCAGTTCGGCCCAACTCGTCGCCTTGGCGAAATGCCAATCCGCCATCCGGCGCTGGATCTTGAACGTCGTCTCGATGTAGTTCTGCCAGGGCTTGCCCCGCTCGATCTCGCGCTTCTCGATCCCGAGCGCGGCGTAGATCGCTTTCGCTTGCTTGGCGGTGACGAAGACCGCGCCGCTGTCGCTGATGAGCGTCTCCGGCACGCCATGTTGCCGGATCGCCGCATAAAGGATCATCAAGTAAGAAGCGAGGTCTTGCGTCGGGAAGATGCCGCTCGCCAGGATCGCACGCGAGTAGTTCTCGAGAATCGAGACGCAGTAGACCTTCATGCCGATGTTTGCCATGTCGAGATGGCGGATGTCCACGCTCCAGTATTGATGACGGCGGGTCGCCGCGAAGGGCGGCGGCGTCTTCGTGTGCGGGGCACGCGCCGGTCTGGCGAGGCCGTACAGTTTACGGTTGCGCGCCATGATCCGCCCGCAGGTGCGCGGACTCAGCTCGATCCCCTGCTGCTTGAGCGCCGCGTGCATCCGCCAGGCACCGAGTTCGGGGTTTTCCTGCAACCGCCGGATCGCGGCGATCGCGGGCAGATCGACCGTGCGCACCCCGTCGGTGCGCGCATGGCTCTTGTCCGCCATCCCCGCCAACCCTTCGGCGACCCAACGTTTGAGCGTGTCATAGACGATGTGCCGATCCACCTGTAGATAGGCGGCGATACTCGTCACGCTCCACCCCTCGCCGTGCAGCGTGAGGATCGCGTGGCGCGCCTCGGCGGGGTCGGCGATCCGGTGATAGGGCGTGAACCGACGCCCGATGAGGATCGGCAATGGATCTTCAGCGAGGATGCGGCGCACCGTGTGGTGGCTCGGGCGCCGCCCGAACTGGACGCCGCAGATCGTGGCGATCTCATGGGGATGGAAGGCGAGATGCTCGGCTTTGAGCACGAGGATCGCGCGTTGGATGTCCTCGGGGAGCGTGCGATGGCGCTCCACCTTCGGCGGGCCGAACAGGCTGGCCATCCCCTCGCGCTCGAAGCGGGCCGCCTGCCGGTACACGGTGCGTTGCGGCGCGCCGGTCTGATGGGCACGCTCCGCCGGGGAATGGCCGAAGAGGACGACGGGACGGATCAGTTCGTAGGTGCGCTGCTCGGGAAAGCGGACGAGCAGGTCGAGTTGCTGCCAATCGTCGGTCGGCTCGCTGCGCGTTCGTTGCCCCATCGTCGTCCACCCTCCGGTCGGGGACACCGAAGCGGGCGCGAGGTGCACCTCTCCGTCATCCCAACATTATGTCGAGTAACGGAGTATAGGGTCTGGACTGCATGACTGCCAATATATGTGGAGCATCATGTGGCTTAGTTCATCGCGGCGCGACGTTGTCCCAGTAAGGATCGGCGATGCCCCAATTAGCCACTTGCTCGTTCCCGGCGCTACGGCCAGTCTGCACGCATCGTGGAGCCTCACCGTGCCCTTCCTGAAACGGGCGGAACACCCTGGAAGCGCCGAGATACTCCGCTCCCGCTCCCTTCCAGAGAAGATGGACCCGTGCTCGTTCCTTCACCGCGACGGACGGCGCACGTTCCTCCCGTTCACCGTGTCTTCACGGTAAAACGAAGAGACTGCTGGCGTGGGACGGTGGGGTTCAAGGCGCTGGTCCAACCGAAATGAGGGCGCTCGGCACTCAGGTGGCAACAGCGCCAACGGTATCGGACGGTAACAAACGGTCGCGCAGGACGGTGAAGAAATAGCCGCTGCGGTTGTCCAGGCCGTTCTTTTGGCAGGTGATCTTGTAGGCGTCGATGACGTGCATGTAGAACGTGTTGAAGTCGCACCCGCATGCTTCGATCAGATTCGCTGCTTGGGTGATGTTCGAGTTGGCGTGGTCGCTGTCCCCGAGCTTGCGGGAGTAATCCTTCATCACCCCGACCACCGCCTCGTACGTTTCGGGATCGAGGTTGGGCAGCGCGCGCGCTTTCCCTTCGCGAATCGGGGCGGCTTTTGCGGTTGGTGGTGCGTACTCGGGAATAGGCAAAGGAGCGTTCCGCTTCAGAATATTGCCGATCCCCTCGACGCCGCGTGTGATTCGTGCCGGCACGTTCGCTACCGCAGGAGTACGATGCTCTCGTCGGCTGATGTCTCCCGATACGGTGTGATCGTTTTCTGGATAATTTGAGCGATTGCTCTTTCGAATATTCGAATGAGATATCTCGTTAACAAGATACTGGTTCTTGTTAGTGTCAAGTCTCACCGTGCCGGTGCCGCTTGACACGGCAGCCTTCGCCTCCACCGTGTCCGGTTTTCTTGACACGGTAGTCTTCGGGCCCTGTTTTTTCCGCTCCGTGGTCTCCCGTTTCCCTTCCCCATCGAAGATGCCTAGGCTCGCCAGTGGCAGCACGCGGTAGCCGTTGTGCGAGAAACGCCCGTTCACCTTGTGCTTCTCGTTGGCGATGACGAGTACGGGCTGACCTTCGAACCGAAAGCGGGCGAGGCTGTTCACGCGCTCACTGACCATCTGCCGGGAGCAGCCGATGGCGCGGGCAAGTTCGGCCTGGGCGGGGAAACAGAACCCCGACGCGTCCATGTAGGTGGCGAGCACGCAGAGCGTCTTCCAGTCACGGTCCGAGATCGCGGCGAGGAGTCCCGACGTGCGGGCCGCGACGTAGAGCTTGAGGAAGAGGCGTTCCTGCCGTTCGCCAGTGAGCAGATCGAACTCAGCCTGCGCCTCGATCGAGACGAGCCGCTCGGGTGCGGCGGGCGGTGCGAATAATGAGCGATCAGTGTCGTTCTCGGGCATAGCGTCCTCCACGGGCATTGACAGGTGCCGCGCGGCGCGCTACGCTCCTCGTACCACCGATGGCGTCAAGCGGGTCCGCAGGGCCTGTGCGATGCCCTCTTTTTTCTTCTCAACAGCATACCAACCTCGCCCCATCTCCTGTCAATCCGAATGTGGGACAGCTCATACTGTGGGAGAGAGGGGATCGCTCATGGTTGTACGATCTGTCGGATATGGAGGAGATGTATGAGATGACAGAGTGTTACGAGGCGTCCGAGGCGGGAATTTGCTTGAGGAGGTCGCGCACCTCGGGCAAGTGGTCGAGTCCGTACTCGATGATCGTCTCCAGAAACGCGGACTTGGAAATGGCCTGCGGGAAGAGTTCGTGATTGAGCGCCTTGTAGGTGGTGTCCAGTTGCGCCGCGAGGTCGGTGTCAAGATAGAAACTCTTGCGCTCGCGATTGCGTGTGCTCTCGGGCTTGCGTCCGACGGAATGACTCTTGAAGCGCTGGCTGAGCTTGGAGATGCGATCTTCAGGCATGGGGAGCGTCTCCTTTCATCTGCCCGACGACGAAATCGGCGAGCTGGGTGTACATGTGCATCAGTTCCGCCTGCGTCCGCTCATCAGCGGCGGACGTGGGGGAGTAGGTGAAGATGGAGTGTCCCTTCTCCCATGCGTTCTGCAAGAGAACACGCTTCCTGAGTTCGAACGGTGTGAGTGTCGGGATGGAGGCACGCAGTTCGCCGATGATGCGCTTGGCGATCGCGGAATCCTGCACGAGATTCGGTACGACGCCGATCACGCGGATCGTGATGCCGAGTCCCCTCTCGACCGACTCAATCTGATCGAAGAGGAGTTCGAGGGCGCGTACCGACGTCGCCTCGGCCTGGATCGGCACGAGCACCTGCCGCGCGGCGTTCAGTGCATTGTCGGTGAGGTTTCCAAGATTCGGCGGGCAGTCGAGCAAGATATAGTCGTACTCACCCTCCAGTTGCGCGAGGATACCCCGGAGTTTGTGCTCGCGGTTGCGCGTCATATAGAGCGTCTGCTCGGCGAGCATCATCTTGTAGGAGGCGGGGATGACCGCGAAGAGTTCGTGATCGCTTGGGTGGACGAGGTCGCGCGCCTGCATCTGCTTGGTCGTCGTGAGGGCATCATAGAGGGTGATCGCACCTTCGAGATAGGCCTCCTGCATTCCAATACCCTCGGTCGCGTGACCTTGCGGGTCGAGATCGGCGAGCAGGACACGATAGCCCGCCGTGGCGAGGGCGGCAGCGAGATTGATGGTGAGCGTTGTCTTGCCGACGCCGCCCTTCTGATTCGCAACTGCGATCGTATGTGTCATACGTGTCATGCGGCTCACCCCTCTCGGAGAACTCGCACATATCTGATGTCTCACACAGTTTACGTACAATACCTGCACCTGTCAAGGGGGAAAAGGGGAATGATCGGAAAATAGCCTGCCAACGGTGTCAACTGCCATCGAGATGTTACATGTCGCCGATGGACCATTCTTTTCATTGCCCCGTGGGTAATCCGCAATGATAGATGGCGAGGAGTGATCCGTCATGCATCATTACTCGGATATAGAGGAGATGTCGAAGTGATCCTACATCTCCGCACTGTCCGCGATGTGGGACAGTAAAAGGAAAGACATATCCCGATAGGTCATCGCAAATAGATAAAGAAGCGGTAATCAGAAACCTATTCCATGATTGATCAACGGTAGACTGGCGGCGAACAGTACAGTGGAGAGAGCGAGTAGGAGTGCGACGACGCACCACGGGATGAGCGCACAGGAGTCTACGGGTCGCCGGATCGTGCAGGAGCGTCTGTTCAGATGACGGGAGATGACGGGAAAGGGGGATGGCCACGGTGGAGAAGGTCGTGCTGTTATGGAGCGGGGGTAAGGACAGCGCGCTGGCCCTGCACGCACTCCGCAAGACTGGGGAGTACGCGGTGGCCGCGCTGCTGACCACCGTGACTGAGGGGTACGACCGCGTCAGCATGCACGGCGTCAGACGCGCCCTGCTCGAGCGTCAGGCGGTCGCGGTGGGACTCCCCCTCACGCAGGTGCCCATCCCGAAGAACTGCTCCAACGCGGAGTACGCTTCCCGGATGGTGCGCGCCTGCGAGGAGCTGAAGGAGACCGGACTCCACACCGTGGCCTCCGGCGATATTTTCCTGGAGGACGTGAGGAAGTATCGGGAGGAGCAGCTCGCACAAGCCGGGATGCGGGGCGTGTTCCCATTGTGGGGCAGGGATTCCGCGCAACTTGCCCGCACGTTTGTCGCGACGGGGTTCGCGGCGGTGACGGTGTGTGTCGATGGGCAGGCGCTCGGGAAGGAGTGGGTGGGACGGGCCTACGACGGGCGGTTCCTCGCCAATCTGCCGTCCGGCGTCGATCCCTGTGGGGAGAACGGCGAGTTCCACACGTTCGTGTCTGACGGCCCGACCTTCACGGAGCGCATTGCGTGGGTGCGTGGGGACGTTGTGCTGCGGGATGACCGTTTCTATTATTGCGATCTCCTTCCCGCGTGACCCTCGCGCGGCTCCGACGCGCGGATGTAAGTAATCGTTACCTTGCCGCCTCGCGCCCCTCCCGCTCCGCTGTCTCCACGTCTTTGTCGCGCGCGACGTGCGTGGGTTTCTTCTTGCGCCTCCTCATCCATGCGCCGTCAGGGATCCTGAGCAGGGTCCTCCGGGTCGCGCCGGACCAGATGCAACCCGGTCGGGGCAGGGGCGGGCGGCCCGAACTGGGCCTCGTGGAGGATCGTTGCGAGCACGAAGCGCAGGCCCCGGTGCTCGGTCTCCACCTTCTCGCGCTCGACGTCGTCCCGGGCGGCTTCCAGGCGAGCATCGCGCAGCCGCTCGATCGATTCCAATGCGGCACGCGTCGCGCGGATCACGGGTGACGTTTTGGGTTTCCATGGCATCGTAGCGCTGTAGCGCTTCTCCTCCGTCAATGTGCAGTGCTCAAGGGATATGTTTGCCAAAGGCCGCTCATTGCATCAATGAGCGGCCTGCTCACGTATGCGCGGGGTGACGTCGTTTGCCTTACCGGACCGCTCGGCAATGCGTCGGGCGGTCCGTTTGTTGGCGTTATTCGCACATCTCGCCGTATGATGTTACGCGAAGGAACCGAGCCGCATAATCCGTGACCTCTACCGAGAATTAGACAACGAAAGGATCACCGCAATGTCCTCGATCTTCGCCGTCAACAATCGCCGCTTCGACCCGCTGGGCGACCGATCGGTGCCGGGGATCGCCCCCGCCCGCCCGGCCTACAGCCACGCATCGCAGGGAGTGACCTACACCCTCGAACCGTCCGCAGCGGGCGGCTACCTGATGACCAGTACCACGGACGAAGCGGCGGTCGAGGTGCTTGATGTGGATCACGGGGCGCGGCTGATCGACGAGATCGAGGGTGCCGCCGGCGCGAATCATGACGCGCGCCGCGCGGGAGACAATCTGACGCGCGGGGAAAGCGAGCGGCAGATGCCTCCAGGGCAGCCTCTCGACATCGCCAAGGACACGAAGCCCACTGAACGCGAGATCGCACCCGCTCGCCCATTGCACCCGGCGACGGAGGAGAGGCTGGGCACCGAGGCGGCGGAGGGAGACGCGATGGCGCACCGGGCCGGGGGAACGGCGGCGGGGCAGCAGGACTGGCTGGCTGCGGATGAAGTGGCGATCCTGCATGTCCCCGGGGAAGCGACGCCGACGCTGCGGGAGGTGCACGAACACACCGTGCGCCAGCGAGACGCTGCGGGCGAGGGGAAGCGCGGGGGCCGGGGGCCGGGACGGATCGGGCGGTGGGCCGTGCTCGCGGCGGCGACGGTGGTGGTCGCCGACACCCTGGCGTACAAAAGGAGGATGAGAATGCCAACGATCGGTTCATATCTAACGCGCATCGGTGATGGGAAGACAACTACTTTCATCGTTCGCCACAATCTCGGCGCGGAATGCGTGATCGTACAAGTCTACAAGGAGTCTATCAGAGCGGACGGTACGCCGCGAAAGGAAAAAGTAGAAACCGATATTGAACTCATCGGTGATGACACCTGCCAGATCACGGTGACCGAACCGCCAGCGGCCCAAGAGTTCGTGGTGATAGTCGTTGGGTGAGCAGTCCGCCCATTGCCATCGCCGACCCTACTCCCTCCGGAGCAGATCCCGGTCGTACCAGCGATGCCCCTTCTCCGACAGGCCGATGCCACCGTCGCCATCATCGTCCAGATAGCCCGCGACGCCGCCGCCTTCGAGTAGCGCGGGCAGATCAATCCAGACGAGGCCGCACATCAGCGCGACGACTTCCATATCGGTGATCGGCTCGCCGCCTTCCATGCATTGCAGATCGCCGATGGCGCGCATGAGCAGAACTGAGGGAGGATCTTCTTTCGGCGGGGAAGGCGGCGTGCGGCGGAACGTCATGCCATAGCGTAGCAGAGCGGTTCGCTTATTGCCCTGCCGGGCGGCGCTGTGGCAGACTAGTGGGTTGATTGGTTTGGGCATTGCCATAGTGGAAGGGCAGGTGTACACCGGGGATGCACGATGCTCGTCGTATGCCCGGAGGATGCCCATGTCTCGCCGCCAAAAGGATCCGCTCCGCTCCCTCACCGATGCGGAACGTACGGTGCTCGGTCACCTCAGCCGCTCACAGACCGCACCCGCCGCTCACGTTGCCCATGCCCGTGCCTTGCTCGCGGTCGCGGCGGGACATACGTACACCGCCGCCGCTCATGCCGCCGGTCGCCGCAGTGGCGATGCCGTCGCCCAGTTGGTGACGCGTTTCAATCGCGATGGCTTGGCCGCGATCCCGCCCGGACATGGCGGCGGGCAGGAGAAACAGTACGGGGCGACCGAAGCCGCGCGCATCCTGCGGGAGGCCCAGCGCACACCGGATCGGGACGCGGATGGCACGGCGACCTGGTCGCTCGCCACGCTGCAACGCGCCGTGCGGCGGGCGACCGATGGTCTGCCACGGGTTAGCACGTACACGATTTGGTGCGTGTTGCATGACGCGGGGTTCTCCTGGCAGCAGGATCGCAGTTGGTGCGAGACTGGCAGCGTGCTGCGCACGCGCAAGACCGGGGTGATCGTGGTCACCGATCCCGACGCAACCGCAAAAAAAAGGTGATCGAAGCGGCCTACCGGGAGGGAGAAACCCAGGGATTGGCAGTCTGGACGGAGGATGAAGCCGGTCCTTACCAGACGCGACCCATCCCTGGGCACGGGTGGCACCCGACAGGACACCCGGCGCGGTATCCGCATGAGTACCTGCGCAACGACACCGCGAAATTGTTGACGCTCTTCCACCCTGCCACGGGCACGGTACGCGTCAAGGGGGTGACGCAACGCACGAATGCCGTGTTGCATCCCTGGCTCGAGGCGCAGTTGGCGCTGGTCCTTGCCACGTTGCCGCCGCACGCGTCAGACCGCACCCAGGCGGAGATCCGTGCCACATGGGAGCGGTGGCAAGAAGGATTGCGCGTGCGGATCACCCTTCCCGACGATCTGCCACCGCTACGTATGCTTCTGGTCCTCGATAACCTCACAGGTCACTACACAGCAGACTTCGTGCTCTGGCTTTTCGATCACGGGATTCTGCCGCTCGATACGCCGCTCGGTGGAAGTTGGCTCAATAGGGCAGAATCGATCCAGCGTATCCTGAAACGCCGTGCCCTGGACGGTCAGTATCCGCAGAGCGCGGCGGAGATCATCGCCTGGTTAGAGGCGACCGCCTCTGCATGGAACCGGGAGCCGACACCGTTTGTCTGGGGTGGCAAGCGCGCGCAACGACGGGTCCGCAGTCGGGAGCGTGCGCATCGCCTAGGAGGGAGCAGGGCGTACACCCGTCGACCACTGCGGCGACGGCTGACCGCGTTCAATCAATGGCAATATCCAAACCAATCGACCTACTAGGTCATTGCGATCAATCTCCCGCTCGTCATGCAACTGCGCGAAGAAATCAGCTTCCTCCGGCAGCAGGTAGACATCAAGGATCGGCAAATCTCGGAACTGCATGCCCTCTTACAGACATCGCAGCGCCAGTTGCCCCCGGTTATGCTGTCCACGGTGCGCGAGCAGGCTCATGAGGAAGAATTGTCTATGCCAGCACCGAACGTCGCTTCTGGTGGCACTCAACGCGAAATGCAGCGCCGGTGGTCGCGTCGTCTCTTTTGGTTGGAGTAGCGAATGCCATGCCGGACAATGTACCAACCACTAATCGAGTACCTTGCCAAGCAGGATGAGCGGGAGGTCACACTCACGTTTACCGAGATCGAGGCAATCATCGGCCGGCCGCTCGCGCTGGCGGCAATGAATATGCCTCAGTCCTGGCACGCGCCGACGAACCTGGATGTACGCCGCTGGCAGGCGATCGGCTGGCGCGCGCGCTTTGACCGGCGCAACCAATGCGTCCATTTCACTCACGGTCTTCAGGAGTAGCCGATGCCGAGCCGCAGCGTCAGGATAGATGCTAAAACCTTGATGGGGTCAGTGTCAGGAAAGCACAATATCATCCTACGCTGACACCTATTCGGCACGGTCTGACAGTGAGGATAGGGAAGACTCCAGATTGACGTCCGATCGCGCACCGTCCATCGCGTTTCTTTGCGTCGCGGCTTAGGCGTACGACGTTGTGCGTTTTGTAAGAGGACCCACTAGGGGCAGAATGCAGCTACATGCGCGGCAGGTCTTTGTCTCTCTCTGTCTCGTATTTCGAGCATAGCAGGTCGTCGAGAGGAAAGGCAAGGCCGCTACCCGTAGACAGCGGCCCTTGCCATGCAACACGTTGATGTTGGTGCCTGCGGTGCTACGGCCGCTTGCTGAAGGGGCCGTCCTTGAACATGATCCCCGCCAGGCTCGTGTCCACCGGTGCGTACGTGTACGTGTTCCCTGCCACCGGGCTGAGGAAGCCCGCCGCCTGCATCGCCGCCGGCGCGTCCGCCACGAAACTGACCAGCACCGGCGCGTAGGTCCAGTTGTCCGCCGGGTCCAGGCTGCCGATGTCCCGCCCCAGCGCCCGGTGCTCCGACTCGATGCAGGCGATCTGCCCCGCGATCTGCGCCAGCCGCGGCTCGCCCATCTCGGCGAACTCGCGGATCGCCGCCAGGAAGGCCGAGTCGAAGACCCCCTCCAGTATCTGCTGCGTCGCGATGAAGGTCCCCAGGTCGGTGAAGGTCGTCGCCCCGCTCGGGAAGCTGAAGGTGTCGGCGAGCGAGTCGCCCCCGTTGGCGGTGAAGAACTGCTGGTGGATCTGCTCCTCGACCAGCGCGGCCTGGATCTGCCCCTGCGCCTCCGGGCCGAGCCCGAGCGCGTCGGCGTTCTTCAGGCCGTTGCTGTAGAAGGTGACGGCGAGCTGCTCGGCGGTGCGGGCCACCGTGAAGATCGCCTTGATCTTCGCCGGGTCGCCCGCCGCGGAGACGAGCGGGGCCTCGAAGAGCGGCACGCCGGCGAGGGTGAGGCCCGCGACGGCGCTCCCCGCCAGGAAGGTGCGCCGCGACGCCGTGCGCGGCGCGGCATCGGTATCGGAGATCCGGTCGGTGCTGTTCGACATGCTCTCGACTCCTCTCGCGGCGCGGGATGCGCGCCATGCTGATCGACGGTTTCTTTCCGATCCGGTGCCCTCGCAGCGGATGCGGGATGCGACCCGGGACGGATCGCGCGACGGCGCTACACCCGCGGGCCGGTCAGCGCGACGGTGGTCGACGCGAGCACCGCCCGGGAGCCCGCGTCGAGGATGTTGACGGTCAACGTCGCGTCGTTGAACGCCTCCTGCCCGAGGTCCTCCCGCAGCGCGAAGGTCCCCGTGCCGCCCACCGGCGTCGGCGTGACGGCGGTGTTGGTGCCCTCGCTCTGGGAGACGAACTGGAGCAGAATCCGGCCATTCGCGGCGAAACCGGTCCCGTTGATGGTCACCTGCCCCGCGCGCGGCGAGGGGTTGGGCGTCACCGTCACCCGCGGCCCGGGGGACGCGGCGGAGACGGCGGCGGGCACGACGGCGGTGAGGATGACTGGTGCCGCGTAGGCCGCTCCCTTCATCGCTGTTACCATCGCCTCGCGTCGCGAAACGTCTTTGTTGAAGATACCCGCCTCACCCATGTGCTACCCTCCCGCCGATTTAGCCAGACGAAGACGACGGTTGACACCGTAGCACAGTCTACGGACGAAGGCAATCGCCGGATCACTTATCGGGGCGTGTTTGATGTGTACCTTGAAAGCGGCTCGCGCACCTTCAAAGCGATGTTCACATCTGCGGTAGCTCGCTTTTGGGATGAGATAGTCATAGCGGGTACACCCTAGATAGACATCATGGGCTGATGTTCAGAGCGTCAACAGAGGACCGGATTCTTTGCTTCTTGACACTGTGCGTGATGAGGTATAGACGCTACCGTGATTGCGCGTGGTTGTTCATTGATGTGATGCCGAAGCAGGGGGGTACTGACCCCAATGACCGCCGGAGGAGCGACCGTGAAGGCCATCCCTCCGGCAGGATCAATCTGATGGGAACCAATAGCTCTCCTATCCGTCGCCGAGACGACGGAGGAAGTGAGCCTCATCGCCCCCACCGGTTCGCGGCGGCGCGCTCGGTACGTTCGCTGGAGCGGAGGGCGGTGGCGCGGGGGGCGCTGGCGCGGGAGGCATCGGGGCCAGGGCTGGTGCGCCGGCCATCCGCGTGACCTTCCAGATCGCTCCTGTTTGGGGCGGGAACTCGTAGGGCGACTTGCCTTCCTTGATGCGCGCCATGTTGACGTTCGCCACGCCGTAATCGGCGATGTACATCGCGCCATCGGGACCGAACTTCACGTCGAACGGCCGCTCGATCCCCAGGCCCATCGCGCCCTGCTTCGAGGCCGGGCCGGGCTTGACGTTCTGGACAAACGGCACGGCTCGCCCGGTCGCCGGATCGATGCGCGAGACCCGGTAGCCCGCGGGCTTGGCGAGCAGCGGGTTGGTCCCCGGCGCCAGGTCGCCCCACTCCGCCACGAAGACCTGCCCTGCCAGATCGCCCCACGAGGCCGGCGCCACGTCGAGCAGCGAGGGAGACGAGTCTCCTTCGTGCAGGCCGTAGACCAGCGACCGGTCTGGCGGTGTGAGGCGGCTCGCGGCATGGTCGATCACGAAGCCGAGCTTCATCGGTTGCAACTGCCCGTTGACGTAGATCGGCACCTTCAGCGTGTCGGGCACATCGAACTTGGGGTCGGTGAGCGGTTCCAGCGCGGCCGAATAGTCCGGCCAGCCGTACCAGACGCCTTCGCGGATGCGGTAGGTAGCGTCGAAGGGATCGTTGACCGGGCGCGAGCCGCGCACGTCGTAGCCGTTGACCGCCGAGAACATCTCGCCCTTCGTGTTCCAGGTCAGCCCGATGACGTTGCGCAGCCCGTGGGCGAAGACGCGCAGCGTCGCCTCGGCATTGTTCGGGTCGAAGGCATAGATCGCCCCGCCGCACTTCTTGGCCCCCGGTATCTTCTGTCCCGGCGTCGTGGCGGTCCCGAAGGGGACGAAGGCACCGGTCTGCACTTTGTCGCTCTGGTCGGCGGTGCGGAAGTCGGGCGTCTCGAAGTTCATCCCGGTCAATACGTAGTCCACGCAGGGCGTGGTATGCACGGTGGGGACTCTGGTGATGTTGGGGGCGTTGTCGATCCCCATCACCGCCGAGTTACCGGCTGGTCCCACCGCGAGGTACATCCGGCCATCGGGGCCGACCCGGATGTCGTTGGCCTGGTGCTCGGACGGGCCGTCGGGGAAGCCGCTGAGAATCCGCGTCACTGTGCCGTCCATGGTCATCCGGGAAACGGCATCAGTCCGGTCCGTGGGATCGCGGTGGGTGAAGTAGAAGGCGCCCTTGTACCAGTAGAGCCCCGCCACGGAGGCCAGCACGCCCTTATTGGTCAGATTGGCGACTTCGGTCACCTTCCCAGAATCGACACGCAGGATGCGGGCCGGCGAGGGTTCCTCCGAGAATCCCCCCCCCGCTTCCGCGACGTACAGCCGCCCCTGGTCGTCCCAGGTCAGCGCGGTCGCGTAGGTTAGCCCATCCACGACTTTCTCGATTTGGTAGCCGGGTGGAAGGTCGAGCGAGAGAAACGTGTGGGTCTTCGCCGGGAGAGCGGGGGAATCGGCTTCGACGGCGCCGATTCCCCTGCTCGCCAGCGCGGTCGCGACGAGCGTCGCCGCACCGACAAGGATCCCCCGCCGCCGTACGGCGCGCGGCTGCTCGTCCATATTGTCGGGTGTTTTCGTTCGCCATTGCTTCATCATGCTGATGTCCCTTCCGCGTGCGCCCACCCACTGTTATCCGGCTTTCTGTACAATCGGATTCCACGATAGCACACTTCGCCAAAAGTTACATTCTTTGGCCTGCTACCGAAGAACATGATCCTGAGTGCCGATACGCGCGAGCTATCGCGGATTAGGAGTATACCCGAAATGCCACGCCCCTCACGTGCGCAGATTGCCTGCGCCCGGCTTTTTCACCAGCCTCCACTCTCCCTACAGGGTCACTTAGCTCGACTTTCCCCAATTGGCATGAGATGAAGCGGCGGGGTATGCTCGATACCACTCGACCAAGAGGAGGTACCGATGCATACCCTACCGCCCGCGATGATACTCCTGCTCCGCCCCTTCGCACCACTCTTCTCCAAACGGGTCTGGCGCCATGTGCAGGTGCTCCTTGCCGGAGCGATCCTCGCGCCCGCGCAGCGCACCGTCACCGCCGCTCTGCGCGTCGTCGGCTTGGGAGACTCCCCGCACTGCCAGCGCTATCATCGCGTCCTCAATCGTGCATCGTGGTCTTCCCTCGCCGTCAGCCGCGCCCTGCTGCGCCTACTCGTCGCGGCGTTCGTGCTGGACGGGCCGCTCGTCGTCGGCGTGGATGAGACGCTGGAGCGGCGCACGGGCGCGCAGATCGCCGCCAAAGGGGTCTATCGCGATGCGGTGCGTTCCAGCCACAGCCACTTCGTCAAGGCGACCGGACTGCGCTGGGTCTCCTTGATGCTGCTCACGCCGATCCCGTGGGCAAACCGGGTCTGGGCACTCCCCTTCCTGACCGCCCTCGCCCCGTCGGAGCGCGCTAACGCTGAGCAGGGACGCCGCCACAGAGCGCTGACCGATTGGGCGTGGCAACTCCTGCTCGTCGTCCGCCGTTGGTGGCCTGACCGCGCGATTGTCGCTGTCGCCGACAGTGGCTATGCCGCCCTCTCGCTCTTGGCACGCTGCCAAGCGGTGCGCCAGCCAATCACGGTGATCACCCGGTTACGCCTTGATGCCGCGCTCTACACCCCACCCCCACCCCGCCAGCCACACCAGAACGGTCGACCGCGCAAAAAAGGCGCGCGTTTGCCGACTCTCGCGGCGCGGGCGGTGGACTCGGCCACCAACTGGACGCCCCTCGCGGTGACGCAGTGGTACGGGCAACGGGAGCGCACGGTCGAAATCGTCTCAGAAACGGCGCTCTGGTATCACACGGGGCTACCGCCCGTGCCGCTCCGCTGGGTCTTGATCCGTGACCCCGCAGCAAGGTTCGCGACCCAGGCGCTGCTTTGTACCGATCTGACGGTCACCCCGGAGCAGATCATCGCCTGGTTCGTGCGGCGGTGGCAGATCGAGACGACGTTTGAGGAAGTACGGCGACATCTCGGCGTCGAGACGCAACGTCAGTGGTCACCCCTCGCGATCACCCGCACGACACCCGTGTTGCTCGGTCTCTTCTCACTGGTGACGCTCCTCGCGCATCCACACCTGACGGAGCAATCCGGCCCGATCCGACAAGCGGCGTGGTATCGCAAACGGGCACCGACCTTCGCGGACGCGCTGGCGTTGGTACGACAGGAGATCTGGGTGCATGAGACTTTCCGCATGTCCAGTGATGACGCGGAGATGGTGAAAGTCCCCCGCGCCCTCGTGGAACGCTTCACCGAGACGCTTTGCTACGTCGCCTGATTGGGGAAAGTCGAGACTAGAAACTGTCTGAGAAGGGGCCGGACGATGACTGGAGAAGGGCTCTTGATCGTTCGCGCGGCGCATTACTGCCTCATTCACGGTCAGTGCAGGACCGAAACTGCCCGCAAAAGGACAGACACGAGGGTCGTGAGGTCTTCTCAGACAGTTTCTAGTACTACAGCGACAGTTCTATGTCCGTACTGCCTTCACGGTCAATTGCGGCGGTTATTGAGCCACGTTCGTACTGGCGGAATCGGCTCCCCATTCGTATCTGTCGCTGTAGTACTAGTACTACAGCGACACTTCATCGTCCGTACTACGTTGCTGGCCGAATGCGGTGACCACGATGCCGCGTCCGTACTGACGAAGCAGCTACCGAAATCCGGAAGTGTCGTTGTAGTACTAGTGCTTAGCGTACGCTAATTTCCGCTTCGCCACTCCCCCCTCCAACCGCCGCTGCCAGCGCTCAGCACGCACGCGCATCAGACCCTTCATGTCCAACCACGCCGTGCGCGCGACATGCACGCGCGAGTCGGTGTCCTCAATCCAGCGGACGGGTACCTCGTGGATGCGATAGTTTCGTTCCTCCGCGCGCAGGAGCAGTTCGGTGTCGAAGAACCAGTGGTTGTCCTCCACGAGGGGGACGAGTTCTCGCGCCGTTTCGCTGCGGATGGCCTTGAAGCCACATTGGGCATCGGAAAAATGGTGCGGCGCTAAGAGATGAATGAGCAAGTTGTAGCCGCGGGAGGTGATCTCTCGTTTCGCCCCGCGCGTGACCTTCGCCCCCGGTAGGAGCCGGGATCCCGTGGCAATGCAGTTCTGGCCGGCAATCAGCGGCGCGACGAGTGGCAGAAAGGATTCGAGCCCCGTCGAAAGGTCGATGTCCATGTAGGCGACGATGTCTGCATCGCTTCTGAGCCACGCCGCGCGCAATGCCCGCCCGCGCCCGCGCTGCGCCAGCCGGAGGGCATCGACGTTGTCGTGCGTGCGCATCAGGCGTTGGGCGATCTCCCAGGTGCCATCCTCGGAGCCATTATCGACAATCGTGACCCGCCAGCGATACGGGAACGAATGTCCCATATAACCGATGAGGGTCGCGACGCTGCATTCGAGCGCGGCATGCTCGTTAAGGACGGGGAGGATGATCTCGACGAGCGTGCCGTCAGGGGTATGCTGTACTGGTGTTTGCTCCACTGAGTCCTCCGAAATATGTGGCCGCCGGCCAATCGCGGTCCGGCGGCGCCAAATTGATCACGACCATCACGCGATAACGCGCGTGGGATCCTCACTGGTTCGGCAACAAGCGGCGCGGATGGCGGAAGATAATCACGCTGCTGACCACGTAGTTGACCCCCGCGCCCGCGAGGATGCCGGCTGCCCCCGCGATGAGATAATTGACGTATGAGAGGGCCGCGACGAAGGCCGCCTCGTTGATGACCAATGTCGTCAAGGCCATCACATTGAACGAGACGATGCGCCGGATCATCGCCCGCGCGACGGCGTGCGTGTGCCGCCGGTCGTGCCAGGTGATGTAGTGGCTCAGAATGGCATTCACCTGCGTCACGGCGAGGAACGCGATGATGTTCGCCACATAATGCGCCATGCCAAGATGGACGAGCGCGAACAGGCTCCCCAGTTGCAAGATGGCGCATGTGCCGCCGACAACGCCGAATCGGATGAGACGCGGAACGCGGCTGATATGCTGTGCCGCTCTGACCATGATGGATCTCCCTCAGTGATTGGTAAGTTGGCAGGGGCGCATGGTTGCGCTCCCCTGCCCGGTCGTTCGTTCTCGACCCGTTACGGAAGATGGAACGTCGTCTGGAGCGTGCAGTTATTCGGCGGATACGATGGGTCTGCCATCATCGGGAAGTTCGGACTCGCGCTGACCTGGACGAGATACGTACCATCCGGGGCGGTGGTCGTGCCGAAAGGCGCGAGTTGGACGTTGATCGTGCCGAACCCGGCGGCCGACCGCGCAACCGTCGTGCTCCGGGTGTCGCTGAGGGCCATACCGGTGGTTGGGTCCAGAACGCGGTAATAGACGGTCGAGCCGATTGGCAGGCCGTTTCGGCGAGCCGATGGGCCGCTCGTGAGGATGACATCGTTCTTCGTCGCGCCAGTTGTGACGGAGAGGGTTGCTTCGAGCGGCTGGCATGCCTGCGGCGGGCCGCACACCGATGGCAGGCAGCCGGTGAACGGCGCGGGATTCACTTGGCCCGGTCCGTTCAGCGAGGCGACGACGAGCATCCCGGTGATGACGCCATTCGGGAAGGAGAGATCCGCACGCGGGGCGAGGATACTGCCATCCACACCGATGCCGGAGAGCATCAGGCTCGTCGCGTCGGGGAAGTTGTACAGTACATGACCCCGATCCGTTCCGCCGAGGCCGATGCCCATGTTCGCCATGCGAATCGTCGCGCCGGTGACGTTCACGAGCGCCGTCGCCCCGCTGGGCACGCGGATATCGAGGCTGTTTGCGGTGTTGAGGTCCTCGCCCGCGACGGTGAAGACATCGCGCGTCGCGTCCGTTCCGGTGAGCGTGAGCACGCCGTACTGGAACGTTGTCGTGCCGTTTGCGGGCAGCGCCGCGTACGACGCTGCGGTATTCGCGAGGGATGCGCGCGCCGCGCCGAAGTTGAGCGTCGCGCCGTGGCGGGCGGCACTGCCACTGGCGAAGGTGACACCGGTCAGCGCGGTTTGCCCGCCGACGAGCGCGTTGCCGTTCACGGAGCCGCCGTTAAATGCGAGATCCCCGCCGACGACCAGCACGTCGTTCGACCCGCGAGAGATCGCCGCGCCGATGCTGTAGTTGGTCAGCGTCGCGCGTCCGCCGACTGCCATACGGCCGCCAGTATCAGAGCCGGATTGCGTCAGGTCGCCGAGCACGAAGAGGTTGAAGTCTGTCGCCGCGTCGAGAGGCGACGGCGAACACGCCGTCGCCGCCGTCACAACGGACTGATTCGGGATGACTGCCACGCCCCCGGAGGTCGCCATGAGCAGCAGAAGGAGCGCGAAGGGAAGGGGGAGAAAGCGCTTCATTGTCGGACCATTCCTTTCCTGGCGTTGGGCAGTGCATCCTGCCCGTCAATACGGCGCCAATTACTACGGGTCAATTTCCACCCGTCCGACGTAGAGCGTCTGCACGGTGCCGGGGGTGACCTGGAGGCCGACTTCGTTGAATGACGCGACATTCGTGACATTCCAGACGATTTCCACCCACCTGCCTGTCGTTACGTCGTTCTTGAAACCATCGTCGTGCCAGTTCCAATTCGCGTCGAAGCCGACCATGCCGACCTGCACCTGTGAGGCGGTCGGGTTGGCGCCGACGACGTAGACTTGGGCACGCACCTGCGACGTATGGCCCGTGTATTTCACGCTGACCAACGGTGACTTGCTTGTCGGATTCAACATGAGGGCGGGCAGGTTGCTCCATTGCTGCTCGGTGGTGGTCGTCACGCCGAGGCCGGGCTGGAGATCGCCCTTGTCGTTGTGGGTACCCCAACCAGCCACGCCGCCATCGAAGCGGTAGACCGTCGCGTTCGCGGGGACGGGCCGATTCGCCTCCGCGACCGCCACGCGCGCGTGATAGACCTCAATCTGGAAGCCATGCCGCTCGGTGACGCTGTAGACGCGATCGTAATTCTCCCCGATCAGGCCACTCAGTTCCTTGCGAATGCGCTGACCAACCGGGCCGATGCCGCCGTCGAGGACGATTGCGTCAAAGTAGCGATCCGTGATCGCGCGGCGGTACGCCTCCATGTCATCCGCGCCACGGTAGTTGAAGGCGAAGGGATCGATGACGCGCTCCGGCTCCCGCTGCGAAAGGAGGTAGTACCGGACCGCCGTGTCGTCCGCCAGAACGATGCGTGCGCCCTCCGTCTGCGCGCGGATGGCGGGGGCGGCCTGGGAGAGGTCCGGGTAGAAGGTGACGAGGGTGTCCGCGTGCGCCTGTGTCGTGGCGGTCGCGATCGGGAGGAGCATGCCGAGGACGAGCACGGTGCCGGCCGCCCGCCACGAGAGCCGTGTCGTCGCGCCCCGCCGCTCCCGCAGGATGTCCACGAGCGGCGTGAACAGGAGGATGAGGAGGGCGAGGGCAACGGCGATGAGCGACGCCATCCGCTCGATGTGGCCGAAATCGGGGCGTACCGTGAGGCGATCCATCCCCTGCATGATGGCGTACCCCGCCACCGGGATGAAGGCCGCGATTGCGAGCAGGATGAGCGTGACGCGCGTCGGCCCAACACGCTGCCACGCCCTCGCGGCTGCGGCTGTGGCGTCGGCGAAGAGCGGAGCGACCGCGATCGCGGCGAGCGGCGCGAGGAAGTAGATCGCGTAGATCGAGTGCTTCCACCAATCGTAGTCGGGCCGCTCGATCGCTTGGAACGCGACGATCACTCCCAGACCGCCGAAACTGATGAGCCGCTCCGGCCACTCAACCTTCCGCCACGCGAACAGCGCAACGGCGGCGAGGACGTAGAGTTCGGGGCGCTGCGTGACGTATTCCCGCATCGGCGTGTCGCTCTTCAGGTCCGTGAAATTGCTGGAGTAGTGCAGCAGGGCGAGCAATTCGCTGTGAAAGATGAGGAAGTACGCCGCGCATGCCGCACTGAGAGGCGCGACGAAGCAGAGAATATTGCGCGCGAAGGTGCGGACGCTCCGGGCGGAGAGCATGAGGTACAGGCAGATGGGTGGGAAATAGATCGCGACGACGTACTTCGAAAGGAAGCCGAAGAAGAGGAGGGCAGCAGCCCCGAGCAGCCACGTCTTGCGCCCCGTGCGCCGGACACCGGCGAGCAGACCGACAGAGAGCATGAAACCGGCTGCGGCAGGCGGGTCATACGTTGCAAACCGCCCGACGCCGACCGCCGTCGGGAAGAGAGCCATGATGGCTCCCGCAATCAGGGCGATGGAGAGCCGTTGCGGTTGCGCCAGACGTGGCGGCGCGAGATAGTACGCGAGCAGTGCGGTCCCGAGAACAGCCAGCGCGCCGAACAGTGCGCTCAAGAGCCGCACGGCGGTCAGGCCACCGACCATATCGGCCGCTCCCGCGAACAGGGGCCACACATACGATCCATAGGCCCAGTTCAACACCTGAAGATAGGATCGGTGCTCCCGGATGAGCAGGCGCCCGGTGATGACGTACGTCCCCTCATCCATGTATGCGCCCTGCGTGCCGGCGAGCACCGCCCGCACAAGGAATGCGCCGAGCGTCAGCGCCAGCAGCGGCGCGGCGGGCGGGATCGCACCCCTCGTCGTATCGCGTCGGGCGAGCATGGCGCGGCGCGGCGCGGAGAGTGTCTTCGCCCCGTCCCACGTCATCGTCGGTGCTGCGCGATGCAAATCGTACTGCTTCAATATACTTTCTCCTTATGAACTGGAGCGGTGGCATGGGCCTGCCTGCCTCCAGCCCCCTCCCCGAGAGGGAGGAGGCTGAGGAGTTAGGCGCTCCTTGCCCGCCGCAACATGAATCCGGCGCTGATTGCAACGAGAGACATCAGCATGAGTGCGATGGCGAACGTATCGCGGGGGCCGGCGCGATGTCCGGTTGCGCCCATCATGACGGTGGTGTTCGGGGACTCAGCCGCCGTGAGCGGGACCGGAACGCTGGTTGGGACCGGCTTCGCGGTGGTCGACGTGTTCGTAGTGCTCGGGGCGCTCGTGTCGCTCATGGTCGCCGTCGCGGCGGTCGTATCCACGAACGTCTTGACGACGCCGAGGCTCATCAGGTAGACAGAGGAATTTGATCCGGCATCGGGCCGGACAGTCGCCGTGACGAGCGGTTTCGTCTCACCCGTGGGGCGCACGTCGAGCGTCGCGGTCTGCGCGGCCACCTCCTGGTACGGCGTGATCGTGCCGAACGTCGTGTCCGAGAAGAGCACCGTGCCGGCCGCCGCGAGATCAACCGGCGGGGCGTCCGCGCCAACATTGACGAGACGCAACTTCGCGCGGCCCGATGGGGGCGGTGCGGCGGTGTCGTTCACCGTCACCGCGCGGATGCTCGCGAACATGCCCGCCGCGACGATGCTCAGTCGCGCGCCCACGGGAATCTGCGTGCCGGGCGCCGCGATGAACGGCTTGTCGACCGTTGGGTTCGCGCCCGCCGCGAAGACGCGGATATCGTGCGCGCCTGCGGCGACCGGCAGATATGCGCTCGCCCCGCCGAACGTCAGTGCGGGCACGATCTTCGCGGCGTCGAGGTAGACGTCCACGGCCGGGGTGTCCGGCGAGGCATGGATGGCGCGGACGAGGCTTGTCTGAGTGTCCGCCGCCGCGACTGGCATGGTGGCCGGGGTCGCCGACGCGAGCAATCCGATTGCGAGGACGAAGAGAGGGAGAAGATACTTGTTCATCATTCGCTCCTTCCAGAAGCCGAGATTCATGGGCAAAACATTAGGTGTTCTGAGGGTGCCCCATTCTCAGACCCGATTACATTGGCGCGCGGATGTCAACCGCTGTGTTCCAGCCGGTGTAGGTGACGGAAAGGGTCGCGTCGGTGGGATGCGTCACCTGTTGGAGATGCCGGGGAATGCCGGTGGTGCCGTCAACGGTGAGGGTCACATCCGCATTGCGGTCCGTGTCGGACCAGCCGAATGCGGCGTCCCTGTTCTGCCCGGTGGGTCCAAAGTCCATCGCGCTATTGATGTTCGGCAGGAGCGTCCGCACCTGTTCCCGCACCGCGACCGGCACGGAAACGATGCTCCACGCCCCCTTATCCACACGCTGCCAGGTGCGGTCTCCGATCGCGATCAGTTCCTGCGTGTGCGTGCCCGGCGCGCCGCCGTAGACGCGCGTGATCGCGAAGCGCGCCGCGCTCCCATCGCCGCCGAAGTCGAAATGCACGTCGGTCACGGTGCGCATCCCGTTGCCGAAATCTACCGTCGCGCCGATCTCGCCAGTGCGCAACGTCGCCACCGCCTGTACGAGCCGTGACTGCACCGCCGCGCCTGTGTTCGAGTTGGGTGCGAGGGCGGAGCGTGATGGGGCGATTGTCGGCAATATCTGCGCGCTCGCGGTCGCCTGCAAATCAGACGCGATGCTCTGGTGTGTGCCGCCGGGGTCCGTAACGATGCCCATTGTCGGTACCGCGCTGGCAAAGCCGGTCCCGAGCACGGCGACGATGCCGATGAGCACGACCGTGCCCACGAGTGCGAGGGCGAACCGCCGCCTCGCGCGCTGGTCAATCCGAGGCGCCGTGACGACGTGGTAGATCGCATCTCCATCGGAGACGACAGCCGCCGACCGCGCGTGCATCGGGATCAGGGGCCGACGATCGTGATGTCTCATTTGCTAGCCCGCCTCCACATTCTTATGCTGACCGGGGGTCAACGGGATTCCGATCCGCACGCACGGCTCCTTTTGCGCCGTTTCGCGGCCATCGTATTCGTCGCTGTCGTCGCGCAGTATCGGCTGTTGCATCGTCATTGGGTTCACCTCCGGGCATTCTCGTACTGTGATGACGCGCTAGCGCGCGGGCGGGTGGTGCCAGAGATCCGGCACCGCGTCGGTGTAGAGGGCGGTCGCGAACCAGCCCCATTCCTGTGTATACAGCGCATTTGGGTCGTCCCAGTACACTCCGGCGCGGTCATGTTCCATCGCGCCGACAATTCCGCGGGCGTAGAGCGCGTTCGCGGCAGCGGGGTCGAGCGTCAGCAGCGCGGCGACGGCCCCCGCCGTGCTGACCATGCTCGGCGATTCGGTGATAATGCTGCCGTCATGCGCGTAGATCGCGCTCGCGTAACCCTTCCGATTTACCTCGTCCCGCAGGAAGCCCGCCTGCTGAAGGTACGCTTGCGCCCGCCCATCGCCCGACCAGCGCAGGTCGAGCGCGACGCGCCAGTACGTTCGCGCCGCGTCGTAGCCATAGCGCGTCGTGTCCGACGACGTGAAGGGCAGGGCGACGAGCGCACCCGTCTCGCGATCCATACCGACCCAGTCGGGCGGGAGGCCGGACGACTGGCGCGCACCGAGCGGGTCGCTCGAAACGGCGAAGAGCGTCTGATAGCCGGAGTCAATCACGCCCTGCCAGTCATGGCCGGGATCGACCTCGTGGAAGATGCGGTAGGCGTAGGGTGCGAAGTAGCTCGGGTTCAGGGCAACAACCGGCGCGTTCGGCGCCCAGTTGCCCGCCGTGACGTGCGGCATGCCGCCGATGATCGCGACCTCGTTGACCCAGATCGCGCTCGCGACGCGCGCCCCGGCGTCAATCAGCGCGGGGTCGTTCCATTGCTTTCCCCCGAGAAGAAGCGCGAGTGCGATGTCCGTATCCGCGTCCGTGGCGCTGTTCGTATCCTGCACCGCGCCTGCGTGCCATTGCCATGCGAAGAGCGCCTCTGGCTGCGTGAGATATGTGTTCGTCCAGCCCCAGGTCCGGTCGAACGTGGCGCGGTCGTCGGACCAGACAGCGCGGAGCATCGCGTAGGACTGCGCCTCGGACGTCACGGTGCCATCCGCCGCGACGTACGCACCGTCGCGCTCGAAGCGGTTCGTCAGGCCCGTATTGCTTGTCTGGAGGAGACGCGCATCGGTGCTGTCCGGCTTGTCCACTTTCCACAGCGCGATTATCTGCTGCGGGTGGAGATCAGCCGGGCCTGCGTCCGCCGTCCATTGCTTGACGATGTGCGCGTGCTTGAGCGCGTCGAGTGCCACCGAGTCGTTCGAGGCGGCAAACTCCTGCTCCAGACCGGGCGTCATCACGAGATAATCAACCGTGTGCCAGTCGTCGTGGAAGACATCGCGCCGGATTGCGGGGTCCGCCGCCACCTTCCAGTGGCTGTGCGCGCCGGGAAAGCCGGGGCCACCGTCACCTGGCTCATGGAGGTCTGTCCAGAGATCGTCCCGTGTGATGATAAGGCTGTCCGTGGGCACGTTCTGCTTAATCCACGCAACCGCGTCGTGCCCCGCCGTGTCCGGCTGCTGCGTGTAGAGCGGCTTCAACGTGCCCGCGTGCCAGTACCCGGCGAGAAGCGCGAGGGGAATGACGAGGGCGCAGATGCCGACCGCGGGCGCGGGGAGCCGGTCCGCGAGCGGTTGGAGCAGCACCGCGATGTTCAGGCAAAAGAAGGGGATGGCGAAGAGCACCGCGTAGTTGAGCACCAGCCCGCCCCGCGCCAGATAGAGGAGGGGCAACACGCCGAGCAGCCCCGCAGTGAACGCCTGACGGTTGCGGATGCGCCGCCAGCCGATCCCGCGCGCGAGGTTGAAGACCGATGCCGCTGCTCCGCCGATGAAAAGGATCGGATCACGGTGCAGCCAATCCATGCTCACGAGCGTCCAGAACTGATTGTGCGGATTGAACATCCCGCCACCGCTGCGCCGCAGTTGCCCCCAGACCGAGTCGAGCAGCGAAACGCTGGCGTTCGCGTAGCTATTGACGGATGAGAAACTCACCGCCTGCCCGGTAGGGAATAGTTCGCCCTTCAGGAGCGCGAAGAGCGGGTAGAAACTGATTACCGCAATCA
>JAABUU010002253.1_pt1 | contig 28022 bp, 33 predicted proteins | sample 5559301 | NCBI WGS metagenome assembly JAABUU01 (sample SAMN10711884, study PRJNA513360) | rock metagenome | isolation source: Antarctica rocks | place: Antarctica: Victoria Land, Richard Nunatak white
AGCGCGTGAAGATTATACACTGCAGACCTGCCATGCGTTGCCAAGCAACAGCCAGATAGAGGCACCTGACAGGATTCCAAAGGCGTCGTCTATCTGCAGGAGCTTAAACGCGCTTCTAGCTCTCCAGCCTTCCTCTTTAGCCTTTCTGTAGTAGATGTCACGTTTGTCCTTAGACGCTTTACCCATACTGCACTGCAACTGTAGCTTTCAGCATTCTGACAGGACTGTATGAACGTGCTGCATTCCGGACATGAGATACTGCCGATTGGTTGTAGTGCAGCGGCTTGCAGCCGTTGGACGCATTCCAAATGTCTACCTATTGTGAGGCAATATGGAAGCGTTTGAATCGAAGCTCGGGTGCCTGTGTCAAACGTTTCATCTCCCATGCATAGGTGGATTTCCGCCAGAACCTAGCACAACAGCAAGGTGCAGCAGAGACAACACGAGTGGTATTGTGTCAATCCAGATGGTCTACGTTCAAAAAGGTGACTCCCGCACCCTGCACGCCGTACACCTTGTAGAGGGGTTCAAATACAGCTACCTTGCGCAGAGTGGTGCTTGCTGAGCTACCCGATGTGCTGAGGTTCTTAATTTTGCAGGACACGTAGTGCAGCAGCAGTCTGTCTGGAGTGTGAAGGCGTTTGTAAATACCTTCTGGGCAATAGTAAACGGAATAGCATTCTTGTAAGCTTGTTGTCTTACACGCCACTCAGTAACACTCTGCTCCACGTTCAATCGGTTTGCACTGATGACAACGCGCAAATGCAGCTGGGAGACTTTAGTGAGCCCTAGTGCAGCAGCAAAATACAAGGACAGATCGTCAACTAAGAAGCGTTCTGACAGGAAGCAAGACGGCAAGAGAGGTGGCTCAAATGGCCCTCGAATAACCGGTTTGTCCAATCTACGGGACAATTCTAATCCTCGTAAGCTTGCTTCTCTGCTTCTTTCATCAAACAGCTTGCTCCAAACTCCTCAGCGCGCAGCAAGTGCAAATGTATGCATGATCTAAATGCAAGCTGCTTTTACACGCACTCAGAAGCGTCTAAATGCAAGCTGCTTTTAAACGCACTCAAAAGCGTTGCGAGCGTCAAACTAATATTGTGGTGTTCACGCAGCTGCTGGTGCTGGTGGTTGCTGATCACGGTAGACATTTGCAGCTGTGACTCTGAATGGCATCGCCGTTCAGTGTTAGTGCTGCAAATGTCAAGACCATTGTCAACACTTGACAAATGACTGAGGACCCTTGCCCAAGATGCTGCACTCTTGCAGCTCACAGGCATGCTTGACTGAGGCCTATGATGAAGCATCAGCAAACGCCTACAAAGGCACTTGATGTTTCAGATCTGTCTCTTCCAAGTTGGTTCTGGTATTATCATTTGTACGTGATAGTAGTAACATTGAGTAGTCCAAAGTGGCTGCTTCAATGATTTCCTATGTACAACATCCTGTGCTGTTTTCTTACCTCATCAGTGTTCCTACGTTTTGTTTTATGAAATCAGGCGTGTGAATTATGACCGGCCTGTGTGATGCTCAGCAGCTGGCGACAACATCGATCACTACAGTGCACAGAGATACTGCTGTCATCATGGCAAGATTTCTGTATCATTTAAACACTTACATATACCCAATTCAATAAGCTGAGCAGCGATCCCGTTTGTGCATGTCACAGAGGCTGAACAATTTTAGCCATTTATGTCAAAACGAGCCCGCAATATGAAACCCCAGCATGTGTAGCAGGTTCTAGGCCGCCTGACTAGCGCAGCCAATTCACTGTGGGGATGCAACATAAGAGCCCTCCACCTGCTACTAGCATGAACATGGGTGGCTAACTTGGTGTCTGTGATGGAGCAGACTTTTGTGACTCAATCAACCTGACACAGGCTGCGCCACCCAAGTACAAGCCAATCAAAGGCACTGCTAGCAATGTCTGCGTAAAAGGGTCTGTGGACGGTGTCAGTACAGCAGCAGCAATGGTTGCCCCCACCACCACATACCGCCACTGTGCAAACATCTGCTTTGAAGAAACAATGCCTGTGTTGCCTAGCAAAACCTGTATGACGGGCACCTGCAGGTTGCATCTGGGTTTTTGGAGTGCTGGCCTTTAAAACAGAATGAGGATCCAATAAAAAACCAGGCGCATGCATTTGTATGGATGAAGAGCATGCACTTTGTGCGTCTATGAGACTTGCAATCACAGAGGATACACAAACAGGTGTCCAGGTCATCATGCCTGTGTCATGCACCAATAGCCAGATGTAATGATCACCTGGAAGGACAAGCCGGTACTAAGTAGCAAAACCAGCACAAACTCAAAGTACTGGTCAATGGACCAAAGTGACTCCACGGCTCCATCAGCATACTGTACAAAGAATTGGAGGGCTGCTGGGGTCAAAATCTGGTAAGCAAATACAAGCCTGCAGGCAGCATTGCATTCAGCATTGCATGCGTCACTGGATGTGGTGCTGTCGAGGTGTCCAACCTGTTCTGCATGCATACATCGGTGTTATGAACCTTATACAAGCCTGCAGGCCAGCTCACAGTGTGCACTGGCATGAGCAGGACTGCACTGCTGGCGCACAGAGTCACACACAGATGCGCTTGGCAACAGAACAGGACATTATGATGTGCGCAAGCAAGCAGCATGTGTACCCTAGGTAAAACAGGATGGAAGAGCCAAAAACAATAGGAGCCAGTTGCTTCTGCTCTGACTGTGTCAAGCCAGGAAAGACCCACGCCACAACTTCATAAAGCACAGTTGGGGTAGCCAGCAACAGGCCTGCATATCCTGCAACCTGCACATGGCATTGCAAACATGAAAGGCACAGGACAGCATGTGTGGTACAATGAATGCTTTCTGAAGGCTAAGTGGCGTTGGCAAGGACTGCACCTAGAGGGCAGCTGCTACACATACCTTGAATGTGGTGAAGAAGAATTCACCGGGTGAAAGCTGCAAGAACCTGACCCCTTGTTCAGCCACTGGGGCCTCTAGAAACACTACAAGATCTTTGGAAAAACAGAAACAGGTCAGGATGGCACCACCAGCAGCCAGCGCCGCTATCAATAGCCGTTCCCTAAGCTCATCCAGGTGGTCCCAAATTGGCATTTCAGAATTGCTAAGTTCTGAGGCATCTGGGTACAGAAAGGATTGCAACGCTGTTTTCTCGGCATCGCTTTGAGGGTCTGGGGCCATAAGCCCGTTTTGCTCTGTGCTTGTTTCTGCAGTGTTGGCAGGTCAGTCAGGTCATTCAGGCATATGTGAGAGTATTGGTGCTGCAGCGCCTCATCAAGCAGTGCCTTTATGTACCGAGGCTTTCTGTTGCTTCGCTTGGGTCAAGCTTGGCTTTAGGACAGAGCCTAGCTGCTCGCTTGTGTGATATGCGCTGGCACTTGTGGTGCTGGATGAAGCTTCTAGTCAATAGAGGCCTGCGAATGCACTGTGCGTGACATGCTGTCATTGCTGCAAAGGTCTGCAGCTGTGCTGACTAAGTTTGTCGCCAACAAACGCTTCACGATATTGATTTCGAGCTGGCTCAGCTAAATACGCGCGCGTATCGAGACTGTATGCTTCGCAGCCTGCTGGCAATTAGTCCAGGCAATGAGATGCTCCAACGAGACTGTTCAAGGGTTGATTTGCGTTTGCAAGGACAGCAAAAGCAGCTCCGTTGACTTTGACAAATGCGAAGTCAGAGCTCTGACTTGGATAGGGTTTTGGGAAGGGTTGTTCTGCCAACTTCCAATCCTCCTGCTCTTGTCTATGCACCGTATCAGCCAAGACTCTCGGCACCGGCGCAAAACAGCTCTGAAAAGTGCAATAACTTGTTTCAGCGTCTGTGCATCAGCAACAGGGTCTTCAGCTTCAATCCAGGTGTAAAACTATAGGTAGCGAGCATGGCTCAGCCTGCTCAAAGCGACGCAGATTGGAAGAAATCGTTGGTTCTACCCCCTCAGGATAAACGGAAGCAGACAGAGGTATACGCTGCGACCTTTGATCACACAGTTCAACGAAAGCACTGACTGGGTTGCATAACAGTGTCAATTCCGCGTCGCAGGATGTCACAGCGACCAAGGGCAACGACTTTGAGGATTACTTCTTGAAGCGTGAGTTGCTGCAAGGCATCTATGAAAAGGGCTTCGAAAAGCCGTCACCTATTCAAGAAGAAAGCACCCCGATCGCCCTGACTGGCCGAGACATCCTTGCCAGAGCCAAGAATGGCACCGGCAAAACGGCAGCTTTTAGCATTCCTATCCTGGAACGTATTGACGTTACCAAGAACGTCATTCAGGGTACGCAATCTTTTTTTCAAGCTTCTTCGCTGACAAGCTGTTTAGGCTGAGACGATGGCCCTTTCCTTGCAGCTATGATCTTGGTGCCAACCCGCGAGCTGGCTCTTCAAACGTCACAAGTATGCAAAGAGCTGGGTAAGCATCTGGGCGTAGAGGTCATGGTAACAACTGGAGGCACAAGCCTGAGAGACGATATTCTTCGGCTGCACAACGTCGTGCACATCATCGTCGCCACGCCAGGTCGCATTTTGGATCTGTCTGACAAAGGGGTGGCAAAGCTGGACAGGTGTAAGATGCTAGCCATGGACGAGGTGAGATGTGCAGTGCAGAAGGCTTCGAGGTTTTCCCTTGTCAGGCTACTGAACAACTGTATCTGCAGGCTGACAAACTGCTATCTCCAGAGTTTCAGCCCATCATTGAGCAGCTCATAGGCTTTTTGCCTCAAGACAAGCAGATCTTGTTGTACTCTGCAACGTTCCCAGTGACAGTGAAGCAGTTCCGGGACAAGTTTCTGCGCAAGCCATATGTTGTCAATTTAATGGAGGAGTTGACCCTGAAGGGTGTCACACAGGTCAGCCATGTGCTGCTGACTGTCATATGTACAAAGCAATGATCGGCAGTGGTCAATGATGGAAGGCTACAATTTGTCATGACCTGATGCAGTACTACGCATTTGTGGAGGAGAGACAGAAAGTACACTGCTTGAACACTTTGTTCTCCAAGGTCAGTAGAGTTTTCTGGTGACATGCGTGGTTGCAAGCCTGCGGGTCGCTCTGCTTGACTGATGTTTGTGCGCTGCAGCTGCAAATCAATCAGTCCATCATCTTTTGCAATTCAGTCAACAGAGTTGAACTGCTGTCCAAGAAGATCACAGAACTTGGGTACTCATGCTTCTACATTCACGCCAAGATGCTGCAAAGCCACAGGAACAGGGTGTTTCATGACTTCAGAAATGGCAACTGCAGAAACTTGGTGTCATCAGGTAATGGAGGCACACGGTTTTCCATGAGCTATAAGCAAGTATTTTGTATCTAGCTCCTTTGACAAGCATTCTTGTGTTGCAGATCTTTTCACCCGTGGAATTGACATTCAAGCTGTAAATGTGGTCATCAACTTTGACTTCCCAAAGAACTCTGAGACCTACCTGCACAGGGTGAGTTTACTGCTGAGTGTCTTTGTTTTGGCCCTTGCATTTACTGCCATTCTAACAGCCAAGATTCTGCAGAGATGTGGCAATGCCAGATCATTGGTGCACCATGCATTGCTTTGCAGACAGTGAAATCAAGTTGACTTCTGCATTGTTGATGTTTGCAGGTGGGCAGATCTGGCAGATTTGGGCATTTGGGGTTGGCCGTGAACCTCATCACCTATGAAGACCGCTTCAACCTGTAAGCGCACACAGCCACTAGATCAATGCTTGTTTGGTATTTGTTTGTTGAAAAGTGCTTTTGCCAGCTGATTATCATGACTTTTGCGTTTGCCAACAAAATGCTGTGCATGTGTTGTCTCCTGCAGCGATATAAGCTGCAGTCAAAATTTAAACCATTTGTTATGTATACCCCTTGCAGGTATCGTATTGAGCAGGAGTTGGGTACTGAGATCAAGCCCATTCCCCCCATCATTGAGAAGGATTTGTACTGCAGCTGAGCAACACCGACGCTTGCCGTCAGCTACACATGTCTGCTATGAAGCTGCAACATGCTGAACCAGAAGCGTCATCTGCTTCTGCTCATGCATTTGAGTGTGGGAGCTGAGAGTTCAGACTGTGTCTCCAAGGTGGATTTGGGATGTGCACTTGCTTGCAATGCTGCGCCCTTGCTTTTGACTTGATTATTCTGTTTGTGGGTGTGCTTTTGGTGATGGTGATCTACCACAGTCCAGCAAGGTTCAGTAGCTGTGCTGCTTCTGTCCAGAGCACTACGTTTCAGGGTTGCTGCTGCTTGTATAATCAGCCACAGGTTCTTTTTATCACCTGTGGCAGAAGTGAAATGGTTCGTGTGTGTGTGGTGTGTGATAGTCTAGTGTTTGTAGTGCTTAGTCAGTCAGAAATGCCTTGCACCATCAGTGCGTATTTGTGGGTGCATGACAAAGGATCTAAAACATGTTTTCCAGTTTTGGGTAGTCACGTGCTAGCGCAGAGCGACTTTCACCCCTGCTTTTCTGTTGATGCATTCTTGCTTTTGTGAGCCCTTCGCTCGGGTACATCAGCAAATGCTCAGCAGCACATTTTCACTTTGCATTAGGTCTGTAGATTCTGCAGTGACGAAACATGCCAAGGATTGCTGACAGGATCTTTTGAAATAAGCCCAGACTGTGCAGAGGTTATATGTGCAAGCAGTCAACTTTGGTGGCCAAATAGGCTAAACCACATTGGCATGATGCTTCCAACATCATGGCCGCTTTGATTTCAAACGGCATTGCGCAATCCAGCGTAGTGGCCACACTTTAGAGACTAGATACTGTGTAAACCAGCACAGGGGTCTGGTAGGGTTTACAAACATGAGCATTGGTACAGAGTCAGCTACTGGCAGTCCAGTGACTTTGCCTCTGTTACCTTTGGAGCCTTGGATTTTATGTTGTACATAAACATGCAAAGACAAGCACGGTCTTTTTCATTGGCACGTTGACAACACTAGATTGTAATCATTTCGATGGCATTGTGACAGTTGTCAGCTGCTGTTAAAGATGCGGTCTTGATGTACAGGTGGCTTGTGCAGCGTGCATACGTCGTTGTGAACTTTTTGCTTTGTATCCTATTCCTCGTTAAGTAGTTTGAACTCCATGTTCCTGTGTCAACAATTGCATGTTGAGAAGCTGCAGTGGCCAAACAAGCTGCTGCAGAGGTAAAGCTAAAATGACCAGCCTGTGCTGCTTGAGCATGTCTTGACACATCAGATGTCAGGCTCTACTTTATGAGATGGCTGTTGTTTGATACAGTTGACAACATCAGAGTCCTTGTCACGCGCTAACACATCAAGAGTTCCTAATACCTCAGGCAAATCAGCCAGCTCACTGGAGCGCAACAGACTTAGAGCTCTGGCCAAAGCAAGCCTGACATTGGCAATATGATCCTGTGACAGAATCAGCATTGCCGGCATAAAGTGTGTCCGAAACACAGTCATCTGCAGTTCACAGCATGCCTTTGCTACATGATAACACACTTCCACAAACTGCTGTCTGAGCTGATATGCATTTTGAGATGCAAGCGAGTGCACGCAGCGCACAATCTCTTTCCGCATGTCACTATCTTGAGTGTGCTGATGCAGCTCTTCTGTCTGATGTAGAGACATGTCACCGACACCATTAGCCAGCTGGCTAGACTCATCCTCCTTATGGACATCAGCAGCTTGAGTTGCGGAGCTGCCTTGCTTTGCCTGCTGATACGGCCACAGTGCACACACAACACGCCCCATCTGCTTTGCTACTGCGGATCGCACCGCAGCAGTTGGGTCTTGACATAACATCATGGCTATGGGAAGAATGTCTGGCTGCAAGCCCTGCAACATACTCTTCTTTTATGCAAATCTATTCTAGATGTCCGAATGAGCAGCATCATGCAAAACCAGACTCAATCATATCAGGAACAAGACTCAGCTTGTAGCCCACGTGACAACTTCTGATGGGTACATGCATCAGTGCACCAACAAAATATTTTCTTGGCTTCTGCAGCCAACAAAGCTAAGACAAGCAGCAACCAAATCAAGGCAGGACATAAGGCAAGTGGGGATGCACACGTTGAACAGCACCAGACTTGTTCAAGCCTGAAAGCACATCTGTCTAGCTGCGACGCTATGCATGCACATGCCCAGCTTGGAGCACAGCATTGCAACAAGCAGGTGTGCATGACCAAGGGAGTGCATGACCAATCACAAACCTCAACATGAGATGCTCAAGTGTCAAGATCAAGCTATACCTCAAGACTGGCAAGGGACCCAAGCTGTGTAGCCAAGCCAATTCTGCATCGCCATGTAGCGCACTCCAGAGACAAGGACTGAGTGAGCGTCTGGAAGAAGGATGCTCGAGACTCACAGGGCAATTTTGCCAGCAGGGCAGGGAAGAAATTGACCAGCCCCTCTTGCACATCAGCGTGCTTGTCACGGCACAACTTCTGCAGTGTGAAAGGCAACCAATGTGTACCGGGAAGGCCCAGCAATCACGTCATCATAACCGATGGATGTAGACAACATGGCAAGACATGCAGGAAGCGCAACATTTTCCAGACATGACTGTTTATCATGGACACACTCAAGGAGCTGAACATGCCCTCGCAGATTTGGTACCTGCCTTTTAAATGTGCACAACTGTTCCCCACATTGCTCAACTTTGGTCTGCTGTCTGGCATTTGCTCTCATGTATTCCTTTTCTCATCAAATTGTTGCATGTACAGCTGGGATAGTGGTTCACACCTGAATGGCAGGTCCCAAGTCTGCGAGGGCACGCTCAGCTCCCAACAGGGCAGCCAGCTCATGCAGGGAACAAGCCAAGGTGCGCCGCACAGCAGGCTCTCTGTCCAGAAGCAGCTTGCTGTGTGCAGGCCGCAGCTGTGCCCACTTCTCCTGACCAGCACCGGCCAGCACAGCAGGGAAGTTGAACGCAGTGGCAAGGCGCAACTGTGATGCTTCGTCTCCTGTCACTTCCAAGTCTGGAATAGCTATGACATGCTGCAGCAGGCCTGCCACACATGAAGGTCAGTGTGGCAGTGAGTCGCAGCCAGCGTGAGGTAATCCCCACCAAACAGGTTATAGATCAAGCAATGACACTGCCCTTCTGATTGCCGCAAAAGGGCAGACAAGCATATGACGGCTATCATATCAAGTCAGGCAATCAAAGACAGCCTCAGGGACTCTTGCCATCAAGTTACATTGACTCGCTACTTCTTCTTTTTTGTGGGTGCACTTGAACACATGAAGGCTATGAGCAGCAAGTCAGACTCACTTTGTGGAATGTGGTGAGCTTCAAGCGTGGATATGAAGGGTCCGAGCTGTTGCAAGGCTGAGGTCTGCACCCAGTGGGACACATCCTCACAGAACTTGTCGAAGACAGGCAGCAGCTGCGTCTCCCGAGTCTCAGCTTTGGCCAGCTTAGCAATTTCTGGCAGGATGTCTGCGCAGGCTTTGCGCACAGCCCAGACCCTATCTGAACAGAGGGTGACGTAGGCGCCCAGAAGGGAGTCATGGTTGCCCTCGGCCGGCAGAGCTGCTCCTAGCACCGCTAAGCCTATAGCCACTTCCTGCAAGGCCAGGACGCACAGTGTTTGACAGATGCAGGAGCCTGCATGGGTTGATACAGGGGCATCAAACTTAGAGGGGGCCTGCAGACCAGATGTGTTATGACACATATGCAACAGCGGTTGAGATTGCATGCTGGACTGATTGACAGCTTTCATACGGACTCTGATGGGCGTGTTGAAGCCAATGCGCAGTAGTGAAACGAACTACCATGATAAATTCAGGTTGTTGACAGGCACCAGGGTGACTGGTCCTACAGATGTGTAAGCGGTGTGTTGAGCTCATACCCGTCTGACTTGGAAGTCCATGTCTTCAGCTTGGTCCAAGACACGCTGCATCAGCACACCCTGAATTGCATCTGCGTTCTGTGCCGCAGACCCTTCAGAGGAGGACAGCAGGGCCGGGCCTAGATGGGCATACAGCTGAGTCACAGCTGACCGTATCTCATGCTCAGGACATAACATGAGTTTGTCCAGAGCTGGCAGGAGAGTTTCATGGAGTTGGGTGTGATCTAGCCAGGGCACTATCTCCAGCACAGCAGTTTGAGACGCAAGAACTACCTGCATGCAGATGAAAGCAAGCTCAGCAGGGATACTTTCAAGCCCATCATTGCAACTTACATCACAAGTGCTGATGGGTACGAAGGTGATCAGTTGGATGCAATCTGTATCTGGCTGTGCAATTGTAGTGGCAAGCCGCTGCCAACCCATAGGCAAGCACATGCAGCAGCACCAGAGTAATGTCTGGCGCCATCTTGCTCGGGCTGAACACGTTTCAGCGATTCTGCTGTCATCAGTTGCTATGCACCCATTGCTTGTCTGGCACAGTATCTGCTTACTTGTTCTTCCTCATCCTCTAGCAGATGCACTGCCAAATTGACCAGGCGTAAGAGATGATTGCTTCCGCCTCCGGTTCACAGTCTGATGACTGCTGCTGGTCATGCAGAATTCTGCCTGCAAAAACATGCCATCGTTTACGTAGGTCCTTGCCTGCATTGCTGCGCCAATGAAGGCACTGCACATAGCTAGGCCTTTGATGTTATTCATGCCTGGTGACAAGACTGTTTAGAACAAGCTCTGCAGACATTTTACCAAGAGCTGGAAGCTGTGCTGCTATCTCAAGCTTGACTTCTTCTGGCTGGTCCTCATCACGGCCTAGTTCTTCCATCAGAGGTAGCAAGACATCAATGTTGTCGTCATATATGGTCGAAGTGGCCGCTGCTGGTATACATTGAAGGTAAAGCAGCTTTTGATGCAGCTTGTCTGTGTTTGTGAACTGCACAATCGCATCGAGACCCTGTATGCTTGGAACTTCCACCTGTAATCAATCACGAGATGATTGTGCAAAAATGAATCGCGGCTTTGTCGCTCCCACCGCTGATAGCTGTGGAGTCGGACAGACAGACAATAAGATCAAGCCTCGAATTGACAGACCTCTGCAGGGCAGCAAGCCGCGGCGTCCACTCCGCCCTCGACATCTGACAGCATTGTTCAACAACTTTGCTGCTACTGAGTGACCTGCACTGTACACAGCTGTGGAAGACGAGCAGGCAGTCTATAAATTCACTGCTGCGGTGATCGTTCAAGGTGCTTGCTTGCAGTCATTCTCCATGCCGCTGGCTGCTGATACTTTTCAATACTGTAGCAACCGATCCGCTTATTTTGACGGTGACTCGAGGCTGTCACGCCGCGGACTTTGGTCAAAGGCTTGCAATGGTAATGTTGGTCTCCCGACATGTACACGCACTCCGCTCAAGGGATCGCATCCCGTACGACAAAGTGTTAGCATGAGCTGTACACATAGTTACAGAGTTGCACTGTACGACACACAAAGCTGCACTACAGCTCTCGACAATCATGAAAGCAATGATGAAGAGCATGCCAGTTGCGTCAGCTAACCGGCCGTTTGCAGCAGGCAACAAGAGAAGCAGTGTCCGGGTTCCCTGCCCTTGCAAAACAGTCACAGGCAGGAAGGTCAGCTCAAGTCGTTTAACTGTACAAGCAGCAGCAGGCAAGTGTACCTGCAGTCGGTCGCACTAATTAAGATCGCTTGTCGCCACATACTTGCTGCTGTTGTTGCTATGCTCAGTTGTTGGCTGAGTCTGGTGATAGCTGTGTTACCGTCGCTTGGAACGATGTCCTACATTGGAACGGTGTCCCCATTGGGAAATAAGGCTGCTTTGGTTGTGACATCAGCACACCCTGGATGAGTCTATCACACCAAGTCAGTTCTACTGCTGCTTATGTAAACCGCACGACTGAATGGCCTTTGCCATTTCATGCAGGTGTAGCCACGCCGCCCAAGCCTGCCATTGGTCTTTCAGACAAAGCACTCTCCCACTTGCAGAAGCTGAGAAGTCAAAGCGGCAGTGATCAGCTGCTACTCAGAATAGGAGTCAAGTCTGGAGGTTGCTCAGGGATGAGCTATCTGATGGACTTTGAGCAAGAAGCAAATGTCAAGCCTGAGGATTCCATTATTGACTATGAAGGACAATTCAGATTAGTATGCGACTCAAAGTCGCTGCTCTATTTGTTTGGCATGCAGCTGGATTATAGCGATGCATTGATTGGCGGGGGTTTCCAGTTTCACAACCCAAATGCCCAAGATACCTGCGGCTGTGGCAAGTCCTTTGGGGTGTAAGATAGAGTTCTTGTCTAACGCTTGCTGCTCCTTCTCTTCTTGTGTTGTCTAATCAGCTCAGTGCTAATGTGTCATCAGCTCACCAAAATATACACAAGTTTTTCGTCATCTGCATGTTTTTATTATGAGCACGCTGTATCATATACTTCATGTTTGCATTGCAGTTCATGAAGGTAGCAAATCAATGGCAGCAGGGTCTCTGCAAAGTGCACTTGTTGTGTCCCACTGTAACTATCACCTGCTTTTTAAGGATGAAAGTATAATAATAATAATAGTTAAAACGCTTTCCAGCTCATGATGAGCTAGGTAAATGAAAGTAAGGTATTCTCCAAGTGGTTTTCTCTGCTTGCTGGGCAACCAGTACAAACGTGGTCAATTAGGCACCATGGCTCTGCTGATAGCTTGCAGAGTATGTTGTGATGCAGTTGCAGGAACAGAAAGACAAGTTTACCATGTGTTTCTGCATGCCAAGCCATAGCAATCTATTGCTGTGAGTCTTAGGCATGCTCGTGCTTGCAACCTCTCTAACACAACGTGGTGTACAAAAATCATGTAATTTCTCTCAAAGCTATCTTGATGCTGTTTCCAACACTTTATTGCCACTGCCAAGAAACAATTGCTCAAATCACGAGATGATGAAAAAGTATTCATCTCCACCACATGTGTACATAGCGTGTGTATAGCCAGTACATGCCAGCAAAGCAGCAGCAAGCTTTATTAGCTAGTTCTCCCCTAATGCCTCATGCACCTATTGTACATGTTTGGTCAGCAACGCCATACAGATATACACACGACCTGATGTACAGACTGCTGCCTAACAAACAAGCTGATATGTACCGTCCTTGAAACTGTACCATTGACCAGAGGTGGCATCACCATACAAGCCTTGAGTGGCATCGTAATAGTATCCCAAATCAGCATTATACCACGTGCCTGAGGCCTCATCGTACAAGAAGCCGCTGCCTGTGTCTTGCGTGTTTGAAACATTTGCGCCAAAGGCTGATGATTCAAGAATGGCAGAAGCTGTTGCCCCCCCCTGCTGGTCATGATCACTGATATCAGACTTTGTAATAGGAGCTTGTGACTCCTGACACGGCAGCTGCTGCTGTGTAGCTGCTGCAGCTTGCATTGGAGCTGCGTTCAGGGCCCCAAAAATGTCTTCATCTGGGTCAGCTGGCACAGCCTGTTCAGCAGCAGCTGTTTCTGCAGCTGCTTCAGCTGCAGCTGAGCCTGCCAGCTCAGCCACCGAAGGTGCGTCGAGATCCATTCCATCAGAATCTTCCAAGCCACTTGTACTCGGCATAGCCCTTTCCTCAGTGCTGGGCGTAGCCCTTATTGCAGTAAGATGAACAGGCTCTGAAGCTGCAGGGGTAAGATGGAAGGCACTAGACGCAGGCCTGATGGCGTTGGTCTGACTTGAGTCCTGTGATGCTGTGGATGTGCAAGCTGTCGTGAGCACTCCCATGACTGCTTGTAGCTGAGCTGCCTCACCTGCATCTGTCTCTGCTGCTATTTGTTCACGCCTGGTGCTGTGAATGTTGTACTCCCCATGCTGTAGCAGCAAGCTAGAGTACTCTGTGAGCCTGTCAAATGCATCCCTGCACCCAAAATCTGGCGGGTCACGATGTGTAGCAGCAAAAGAGAGCTTGCGGGCCTTCATATCCAGAATTAAGGGCAAAGTCACAGCCCAAAGGTGATGTGCATGTCAGCAGAACGCCATGCCAACAGGCAATGCAGTGCAACCTGAATTACTGAGAAGAATGCAAGCGCACAAGGCAGTGAAAAACTGTCAGGCAACATGCCCTCGATGATTGAGGGATTTGCCTTTAAAGCATCAGGACATGTGAGGGGGCTAGGGTAGTTAGCCAAACCCCCAAAATATAAAATGCATTTAGGCACTGCAAAACAGGCCAATCTTGGAGGGCAGCCCCGCATGGCCTTTGCCGAACGCTGGGTTGGGTACCTTGCCCCTGGGATGGTGCAGGGCTTGTCAAACTCAGAAATGACGTTCCAGTCCAGGTCTCTCACCTGTTCTCAACAGGAACAGTACGCCCTGTACGTGTTGAAGGGGAAGCAGCACTTCCAGATTCCCTGCTTGTTGGCTGGAGGGCTGTGGTCTTGTCACCGCCTGTGCACCACGTGATAAGTTATCAGCATGCATGTTCATTACAGCCACAGTGCCAAGCAGCACAAACGAATCATGCTGCAATGTGCAAAGCTGACGCATATGCAGAATGACATTGCATGTTGCCGGATGACATGCCACGTGTGCCACAATAGCTTGAGCACAAATGCCCAATGTTTCCCAGAGTCTAGACATGTACATCCAATATAGCCACTCAAGCCTGCCCAGCCCCATGCACATCAATCATGAGCTCCACTGACACACAACCAGCTGCCACAGTATAATTGACTGCATGTGTTAAACAGACGAGCAGCTGGACTGCAGGGCAAGTTTTGAGCTACAAGGATGCCTGCTGAAGCAGACATCGAAACCCACCGGCAGACTTCCTGCTACGTTTCCAGGGCATGGCATCTGCGCCCGCCTGCCCACCCTCCAGCCGGCCCCCCAGCCGCCGCAGAGCTGTCAGCACAGTCTCATGGGGCTGGAGCAGGTCAAGCAGGCGGCGCTTATATGTCAGCAGCTCATCTGCATCCAGCTCTATGAGCTGCTGGTTGACAGGCGCTGTTGACTGCTTACTTGTTTGGGGAGCAGCCAACTCAGAAGAGCTGCTTGTGCCGGCTGCACAAAACCAAGCTGGGATCAATATGTGCTGATGAGTATGCTCATGGATGAACTGGCGACTGTATTGCATGCTGTGCACTGGTGCAGTAACGATTTGTCAGATAATATTGAACTGTGGGAGATATCACTGGTGGCACAGCTGAGTCCAAGGTTGCAGCAAATGTTTGACTGCCATTTGCAGAGCACAAAGCAGGAATTGTCAACCAGATGCACAGCAAGAAAAGAAGTACCCTTCTCTTGCTTGCTTTGGGCAATGTGCCTGTCTAGTTCCTTGCTGCAGTTGTCATGGCATGTCAGGCATATCCAGGAGAGCAAATAATCACACATGCACCTGATTGATGATCCACATCACAAACGCAATGGCCATAACAAGACCAGCAGCAGCCATGATGGTCAGCATAATGCAAAGTCAGCAGTGACTTGGAAGGCAGGGCAGGTAGTCACCTTCTGCAAGGCTATCCAGCCAGGCATCTTTCACTTCATCAAGCTTGTACTGAATGTAGTTCCCATCAGCATCAAAGTAGCCCTCCTCTCTTTCTTTCTTCAGGTGAAACGGCTCAAATGCTATGCCTGCTTCATTGAAGGCCTGCTTACAGCAGCACACTCACGTCATGCCAAAATGCCGTTGCACACAGAACAAGCAAATTGCATGCACAGATGCATACTCAGCTCTGAGAAACACAAGGGTCAGGCTAGCTGAGAAAAAGGCTATGACCAATTCTACTGCTTGGAATCAGCCACATGGGACAGACCGTCAAGCAGCCACCACCCTCGCCCATTTGAGCTTGAACTGCTGTGCAACTGAAGGAAACTGTACCTGATCTGGCTTATCATACCCCTCTTCTGCTTCAGCAAGATCTTCCAGAATGGAGGTATCCTCTATGCCTTGCATGTTGTCAAGCTCATATTGACGCGTCGCCTGGTCAGAAGCCTCCTCCTTAAGTTCAATAACTGTTGCAGGAGGGTCTTGCAAGTGAAATTTCAGGTCAATTGTGTGTGAACCTGAGGCACATGAACAACAATCATGATGCACTTCATGATGTGTGCTGTGCAGCAGGTATCAGCACTGAACCTAGCGAGTTTAAGACCTTACTCCGCTGTTCAGCAGACCTGCTACCCTTCGGATAACTAGGATAAGCATGTGCAAGCAAGGAAAATGAATCTTGAATAGGCACTGCAACTGCGAGCAGGATACTTACCATTTTCTCCCTGTTGCGCCAGGGCTTCTTGATCAGCAACTGGTTCATATGTCACAATATCGGGCTCTTCAGCGAAGGTGACCCTTCTGCGTTTCCCCGGAGACATTCAATCAATATACTGCAGAGGTCAACGCCTAACGTACCATCAAAGTACGCGTAAAGGCATAGTGCTCAAAGGCTTTCCCTGCGATCAAAACCAACCTATCTTAGTCACAGCACGTGACCCTATCTCGTATCCCGTCTGCACTGCGCTATGCATGAGCAACGCCGCTTTTGCTGACTGCACGCTCGGCCCTATGCTCCCCTGAATGCTGTGTGGAGTTAGTACGACTCACAAGTCAGCTGCCGTAGGGCGCTGTTTGGCACCTCACCCCTTTTCCAACACACACAAGCGTTATCCTGCTGCGCTCAGCTGTCTTCTGCTGCGTAGCGTTGCAACTATTGTGAAAACCGCGGGCAACTCACCTCACTGTACGTCAGTCACAGTTGCAGCAGTTGCTGATTCAGCCCCTGGGCAAATCGGACGCGCGAACGACATGTCAGACGCTGCATCTTTAGCAGGTAAGGCGCGGGTCCGACACTGCGTCTTCAAGCTTGTGCCAGTACGTTTGAATGTATACGGCATTTTGCAGAATACGTCTGCAGCAGTCCTATCGCCAGTACATGCGGAGTGAAGCACACCGATGACCCTGATCAGCTCTCACACTGGCAAAAGCTGGGAGATCTACTAGCCGAGCGCTTGGGTCACCCTACTGGTAACAAAGCCAGCGACCAGCAGAGGTAAGCAGAGGTCTTGCCATTACCTTGGCACAATATAGCCATCTTGAGTGGTATCTACTTGCAGAGCTCGTGTCTACCAATACTACTTGCCTATCTATCTCTGGCTCCACCACCAGCTGCAACAACATCAGAAGACGCATCCAGACACTCCTCTGTTTGTTGGGATGAGCGCTCCTCAAGGCTCTGGGAAAACCACCATCTGTGAGGAGCTGCAGCATCTGTTGGCACAAGGGGGTTACCAAGCAGTCTTTGCCTCTCTTGATGACTTTTACCTGACTTATGATGACCAGCAAGCTCTTGCCAAGGTGTGTGTCTGGATGGCCTGTGCCGCTCATAACGGTTGGCATAAGCATATAACGCTCCAGCATCATCATGATCAGCAAAATGCACGCATGCACTCAAGTGCAAAACATGAATAAACGTCTGGGCAGATGCAAAAGTGTCATAATGCACGTCTTGATTTTAGTATCTATGCCTGATAACAGCAAAATAAGTCTTGCATTCTGCCTGCAACTTGCAGGAAAACTCCCAAAACAAGCTACTAGGAGTGAGAGGGCAGGCAGGCACTCATGACATCAAGCTAGCTCACCACACCCTTCAGCAACTCAAGTCGGCTAACTCAGACTCATCAGAAATTGCACTGGTACGGTATGACAAGTCAAGCCACAGTGGTAGAGGCAACAGAGCATCCGAGGGTGCTTGGCAGCAAGTGAAAGGCAAAGTGGATGTCGTCTTGTTTGAGGGGTGGATGCTGGGCTTCCGCCCTCTGCTGGACCAGGCTGCACAAAAGGTACGGCACATCAACACCTTGCTTGCATTCGACTATACAGCAATGCAGAGCTTTGACCTGGCTGGTCCATCAAGATTTGGCATCTTGCCACCACACTTCAGGCTGCACTAAGAAGATGGGCCTCCCGCTGTTGAGTACCATGCCACAAGCCTGTGCATATGCATCTCAAGCAGCAACATGCAACAGGTTTCTCTCAAAGAACGTCGACCTTTGATACCTACACTCATCAACTCAAAGCTTGCTCTGGAAGTACAAGCATCTGTTGCGTAATATCCTCTGGGGTGATATTTGCAGGCAGGAGAGGACATTGTGGCCATCAACAATCATCTCAAGAAGTACCCAGCAGCAATTGACAACTTCATAGATGTCTGGCTGGTTGTCAAGGTCACAGACCCACACTTTGTCTATGACTGGAGGCTGGAAGCGGAGCACAAGTCCAAAGCAGCAGGAAAGCCCGGCATGACTGATGAACAGGTGGCTGATTTTGTTGACAGATACATGCCAGGGTACATTCACTATTTGCCTGGCCTATACTCTCATGGCCCTACAACCAAGCAGCCTGGCAAGGTGCTGACCATCCAGATAGACAAATCTAGGCAGCTCACTCAAGAGCAGCCAGAGCAGTATACTCACGAGGACTGAATGGGCAGAGCTCAGATGGACCTGGGTTGTAGGTGCCAAGCAGTAGTGCAGTGTAGTGTAGTGTAGTGTAATAGATATAGTTTGTGCACCAATGTGCAGACCATTTGGCAACTTTGAGGCAAGCAAGGCATCTGCAATACATCACAATTACAAACCAGAGATGAAAGCGAGAGCATGAGCACACTTGATGCATTGCAGTAACTGAATATCTTGGTGATATTGAGTTCTTAACGTCACTCACTCAAGCAGATCTAGGTCTGTCTGAGCACAGCAGGGGACATCCCACTTCTACATTGTCAATGCGTGGTATGACATGTGACAGTCTCCAAAACGTGAGCTACAAGGGCCATTTCTCAAGATTAAACTAAACAGAAAAAAATGAAAATAAACCGGAGAAAATGGAGACAGCATGTTTAGCAGGTAAAAATTAATTCTGAAGCGCGATCGCGAGGGATCTTGTTTGGCAGGTGATGTGCTATGAGCTGCTTTTGAAGCTGGCAGCAGGATCTTCTGGGTCTATGTCTGAGTGGTCAGGGAAGTCGAATGACATTTTGTTTGTCCTGTGAAGACACAAGGGCACAGCTTGAGGCTTCATTGTCCATGTCCAGGGAGACAAGGATGACACAAAATGACAGGTGCAGCTTGGTCGCCATCATTGTAAGCATTGCATACTTGCTGCTTCTATCAACAGCTTAAACTCTGCTGGCGGGATTGAGCACAACATGCAGCACACATACAGCATGCATGTGCTGATCCTATAATATCAAGTGTGGATGATGCAGCAGCATATTGCATACCTGAGTCTGGGATATGCCTTGTTGATGACTGGTTGCAGCTGCTGATACACAAACCAATTGCCTGCTGGAGTGAAATGCAACCCATCACAAAGCAGCTGGGTCTGCCAGTCAAGTCGAGCTTGCATGCTGGTCCACAGATCAACCACAGGCAACTGTAACTCTTCCCCTAGCTCCACTACAGCAGCTGCATATCGTGAGGTGTAGTCATTGGTGCGCTCTGGTAGGGTAGCCTCTGTTCTGGCTGTGCCAGATCGCTGCAAGCAGGATCTTTGTTAGGCAGCAGTGAACCATCTCTCACTGTTGCCCTGTGCATCAGCATGCCCCATGCATCAACATGCCACTTGACCCCGATCATCAGCTGTACTATGCTAAAGCTGTTCTGGGTCATGTAAGAGATGGGCAATACATGCTTTCCTATCTACCCCATCTGTGTCTAAGGCAGAGCATGCAGCCATCTCAGTATGCACACTTCTGCTGGACGGATGACTGGCAGAAACCCCATGACGGTGTCTGAACTTTACCACTCAGTTATGCAAGAGTCTGCTACAAGCGCAGTGGCCTGCTTTGCAGGTCAGCGTGCATGCCACCATTGTGACACCGCCATACAGCATACTCACAATACACTCAAGAAGATGAATACCCCCTGTGAGCCCTTGCACGTGTCCTGAGCAGATCTGCAACATGTTTTCAAATTGCAAACATCACTTACTCTGGCGCAGATTCTTTTACAACAGCCATTCATTCAGGGACGATGCTTGCAGGTGATGGTGCACAAACGCTTTCCCCCAAAAAGAAGAAGAGGCAAAAGCATCAAGACACCCCTTCACAGGCTGGCCCTTCTACGCTTTTAGCTGAAGCTCCAGCTGCCCCTGCCAGCAATGCTCAGCACAGAACTGCAAACAGCCCTGCTGTTAATGGCCTTGCATATGGGGCTGCTGCACACAGCCCTGCTGTGGCTCAAGCGGCAGCTACCAGTACACCCACTGCAGACCAGATTGCTGCTAGCGGGCCTCCTGCACAGCAGCCTTCTGCAGTAATCCAGAACGGTGTTGCTGACTCACAACAAGGTACAGTCAGCCTCTGGTGTTCATTGCAGCACAATATTACAGTAGAACAAGAACCAGTCACTCATGACATCAGCAGTGGACTGTCACGCTATGCTCACACCACCAATGTGACGGAGCCAGAATTGATGTTGTGCAAGACAGTTCACCTCCATGCATCAGTTGAATGCGTCGATAGACAAATAGCATGTTCAGTATCTGTCAGCTGTCGACAATGTCTGGGCACAGTGTGCTTGCAAGCGATGGCCTGATGCAGCCTGAGTACTGCTCAGTGGCTCTGATGAACTGTTCACTGTGCTTGCATGAGTGGCCTTGCACAGCTGCAGATGGTAAGAAGGTCAAGCAGAAGGCTCACAAGAAGAAGAAGCGGGAAATTGACAAGCCTGCTGCCTCACCCGTGACAGCATCTGCACATCCAGGTGAACTGTCCTCTGCTATGCACATCTGCACATGCTCAGTGACAGCCTTTGGCATGCTTGGGATTCTGTCTGAGCGTTGGCCTGTCTGGAGGTTTTGCTGGCGTCTGCCTTGCACAATATCTTATGAAGCTTGCATAATATCTTTTTAATGGGGTTTGCATACATTGCTGCATTGCCTGCTGTGCAGATGTACAACTTCACATGCCCTCAGGATGAGTTGCAGCTGGTCAATTGCAGCTGATCCTGAAGACATGTGAGGTTGTCCAGTTACATGACAGGTGCTTGTGTGCTAATAGATGAAATGATTGACAAGTGCTGTGGTTGAGTACAGAGCCAAGTCTTGTAATCAGTCAGGAGCCAGTGCCAAACACAAATGTTGCAGCTGCACCTTCAGAGCCAAAGCCTGCTCCAAGTGGCAGCAGCAAGAAGCATAAGAAGCACAAGGAGAAGAAAGGTGACATCAGCAAGCAATCAAGGGACCGTTGCTGTGCGTCCATGTTGAGACATCTTTGAAATGGAACAGTAGGCAGATTTTGCAGCCACATATAGCAGTCAAATGCCTACAGGAGGTGCGCCACAACTGCTCAGGACACAGCACAATGTCCATGTGGCATGCAATGCTTCACCTGATGTTTTCTGTGATGTTTCTAATCCTGATGTGCAATGTGCAGGCAGTAAGCAGAGATAATGCTTTGAGAGACCTGCGTATTCTGAGTGCCTAAGCCTGTCAGTCACAAATTCACTCAAGTCAGCCGCTGTCATATTCATACAATCCTTCTGACATCGCTGGCTGCTGTGTGTACACATGACAATTATAAACGCCATTCAGAGATGCGGCTCCGTGCTGTTTGTGCTTGAGATGTTGCACCATTTGTAGTCTTTAATGGCATACAATACCTGTATGGAAATGGACCAAATGTACAGATTTTGGCCCTCACGGCCCAAACCATAATGGCTTCTCCCCTAATGGACACTCATGGCCCATTCCAAAACTGTGGAGTGGGACCTCAAGTGGTTCAAGTCACAGGGATAAAGTTGTGTCCTGCGTTAGTCTGTGACTCGTAACACTACGTGTAAGGCTGCCAATATCGCTGCAGCAGCTGGCACAGAACAGTCTGCTGGCTTATGGGTTTGCCGGTACAGTCGTCACTGTCATGATATGTTTAACACTACATACACAGAAAACCGATCACAACACTCACGAAGAACGTGCACTGCATGTGCACAAGAAGGAGCAAGCGTTGGACAGATTGAGCCAAAGCCATGGCACAGATGGCATGAGCTGCCGACTGTAGGAGACACTCAAGACACTGAAGGTTGGAGCTCATTTACAAACAATGAAAGTTACACATGAAATGAAAAGCTGCGCCACGCTGCTTTAGGGTTGATGGACAAGACAAAATACATGCAGAAGCAGCTGACAGACTCAGCCAGTGCTTTCCCAAACACCAACAAAGCCAGTCTACAACTTGTCCTCATACTCATTGAGGGGTGATGGGTTGGGCTTGAGACCCTTCCTCTTCCTGATGTCCAATGCAATTACATTGGCCTGGTTACCATCTGACATGGGGTCCTGCACAATGAAGTCAAATGTTTGCAACACAGTCACAGTCAAATGCATCTTGCAGCATATGGCAAACCTCAAAACCACCTCATTTAGCTACAGCTTGACGTGACATGAGATGAACATAGCATACATGTTGTGTGTAAGTGCCCAAACATGACACGAGCATAGCATACATCAAACATATTGCTGTGTGCAGATGAGCCACCACAAATGCATTTGCACTAGCATTGGCCCATATCAGTACATAACAGTACATCAGGTGCACGCTGTATATACAGTTGGTGTACCTGTGACATGGTCTCCCAGTGGTCAAAGACAGCCTGGGGGAAGGCCTGCCCTGAGGTTGCAGCACGCAATGTGGACGTGAATCCAAAGGACTCAATGACAGGCAGGTACGCCTTCAAGTTGAAGATAGGGGTGCCTACACACAAGCAGTTCAGTTAGACGCATGAACTGCAGCTCAGGTCTGCAGGAGGGGGGTGCTTTAAATGCAGTTTGCACACCAATTTTGCGTGAATGGTAATGTCGATGGAATTTTGCCAGAATGCTAGTACCAAGACATGCAGCATGACTGGCGAGTAACACTGAGACCACAAAATAGCATGAGCTTGTCTGAGTAGCTTTACTACATGCACACAAACACAACATGCTATGTATTGCATGAGGCATGAGCTAAACACATTTCTGTATACTGCAGCATGGACTGAGTACATTGATTGAAGCAGAAGTAGCAGGATCTCAGCAGATGCTGATGCTAGCCACTGTCACATGTGACTTACAATTGTATGTTAAGGGCAACATTCCGATACTCCTCTTGACAAGTATGTAAGACTTGACAGTAGCTAGCAAACATACTTGGGATGAGACGTACTGGAATGTCAGCCTTCTCAACATAAAACTGAAAGTCGTAACAGTGGCGCGCACCAGTAGCTAGCAACATCAGTGTTTGCCAAGATCATGTGCACAACAGGAATCATTGGCAGTGCAATGGATCACATGCCGACCGATATCAGTGGCAGCGCCATGGATCAGATGCCTGCAGACACGATTGACAGTGCAACAGTGACAAACAGCAGTGGTTAACAGTCTGACCTGGTCGCTGCATCTCCTCAAAGACATGGCCACGCTTCTGGTTGAGCACACTGTAGATACCTCCAAGAGCGTTCTCTGGAGCCTGGATCTCCACAAGGTAGATTGGTTCACACAGGCGGGGGCCAGCTGTGATCTGGGAAGCATAGATAGCTCTTCTGCAGGTGGGGATGATCTGTCCACCTCCTCTGTGGATAGCATCTGTGTGCAGCACTACATCACACACCTGCACAGATATAGAAAATGCTCGGAGCAGTCTTGGGAGGATGTTTGGATTCGAAGGTTCCCAAATGCAATCCTACCCCCAAAGTCACCTGCTCATGCCTGGGATTCTGCACAAAGCTACATTACAAGGGGAAGAGCTTTATGATGTATTGCTGAGGCTGCAGGTGCAGTCAGGCTGTCGCTTGTAGGGAGCACTGACAGCTGCTAAACGCTGTGCAATATGCAGCAGCATAAGTTACTCTTGCGCAAGCCATTCAGACCAATGCGTTCACTGTCTGGAGTACAAACATCAGCTGTTTAGTGCTGCTGCTTGGCTGGATGTGGTGTACAGTCTGCTGCTAAAGTATAGTATACAACACATTCAGTCATGCAGCAGCACTAAAAACCTATGCTTGTACTTCGAACAGAGAACGCATTGGTCTGAATTGGTTGGGCAGCACAAGCAGAGGCAGCTGTTTCTTTGAAATAGACCAGTTATAGCAGTAACAGATTCCAGCGCTAGCTTATCAAGTACATCTTGATGAATGCTTCTATGGCATTTGTTCACTACACTTCACAGGCCATTACCTCAGCGACACAGGCGCGCATGTTCTCCTCACACACAACACCCTCCTTGGAAGCCCATTGGAAGGCAGCTATGCAGGAGTCCCGGATCTCATTCAGGTACTGCACTCCCTTGGTCACATCTGTCAGCATGTTCGGGCCGGTTGTGTCAGGGCCAAAACACCAGATCTTCTTGGCCAAGTCTTTGTCCCAGCCGAACTTGTCCACAAGGATCTTGCTCCTGGCCTTGGGCTCATCCCTGGGTCCAATCGTGCCCTCGTCAATGGCCTCTGCCAGACCATCCTCCATAGGTCGCATCTGGAAGTACAACCTGCAAGGCAAGCCAGCATTGGATGAGAACCAGATTGGCGGACTGTCTCAGCAATTGAGAGTACAACCTGCAGGGCAAGGCAGCATTGTGTCAGAATCAGCTTTGACAGACTGTCTCAGCCTGCGGCAGCATTTGAAAATGCAACCTGCAAAGCAGCACTGGGTTGGAATCGAATTGGCAGACTGACTCAGCCTTTGGCAGTGTTCACATGCCAGAACATGTTGCTGCACCACATGCTCAAAGCTAGCAGGTAACTCAATGTACAACATTGCTGCGCATGGTCACACAGCGTCAATACAAGAGAACCGTGCTTCACAATGGCGCCAATGAGCTAGAGTAAAACCCTAACAAACTCAACGAGTGCTCAGCCAAAAGGGCATGAGGTTGTCAGAGCTGCTTTGTCTGCCTGCAGCTGCTCGATTGTTTTATAAGACCAATCTAGATTTTGATGACCTGAGGTTGATCCACCAGCTGCTTTACCTGGTATAGACCGGTAGAGAAGCATTTACTGTAGCAAATCAAGCTGGGGGGGCACACTAGTCCAATGCAGCAGTCACTGTCACAGCACAGCAGACTCTGCTAACCTGTTGTGCTTGTTCGGTGACTTAGACATGACGATGTGGTCAGACATCTGGTTCACGGTCTCTCTGAAGGACACGACAGGGTCTGAAATCCTGATTTCAGCTCCTCCCATGAAGTCCTCCTGCAAATCCTTCAGGCAGATCTCCAAATGTAGCTCACCAGCTCCTGCATCAAGGAACACACAAGCTCAAGACACAGATTGGGACTATGCTACAGTCAGTTTGGCAATGCAATTAGAGTCAGTGACTGCCTCAGGCATGCTGATGTCGCAGAACCCAAGTGTTGTAAACAGTCCTGACGAACACATATGCAAGATAGCGCACATCTCTGCCTGTCTGTACGCATGACACCTGTGTACAGAAATTCACACCACAGGTGTGCTTATAGTGTGTCTGGCCAACCTGGGCCGTCTTGAAATTAATGTGCCAACACACGGTGTTGCAAGCGCAGTGGTGGTTGCAAGGGGAATTTCAGCTGTGGTTCTGCCTTGCAGCTGTAGAGGATGCGCAACAGTAAAAGTGGTCCAATTGGACTGAAGCTGGTGTGTAGCAGCGCTTGTGTACAGACCAAGCTGTTTCATCTTGAAGTTCAGGTCATAGTTGTAAGACCTGAACTTCATGATGACACATATATTGGCTTGACACCGACGAACATGTAGGCTTTGGGTCTGATGTGAATCAGGTTTGGCAATATCACCTGTGATTGATGCGTGAACCTGATGTGTTCAAGAGCACAAACAGAGCACTCAAAACTGCACAAAAAAGATATAGCAAACACACAAGATGTCTCAGCACGGGTAGCTTACTTACATGCGCACAGACATCACGCATGTTTGCTGTATGTTCCTGTGCAAAGTCAGGGCTGTGCTGCCAGCAGATGACTAACTGACCTGCAATGATGTGCTCGCCGGTCTCCTCGATGGTACACTGAACCATGGGGTCAGACTTAGCCAACCTCTTGAGCCCCTCAACCAGCTTGGGCAGGTCAGAGGCAACCTTGGGCTCAACAGCCACACGCACCTGCAAGACAGCACCGCAATCAGAACCAAGCAGCACACCTTGTGGTGAAGCCAGGCTGACTTCACGCACGGGCAGAAGAGCTGGCTGCTTCAATGCTCAAGCATTTGGAATATGAGGCTTTACTTGCAGTATTGACAGGCAGTGCTTGGCATGCGCTCAGCACCATTATTAAGATCTGCAGCCAGATAACAAGTGCCAGTGGTGTCACTCTCCTATTTTGACCTCACCAGAGGATGCCACTCCTTAAGTGCTAGTAAGTGTACGAGCAACCAAACACAGGTCATACACAGGCAGTGCCCGTCTGTGCTCAAAAGCTGCATCTTGCAAATAGCTGCATGTAGGTCTAGATCCAGCTCTCGCTCCAGGCATAAGTGGGTCCATAAGGCTGTTCACAACAACAATAGATGATTCAACTTTGTTCCTAAACAGGTTTACTCACCACAGGGGAGACTGAGAACTTCATGGCCTTGATGGGGTGAGCATCGTCGCACTTCTCATTGGTGAGGGTGGCGTTCTTGGTGATGAACTGGTCCAGGCCAACCATGGCCACTGTGTTTCCACAGGGCACGTCCTCGACGGCCTCCTGACGCCTGTAGTCATATGCAAGCTACTCAGCGAGTGTCGCTACATCTTTGGACCACAGGGAGGTGCAGGACTGTACATACCTAGCTCCAGGCAAATTCTCATTATGTATAAACTGTTGCCGCTGCATATTTGGCATGATGAGACTTGTGAAAGGCAAGATGCCTTGCTTGGGTGACAAAGCGCACGCTTGCTTTGACACAGAGATAGTGACACAAGGTGCATTGTGACAGGCAAGATGCCCTGGTTGATGGTAGAACGCATGCTTGCTCAACGCAGTAGGAAATCAAGATGCAGGGCGCACAGAAGCAGCAGCACAGGCAAGCCTGACCATGCGTGTGAGCCTGCCATCTGCATCCTAGACACAGGGCAGACACTTGCTGCTCAAGATTGCAACTGACGCCTGCTGAGTGCCTTGAGACAACTGCAAACAGCTGAGGTTGTACAGGCAGGTGCACTCTCTCAAATCAAGGCAGAGTTATTGGGAGAACGGACCTGCCCATGCACAGCACAGTACGCTGCACAGTCTTGATATACAGGTCCTTCTTGGATCCTGGCACGTAGTTGGGGCCCAGGATGCGAACCTTCTGCCCAGTGGCAACCTTTCCGGCAAAGACACGGCCAAAGGCAAAGAATCGCCCCTTGTCAGAGGCGGGAATCATCTTTGACACGTACCTGCATAGGTCATGGAAGTGCAAACTCAGCAAAGCCTTTTGTTTCTCAGGACATCAGACTCAAGTTGTGTTGAAAATCTGCTGGGCAATCAAGCATGGTGACACTGAGCAAAAAGCTGGCAGCAAAAAGGGGAGCAAATGCTCAGAGCTGCCAGACCACAGACAGCAGCAACTCCTTCAGCATATGACATGATGGCGTGACATAGTGCAATTGCTGTGTCCTTGCAAGTCCAAAGGCATGCAAGTACAGCACACATTGGGAAAGTTGGGCTGTGAGGCAGCAGGAACATTTGCAGAAAGAGGAAGAGATGCTCACAGCATGAGGGGACCTGTGGGGTCACAGTTCCTGATGGCAGTGGCGTATTTGTCATCAAGAGGGCCCTCGTACAGGTTCTCCACCCTGTATTTCTGCGCTCTGTCGGGAGAGGGCAGATGCCAGATCATCATCTCCAACAAGGCCTCTGAAGCAGGCAACCATGCCTGCAGTATACTAACAACTTCAGCCTTGGGCCATCTGAGCAATCAGTACATGTCACGACAATGCCAAAGAGCACTAGCATCCAGCCAGACAACCTGTGCGTGCACATGAAAGCTGCCTGTGACACAACAGGCAGGACACAGTCAAGATAGGTGACCCAGTGCTGTTGTGTAGAGTGCACAGAGGCACACACGAAATGACAAAATGAGAAACTGGAGAGACGGGCTTTGGAGAAAGCAGACAACTGAGAGTGTAGCTCTACTCTGAAAACACAGTACAGATGTTGACTTGCTGACCTGGATGTCACTGGGCATCAAGCCTGAGGTGAAGAAGCACTTGCCTG
>JAABUU010002258.1_pt1 | contig 27974 bp, 40 predicted proteins | sample 5559301 | NCBI WGS metagenome assembly JAABUU01 (sample SAMN10711884, study PRJNA513360) | rock metagenome | isolation source: Antarctica rocks | place: Antarctica: Victoria Land, Richard Nunatak white
GTCGAGGTTGGACAGCGGTTCGTCGAAGAGGAACACCGACGGCTGGTAGGCGATCGCCCGGGCCAGCGCCACTCGCTGCTGCTGGCCACCCGAGAGCTGCCCCGGACGCCGGTCCATGAGCTTGTCGAGCCCGAGGCCGGCTCCCGTCGAAGCGGCCTTGGCCCGCCGCTCCTCCTTGGCCATCTTCTGGATCCGCAGCGGGTAGGAGATGTTGTCGGTGACGTCCATGTGGGGAAAGAGCGCGTAGTCCTGGAAGACCATGGCGACGTCACGCTTTCCGGGAGAGAAGGTCGTGACGTCCTTCCCGTCGAGGAGAAGCTTGCCGCCGGTGGCGTCCTCCAGACCCGCGATGGTCCGCAGCAACGTGGTCTTGCCGCAGCCCGACGGCCCGAGCAGGGCGAAGAACTCACCGTCGGCGATGCTGAGGTTCAGGTCGTCGACAGCGGCCACCCCCCCGGCATACACCTTGGACAGTCCGACGAGTTCGATGCTGGCCATCAGCTCTTGATCCCTCCGTGGAAGCGGAAGCCGTAGCGGCGGTTGACGAAGAGGTAGAGCGCCACCACGGGGAACGCGTAGACGAGCGAGAAGGCCGAGATGAGAGGCAGGTTCGCTCCTCCGCCCTCGTTGTAGAAGGTGTACATCAGGACGCCGGCCGGCATCTTCTCCGGATCGCGCAGGAGGATGTATGCCGTGAGGAAGTCACCCCAGGCGTTGACGAGGGCCCAGACCGCGATCGTTGCCAGACCCGGGCGGGCGATCGGGAGGACGACGTGGCGCAGCACCTGAAGCGGGCTCGCCCCGAAGACCCGGGCGCTCTCCTCGTAGGACGCCGGCGTCGCGTCCATGAAGTCCTTGAGGATGAAGATCGCCGCCGGCAGCAGCCCGCCGGTGAGGACCAGGGTGACGCCGGACCGGTCGTCGATGAGCCCCAGCTGGAACATCAGCAGGAAGATCGGGACCATGGCCGCGGTGCCGGTGACGATCGACGACAGGAGCAGCAGGCTGTAGAGGATGAGGTTGCGGCCGGGCAGCCGGACCCTGGACAGCGCGTAGGCCGCGAGCGCCGAGAAGGCCGTGACGAGGATCATCGCGCCGCCGGAGATGAGGATCGAGTTCTTCAGCGACGAGAGCGCATACGGGTTCTTGCCCAGCTCGCGGAAGTTGTCGAGGGTGAACTGCGGCAGCTTCACCGTCAGGGAGGGGTGGGCGTCGAAGGGTGCTAATACCATCCACAGCAGCGGCAGGGCGAAGAAGACGGACAGGACGGCCAGGAGCACGTAGAAGACGATGCGCCGGACGACGGCAGCTGGGGTCATACCCGGGCCACCGCCTCGGGCTCGACCGGCGTTGTCGGGCCTCGGCGCTCGCGCAGCAGGCGGATGTAGAACAGCGCGATGACCAGGTTGATGAGAAGCATGAGAAAGGAGATGGCTGAGCCGTAACCGAGCTCGCCGCCGTACAGCGCCCGCTGGTAGATGAAGACCGGCAGGGTCTCGGTGGCGTGGTTCGGGCCTCCCGCCGTGAGCAGGTAGGGCGAGAAGTCGTTGAACGTCCAGAGGCTGATGAGCAGGGTGTTCGTCAGGACGTGCCCACGGATGTGCGGGAAGATGACGTCCCGCAGCTGGTTCCACGCGTTCGCCCCGGCGAGCCGGGCGGTCTCGAGCTGCGACGGTGGGACGGCGCCGAGCGCTGCGGAGAACAGCAGCATCGAGAAGGCGGTGCCGCGCCACGTGTTGAAGACGATGATCGAGGCCATCGGGTGCTCGAGGAGCCACGCGGTGTCGGGGGTGTTGAGCAGGGTGCTGAGGGTGCCCCCGTCCCGGTTGAGGAAGGCCACCCAGAGGAAGGCCACGATCGAGCTGGGCAGGATCCACGCGAGGAGGACGAGGCTCTCCACGAGAGTCTTGACGCCCTTGGGCACGGCACGCATCGACGACGCTATGAGGAAGCCCATGACCGACTGCCCGATGACCGCGGACCCGAGGACGAAGATCAGCGTCAGGACGAGCGAGTTGCGGAACGCCGGGTCGCCCAGTGCCTGGGCGTAGTTCGCCAGGCCGACGACCTTGGGGTTGGCGGCCGCTGCTCCCGTCAGCCGGAAGTCCGTGACGCCGAGGTAGATGGTCCACAGCGCCGGAAAGACGAGGAACGCGGCGATGAGCAGGAACCCCGGGGTGACGAAGGCAAGTGCCCGGGTGCGTCCGAGGCCGGCGGCGTCGGACGTCCCCGCGGCGGCCGTCACGACTTCGCGACCTTGTCGGCCCCGGCCACCTTCTCGACCGCCGACTGGTAGGTCGCCGCGGCCTCGTCGACCGACTCGCCGGAGACGATGTCAGCCGTGGCCTGCTGAAGAGCCTGCGAGACCTGCGGATAGACGGCCAGGCCGGGCCGGTAGGCCGTGAGCGGGAGCACCTTCTGGGAGATGAAGGACAGCAGCGGCTCCTTGGCGAGGATCTCGAAGTTGACGTCCTTGCGGGGCGTGATGCGCGGCGAGTCACCGATCAGGGTCTTGACCGCGTCCGGAAGGACGCGCCGGATGATCCGGCCCCGGCGACTGACCGCAGTCGTTCTCGACTCCCCTTCAGGCGGGGGCCACGCCGTCACCGTCACGACTTGGCGACCTTGTCGGCGCCACCGGCGGCCTTTTCCACCGCGGTCTGGTAACCGGCGGCGGCGTCGGCGACGGACTTGCCGGAGACGATGTCAGCCGTGGCCTGCTGGAGCGCCTGCGATACCTGCGGGTAGATGGCGTAGCCCGGACGGAAGCGGGTCAGCGGCAAGATCTTGGCGGAGATCAGACCGAGAAGCGGGTCCTTGCTGAGCACCTCCTTGTTGACGTCCTGACGGGCCGTGATCCGGGGCGTGCCGCCCAGCCCCGCCTTGACCCCATCGGCGCTGTTCATGAAGGTGACCAGCTCCCACGCTTGCTGAGGGAACTTGGTGTTGGGGTTGAGGAACGCACCACCACCACCGGACATCGAGACGAAGTCCTGGTTGCCGACCCCACCGCCCTTGACCTTGGCCGGGATCATCGCGTAGCCCACGTCGGTGTCCCGGCCGGCCATCGAGGCAGACCCCTTGACCGGGTTGATGACCGAGCGCCACAGGTAGTCGCTCTCCAGGAGGATCCCGACCTTGCCGGCCGCGAAGGCGGCGAACGACTCGTCCCGCCCCTTGGCGGCCTGCTGGAAGTTCTTGTCCATCAGTCCGCCGTCGAGGAGCTGCTTGTAGAAGCCGAGGACGTCACGGACGTTCTGGGTGTTGCCCTGCCATTTGTTGTCCTGGTAGATCTCGGCACCGGTGCCGACGAGCAGCGGCAGTGTCCCCTGCATCGTCGTCGCCTCTCCCATTGCTGTGCCTGCGTCGACCTGGATCGGCGTCACACCCGCGACGGCCTTGAGCTTGGCGCCGGCGTCGAGGATCTCCTGCCAGCTCGTCGGCTGCCAGTCGGCGGGGAGGCCCGCCTGGGCGAAGAGCTTCTTGTTGAAGTACAGCACCCGTCCGTCCGTGCCTCCGGGGATCCCGTAGACCTTGTTGTTGAACGACGTGTTGGCCTGGACCGACTTCGGGATCTGGCTCCAGCCCTCCCAGGAGTCCACCGACGCGCCGACGACGTCGCTGAGCGGCTTGATGTAACCGGCCTCGGCGAACTCGCCCACCCAGATGCCGTCCAGGGCCATCACATCAGCGCCGGACCTGCTCTTGAGGTCGAGGGCCATCTTGGCCTTGTACTGCTCGTCGTCGACACCCGAGGGCTGGAACTTGAGCGTGACGTTGACGCCCTTGGCCTTCTCCATCTCGGTGAACTTCGGGATGACGTAGTTGGCGTACCAGTCCGCCTCGTTGGCGTTCTTGCCGCCGGCGATGGAGTTCGAGGTCACCGTGAGGGTGACGTCCTTCGCGCCGGCGTTCTGCGTCGCGTTGCCGGCGCCCGAGGACCCCTTGTCGCACGCGGCGACGAGGGCCCCGAGGAGCAGGATCGTGGCGGCCGGAAGAATCCGCCGCATGGTGGGACCGCCGAGAACCGAGCGCTGCCGTGCCGTCATTGTGGACTCCCTCAGGGTGCGGGCGGTCCGGCATCTGCGGCCGGATGCGCCATGACGCTGACCATGCTAGGTGTGGTTGTCCTGACATTACAGAGGCGAAAGGAAGAACTTTTCTTACCTGTGTCGTTGTTGCGAGCGCGCCAGACCTCGACCGGTGGGCTCAGCGGGTGCGCGCCACCCGCCCCTCCTCCCACATTGGCTCATCCGACTCGTAGACCCGACCATCGGCACCGAAGACGAGGAACCGGTCGAACCCGCGGGCGAACCACCGGTCGTGGGTCACCGCGACCACGGTGCCGTCGAAGGCCTCGAGCCCCTCCTCCAGCGCCTCGGCCGAGTCGAGGTCGAGGTTGTCCGTCGGCTCGTCGAGGAGGAGGATGGTGGCACCGGACAGCTCGAGCAGGAGGATCTGGAACCGGGCCTGTGACCTCCGGACAACGTCTCGAAGGTCTGCTCGGAGGACCGCGCGAGCTCGTAGCGGTCGAGCGCCCGGGCCGCCTCCTCGCGCGGCTTCCCGGCGCGGTGCTCGTCGCCACGGTGGAGGACCTCGAGCAGGGTGCGCCCGAGAAGGGACGGGTGCTCATGGGTCTGGGCGAACCAGCCCGGCCGCACCCGCGAGCCGAGCCGCACGGAGCCGGTATGGGCGACCGTGGCCGGCACGATGTCGCCGACCGGCCGGTGCTCGAGGTCGGGGTCGGAACCGCCGGCCGCGAGCAGCCGCAGGAAGTGCGACTTGCCCGAACCGTTCGACCCCAGCACCGCAACCCGCTCGCCGTACCAGATCTCCAGGTCGAAGGGCTCCATCAGCCCGCTGAGCTCCAATCCCGACGAGATCACGGCACGCTTCGCCGTCCGACCCCCGCGCAGCCGCATCGTGACGTTCTGCTGCACCGGCACCGCCTCCGGAGGACCCGCGTCGACGAAGCGTCGAAGCCGGGTCTCGGCAGCCTGCAGCCTGGCGGCCGTGTCCGAGTTGTAGGCGGCCTTCTGGCGGTACATGACCACGAGGGCCTTGAGCTTCGCGTGCTCCTCGTCCCACCGCTTGCGCAGCTCCTCGAGCCTCGCGAAGCGGTCGACCCTGGCCTGGTGGTAGGTCTCGAACCGCCCGGGGTGCACCCACAGCATGGACCCCGCGGCGCCGGGCTCGAGCGTCGCGATGCGGGTCGCCACGCGGCCCAGCAGCTCGCGGTCGTGGCTGACGAACAGCACGGTCTTGGGCGAGGCGATGAGCTGCTCCTCCAGCCACCGCTTCGCCGGCACGTCGAGGTAGTTGTCCGGCTCGTCGAGCAGCAGCACCTCCTCCGGCCCGCGCAGGAGTGCCTCGAGGACGAGCCGCTTCTGCTCCCCGCCTGACAGGGTCGTCACCCGGCGCCACTGCGCCTTCTCGAACGCCAGACCGACTGCCGACGTCGAGCACACGTCCCACAACGTCTCGTACTCGTAGCCGCCGGCATCGCCCCAGTCGACCAGTGCCTGGGCGTAGTCCATCTGGCTCTGCTCGCTCTCGTGCTCCACCATCACGAGCTCGGTGCGCTCGACCTCCGCGGCAGCGGAGCGGATCTTCTGCGGCGCCACCGACAGCAGCAGGTCGCGCACCGTGGAGTCGTCGCGGACCTTGCCGACGAACTGCCGCATGGTCCCCAGTCCGCCGGTGCGGGTCACCGCCCCCTCGTGCGCCACGAGGTCACCGGCGATGATCCGGGTCAGCGTCGTCTTGCCCGTGCCGTTCGGCCCGATGAGCGCGACCTTGGCACCCTCACCCACCCGAAGCGAGACGTCGTGGAGCAGCGGCCGCCCGTCCGGCAGCGAGAAGGTGACGGTGTTGACGTCGACATGGCCCACGAGGGTCCACTCTTCCAAAGCAGCCGCCGCGCGTCACGTGGATTGACTCGGCCGCACCGAGCCGCGAGCGAGGACACGGCCGAGGACCCGGTATGCCGGGTGCTCATCTCGCCAGCAGGGCCCGGCTCCAGGGGTCGAGCAGGAACGCCCCGAAGCGGGCGGTGGGACACCGGTCGAGGCGTCCACAACTCCTCAGCTGAGGGCGAACAGACCTTCGTTCCCTCGGTGCCCCGACCCGTCAGGCCAGGGCGTCACGCCGGGCACGAGCCTCGTGCGCCCTGGAAGCCAGCCGGTCGTCGGGCGGGTAGCCGACCTCCTCGAGGCTGAGGCCGTGCGGCGGCATGACGACGACACCGGGGTCGCGCCGCCGGCCGGCAAGCACCGCGGCCGGCCAGTCGGTGGCGCGCCGGCCCTGCCCCACAGGGACGACCGCGCCGACGAGCGAACGCACCATCGAGTGGCAGAACGCATCGGCGACGACCGTGCCGGTCAGCACGCCGTCGTCGAGCCGGCTCCACGAGTAGTCCAGCAGCGTCCGGACCGTCGTCGCCCCTTCGCGCTTCCGGCAGAACGCGGCGAAGTCGGCCAGGCCGACCAGCGTGCGGCTCGCCACATGCATCGCGGCGACGTCGAGTGTGCCCTTGACCCGGACGGTGTCACGCCGGCGGAGCGGGTCGTGCGCGGCCTCGTCGTCGGACAGCCGGTAGAGGTAGCTCCGAGACGTCGCGGAGAAGCGCGCGTCGAACCCGTCCGCGGCGCGGCTCACCCGGCATACCCAGATGTCCTGCGGGAGTATGCCGCTCAGCCGGGTCTGCGCTGCGTCCTCCGGCGAGCGGCTGGACCGCCCGGGCAGCCTCGACCAGAGCTCGGCGTCGACGTCCGCGTGAGCCACCTGGCCGCGGGCATGCACCCCGGCGTCGGTGCGACCGGCGACGGTCAGCCGCACCGGCTCGGGGTCGCGGAGCGCCGTCCTCAGGGCGCTGGACAGCTCCTCCTCGATGGTCCGAAGACCCGGCTGCGCGGCCCAGCCCGAGAAGTCGGTGCCCTCGTAGGCGACCTCGAGACGGACCCGCAGCGTCGTCGCCATGCCGGCGAGCCTAGCCACGGGTAGGTGTGGGCCGCTCGCGGCGGGGGCAGTGCCCGGGTCAGCGGGCGCGTTCGACGAGGCCCCGGACGAAGGCCGCCTGGCCGACGTGCTGGGTCGTGTCGCCGAGGACGCTGACGAGCCGGACACCGAGAGTGACCGGAGGGTCCCAGTGCTCGTCCACCACCGCGTCGTAGTCGTCCTCGGACAGGCCCTCGAGGAAGCTGACCGTCCGGGCATGCACGGCGTCGTGGTACTCCGCCAGGAGCGGCCCCGACAGTCCGGTGACCTTGGCGACGTCCGCGCTGCTCTGGCCGTAGCCCGTCGCGGTTTTGGCGAAGGGTAGGTCGAAGCGCCGGACGAAGTCGTCGCTGAGCCACACCTGCTCGGTGCTGCCCGACCGACCGAGCGCCTCCGCGGCAGCGGCGATGTGGTCGTCCTGCACCCTGCTGAGGTGCCAGACGAGCCAGGCGATGGAGTTGGCCTCCGCGTCGACCCGGTGGGCGAGCTCCTCGGGGGTCAGCCCGTCGACCACCCCGGCGACCAGCTCGCGCACCCGGTGGAAGGACTCGGTGAACAGCTGTGCTGCGTTCATCCTGCGACGCTACCGTGACGTCATGGATCGCCTCACACTGGACGAGGCGCTGCAGAACCGCGAGGCGGTGCTGCGCGCGTTCGTCGCACCGGACGGCAGCCTGCGGTCCATGCCCACCCGGCTGGCCAAGCGGCTCGTCGTGCTGAACCACGTGGCGCAGTCGTTCCCCATCGGCGAGACTTGGCCGGAGCAGGAGGTCAACGGCCGGCTCTCACGCTTCCTCCCGGACGTCGCCATGCTGCGCCGCCACCTCGTCGACGAGGGCTTCCTCGAGCGGCGCGACGGGCGCTACTGGCGCGCCGGCGGCACGACCGATCTCTGAGTGAGCGCGGCGACTCCCCGCTGAAGCCAGGCCGGCGCGACTCAGCGCACCGCGGGTCGCTCAGCAGATGACCGCGGCGACTCAGCGCACCATGGGGCGCTCAGCACACGGCATACGGTGTGCTGAGCGACGCGGGGTGGGCGGAGTGCTGCGACGAAGCCCCCCGGCGCGTTCTCGCGTCGAGGGGCTTCGGTCCATCAGTGGCGGGGAGGCTACCGGCCGTCCTCGCCGCCGGCCTTGGTGAAGCCGGCAGCGTGGGCGGCGTCGGCGGTCCTGAACCAGACCTCGGCGTCCGTCTGGTCGTACCACTGGCCGTCGGGCTCGTGGAACTTCATCGAGTCCTTGTTGCCCTTGATGTCGAACCCGACCGGTGCAGAGCCGTCCTCGTTCGGGGCGGCAGAGTCGGCGCCGTACTCGCCCACGGTCGCCTCGGGGGCGTCCTGCGGCTCCTGGGCCACGGCGGCCTCGGTGTCGGCGTTGACCAGGCTGGCGGCCTCGGTCGAGTCGTCCGCCTTCGTGTCGGCCGGAGTTTCCGTCCGCGGAGCATCCTTCGGGGGAGCATCCTTCCGGGGAACGTCTTTGGCTGCGCGCCTCGTGGCGGCCTCGGCCTCCTTGACGGTCGCCTTCTTGGCGGAGAGCGGCTCGCGGACGAGCTCGATCACGGCCATGGGGGCGTTGTCGCCCTTGCGGGCCCCGATCTTCGTGACCCGGGTGTAGCCCCCCTGACGCAGCTCCATGTCGGGGGCAATCTCGGTGAAGAGACGGTGCACGACGCCCTTGTCCCGGACGACGGTGAGCACCCGACGGCGCGAGTGCAGGTCACCGCGCTTGGCGAAGGTGATGAGGCGCTCGGCCAACGGACGCAGCCGCTTGGCCTTGGTCTCGGTCGTCGTGATCTGGTCGTGCTCGAACAGTGACGTGGCAAGGTTCGCCAGCATCAGCCGCTCGTGGGCCGGACCGCCACCGAGACGGGGACCCTTTGTGGGAGTAGGCATGTGTCGTTCTCCTAAGATCAGGGTCGGTGGGTCAGAGCTGCTCGTCCTCGGCGAGGGCACGGCCGTCGTCGGCCACCTCGTCGAAGTCGTCGAAGTCGTCGCCGTAGTTGTCGAGGATGGCGCGCGGGTCGAACCCCGGCGGGCTGTCCTTGAGCTGCAGGCCCATCCCGACGAGCTTGGCCTTGACCTCGTCGATCGACTTGGCACCGAAGTTGCGGATGTCGAGCAGGTCGGCCTCGCTGCGCCCGACGAGCTCCCCCACGGTGTGGATGACCTCGCGCTTGAGGCAGTTGTAGGACCGGACCGTCAGGTCGAGGTCCTCGATCGGCAGGGCCATGTCGGCGGCGAGCGCGGCATCCGTCGGGGACGGGCCCATGTCGATGCCCTCGGCCCCGACGTTGAGCTCGCGGACGAGGCCGAACAGCTCGACGAGGGTCTTGCCCGAGGAGGCCATGGCGTCACGAGGAGCCATGGAGCTCTTCGTCTCGACATCGAGGATGAGCTTGTCGAAGTCGGTGCGCTGCTCGACGCGGGTCGCCTCGACGCTGTACTTCACGGCGAGGACGGGGCTGTAGATCGAGTCGACCGGGATCCGGCCGATCTCCGCGTCGCCCGCCTTGTTCTGGGCGGCCGAGACGTAACCGCGGCCGCGCTCGACGGTCAGCTCCATCTCGACCTTGCCCTTGCCGTTGAGCGTGGCGATGTGCAGGTCGGGGTTGTGCACCTCGACACCGGCCGGGGGCGCGATGTCGGCAGCGGTGACGACGCCGGGGCCCTGCTTGCGCAGGTACATGACGACCGGCTCGTCCTGCTCCGAGGAGACGACCAGCGACTTGAGGTTGAGGATGACCTCGGTGACGTCCTCCTTGCACCCGGGGATGGTCTGGAACTCGTGGAGGACCCCGTCGACCCGGATCGAGGTGACGGCCGCACCGGGGATGCTCGAGAGGAGGGTGCGCCGCAGGGTGTTGCCGAGCGTGTAGCCGAAGCCCGGCTCGAGCGGCTCGATGGTGAACCTGGAGCGGCTGTCGTTGACAACCTCTTCGGACAGGACGGGACGCTGTGCGATGAGCACTGTTCTGTTTCCTTTCCACGGGCGACCGCTATTTGACGCCTCGTGACTGCTGAGGACGAAGTCCTCAGCGGTCGACCAACCTCTGTCTGCAGGTCAACCGCAACCCCAACCGCATACGGGCCGTACTGAGGCAACCACGCGAGCAGTTGGGGGGCACTCGGGGGGTAGGCCCGCCAGGGCCGAACCCCCCGAACGATCAGGTCTTGGAGTAGAGCTCGACGATCAGCTGCTCCGTGAGGATCGTGTCGATCTGGGCACGGGTCGGCAGCTGGTGGATGAGGACCTGGAGGGTGCCCTCGGAGACGTGCATCCAAGCCGGGAGGGGGCGCTCGCCGAACGTCTGACGAGCCAGCTCGATCGGGAAGGTCTTGCGTGACTGCTCCCGGACGGTGACGATGTCGTACTGCTCGACCCGGTAGGACGGGACGTCGACGCGGTGCCCGTTGACCCTGAAGTGTCCGTGCGTCACCAGCTGACGCGCAGCCCTTCGGGTCCGCGCCAGACCGGCCCGGTAGACGACGTTGTCGAGCCGCGACTCGAGGATGGTCAGGAGCGTCTCACCGGTCTTGCCGGGACGGGAAGCCGCCTCCTTGTAGTAGCGGACGAACTGCTTCTCCATGACGCCATAGGTGAAGCGGGCCTTCTGCTTCTCCTGCAGCTGGGTGAGGTACTCCTTCTCCTGGATCCGGCGACGGCCGTGCTGGCCGGGTGGGAAGGGACGCAGGTCGAAGTTCTTGTCGCCGCCGACGAGGTCGACCTTGAGGCGACGCGACTTCTTGGTGATGGGGCCGGTGTAACGAGCCATGGTTTATCGGACTTCCTTCACGAGATCTTGTCGGGCCGGCCGGTCAGACGCGACGGCGCTTGGAGGGGCGGACGCCGTTGTGCGGCGAGGGCGTGACGTCGCTGATCGCGCCGACCTCGAGGCCGGCCGCGGTGAGGGAACGGATCGCGGTCTCGCGACCGGATCCGGGGCCTTTGACGAAGACGTCGACCTTGCGCATGCCGTGTTCCATGGCCCGGCGGGCGGCGGCCTCGGCAGCCATCTGCGCGGCGAACGGGGTCGACTTGCGCGAGCCCTTGAAGCCGACCTGACCGGACGAGGCCCAGGCGATCACGGCCCCCGTGGGGTCGGTGATCGAGATGATCGTGTTGTTGAACGTGCTCTTGATGTGAGCATGCCCGTGGGCGACGTTCTTCTTCTCCTTGCGGCGCACCTTCTTGGCGCCGGCGGCTGCACGCTTCTGGGGAGGCATTACTTACCAACCTTCTTCTTGCCGGCCACGGTGCGCTTCGGGCCCTTGCGGGTGCGCGCGTTCGTCTTGGTGCGCTGTCCCCGCACGGGCAGGCCACGACGGTGGCGGATGCCTTCGTAGGAGCCGATCTCGACCTTGCGGCGGATGTCGGCGGCGACCTCGCGGCGGAGGTCACCCTCGATCTTGTAGCTGCCCTCGAGGAAGTCACGCAGCTGGACGAGCTCGGCGTCGGTGAGGTTCTTGACGCGGGTGTCGGGGCTGACGCCGGTCGCCGTCAGCGCTGCCTGGGAGCGGGTGCGGCCCACACCGAAGATGTAGGTGAGTGCGACCTCGACGCGCTTCTCACGCGGTAGGTCCACACCAACGAGTCGTGCCATGTCGGTTGTTCTCCTGATCAGTTGCGGAGGTCTGGAGCGGACACCGTTCCGAGGTCCCGGATGGGAACGGGCGCGGGGCCCTCCTCGGTCCTCGGCCTCCGTGCCGAGGGTGACGTCCTGCGCTGGTCGGTGACCAGCCACAGGGGCCGGGTGCTGCTGTCGTGCCTGTCTACTGCGTGCTGCAAAGCTCTGTTCCGGTCGTGCGTGCTGCCCTGCTCAGCCCTGGCGCTGCTTGTGGCGCAGGTTTTCGCAGATCACCATGACCCGCCCGTTGCGGCGGATCACCTTGCACTTGTCACAGATCTTCTTCACGCTCGGCTGAACCTTCATCTGCCTGCTGTCTCTGTGTCGTGCGCCGTGCGGAGTGACGCGGAGGCGTCATCCCGACCGGCGCGGTCGGCCGTTGGGAGTGGTGCTCGGAGTGCTTCGGTGGTGCGTCAGCGGTAGCGGAAGACGATCCGGCCACGGTCGAGGTCATACGGTGAGAGCTCCACCACCACACGGTCCTCGGGGAGGATCCGGATGTAGTGCTGACGCATCTTGCCCGAGATGTGCGCGAGGACCTTGTGACCGTTCGAGAGCTCGACCCGAAACATCGCGTTCGGGAGAGCCTCGACGATCGTGCCCTCGATCTCGATGACGCCGTCCTTCTTGGCCATGTCCTCCGTCAATCCGTTGAGTGGTTGTGCCCGTGCGTGTTCTACTGGGTCTTTTGCCTGAGGGCGGGCAAGGATCATGGGCGTCGGAGCACACGACACCCAACGGACGATCTTACGGCAGCCCCGTGCCCAGGCCTAATCCAGCGCCCGGGCCCCCGCCCCCGTGGGGCTGCCGAAAGCGCCGGGTGGAAGACGTCAGCGATCACGCCGCGAGGGGCGCGTATGCCGCGCCGAGGGCCGCCAGCCGGGCCCGCCCGCCGTCGATGTCGGTGAGCACCCACAACCCCCTTTCGGTCACCGCGACCGTGTGCTCCCAGTGGGCGGCACGCGAGCCGTCCCGCGTCACGACCGTCCAGTCGTCGGTCATGACCCGGGTCTCGGCCGAGCCCCACGTCGCCATCGGCTCGATTGCACCGGTGAAGCCGGAGCGGACGACCGGGCCGTGGTCGCGGACACCGTAATTCGGGATCTGCGGGTCCTCGTGCATGGAACGGCCGATGCCGTGCCCGACGTACTCCTCGACGATGCCGTAGTCGTGCCCGTGCCGCTTCCCCGACGCGAGGATGCTCGCCTCGACGGCGTCGCCCACGGCATACAGGCGCGCACCGACGGCCAGGGCGGCCACGCCGGCCCACAGCGAGACCTCGGTGGTCTCGAGCAGGCGCAGGTCCGGCTCGCTGGCTGCCTCGGTGCCGCCGACGACGAGGGAGATCGCGGCGTCGCCGTTCCAGCCCTGCACCTCGGCGCCACAGTCGACCGAGAGCAGGTCGCCGTCCTGCAGGACCCGCTCTCCCGGTATGCCGTGCACGACCTGCTCGTTGACGCTGGTGCACAACGTGTGGGAGTAGCCCGGCTCGAGCTGGAAGTTCGGGATCCCGCCGTACGAGCGGATGAACTCCTCCGCGAGAGTGTCCAGGTCGAGGGTCGTCATCCCCGCGGCGGCCTCGCGCTGCAGCAGCCGCAGGGTCTGCCCGACGAGCAGGCCAGCCCGGCGCATGAGCAGCAGCTGCTCATCCGTCTTGGCCGGCGTCTGCCTGCGCCCGAACATCAGCGGTGCAGACCGTCGATCGCCGCGAGAAGCCGTGCGGTGACCTCGTCGACCTCCCCCATGCCGTCGACCTTGACGAGCACGCCGTGCTGCTCGTAGAGGTCGAGGAGCGGGTGGGTCTGCGCGCGGTAGATGGCCTGGCGCTCACGGATCACCTCCTCGCTGTCGTCGACGCGGTCCTCGACGCGAGCGCGGCGCATGAGCCGGCCGACGACGGCGTCCTCGTCGACGGTGAGCTCGAGCACACCGTCGAGGGGGTGGCCGGTGGACGCGAGGAACGCGTCGAGGAAGTCGACCTGCCCGGTCGTGCGCGGATAGCCGTCCAGGAGGAACCCGTTGCTCGCGTCGGCCCAGCCGAGCCGGTCCTTGACGATCTCGTTGGTCACCTCGTCGGGCACGTAGCCGCCCGATGCCAGGATCTGCTCCACCTGACGGCCGAGCTCGGTCTGGTCGTTGATGTTGGCCCGGAAGATGTCACCGGTGGAGATGGCAGGGATCGAGCACTTCTCGGCGATGCGCAGCGACTGGGTGCCCTTGCCCGCCCCCGGCGGCCCCATGATGAGCAGCCGCATCACCGGAGGAACCCCTCATAGTTGTGCTGCTGCAGCTGGGCCTGGATCTGCTTGACGGTCTCGAGGCCGACGCCGACGATGATGAGGATCGAGGTGCCGCCGAACGGGAAGTTCTGGTTGGCCCCGATCGCGACCAGGGCGATGAGCGGGATGAGCGAGATCGCAGCCAGGTAGATGGCGCCAGGGACGGTGATCCGGCTCAAGACGTAGTCGAGGTACTCGGCTGTCGGCCGCCCGGCCCGAATGCCCGGGATGAAGCCGCCGTACTTCTTCATGTTGTCGGCGACCTCGGTCGGGTTGAAGGTGATCGAGACGTAGAAGAACGTGAAGAACAGGATGAGGCCGACGTAGCCGACCATGTACAACGGGTGGTCACCGCGCGTCAGGGTGTTGCTGATCCACTGCACCCAACCGGGCGGTGGCTGCCCGTTCTGCGGCGTGTTGAACTGCGCGATGAGCGCGGGCAGCGAGAGCAGCGAGCTGGCGAAGATGACGGGGATGACTCCGGCCATGTTGACCTTGAGCGGGATGTAGGTCGAGCTGCCACCGTACATGCGGCGACCGACCTGGCGCTTGGCGTACTGCACCGGGACCCGGCGCTGCGACTGCTCGACGAAGATGACGAGCGCCATGACGACGAAGCCCATGAGGATGATGCCGATGAAGACGTCCCAGCGGCCGTCCTTCTGCTGGATCTGCCACAGCGAGCTGGGAAAGCCCGAGGCGATGGAGGTGAAGATCAGGACGGACATCCCGTTGCCGATGCCGCGGTCGGTGAGCAGCTCGCCCATCCACATGATCAGGCCGGTGCCGGCGGTCAGGGTCAGGACCATGATCACGATCGTCACCATCGACTCGTTGTCCAGGATCGAGGTGCAGCTCGGGCCGAAGATCCGGCTCGGGTTGCGCGCGAAGGTGATCAGCGTCGACGACTGCAGCACGGCCAGACCGATGGTGAGGTAACGGGTGTACTGCGTCATCTTCGTCTGACCGGCCTGACCCTCCTTCTTCAGGGCCTCGAACCTCGGGATGACGACGGTCAGCAGCTGGACGATGATGCTCGCGGTGATGTACGGCATGATCCCCAGCGCGAAGATCGACAACTGGAGCAGCGCGCCGCCGCTGAAGAGGTTGGCCAGGCCGATGAAGCCCGACTGGGGGTCGGCTCCCTCGAGGCAGCCGCGCACCTTCGTGTAGGACACCCCGGGCGTCGGGACGGCGGTGCCGAGCCGGTAGACCGCGATGACGAACAGCGTGAACAGCAGCTTGTTGCGCAGGTCGGGCGTCTTGAAGGCGCGGACAAAGGCCGTGAGCACTGATCCTCCTGTTGCCGCGGCGCACGCGACCTGAGCAGACGTGATGGTGACCGGTGAAGCCCCGGGCGGGTGTTGGGGGAACTCGGGGGTGGGTGTTGGGCGCACTCGGGGGTGAGTGTTGGGGGGACTCGGGGGGCGGAGCCCCCCGAGCGTGCGGAGCCCCCCGAGCGTGAGGATACCTTGCACGAGAACACCCCGGTTCTCCCATCCTTCGGGAAGAGGGCCGGTCCCGAGGTATCTCAGAAGTATGCCGTGCGGCCGGCGACCCGCCCTGGCTGCCGGCCACCCGGCATACCGGATGTTGCGGGGTGGGTCTCAGCGGGCAGTGGCGGAGCCTCCGGCAGCCTCGATCTTCTCCTTGGCCGTGGCCGAGTACCTGTCGACCGTGACGTTGACCGTGACCGTGAGGTCGCCGGTGGCGAGCACCTTGACCGGGTAGCCGTCGCGGACGGCGCCCTTGGCGACGAGGTCGTCAACCGTGACGTCGCCGCCGTCGGGATACAGCGCCGACAGCCGGTCGAGGTTCACGACCTGGTAGACGGTGCGGCAGGGGTTCTTGAACCCCCGCAGCTTCGGCAGACGCATGTGCAGGGGCATCTGGCCGCCCTCGAACCTGGCCGGGACCTGGTAGCGGGCGCTGGTGCCCTTGGTGCCCCGGCCCGCGGTCTTGCCCTTGGAGCCCTGACCGCGACCGACCCGGGTCCGCGCGGTTCTGGCGCCGGGAGCCGGACGCAGGTGGTGCACCCTGAGCGCCGACGGCGTGCCCGGCCGGGCGACGGCGTCAGCCTCGGTGCTCTGGGTGGTGGCCTCTGTGTCAGCCATGTCAGTCAACCTCCTCGAGCGCGACCAGGTGGGTCACGGTCTTGACCATCCCGCGGATCTCGGGACGGTCCTCCTTGACGACGACGTCGCCGATGCGCTTGAGACCGAGAGTGCGCAGCGTCTCACGCTGGTTGCGCTTGCCGCCGATCTCCGAACGGGTCTGGGTCACCTTGAGCCGGGCCATCACGCACCAGCCTTCAGGGCAGCGGCCCGCTCCGCGATGCCGGCAGCCTGGGCGCGCAGCATCGCGGCGGGGGCCACGTCCTCGAGGGGAAGGCCGCGGCGGGCCGCGACCTCCTCCGGACGCTCGAGGCCGCGCAGCGCCGCCACCGTCGCGTGGACGATGTTGATCGCGTTGGACGACCCGAGTGACTTGGAGAGCACGTCGTGGATCCCGGCGCACTCGAGCACGGCGCGGACCGGACCACCGGCGATGACCCCGGTGCCGGGGGCGGCGGGACGCAGCATGACGACGCCCGCCGCGGCCTCACCCTGCACGGGGTGCGGGATGGTGCCCTGGATCCGGGGGACCTTGAAGAACTCCTTCTTGGCCTCCTCGACACCCTTGGCAATCGCTGCGGGGACCTCCTTGGCCTTGCCGTAGCCGACGCCCACGGTGCCGTCGCCGTCACCGACGACGACCAGGGCGGTGAAGCTGAAGCGGCGACCACCCTTGACGACCTTGGAAACGCGGTTGATGGTCACGACCCGCTCGATGTACTGGCTCTTCTCGGCGGGTGAGTCGCGGCGGTCGCGGCCGTCACGGCCGGCGCGGCGGTCGGTGCGCTCGGGGGGGCCGCCGGCGGTGGCGCCGGTGCCTCGACGCTGTGGTCCGGGCATCAGATGTTCCTCGTCTCGGTCATGGTCTGTGCGGTCTGGAAGGTGGTCACAGGGAGAGACCGCCCTCGCGAGCGCCGTCCGCGATCGCGGCGACGCGACCGTGGTACCTGTTGCCGCCGCGGTCGAAGACCACGGAGGCGACGCCTGCTTGCTGTGCGCGTTCGGCAACGAGCTCGCCGACCCGCTTCGCCTTGGCCGTCTTGTCGCCAGCGAGGGAGCGCAGGTCGGCCTCCATCGTCGACGCCGACGCCACGGTCCGGCCCACGGTGTCGTCGACGACCTGCACGAACAGGTGCCGGCTGGACCGGGACACGACCAGGCGCGGCCGCTCGGTGGTGCCCGCAATCTTCTTGCGCCCACGTACCTGGCGACGGATCCGGGCAGCGGCCTTGGTCTTGCCGCGCTTGATGATCATTGCCATGGCTTACTTACCGGCCTTTCCGACCTTGCGACGGATCTGCTCGCCCGCGTAGCGAACGCCCTTGCCCTTGTACGGGTCGGGTTTGCGCAGCTTGCGGATCTTCGCGGCGACCTCGCCGACCTGCTGCTTGTCGATGCCCTGGACCGAGAAACGGGTCGGGTTCTCGATGGTGAAGGAAATGCCCTGCGGGGCCTCGACGGTGATCGAGTGGCTGTAGCCGAGGGAGAACTCGAGGTTGCCTCCCCTGTCGACCACGCGGTAGCCCGTGCCGTGGATCTCCAGCTTCTTCTCGTAGCCCTCGGTGACCCCGAGGACCATGTTGTTGATGAGGGAGCGGGTCAGGCCGTGCAGCGAGCGGGACTCCCGCTCGTCGTTCGGCCGGGCCACCTGGACCTCGCTGCCGTCAGCCCGCTCGACCGTGATCGGCTCGGGGACGGTGAGGGCCAGCTCACCCTTCGGGCCGGTGACCGTGACGGCCCGGCCCCGGATGCTGACGTCCACGCCCGAGGGCACGGTGACAGGGAGGCGTCCAATGCGTGACATGTCGAGCTCCCCTTACCAGACGTAGGCGAGGACTTCCCCGCCCACTTTCTTTTGGGCCGCCTGCTTGTCGGTCAACAAGCCGGTCGACGTGGAAATGATGGCCACACCGAGACCGCCGAGCACTCTGGGCAGGTTCGTCGACTTGGCGTAGACGCGCAGGCCCGGCTTGGACACCCGACGGACGCCAGCGATGGAGCGCTCGCGGTTGGGGCCGTACTTGAGGTCGATGGTCAGTGTCTGGCCGACCTCGGCGTCCGCGACCTTCCAGCCGGCGATGTAGCCCTCGGCCTGGAGAATCTCGGCGATGTGGGACTTGAGCTTTGAGAACGGCATGGTGACGTCGTCGTGGTGCGCCGAGTTGGCGTTCCTGACGCGGGTCAACATGTCCGCGATCGGGTCGGTCATGGTCATGGGGGCTTCCGCCCTTCCTCACCGGGGTTTCAGCCGGGCTGTGTGCCAGCCCGCCGACCTACGGTGTGAGAGGTCAATGGTTCGGTGTTGGGAGCCCGGTGTGGCCGGATCCCGATGGTGTTGTCCGGTGTGGGGCGAACCCCGTGGGGGGCCTTACCAGGAGCTCTTGGTCACGCCGGGCAGCTCGCCCCGGTGCGCCATCTCCCGCAGGCAGATCCGGCAGAGGCCGAACTTGCGGTAGACGGAGTGCGGGCGGCCGCAGCGCTGGCAGCGGGTGTAGCCGCGAACCGCGAACTTCGGCTTGGCGTTCGCCTTGTTGACCAGGGCGGTCTTGGCCATGTCAGTTCTCCTTGAAGGGAAAGCCGAGAGCCCTGAGCAGGGCACGGCCTTCGTCGTCGTTCCTCGCCGTGGTCACCACGGTGATGTCCATGCCGCGCACGCGGTCGATCTTGTCCTGGTCGATCTCGTGGAACATCGACTGCTCGGTCAGGCCGAACGTGTAGTTGCCCAAGCCGTCGAACTGCTTCGGCGAGAGGCCACGGAAGTCGCGGATGCGCGGGAGCGCAGTCGTGACGAGACGGTCGAGGAACTCCCACATCCGGTCCCCGCGCAGCGTCGTGTGGGCGCCGATGGGCATCCCCTCACGCAGCTTGAACTGGGCGATGGACTTGCGCGCCTTCGTGACGATCGGCTTCTGGCCCGTGATCGCCCCAAGGTCGCGCACCGCGCCCTCGATGAGCTTGCTGTCCTTCGCCGCGTCACCCACGCCCATGTTCACGACGACCTTGACGACGCCGGGAACCTGCATGATGTTGCCGTGCCCGAACTGCTCCTGGAGCGAGGCCTTGATCTCGTCCTGGTAGCGCTGCTTGAGCCGGGGGCCGGCGTGGGTCGCCGTTGCGGTCTCGTTGGTCGTCATCACAGATCCTTACCGGAGCGCACCGCGACGCGGGTCCGGGTCACCTTCTGGCGACCGTCACGCTCCACCGTCTCGAGACGGGTCTTCACCCGGGTCGGCTTCTTGTCCTCGGGGTCCACGACCGCCACGTTGCTGATGTGGACCGGGGCCTCGATGTGCACCAGTCCTCCGGTGCGGGTGCCCCGAGCGGTGGCACCGGCCTTGACGTGCTTGGTGACGCGGTTGATGCCCTCGACGAGCACTCGCTGCGCGTCGGGGTAGACCGTGATGACCTTGCCCTGCTTGCCCCGGTCGCCGCCGTTCTTCTGCGCCCGACCGGAGATGACCTGGACGAGGTCACCCTTCTTGATCTTCATCTTCGCCATGCTCAGAGCACCTCCGGAGCCAACGAGATGATCTTCATGAACTTCTTCTCGCGAAGCTCGCGGCCCACCGGGCCGAAGATGCGGGTCCCGCGCGGGTCCCCGTCGGCCTTGAGGATCACGGCCGCGTTCTCGTCGAACTTGATGTATGAGCCGTCGGGACGACGGCGTTCCTTGACGGTACGGACGATGACCGCCTTGACGACATCCCCCTTCTTGACGTTGCCGCCGGGGATGGCGTCCTTGACGGTGGCGACGATGGTGTCGCCGATACCGGCATACCGACGACCTGACCCGCCGAGCACCCGGATGCAGAGAATCTCCTTCGCACCTGTGTTGTCGGCGACGCGCAGTCGCGACTCCTGCTGGATCACTTCGGACCTCCGGACGGACCAGCTTCGCTGGTCGACAGGCAAGGACCGGCTGCGCCGGGCGCCTTCAGGTGGAAATGACGAATGCTCGCTGGAAGGCCAGGACCGGCTGCGCCGACCCGAAGGCCAGGATCGGCTGCGCCCGGCGCCCTCCTGGGGAAATGACGAATGCTCGCTTCGCTCGGATTCGTCATTTCGCTTTCTCCAGAATCTCGACGATGCGCCAGCGCTTGGTGGCCGACAGCGGGCGGGTCTCCATGATGAGGACGCGGTCGCCGACACCGGCAGCGTTCGCCTCGTCGTGGACCTTGACCTTGCTGTTGCGACGCAGGACCTTGCCGTAGAGCGCGTGCTTGACGCGGTCCTCGACCTCGACCACAACGGTCTTGTCCATCTTGTCGCTGACGACGTAGCCCTGTCGTGACTTGCGGTACTGGCGTTCCGTGTCGACGGAGACGTCCTGGATGGCGGAGTCCAGCTCCACAGTGGTGTCCTTGTCGGTCATGACTTGTCCTCGGCCTTCTTCTTCTTCTTCTTCCTGAACTTCTTGGCGCCGGACTCCTGCGCGTCGGCAGGAGCCGCGGGAGCCGACCCGATGCCGAGCTCGCGCTCGCGCATCTCGGTGTAGATCCGGGCGATGTCCCTGCGGACGGCGCGCAGCCGACCGTGGTTGTCCAGCTGGCCGGTGGCCGACTGGAAACGGAGGTTGAACAGCTCCTCCTTCGCCTTGCGCAGCTCGTCGACGAGACGGTCGTCGTCGAGCCCACGCAAGGTCTCCGAGACGAGGTCCTTGGTTCCGACTGCCATCAGATGTCACCACCTTCACGCCGCACGAAACGGCACTTCATGGGGAGCTTGTGCATGGCGAGACGCAGGGCCTCGCGTGCCACCTGCTCCGGGACACCCGCCAGCTCGAACATGACGCGACCAGGCTTGACGTTGGCGACCCACCACTCCGGCGAACCCTTGCCGGAGCCCATGCGGGTCTCGGCGGGCTTCTTGGTGATCGGACGGTCCGGGTAGATGTTGATCCAGACCTTGCCGCCACGCTTCATGTACCGCGTCATCGCGATACGGGCGGACTCGATCTGCCGGTTCGTGACGTAGGCCGGCTCGAGAGCCTGGATGCCGTAGTCACCGAAGGCGATCGTCGTCCCACCGGTGGCAGCGCCCGAACGACCCGGGTGGTGCTGCTTACGGTGCTTGACTCGACGGGGGATCAGCATGGTCAGGCCTGCTCATTCTCAGTGCTCGCCGCGGCAGCCGCCGGGGCAGCGGAGTCGGACGTGGCGGCGGCGGGCACCGCGTCGGTGCGGGGCTGGTCCGCGGCCGGCGCGTCGGTGCGTCGGGCGCGGGTCGGCCGGTCAGCACCCTCACGACGCGGGGCACGCGGAGCGCGCGGGGCGGCAGCCTGCTGCTGCGCGAGTTCGCGGGCCGTGACGTCCCCCTTGTAGATCCAGACCTTGACGCCGATGCGACCGAACGTCGTGCGGGCCTCGTAGAAGCCGTAGTCGATGTTCGCGCGCAGTGTGTGGAGCGGGACGCGGCCCTCGCGGTAGAACTCCGAGCGCGACATCTCGGCGCCCTGGAGACGGCCGGAGCACTGGACCCGGATGCCCTTGGCGCCACCGCGAAGTGCGGACTGCATGCCCTTGCGCATGGCACGGCGGAAGGAGACGCGGGCCGCGAGCTGCTCGGCTATGCCCTGGGCGACCAGCTGTGAGTCGATCTCGGGGTTCTTGACCTCGAGGATGTTCAGCTGGATCTGCTTGCCGGTGAGCTTCTCGAGCTCGCCGCGGATCCGGTCGGCCTCGGCGCCCCGGCGACCGATAACGATGCCCGGCCGTGCCGTGTGGATGTCCACGCGGACCCGGTCGCGGGTGCGCTCGATCTCCACGCGAGAGATGCCGGCGCGCTCCATGCCCGTCTCCATGAGCTTGCGGATCGCGACGTCTTCCTTGACGTAGTCGCGATAGCGCTGGCCGGCCTTGGTGCTGTCTGCGAACCAGCGGCTCTTGTGCTCGGTGGTGATGCCCAGACGGAAACCGTTCGGGTTGACCTTTTGACCCATTAGCGGGTGCCTCCCTTAGCTGAGGTCTTCTGCTTCACGGCCGTCGGCCTGGGGGCCACGACCACGGTGATGTGGCTCGTCCGCTTGTTGATGCGGCTGGCCCGGCCCTGGGCCCGGGGACGGAACCGCTTCATCGTCGGGCCCTCGTCGATGAAGGCGGCCTGGATGAACAGGCCGCGCTCGTCGAAGGCCTCGGAGGCACGGTCGGCCTTGACCCGCGCGTTGGCGATGGCGCTCTCGAGCACCTTGAGGATCGGCTCGGACGCCGCCTGCGGTGCGAAATGCAGCACCGAGGCGGCTTCGCTGGCCTGCTTGCCCCGGATGAGGTCCACGACTCGGCGGGCCTTCTGGGGCGCGACGCGGACGTGCCGCGCCTGGGCCCTGGCTTCGAGAACCATGTCGGTGCTGTCCTGGTTGCTGGTCGTGGGCATCAGCGTCGACGCCCCTTCTTGTCGTCCTTCACGTGACCCCTGAACGTACGGGTCGGCGCGAACTCGCCGAGCTTGTGGCCGACCATCGACTCGGTCACGAAGACCGGGATGTGCTTGCGGCCGTCGTGCACGGCGAGGGTGTGGCCGAGCATGTCCGGTGAGACCACCGAACGGCGCGACCAGGTCTTGATGACGCTCTTGGTGCCCGCTTCGTTCTGCACATCCACCTTCTTCTGAAGGTGGTCGTCGATGAAGGGGCCCTTCTTCAGGCTACGTGGCATTTCCAGGGACTCCTATCAGCGCTTCTTGCCAGAACGGCGGCGACGAACGATGAGCTTGTCGCTCTGTTTGTTGGGACGACGGGTGCGGCCCTCGGCCTGGCCCCAGGGGCTGACCGGGTGGCGCCCACCGGAGGTCTTGCCCTCACCACCACCGTGCGGGTGGTCGACCGGGTTCATCGCCACACCGCGGACGGTGGGGCGCTTGCCCTTCCACCGCATGCGGCCGGCCTTGCCCCAGTTGATGTTGCTCTGCTCGGCGTTGCCGACCTCGCCAACCGTGGCGCGGCAGCGCAGGTCGACGTTGCGGATCTCGCCGGACGGCATACGCAGCTGGGCGTAGGGACCGTCCTTGGCCACGAGCTGGACCTTGGAGCCGGCGGAGCGGGCGATCTTTGCGCCGCCACCGGGCTTGAGCTCGATCGCGTGCACGACGGTCCCGACCGGGATGTTGCGCAGCGGGAGGGCGTTGCCCGGCTTGATGTCGGCGCCGGCGCCGTTCTCGATGCGGTCACCCTGCTTGAGGCGGTTCGGCGCCAGGATGTAGCGCTTCTCGCCGTCGGAGTAGTGCAGCAGCGCGATGCGGGCAGTGCGGTTGGGGTCGTACTCGATGTGAGCGACCTTGGCCGGCACGCCGTCCTTGTCGTGGCGACGGAAGTCTATGACGCGGTAGGCGCGCTTGTGGCCGCCGCCGATGTGCCGGGTCGTGATGCGACCGGCGTTGTTGCGGCCACCGCTCTTGGTCAGCGGACGGATCAGCGACTTCTCCGGCGTGGTGCGTGTGACCTCGACGAAGTCGGCGACCGACGAGCCGCGACGGCCCGGGGTGGTCGGCTTGTACTTGCGGATACCCATGGTGTGTTTCCTCAGTCCTCGTTCGTCCAGGCCTCAGGCGCTCGCGCCGAAGATGTCGATGGACCCTTCGCGCAGAGAGACGATCGCGCGCTTGGTGTCCTTGCGCTTGCCGGTCCCGAAGCGGGTGCGACGCGTCTTGCCCTGACGGTTCAGTGTGTGGACCTTGTCGACCTTGACCTTGAAGACCTGCTCGATCGCGATCTTGATCTCGGTCTTGTTCGCGCGGGGGTCCACGAGAAAGGTGTACTTTCCCTCGTCGAGCAGCCCGTAGGACTTCTCGGAGACGACGGGCGAGAACAGGATGTCGCGCGGGTCCTTGAGGTGGCTGTTGCTCACTTCTCGTCCTCCTCAGCTGTGGCGGTCGCCTCGTTGTCGGAAGCGTCCTCGACCCTCTTGCCACTGGTGTCCTCGATGGTGATGAGGCCGGCATCCCTGTCGGCGGCCCGGGCCGGTCCGGTGACGAAGGCTTCGAAGGCGTCCTGCGTGAAGACGATGTCCTCGGCGCAGAGCACGTCGTAGGTGTTGAGCTGGTCGGCGACCAGCACGTGCACGTGGTCCAGGTTGCGCACACTCTTGAGGGAGACCTCGTCGGCGCGGGCGAGCACCACGAGAAAGCTCGTCCGCTCGGTCAGCCCGGTGAGGGTGGCCAGCGCCTGCCTCGCCGACGGGGCGTCGCCCGTGACGAGACTCTCGATGACGTGGATGCGGTCGTGACGCGCTCGGTCGGACAGGGCCCCGCGCAGCGCGGCGGCCTTCATCTTCTTGGGGGTCCGCTGGGCGTAGTCCCGCGGCTTGGGGCCGTGGACGACACCACCACCGGTGAACTGCGGTGCGCGGGTCGAGCCCTGACGAGCCCGGCCGGTGCCCTTCTGGCGGTACGGCTTGGCGCCGCCGCCGCGGACCTCGCCGCGGTTCTTCGTCGAGTGCGTGCCCTGACGTGCCGCCGCGAGCTGGGCGACGACGACCTGGTGGATCAGTGGCACGTTGGTCTGCACACCGAAGATCTCCGGTGGCAGCGCCGTCTCGGTCCTGGAGTTGGTGGCCATCAGGCGGAGGCTCCCTTCGCGGCCGTGCGGACCAGGACGATGCTGCCGCGGGCGCCGGGAACGGCACCCTTGACGAGCAGGAAGCCCTTGTCGACGTCTACGGCGTGGATCGTGAGGTTCTGGGTGGTCTGGCGCTCGCCGCCCATCCGGCCGGCCATCCGCATGCCCTTGAAGACGCGACCCGGAGTGGAGCAGGCACCGATGGAGCCCGGCTTGCGGTGGTTCTTGTGCGACCCGTGGGAGGAGCTGACGCCGTGGAAGCCGTGACGCTTCATGACGCCGGCGAAGCCCTTTCCCTTGGTCGTGCCCGTGGCGTCGACCTTTTGGCCCGCCTCGAAGGTGTCGGCCGTGACCTCCTGGCCGAGGCTGTAGTCGGCGAAGTCGCCGGTCCGCAGCTCGACGAGGTGGCGGCGCGGCGTGACACCGGCCTTCTCGAAGTGGCCCTTCATCGGGTTGTTGACCTTGCGGGGGTCGATGTCGCCGTACGCGATCTGGACCGCGCCGTAGCCATCGGTCTCGGCGTCGCGAACCTGCGTGACGACGCACGGGCCGGCCTTGATGACGGTGACGGGGACCAGGCTGCCGGTGGCGTCCCAGACCTGGGTCATGCCGAGCTTCTCGCCCAGCACTCCTTTGACATTTCTGACGATCGAGTTGGTCATGGCATGTCCTACAGCTTGATCTCGATGTTGACGTCCGCCGGCAGGTCCAGGCGCATCAGCGAGTCGACGGCCTTGGGCGTCGGGTCGATGATGTCGATGAGGCGCTTGTGGGTGCGCATCTCGAAGTGCTCCCGGCTGTCCTTGTACTTGTGCGGCGACCGGATGACGACGAAGACGTTCTTCTCCGTGGGCAGCGGCACGGGGCCGACCACCGTCGCGCCGGCACGGGTCACCGTGTCGACGATCTTGCGCGCCGAGTTGTCGATGACCTCGTGGTCATACGACTTCAAGCGGATGCGGATCTTCTGTCCCGCCATCTCCGTTACGTCTCTCTCTCGCCGGACACTGTGCTTGTTGGTTCTCGGTTCCCCACCCCCGAGGTCGGGTGTGTCGCACCCGCTCCGCGCACTGACGGCCTACACCTGGGTGCCTGGCCGTCCGGTGTGGGGTCAGAAACCGGGAGAACCCGGGGCCTGCGCTTCCCTATGGCCACCACCGCGCTGCGGCACTGTCTTCATAGGGGCGGCGGAACAGACATGGGTCGGTCCCGCGCGTCAAGCAACCGGTCTAGTGTGCCAGAGCGGGCTGCGCACTATCAAATCGGTGGGACCGGGGTCCGGGATCCGTGCGCCAGGCACCGCACTGGACCGACGCGCCCCTCCCTGACATCGGTATCAAAGAATCACCCAATTCGCGCACGGAACCGCCATTCTCTGGCATCCGTGGAGGGCCTGACGCGGACGCCGCCCGGACGGTCGACCATAGGGTCGAGCGATGGTCACCGCCGCCCGGCTCGACGCTCATCGCCGACCTCGCCTCAGCCGACCCGGTGGTCCGGGAAAGGAGCCTTCGCCGCGCTGGCCGACGCCATGGCGAGCTGACCAGGAGGACGACCGGGTCGCGTATGCCGTGGCGCAGGTCCTCGTCCACCCGCGGCTCACGACCGCCGAGGCGACGGCCTGGCTGGCTCTCGTGCGGGCCGTGCGCGAGGACGGCCCACCGGGCCGGTGCCTCCGCGGGTCAGCAACACGCTGCGGACCGGCGCTGCAGCGCTGCACGTCCTGCTGAGCGTGCCAGTGACCGTTGACGGCGAGGTGCTCGTCGTTCCGCACGCTGACGTGGTCCGTGAGGCACTCGTCGCCACCCTGCGCCCGGTCTCGCCGTGGATGTCGGCCGGGACTTGATCGCTGTGCGACCGGGCGACCTGACTAGTTCCCGCCCGGCACGAGGAATAGGGCCGGGGCTTGATCGCTGTGCGACCAGGCAACCTGACTAGTTCCCGCCCGGCACGAGGAATAGGGCCGGGGCTTGATCGCCGCGCGACCAGGTAACCTGACTAGTTCCCGCCCGGCACGAGGAAGGCGGACAGCGCGCCGGCATACATGGCCGGGTCCTTGGCCCCGCACAGCTCACGCGCACTGTGCATCGACAGCATGGGCGCCCCGAAGTCGACCGTCGTCGCCCCGGTCAGCGCCGATGTCGTCGGGCCGACGGTGCTGCCGCACGGCAGGTCGGTGCGGGTGACGAACCGCTGCACCGGGACGTCGGCCTGCTCGCAGGCGAGGGCAAAGGCCGCGGCACCGAGGCCGTCCGTGGCGTAGCGCAGCTGGGCGTTGACCTTGAGCACCGGACCGCCGTTGAGGGCGATCTGGTGCTCCGGCTCGTGCCGGTCGGCGTAGTTCGGATGGGTCGCGTGGCCCATGTCGCCCGAGGCGATGACGGAGCCGACGAGCGCCCGGAAGTAGTCCTCGCGGCCGCCACCTCGGGCCAGGACGATCCGCTCGAGGACGGACGGGAGGAAGGTCGACGTGGCGCCCCGCTCCGAGACGCTGCCGACCTCCTCGTGGTCGAAGAGGACGAGGACCGGCACGTGGGCCGGCTCGCGGTCGGCCGTGACGACCATCGCTCGGACCCCTGCATGACTCGTCGCCAGGTTGTCCAGCCGGGGCGCCGCGATGAGGTCTCCCCCACGACCGATCCGCCGGGAGGGCTGGACGTCGTGGGTCATGACGTCCCAGCCGAGGATGTCGGCCCGGTCGACCTCGACCTGCTCGGCGAGGTAGCCGCGGAAGTCGCCCGGGACGTCGTCCTGCCCCCAGAGCGGGGCGAGGTGCTGCTGGCGGTTGAGGGCGAGCCCCTCGTTCTGCTGCCGGTCGAGATGGATCGCAAGTTGGGCGACGCGTAGCACGGGGTCGTTGACGGTCAGGAGCCGGGTACCGACGCCGCCCTCGGGCTCGCGGACCGCGACCCGACCGGAGAGGCCGAGGTCACGGTCGAGCCAGGAGTTGAGCAGTGGCCCGCCGTAGACCTCGACACCGAGCAGCTGCCAGCCGGCCCGGGTCACGTCGGGGTTGGGCTTGATCCGTAGGTTCGGGCTGTCCGTGTGGGCTCCGACGACCCGGAACGGCGCCGCCGGCCCCTCGGATCCCGCTGTGCCGTCGGCACCCTCGGTGCTCCATGCGATGAGGGATCCGCCCCGGACGAGGTAGTGGCGCCCCGGCTCGACCGGGAAGGGGTCGACTTCTCGCACCAGCGTGAAGCCCGCCTCCTCGAGCATCCGGCCGGCCTCGCGGACGGCGTGGAAGGGAGACGGAGACGCGTCGACGAAGGCGATCAGGCCGGCGGCCTCGGTGTCGGTGTCGAAGGGATGCGGCATTGGTAGTCAGGGGCGCAGGAACCGCATAGCGGCCCTGTTTCCCCATCCCCCTTTCAATCCGTGCGTGCGGTTTTCCCGCACACGGCTTACCGACGG
>JAABUU010002263.1_pt1 | contig 27957 bp, 26 predicted proteins | sample 5559301 | NCBI WGS metagenome assembly JAABUU01 (sample SAMN10711884, study PRJNA513360) | rock metagenome | isolation source: Antarctica rocks | place: Antarctica: Victoria Land, Richard Nunatak white
CGCCCCTCTCCTTGTCTTCGCGCTCGACTTCGTCCAGGAGGGCAAGGTGCTGGAGGCGAGAGCGGGGCGGGGGTGAGATGGCGGGTGGAGTTGCTGCGGGGACTGTTTTCAGTTGTGGGAAGGTTGGCGGGAGGGTAGATGGCGGTGGGAGGCGGGGGGGGTAAGGTAAGGATCGGATTCGCGTCGTGTCCCTGGTGGCGAGGAACGAATATGGCGGGGAAGGGGTACTGATGGTCGTTGTTGTTGTTGTTGTTGTTGTTGTGGGGCGGTTCTGAGGGAGGGTTGGATCGGGGCGTTCGTCTGCGTTGTTGGTACTGTTGCTGTTGTGGCTGTCTTCTGGTAATGGTGAGGGTTGAGGAGGTGGTGCGTTCTTTCCCCGCATCATCTCCAAGCAATCCGCAGCGATGTTGAGGTCGATGAGGCGGGTGATTTGGGACTTGATTTCGCGCAGTTCTTCCTTTGCCTCCGCCGAGTTTACAGAGGTCACGGTCGAAGAAAGTCTTGTTGGCGTTGCAGCGGTATCGGCAGCGGGAGATGGTGAGTCAGCATCGTTAGGGCTGGTGGGTCCATTTTGCGCCGGACTGGCAAAGAGTGGACGGAGTTGCTTGTAGCGGTTGTGTAGGCGTTCTGAGAGCGTAATCCGTTGCAGTGGCTCAAGACCCACTAAATGTTCTACGCTGTAGAGAACTGTTTGACCGGTCACAGGAAGTGGGGTGTTAGTGGTCTGATCTTGATGAGGGCTCGCTCCATTTACCCCTCCTGATGTGGGAGTGTCTGCTGTCCTCTGGTCGACGGGTTTGCGAGAAAGTGTTTCGGTTGGTGTATAGTTCGCGAGAGATGAGGTTGGTCCTGGAAATGGTTCGAGAATAGCAGAGGTGAGTGCCGGGAACTCCTCTTCGGGGGAACGTGTGATCATAGAGTAGCCTGAGTCTTCGAATAGCTCGTCCAGCGGCTTCGCCAGAATGGTTGGTTCCATTGCCTCGTCGTTTTCTTCGAACGCATTGATTGCTTTATGAAGCTCCTCGACCACCTCGAGAGTGTGCGCAGGAGGGGTAGAAGGTGGAAATGTCGAGTTTGTCGCGAACGGAAGACAAAGAGATTCATAGAGACTTTTCTCATCCTTTGGTAAGTACAATGTTATAGCACTACGCATTGTATTGGTATGAAGGCGAACTGATGTTGGGGGATACTCCCCGCCAGGTTCTACTCGGTAGCCTGGCGGTAAATAGACATTGAAACCATCAATCAGCTCTGGGTAGTCAGCTAAAAGAATCGAAATTCGTTCCATCACATCCAGAGTGCCAAGGCTGATGTTATCGTGTTAGCTACGTTTTTCCAAAGAGGATGACTGAGAGACACTTACATCTGAATTTGGAAAGCTGTCAAGGTCTCCAGGAAATGCATGTAAACAGCAGGTTGGAATCTGAACTGATGCTGGACTCGTTTGAGATACTGCCTAGCGCCATCCCTATTGGAAGTATTGGGTCCTATTAATTCGGTGTCGCCGCGTGCTCCCACGGCTTCTTGCAAACCAGCGGGGTTTTCACGTAGCGGTGACGCAAGATCGGCTTCGTCTTGACTTATTGGTAGCGTCGTCTTTTGCGTGCCAGTCTTCTTGTGCTCATCCCTGGTGCGATCCATGAATTGCGAGAGCTCCTTTCGCCACTTGTTCCTCTCGGCTCTGGTAACTAGAGCTTCCATTGCGAGGTCTTCCTTTGCCTTGAACAGTGGGTCCAGCATTTCATTCAAGCCTTGCTGAGTGACCTGATAGAGCACTTCCTTACCGACATCCTTCTCAGCCTCAGGTATCTCATAGCCCCCCCAACGTTCTCCGATAGGTATATTTCGAGAAGACGCCGAAGCGTTCGATCTTGTATCGTTGTCGACATCAGTGACGTCGTCTTGAAAGCGAACTTTCGATGATGATCTTGAACGGAAAGCCGGCGAATGAGGCTGACTGGCACTGGAGCGTCCATCACTTCCGACTTGTAAATTATCTTCCTCCGCACCGCCCACATCGTTGAACCCTTCTGGGGTCACTACGCCATCTTCCTCGTCGAGGTAGAACTCACGCCGACGCCACCGGTCTTGCACAGCTTTTGCCCGTATTTCATCCCGGTTCTTGCGATCCTCCTGCTCTCTTTCCATCCGCTGACGTGCCGCGGTCCGAATCTTTTCGCGCTCCTGCTCAGTCAAGTCACTGCGTACGTTGTGGCTGCCAAGCACATCGTTGACATCGATAAAGCGAACGTAGCTGGGTGGCCATTCATCGTCGTCTGCTGCCCAGTGATGATCACTTGATCCTGCAGTTGGCTCTTCCTCTTCACCATTAGCGCCTGTGGATTCCCAGTCATCTGATCTAGTCCTGTGCCGATCGCGTAAGGAAGTATGGGCGATGTCGTTCTCGACCTGATCGACAACCTCACCGTCGGTAGACAGCAGGTCCCACGGTGGACGTTTTAAATCAGAGCTGACGTTGCTAAAAAAGGCTATCTCTGCTGCGTCTGCGACAACTTCGCTCAAACTTCCTGTGTCGTCGCCGCTCTCCCGAAGAGGCGGTTGGGTATCGATAACCTCGTAATCCCCATTGATGTCCCTGCGCTTACCATCACCTATTCTCGAACGCTCCCCGGGTGGGATGGAACCAGTGAATGCAGAGCTGATGGGCTGGCTGGAGAGCACAATCTCCTTGGCAGCATTACCCTCCATCACGTCTTCCTCCATGCCTGCAACCATGTCTCTTGTAAGTTCCTTACTTAAAGCATAGAATGCCCTGAACATCCTCAAGAAGTCTTTACGGTCAACATATCCGTCACCGTCGATATCGTAGCCCTGAAACACCCTCCTCAGTCTTTCGTCCTTACTCTTATTGTTCAGGCTAGCCAATCCCTTCAGAAACTCCTCAAACCCAATCAAGCCGTCGCCATTGGTATCATAGAACGCAAACATCCGGTCATAGATAAGGTTAGGTGGGGGTGGCCGGATAGAGGTATTGGGGACAAAGCATCTGTCAAACGTACGGCGATCGATAGCCATGTTGAGCTTGTTCGGATCTTCAACCCATTCAGTCGCAGCGAGACATCTGAACTGATCCCAGAGCGCTTCAATCTCCGAGTTCTCGAAACCGGTGTCCTTGACCAGCTTTTTCGCAAAATCTCGTGACAGATTTTGGGGTAAGTTGCTGGGCTTGCCTGGGTACCAAACCGGCTGTGCTTGCCGAGGATTCCCAAGGAACGGTGCCGGTATACGTACCTTGTAGAAGAGGTGCGTCTTGGGGTGCACTTGCATCGCTTCACACGTTTCGCAAAGATCGTAATCGACACAGTTCGCGCATCTGTACCGGATGCCTCTTATCGGCATGCTGCCGCATGAGTTACAGGTGACTCCGCGATGTACATAACCTTCCCTCCTCGCTTGATCTTCTGCAATATGGTACAACAAGTTCAGCAAACTCTGCCCTTCTTTCGGAGGCTCATTATCTTCCTCGCCATGCCATGAGAACTCGCTGTTGACGTCCACGACCGTCTCTCTTTCATCCAGACCATTCACAGTTCTCTCCCTCCCACCTTCATCGCTGATTTCCTGGTGTCCGTCTCCTTGCTCTCTTTCTTCCGAATCCAACCTGTCGGGGAGACGACCAGAAAATCGGGCGTTAAATCTGATTATCGCTGCTGTGAGGCTTGCTGGAAGAAATCCCACTCCCAATAGCTCGTCCCAAGCTTGGCCGCTCCCGTTAAGGATCTCAACGTCGGGGGGAAAGTCATCATCGTTGAAGTAGGTATCCAAGAAAGCTTCTTCGAGATCATAACGAGCCTGTGACGCCTCGGCTTCGGAAAGTCCATGAGCGCGGCGAAACTCGTCGGTATCCTGAAGCACAGCCGGTGTCAGGAAGGTAGAAAAGCGTCCGCTGCGCGAGGTTTCGACCATGCAACTCCCGCAGGCTTCCAGGTAACGCCTTGAGTTTTGAACACGGGCCGAGGAGCTGGCGCTACGAAGAACGTCTTGTGCAAGTCGCTCATGCTCTCCGCCCCGTCTGCGGCCATTAAGCCGATGTATGGCATTTCGCCGGCGTAGAGGATGCTGTGCAGGTTGTTCTTCAAGAGAAAAGAAGCTGCCATGTATATAGTAGATACTTGCTGCAGCTCCAAGCAAGGTGAGAGCAAGTATGGCCGGACGGTAGCGTGAGAGCGTCGACGCTGTATTTGACGAGGTTGAGGCCATGGTTAGAAAGATCCTATATGCTGCTGTTACCAGAACTCAGTTTAGCAAGGCTACGATGGTAAGCCATAGCTTCCGAGCAGGTCATGACAATGACAATCTCGAGAGTCGACGTCCAAAAGTCAACATTGTCGTAAGCACTTGCCAAAAATTACCTTGAGGTAGGTACAATACTTATGTACTCGTACCTTCCTTACCTTAAGGTACTTATTTAACAGCACGAAATAAGGTACGGCCCAAGGGCTGCTAGCTTGGCGCTATGAAGGCAAGCCTTCAGCCTTACGAAGCTAATGTACCCCGGACTGTCTGCTGATAAGGGAACGAGCCTCCAACGCTACGTACGTTATTTCGCACATATCGCATCTAAATTAACTTACCGACTGCGATTCACCCCCGACGGCTCACATTCCAAACACCCTCATCCGGCCGAACGCCTTCCGAAAGCGGAATGCGAACAATGCCGCCCTATTCACAATTGAAACCAGCCCAACCGACCCTATCAGCCATGGACCGCTCATCTCCACCTCAACCCGCATCAAGCATCATTAACGACCCCATCAACAACCCCACTTCGAACAGCATCTCCACTCCTCCACCCACAGCTACTACAATCCCCAACCCAGTGGCAACTCCAGATCCAGATCCAGATCCAGATCCAGCACCAACGATGGCCCTCGCAGCCACCCTCCCCACCTACTTCAACTACAACCTCAACATCCTCTGCGGTCCCTACCCGAACCCCTTCTTCGTGCACATCTTCCTTGGCGAGATCCCACACCTCATCAACTACCAGGACCCTTACTCCGTCCCCTCCTGGGTCGGCCAAGGCGTCATCTACCCCAACCCCGTCCCACCACCACCACCACCACCACCCGCAGCCGCCCCTCATCCGCCTCCAACCCACCCCACCCCATCCCCTTACACCCACCAACTATCCGACGCATCCGGCCCCGCACCCATTTTCGAACACCGCCCCAACCCCAACCCCCCCTCCACCGCGCACCCCCTCCCACCAACCTACTACACCGGCGCAGTCCGCTCCTCACAACCCCTAACGAGCGCCCTCGTCGCACGCCTTCACGCACACAGCGCCGCCGCGCTCTCCACGGCGACGGTGACGAGATACATGCAGGAGAACCTGCAGTGGCGGCTGGTGGGGGTGGGGATCCCGGACCGGAAGCTGCTCGATGTGGAGCGGGTGCCGATCCGGATGTGGGTGGTGCGGCAGAACGTGACGCCGCCGGTGGACGATACGCATTTTCCGGTTTATGGGCCGAGCGTGGTTGTGTGGGAGGCGAGTCGCGGGAAAGTGGGGGGGTTGGTGAGGGGGGAGTTGCCGGGGGTGGGGTAGGGGGGGGTTGGTGGTGGGGAGATGGGGGGTTTTGAGGGGGAGTTGGGTACGGGCTTGGCTTTTGGCAGGGCGGAGACTTGACGGTGTGAGTGGTCTCCGCTAATGGTGTTTGGATATTGGGGGTTGCGGAGTTGGGTGCTTTATGAGCCAAGCCAAGCTTGTAGGGCACGGTGAAGTGTTCGAATGACTCAACATTATGAAGATCACTCCGTGCAGCTGTCCAGATGTGCATCGTGATGAATTGGTCCACAATTATCGTTGACCACGCTGCTCAGTGATCTTCCGGAATCGAGTGCCCTGATGCAATCTCTGGAGTCTCAAGTGTAGAGCTCCGGACAGTCTCTGATAAAAATCCACCTCACGAACATTTTAGTCGCAAAGGGCTTCAGAAAAGTCTACCTCAAATGCGGGATACTTGAGAGACATCCCTGTACATGTTCTGCTCCTTGCTCCTGTTCATCATGTTCCAGAAAACTCCAGCGCAGCCGCGTCGTAAGCAGAACGACCGAGATTAGCCGACTTGTTGTCTGTGAACCGATAAATCTTCTAGATGCTGGAAACGTCTATGGGATCCGGTCTGAATCGATCCATGAGTCCGCTCTATAACTCCAGAATATCAAATCTAGATGCAAGGAGATAGACTTCAAGGTGCTCCTGCACGTAGGTATAAGCTTCCTCCGGATTTGGCAGGAGGAAGTTTGTGTATGGCGACTAGTGTTGAAGGGACAGCACTCCTATGAGGGCTACACATAGCGTGTAAATTGTTGTAGTAGTACTCTTGCCCTTCAAATGCGAATGGGTTGTATATATGTCCACCAAAAGCTTTCCTCTATTGCAGTAGTAGATCTACTGTGCTCGTATCTAACATCCCTATCGGCTTAACTTCTTCTCTCTAATAAACCCTACAGTACAGCACGTTAGCATAGCCTCTTAAACCAGTCATAAAGCTACTTACAGCTGCTCAGCATAGCACACGCGACTATACAAAGCATCAATCCAAACCCCGCACGAGTTGCGCTCTCATAACACTGCCTCACAGTCTCTCTCACTTCGGGTTCAAGCAATTTGATATAGTCCAAGCTCTCCCGTACCCTTCTGACAATCAGATCGGCATCTTTCCCGCTCTTGAGACGGTTCCGCAGCTGTGTTCGCAGCGACTGTTGAACCACCGTGGCAGATATGGAAAGACCGACCACGGAACCAAGTGATCTAAACAAGTACGAACAAGCCGTCGCTACCGCCTGGTCTTGTGGCGAAGCGTTTGCGATGAGAGCAATCAAGGATGTGGTCACGCCGATGCCATTCGAAAAGCCACACATGACCAAGCCCACCAATATACCATAAGTGCTGTTCGCAACGAGTCCCGTGAAAAGTAGTATCGGTATCATACCCAACGTCAAGGTCGTATATGCGCACACTGTAAGCCAGTAGTACTTGCCGCTTTTCTGCATGAGTATCCCACCAAACAATGATCCCGAAACACCTGCAGCAATGCCTGGTAACAGTCGTACCCCGGCTTGCGTAGCATTGAGTCCATCGACGGCTTGGAAAAAGAGCGGTATATAGAACAAAGCAGACAGCCAGCCACCGAAGCTGAAGAAATTGCAAAGATAGCAGGCAAAGAGGCTACGCTCGAAGATGATGTGACCAGGCGCGAACGGCTCCACTGCGATCTTCATTTCGACGAAAACAAAGAGCATGAAGGCTGGGAGGAAGATGCTGAGAGACGCTATGGTGATGGGCGCACGCCAGGAGACGTTGCTACCGCGATCCAGACCGAGCAGTAAGGTGAAAACGGCGCAGACAAGGACAAAGGCACCAAGGAAATCGATGCGGCGGAGCTTCGATTTCCAGTCGGAGCTTTCCCGCTTAGGCAGCTTGAGCACGAAGCTGACCGTTATGAAAGCAATCAGACACATGGGGACTTGGCCGAGGAAAGCCCATCTCCATCCGATGTAGTCAGCAAGTACACCGCCTTTATAACTTGTTAGCTAGCCCTACCTACCACGTGAGAGGGGGGGAATATACCCAAAGGCGCACCACAGCCGGCGCCAGAAGCGTATATGATGTTAATGATGCCTTGCCACGTTCCTCTTTGACGTAAGGGGACGATATCGCTCATCATAATAGATACAACAGTCGTCATGCCCCCACCGCCAATCCCGGCGAATGCCTGCCAGTACACGTGAGTCCAGGTTCTGTAAGATGTAGCAGCCTTGCAAACGCACTCTTGCAGCGATGAGTTCGTTCATGTTTCTTGCAAGACCACAAAAGAGACACCCAAGCCCAAAGACCGCATAACCGAACAATAGTGCAGGTTTGCGACCAAAGATGTCGCTGAGCCTGCCATAGAGTGGTTGAAAGGAGGTCAGCGTAAGGAAGTAGCTGCCCCAAGTCAGCACATGCTTATCAAGGGACGAAGCTATCCATGAAGTGCTTACGCCGTAGCGATCCATGATGTGTTGTTCAGCGCTTTCAGGTCACTGCCAATCTTGCCATAGCTCGAGACTATGATCGTCTGATCCATAGCGGAAAGAAATACCTGGTTCACAGTCAGCGTCCTAGTGGTACAGGAGATGCTGAGTCGAGTAAAACACCCCAATCGCTACTGCCGGTACAATGAACTTCAGCCTCTTCTTCACCTCTGGCATGCCTTCATATTGCGGTGACCTGTCCTCATCGCCTTCTTGCCTCTCCTCGTCATCATCAGGCTTAGCTGGTGCACTGGCGGTACCATTGGAGAATGTGCCATTAGGTGGTACGCCATCCGGTGCATCTCCAGGTTCCAACAAGGTGCCAGCGCGGCTTCCGAGTAATGGTGATGTCTCGCTCGGATTGGCAGCACCAGGGGTCATTGTCAATCAATGGAACAGTGTACTGCCAACAAGTCGCATGCTTGAAAGCCCTTGCGAGCACACGGCTGTCAGAATGCTCTGATCTACAAATATTTTGAGCAATTATCATCAAGGAACACCGAGATGACCGAAGGGATCCCATCTGATGTAAGCAGCTAAGGGAGCCGGCATCAAAAGCTTATCTCCACCACAATCCTTATCGTTGCAATCGCATAAGGCTGACCACGCTTTCTCGGCCATTTCTATACCAGGTAGATACCTGGAGCCCTTGGTTGTGCATAATTCAAACAACAAGATATCATGTATTCAATAATGTTATTATGCCAGCTCGTACAATTACAGAGACATGGTGTTTGGACTTCATTCTCCAACTCTCCAATACGGAACCGTCCTGGGACTCTTTGGATTACCCACGGGTCCGCTAATGACACTTTCCAAAGCATCCAGTCTTGGTCGGGGCTGTATACGAGAACACATATGCATGAGCGGCGATTTGTGATGCTGAGACCGATAAGTATCAACATAGGTTGGTAAACATTGGTAACCTGACGTAGCTAGCTTAGTATAACATACTCCTGCGTAACCCACAGCGCTCCAGCTGCAATATGAGATCCGCCTTTGTGTTATGGTTTAATTCAGTTGACTTCTGACACTTCGTGAACTCCATTCATAGAGCTTTCCTCTTTAGCTTCAGAAGGCATGGGTACAGGACCCCCAGGCGAGTTGGCTGTCCTCGCTGTGAGCACCTCGACCCCGTCCTCTGTGACAAGGAGTGTATGTTCAAACTGAGCTGTCCTCGACCCGTCTTGCGTGGTGCTGGTCCAGTCATCTGGCCATGTCTTGTCTCTATACGAGCCTAGACTGATCATTGGTTCGATGGTAAAGCACATCCCCGGTTTCGCCGTGCCCACCGCCTTGTTCTTTGCGTAATGCGGCACATTCGGCGCGCAATGAAATAGTTGATTGATGCCGTGTCCACAGTATGTCTTGATCACGCTGCAACCGCGGGCTTTGGCATGCTTCTCAATCACCGTTCCTGGATCGCGGAAGAGCATACCCGGCTTGACAAGCCGGATGGCTTGGTCCAGACACTCGCGGGCGGTCTCGACAACACGGACAGACGAAGGATCGGCGAGTGCTTTGGCGCCGACATAGTATGTTTCGTTCAAGTCGCCATGAAATCCCCCGTGATAAACAGATATATCGAGGTTGAGAATGTCTCCATCAACTAAGACCCGTTGGTCAGGAATACCGTGACAGATAACTTCATTCGGAGAAGTGCAGAGTGATTTCGGGAAATGAACATAATTCAACGGCGAGGGATATGACTAGAGAAGATTAGCTGATGAAGCACCCGGAGGGTGGAACACATACATCTCTTTCTAGACATGCTTTGTGGACCACCTCGTCGATATGGTCCGTCGTCACCCCTGGTCGTACTTCCCGTGCCGCAATGTCTAGAACTTCTCTTCCCAACCGACAAACTTTTCTCATCCCATCTTGCTCTTTTTTGCTGAGAATTGCTATGTTATTGCGACCAAGGAACTTCTGTTCCGATCTCGGTATGCCATCCTTTGCATAGTCGGGGTGAGTGATTGACGCTGGTACACTTCGCTTGGGGGAAAGAGGATAGACTGGTCTTAAGGGGCCTGTGAAGGCGAATGTCGGGAAAGGGTTATATTGACCGGTTGCTGAATTTGGTTCAGAGACAGCCTTTGGAGGGAAGAAGTTACGGAATGGGTTACTCTGTGTTTTGTGAAGGGCTTTGTGTTCGCTCTAGACAATGCATCAGCTTCTGAGCGTTCACGCATAATGTGCAGTAGCACCTTGTGAAAGCAAAGCCTACCCAACTTCGCTTGAAGCAGTCTTGCGAGCAGAAAACACTTTCCTTGCCAATCTTTAGACAAGTAGGGCATTGCAGACTCCCAGCATCGTTTTGACAGTCTAGACCGCTGCAACGACGCTTAGCGGTTTCGTCGGCCATTGCGGCTGTTACTCGCCTGAGGTTGTGGTGCGTAGGAAACAGGAACCAAGCGCCAAGAAGTTCAAGAGAACAGACTGTGCGGAGGAAGCACTGATGACGTTGAAGGCAATATTTCGAGCAACCCCTTCACGGTTGTCCCGAGAGAGCAGGCTTGTATTGATCTCGGGACGATTACGAAGGGTAAGTGATTTAGCTGCCTAATCTGACACGCCATGTGCTTCGCTTATCTTCAGCCGCCGGCAACTAAACACAATTTGGCTTAGCTTAATATCAAAACACAGGATGTCATCATTTGTTATAGTATGGAAGCCTTAAAAGAGTCCTCACTGCTCTTGGATTTGGACTAATACACAATGTCAGAGTACACCAAACAGAAGGTCGTTGTGGTCGGGGCTGGCCCCGTCGGGGCCCTTGCTGCCTTATATGCAGCTGGTCGAGGAGATGATGTTGAAGTGTACGAGTTGAGGAACGGTAGGGTTCTCATCTCTTCATGACTATTCGCATGGCTCGTCTGCGCGCCTCGGATTACTTGCTATGCCTGTTCTCTTGACATATTTTCGTTATGATTTCAAATCCGCTGTCAACACAAGTCTGCGCCACGGATAAATGTGACCATGACCACAAGCATCTTTCTTCTGGTAAACAGCTATAGACCTGGGAGCACAACAACCCGCGCAAACCCAATCGCTTTTACATCACAGTTCTATGGAGTTCTTCTCACCATGATATCACGGGATGTCAAACGCTGAGACTAAACTTCTGATAGATCTGCGGGATCCTTCCACTACGCCTTTGAATTTCACCAAGTCAATAAATCTCGCGTTGTCAGAGCGAGGGATCAACTCAATGAGACATACACAATGTGAAGGACTGATAGACTCTGTTCTTGCGGAAACGATCCCGATGCATGGCCGCATGATCCATGGGCGGAGGAAAGGAGGGGACCAGTATCAGGAATCTCAGGAGTACGATGTCCATCACAGAGTAGGGCGCAAAGTCCACCCAATGATCAACTAAACCTGACACAGTTCGCAGTTCATTCGTGCGGTAGATCGTGCAGGTTTAAATAAGCGTCTTCTGGACTCGCTGCAAAATATGCCTAACGTGACACTCCACTTCAACCACAAGCTCACAGGCGCCGATTTCGACAGGAGGATAGCATGGTTCGAGCAACGTGGCCACTCTCCGAGGACGGATCAACCTCGGAATCCTGAACAATCCACACCCAGCAAACCATATGACCGACGTGCCCCGGAGATAGAAGTTCCTTTCGACCTCCTCTTAGGCGCGGACGGTGCACATTCCGCATCCCGATATCACCTGATGAAGTTTGCCCGCCTCAACTACCAGCAAGAGTACATCGACACCTTGTGGTGCGAATTCCTAATCCCACCATCGCCCAGTGGCGACTTCAAGATATCCCCAAACCACCTCCACATCTGGCCAGGCGGAGAATTCATGTTCATCGCCATCCCATCCCTCGATAAATCCTTCACATGCACCCTCTTCGCCCCGTCCACTCATTTCGCCGACCTCTCCCAATCCCCAGAAACCGACCTCTTCCATTTCTTCAACAAGAACTTCCCCGGCGTCTCCCCCGACCTCATCGATCCAAAAGACCTACAAGACCAATTCACCAACAACCCCCACCTCCCCCTCATCAGCATCAAATGCACCCCCTACCACTACTCCTCCTCCGTCGTCATCCTCGGCGACGCCGCCCACGCCATGGTCCCCTTCTACGGCCAAGGCATGAACGCCGGCCTCGAAGACGTGCGGGTACTCTTCGACTTCCTCGACCAGCACGGCGTCTACGACCCGCCCACCGCGACCGACCCCACCGCACGCGCCCGCGCCCGCGCCCGCGCCAGCGCGCTGGAAGAATACACCATGCAGCGCACCCCGGACGCCTCGGCCATCAACGACCTCGCGCTGCGAAACTACACCGAGATGCGCGCGAGCGTCAAGTCGCCGGCGTACCGGCTGCGCAAGTGGGTCGAGGAGTCCGTGGACAAATACCTGCCCAGTCTGGGCTGGTCGACGCAGTACAGTCGCGTGAGCTTCGAGAACGAGCGGTATTCGGAGGTGGAGAGAGCGGTGGCGAGGCAGGGCAGGGTCTTGACGGCGGTGCTGGGCTTGGCGCTCGCGGGATTGGTCGGCGTGGGTGGGAGCTGGTGGTGGAGGTGGAATCATGCGCGGCCGACGGGGAGGGTGCTGACGAGGTGGTTGCTGTGGGCGGCGAAGCGGACGGAGGAGTTTGCTAGGTAGGTGATGGGGTTGGATTGCTTGTATGTTATGGTACTAGTGTGCATGTATAGACGCTCGTCTCGGGACAAATTATAACTGGAGGGCTTCCGAGTCTAGTCAATGGTGTTGACATGTCATCGATCATCGTTTTGGTACCTTTGTCGACGACGGTAGACGTAAAAGCATGCCTTGATACAAGCACCCTCCGCTCCTCGGTACTTGAAGATTTTTGCTCACAATCACGTCCGACTCGATGCATAGATCCCGAGCTTGTGTAGGACCAAGATCGCGAGCGGCAACGAATGACACTACCAAGGCTGTGTTTGGCACGAGTGCTGCTGGAGAGCCTCAGGGACCCAACCTTGAAACCAGTCTCTCTTGATGCTCGCCACTTCAAAATCCGAAAAGTCGAGCATTGGGTTGAGACTATTCCTCTCGCCACATAGGGAACTCTGCGCTCGCGCCCGCTTGTCGAGCAAGCTACACAGCAACAGTCGTCGAGTCTCCTGCCGTGTTTTGTTGGCATGGAGATCTTTGAGTAACCTCGGGCGGGTTCCCTGCCGCATCCTCACCTCATCTTGGGCCCCCTCCAGCTGCACGCGCACACAGCGACGACTATAGACCTCGCCTTCGAAATCGTCCATTTTCTTCCACTGACTCGGCGACGCTGGAGTGATGAGAAACCCGTCGACTTGATCGGATGCACTACCAGGGATGAGAGCCAGATAGTCGCTATGCTTGACGGGAACGCGACGGTAATGCTTCAGCACGGCAGGCTGGCGGAGGGCGAGGATGTCTTTGTGGTTTGCGGAGGAGTCGGTTAGCAGCCATGACACGAGCTCCTCCGCCATCAGCGTTCCGTACACGAAGATTACTCGGGGCTCCGCATCTGCTCCGTCTTGCGATGGTCCCTGCTCTTGAGTGTCTGGTTCATCGGCTAGGTGTGGATCCTCCTGCCCACTTGCGTCTTTCTCGCTGCCCATTCTTCCAGCTGCAACCGGGCAACTGTTGTCTTGTTCGGGCTCTGCGACAACGCTGCGAGGATCTCACAGTGGCAGCAGATATGGGTACGTTCAAAGAAAGCCTCGACGTCTTGACTACTGCATTGGGGTCAGGATTGCCACTTAGAGAGTTTTACAATCGGTCTGCAAAATTCGAATTCGAGGATTGTTTGAATTTTGTCTCGGCCACAGTAACCACTCGCTTGCCATCAGGATGCATGGTCCAGGAGTCATGTGGAACAAGATAAGGTAAGGAAACACCGCTCAGGAGCTCCTGATCGAACTGTCAAAACAACACAGTCACGTGATTGAGTCTCAAAATCAGAACATCCGAATGGATGGTAAACCACTGTCAAGGCTATGGAACACTAGTGCAGAACAATTCTTGAATCTTGATTGATATTTCGGGGACAGCATAAGGTCTTTTCTCCTATGCACTAGAGTCAAACGAACCGCTGATTCATCAAGCTGGATCAGGTGATACCAATAATCTCAATCATTGGTGTCAGAAGTGGAACTATAAGGATTGTGAGAGAGGTACTTGAGCTCGACTTCTCTGATCCACCGTGTGACAAGTCAGACTTTCTCGCTTTATCAGCACCCCAAATGTCCCTATCCAGGTCGTAAGACTGCTGTGAAATACCTACCTGACAGTACACCTCACTCAATCCAACTCTTCAGCGCCGCACCGCCACCTTCAACGCTCAACCAGGAACGCAATATAGCTAGTACAGATACAGCTATGCTGCACCGCCACGCGTCCGTCTCAGGGCCCAAGGGGAGTGTGCTTCGAGTCAATCCCGTTTCCTGGTACTCCCGGTCCGAAACACATCTTTCAAGTGCTCTATGGTTGAGGCGGCCGTAATTTGTGGAACTTCATATCCGTCCCACCTAGCCATGACTTTGAGAGCCACTTCGTACGTAGGAGCCCAGTCATGAGGCCACCAAGATTGCCACACAGATGGATACCAAGAAGGCTCTCGAAACTGAGCTTGCTTCATAGCTAGCTACTACTGCCGTATGCTTTGTGTATCACTATTCTTCCGGAAGCCTACTACAGCAGTACGCCGTAGAATATCAGACTCAATTAGCCTTGACCAACCCTGACATCATCTTGGAGGGCTTCCGAATAGGCACAACCGCACTTGGAGGTGCATATATGGCTTGGACCCCATCGACTTCATTTGCTCCCATGTGCTCTTCGGTATCCTCCATGATGTCATCCGCGGCTCGTGGTAGACGTAGGGCAAGGTGCACCTCTCTTGCTCGTGGCATTCTGTCCATGATACCATCCATATGCTTTCTAACCTCCTCGAGAGGGGCAACAACTCTGGCCAACGGCTCCAGTAGTCTCGCATGTGGAGTGGATAAGTTGATAGTAACCGGTTGATAGTAATCGAGCTTCGGGTCATAGGCTCCAGCATCACTAAGACTTCCTTTCCGCACTACGAGAAACGATGCGATAACTCGTGTGCCTCCCGGAAGATACTCCAAAACACTATGCTTGGGAAAGAGAAATCGATCACCAGAGCCGGCTGAGAATTCCAGAACTACAGCAGTAATGTCTGGTTTCATTGGTGGTTGTACCTTAGGCCTCACGGCCGGTAGAGACTCCGTGTAGTAGTTTGGCACTGGTTCTGCTTTGACTGGGGCAGTCGGAGGTGGAAGTGTAAATCCGTTTCCGTTGACGTCCCTGGGAATGTGCTGGCCAACAGGCGCGGAATAGGGATCGGTAGATGGAGTCCGCTGCAGATTCGAAGCGGAGGAGGTTAACGGACTTGGTGCAAGGGGTCGGTTGGCCTGACTCTTAGCTTGTAAGATCGTGTTCAGCTCGTCGATATGACCTTGAAATATCCTCAGCTCTGCTGGAGAGGCTTTCCCTGAAGCTACAACCCTCATCAACGCTTTCAGATTGTGGTCAGTCGCCGCTTTAGTCGCTAACATCTGAATTACCGGGTCGGGACTGGGCGGAGTTGTTTTCGAGGCTTGGGGTGGAGCTTGAGCTGTCATGCTGTTCATGGGACCTATCGTACCTTGTCCCGGAATGGGTGTGGCATTCGTTGAAGTCGGAGTAGTCCGTGGATTTATAGCTGGTCTTTGTTGCACCGAATTCTCCTTAGAGAGACTGGACGACGGATGATTCGCGAAAGCTGGTGATGAAGTCTGCGTTGCAGGCTGCGTCGGTGGTTTGAGATTACTATACAAAGAGGGATGCTGGGCAGCAGGAGCACCGTATTGTGGAAGTAGAGATCGGGGTGGAGTCAACCCCATGGGAGGTAGGAAGGTAACCTGGGGCTCCCTGACCGTATAAAGAGTAGCTTCAAAAGAATGTGGCTCGATGGTAATTGTGCATGTGCCAAGCTTCAACATGGTGTCTTTCGGTGGGTTGTGTATGTCGGCCTGATTCTTCTTCTTCGAAGGCTTCGTCCAGTACTTCTCGAAGATGCCTTCATTAAGCCATTTCTGCCGTGAACGCTCGAGCGATACCGTCAGCACCCCACTAGCAACGAACAGAAATCAGCCCCTCTGCCTCTATTTGACCTCGACCGTGCTAACTACCTCTGTGCTATACTCTGATATTCTCTGATCGACAAGGCAATCGGCTGAGGCGCGTTGATAGTCGGTAGTGGCTTGCCTTCCTGGAGTTTCGTTGGGAGTCCTTCATCTTGTATTACTGGCGATATAGGTTCAGGTGGGAGGGTGGATGATTGTTTCCTGTGAGTTTCCGTTCGAGATCTTGTAGAGAGCTTCCGTTTCTCTCCCATTGTAGTTTATGACGATGCGTGGATCGAGGATTAAGGTAGTATGGAGGTGATAGCTTCGGTCCTGCGCCCTTCCGGTTCTATGATTGAACGTGTGAAGTGAATGAAATGGTAGCACTCACCACAGCACCTACCTTACCTACCTTAGCTCACACAGTCAACATGAAAGTTCAGCACCGCAGTTTAGAGCTTTCTGAATGAGTTTATTTACATATATGACTATGATTTTAATTCCTTTAAGATTCGCTACATCAAATGATCTTGCTCTTGCAAATATTTACTATAGAATCACGTAACATATTTGTATCGAATTTAGTGATTCCAGTTTGAATCATCCTTGTCGCAGTTATTTGGCCTACCCAGCACTCACTTACTTGCAGTAACACTGATGATTGAAAGACAACACAGTCGAAACACTCCGTTGATTTCCGGATCTATGTATGACAGCTATGGTTCAATAGCCCCAAAGGCTCTGCAGCTTTTGAGTAGCTAGGGCAGCAAGGTATCTCAACTCGCTGAAGGCAAAAGCCAGATAGCCGACCTGGTACCAGCTTCCGCAAGTGATACTCCGCAGACGAATCAGGTGGGCGTAGCCCATAACATGTCTCTCCCATTGCTCCAAAGTGATTTCTCCAGAGAGCATTTTCTCAAGAAGCAAAGCGTTCCATGCTGCTTGATTCGTACTGCAAGCCACATGAGGCCTGAACGGCACTAACGCATCCCCCACGAGGAGCAGCCTGCCATCTTGGAACGAAGCCCGTGGGGAAGCAATGTCGGTCACCAAGGTGATGAACGGCTGTGTTGTCTTGTTGATAAGCTCGGCGAATGGAGCAGGCAACGTCTCCGTAGCAAATGCCTTTTGCTTGTCCCAGACCTTGGGATTCATCTTTCCAATGGGCAGAGTATTGCGATGCTTCTTGCCTGTAACGTCGGTCGTGGCAGCAGCCAGTTCTTCCGAGTCCTCGTCGTAGTTCTGATACCAGACGTAGTTGAGCAGTCGGTTTCCTGGCTCAAGAGTACCGTTCTCGCCCAGGATGGTATATCTACCCAATCGTGAGCTAGGCCAGTGACCTGCTAAGCTGCTGAGGGTATATTCACAGGGCAATGTAGCCACCATGCACAGTCATCAGGGTTGTCTTCGTCTGGAAAATGTTCCAAGTCACTTCCGACACATCACTCTCGAGAACCGTGCCTCTCCAGATTGCGTAACCGGCATATTTGCGCTGCAAGTCTGGACACAGTAAGGAGCGAATATGAGACGTCGATCCATCGGCAGCTATGACAAGGTCTGGCTTCAGTACTCCTCCAACAAACTTGTCAGAGTATTCCAGGGTGAGAACTTTGTCGACATAAGTCACATTCGTTACGCGCTTGCCATGCTCGTAGAGTGCAGTGCCATCCCGATCTGTCGGCCCTGGGGGTTCTGGGCAGTAGGTGCTGCTCAAGCTGTCGAAGTTGGCCCTCAGACGGTAGTAGAGAACGTTCCAGCTCGTCATAGTCAAGGGACGGGAGACTTGGTGTTTCACCTTAGCATTGATATCGAGGATCTGGACACCTGGACACTTGACGGCGTAAGGCTTGTCCCTGAACAGGTCATATTTCTCTAAGAACGCTGTTCCGTATTCCATTGCACTAATGCCTGCTGCTCGTCCTTCTCGTGTAGACGACTCGTACTGCTCCAGTATCCGAACATTGTGACCAAGACGTTTGGCCACAATTCCATGCATCAAGCCAGTAAGAGATCCACCAATCTAGATAACAGGTACGTCAATAAATGCTGTCCGGAAGAAATGACCCATATAGCAACTCTTACAATGACAATGCTCAATGGCGTACCGGCAGCCAAAGATGGACCACCGATGTGTCGTTCAGACATCTTAATTATTTTGTTCAGTGCTGTGAATGATCGAAGAGCGATCAGGAAGAGCTAGAGATACAGATTGCCACCAAGACAAAGCTTCAATCAGTACATAAGCTCCCGGTGGACGGGTCGCTCATTCGAAATCTTTGGGAGATCTGAACGAAACCAAGATTCTGGGAATGAAGACAACACCAATGCAGACCATGAAAATGTGAGTAGGAGGCGCCTGCGCAGCAGGCAAACCAGTGGCCCATGCCTACGCTTTCTCCAGAATGCACACGCTGTAAAGGTACCTTAAGGCTTCAGGGAATGCTCAACTGATAAGCACTAGTCGCGACGGGTCGGGCGGCGTGGCAGCGGCTGCATGACATTAGTGACCGCACAAAGGCGCAGCTCTCTCGGAGGTCACATCAGCCTCAATCTTTCATCTCTATATCATCTCTGCATCGGGTCGTCCAGCTTGGACTCTAGTCATGTGCAAAGCCAACTCGAGGCTTTCTAAGTAGTAGCAACGAAGATTTTTGCCGTTCACACACATGTTGAAATTGCAAGCCAAATGTGCCTGGCCCTGCAGGAAAATCTACTTGATGTCTTGCTGCTTTGCTCCTACGTCCAGGTTTGTTCTTTTTATCTCAAATTGTATAGATCTCTCTGTACGGTGTATGCTTTTGAACTTTCACTTGGTTGTCCATGTTCTTCCTCAGAGGGCTTGAAATCGCTACGCAGCATCATCATCTGCAGTATCCATTTCTAAGATTCTTGCTGAGATGCTGTTGTCTGCCAAGCTCTTTGCGGCTGAAGTCACCGGTGTTAAGCATTTTTCACTTTTGTTTTTTTTCTTCATGAAGAGCATCAATGTATCATCTACATGCTCAGAAGATGTTTCGATTATATCTCAGTTGTATCGAGATATTACTCTTGCTCCAGGTGGACGCTGGCTTTTCTTCAATCAAGATTCCATGGCCTTCCTATGGCGGCTGTGTATAGTTTGGGACCTCCCTTGAGCATGGCTATCTACCGCGTATCTCTCCATCGCTCACTATGGCAATACGGTCTGCTGTATGCTGTACCACCATGCAGTAAGCTCAGCCTTGTGGACTCTAGCCTGACCACCCAATGTAAACCTGTGTCCGAGCAATGGTGGGGGCCCTGGGGTCCGATACATGCATGAACGGCACCGGCTTACTGTCGATCATTGACATACACGCCGCATAGAAGCCATGCAGGTAGCCTCAGCCCTTGAAGTACTTTCCTCTGATTGCAATCCTGGTCGTCGTGCACTTTCCCTATAGGAACCTCTGATCTTGCTCGTACTGCTGCGCTCAAAATCGTCCTCATATCGAGCCTTGCTTTGCTATGTTGCTTCCTAGAAGCTTGATACCCGCTACGGGTGCTTCCTTGGGTATAGCCGTCGTCGTCCTCGATGCTGTCTTTCTCTTCTTGGCGGCTGTTGCGCTTGCCATGAGAGTATGGCCAAGAAGGATCAGTGAACAGCCGCTATGCTTGAATGACTATTTGGTTATATGTGCTTGGGTATTGTTCTTTCTGGGAGTACAGTGGTGCCAGCCTTGAACTGACTGCTGCCAGCCTTTTAACGCTGGGTTGGTTGTCACATCTGCTATGGGTGAGTCCAGCATTTATGGTGATGTCACTCTATTAATTAGACTGACATTCACGCCTACAGCGGTTGTCAGAGGTGTAGGCCAGCATATGCAGACCATCCATCCGCTAGACCTGTCGGCAATCCTCAAGGCATATTCCAATGGCCGCTCGCGCTGTATATAGATCTGCTGACCAAACCAAGGGTTATGTGGCCGCTGAATTGCTGTGGAATACAGCAAACTCTCTAATAAAGTTCTCGATCCTGCACCTCTACGTCCAAGTCTTCACCACGCGCAGCTTCCGTAAGGTAGCATTCGTCATGATGGTCGTGGTCGCCAGCTTCATGCTGAGCTTGATCATGACCCAGTTCCTCATCTGCCGACCCTTTGCCAAAAGCTGGGAGCCCCTCCTCGCCGGCACCTGCGGCGACTCGTTCAAAATGGTCATCGGCATCAACGTCGTCAACGTCTGTGTCGACCTCACCATCATAGTTCTGCCAATGCCCATCCTCTGGCGCCTGCAGATGGCCACGAAGCGTAAGGTCGCCCTCAGCGGCATTTTCGGCCTCGGCACCATGTACGTTGAGTCTTCCCGTCTCCCCGTCTCTCCACAAGCCATTTGTCCAATGTTATCACCTTGGTTTCTGACACACAGATCCCTCGACGAAACAGTATCTGCATCATCACCATCCATCGCGTCGTCGCGGCCGTCCAGTTCAACATGCTGGACATCACTTACGATCTCGCCAAGCTGGCCATCTGGACCGACCTTGAGCCCACGCTCGGCATGATCAACGCCTGCCTGCCCGTCATGCAGCCCGCCCTTCGCCGCGTCTTCGGCACAGACAACAAGACCGTCTCGCGCACCGCCACGTCGAGCAGTGCGGCGCGGCTCCGCACCGAGAGCACGAGGAAGTCGAAGTTTCGCAAGCTCGACAACTCGTATGCGCTCACTAACACTGGGGTAACCGAGACGTATGTGGGCACGTCGGGACAGGCAAGCTCTGTGGGAGACCTGGAGGGTTATTCTAGCGAGGCGACATCGAAGGGGAAGGATGGGATTAGGGTTCAGAGGAATTGGCATGTTACCTCTGGATGCTGAATGCAGTGCTAGAGGCAATCTTCTTCGATGCTCGATCGTCAGGTATCGTTCTGTCCGCGACTGCTTGTTGGTTTGGATATCTGCAGGATTCTCTTGCCTCTAAAGACTGCAGACATTTAGCTTCAGTGTATGCTACTCTGTGTTTTGTATACTCTACGTTTCGAACGATTGCTCACTGAGTTGATATCATTTCACTTTACATTTGTATAGACACACAAACACTTAACTGCATCATATCAAAAGAATGCATTCACACGTATGCAGATTAAATCAAGGAATATGTTATTACATTTCTACATCGACTAACAGCAAATTGACATCAGATCTACATCTATGAAGTGTGTTTATACATTTTGGCCCACAGATGGTTCTCGCTGCCTGTTGTCTGCCGTAGCGAGTTTTGTCTTCTTAGAAGCCAAGACAATGACGCTCTAACCTTCTAATTACCCTGCATTGATATATTTTTGGCTCGTAGCTTGATTTCTGTTTGCTCCTCTTTCCACAGCTATGAATTCGATTCTAAAAAAAGCCTACTGGACATTGGCGGGTGCAGGAGGCTTGTATTTCATCGCTCTTGGACTCCTGTCAAGTATCTGGCTTCAACGACAGTAAGCATCTGTCAGCAACGGTCGTCCGTTAGGGTGTTGACCCTTCAAGCGCGCTCTATGCGAATAAGATCAACACTGCGTGGCTACATAATCCGAATAAACCAGAGCAATTTGGGTTTTCAAGTTTGTCATTCTTCCTTTTCCATGTCCTGTCCGGCAGCTGATGACATCCAGAGAACCAGATACAGCCTTTCAACATAACAACACCCGATAATGAGGTTCTGTATGCATGGCTTATCTTGCCGCTAGGATTGTATGCACGCCATGAAGCCGCCTTGATCGAGCAACCACTGGGGCTTGCCGAGGACGTCACCACGACTAAGGCCTTCAAGCTTATGGCCGACGACCCTGAAAGTCGTCTTGTCATCAGCTGTACGTTCAAAGGAGTAGGTATTATCTTGTGTTCTTTACTAATCCAATCAAGTTCATGGCAACGCTGGGACAGTGGCCCAAGGGTGGCGGACAGATACTTATAGGGCTCTGTCATCCGGGTCTACTGGCAAGGTCCATGTCGTAACGGTTGACTACCGAGGCTTTGGATACTCTACTGGTACACCTACGGAAGAAGGCCTCATCATTGACGGTGTGGCATTGGTGGATTGGGCGCTTCACATTGCAAAAATCCCACCTGAGCGGATAATCTTGCTGGGCCAAAGCCTTGGTACTGCAGTAACAACTGCAGTTGCCGAACATTTCGTATCACGCTCTCCACCGGTCGAGTTTGCAGGCGTTGTCCTTGCCGCTGCCTTTTCTGACATCCCAACGTTGATGCTCACCTATTCGGCTGGCGGGATCGTTCCGATTCTCTCGCCTCTTCGGCCATATCCAAGACTACAGAAGTGGTTCATCGGTCGGATCAGAGATACGTGGAATACCAAGACACGGCTTGCGAACTTCGTGAACCAAAGCCGGAAGGTTCGCTTGGAACTCGTCCACGCGCGAAATGACTTCGATATCCCTTGGAAGCATTCGGATACACTATTCTACGCCGCTGCCAATGCTACGACGGAGGTAGGCATGTCGGAGAAAGAGGTGAATAGTGTCAAGTCTACAATAGATCTTGGCGAGGCCGGCTGGGTGAACACGTGGAATGCAGGGGGAAATAAAAAGATTAGACAGGAGATAGTGCTCCATGGAGGTAGGTTTAAACTGGAGCCTGATGTACACCCCTTATACTGACTCCGTGCAGGCCATAACAGGATCATGACTTACTCTTCGATTTCGTTGGCCATATATAGAATCTTCTTTCCCTGATATATATCAAGTATAATTGCAACAGACAGTATAGGCGTATAAAATATGTATCACAATGGCTTCACTCAAGTGACCGCGTCTGTACATCAAACTGTGATAGTATGCTTTCACTGTACGATACACAGATTTCCCGATGTAGCAACACCCATGAGTCCCGTTTCTAAGCGAACGTGCTCCTACACCGCGACAAATGTCACAGTCCCACCATTACTCCGTAAGCTGTTATACAAGTCAAAATCAGTATGCCTGAAGAATCAAAAGAGAGTGATCCAAAGGTCGACGAGGAAGTAGTGGACGAGATGTCAAAAGAAAAGGCAACAGATATACCGGTTGATGACGAATCCGGTGAAGATGAGCATCCGGGGAGTACCAATTCAGACGCGGTAGCTGCAAGCTCATCGGCAAAGAAGAAAAAGTCGAAGAGGGCTGCTTTGAAGAAAAAGCTCTTCGGAGTTGGAGGAACTGACCGCGTTAATGGCGAGCCTTCAGAGAGCTCAACGAAATCCGGCAGTAAGCTCACGAACGAAATGGTAGACCAGCTATTGGAGATGAACCCGTCACTCAAAAGCGAAGTTGCAGGTATGGACAGAGACAAGGCTGTTGAAGCAGTGAATAAGCTAGACGTATCAGATCTTTTGACAGGCATGGTATGAGATTCCATAGTACTTTGTTTACCGTGTCAGATGCTAAGCCATGCGCCAAGTCTGTGAGTGGGAAGAACCAGAAAAATATGGCTTCATACAAGTTTTGGCAAACTCAACCAGTGCCAAGGTTTGGTGTGTTCCCAGAAGAAGAAACCGACTTTATAGTTGCTAAACGTCAAGGTAGACGAAACAACGGAGAGCGAGGAAGGACCGATCAAATTGATCGACCCTGAGCAAGTCCCCAAAGAACCATACCCGCTGATAGAAGGTTTTGAGTGGGTGACAATGGACTTGACGAAAGACTTACAGGTAGGCCACAGAGCTTCAGGGCTGGGGTAGCTAAATACTAATGCTCCGATAGCTAAAGGAGGTGTATGAGCTCTTAACCGGTCACTACGTTGAAGATGATCAAGCCATGTTCAGGTTCAACTACTCGCTTTCTTTTCTCAATTGGTATTGACGCTCCCTCTACCTCTGGCAGATATGCGACAACGCATCAAGGTTGACGATCTCAGGGCTCTCAAATCCCCAGGTTGGCGACCACAATGGCACGTCGGCGTCCGTGCATCGAAATCTCAGAAACTTGTGGCTTTCATATCAGGCGTCCCAATTGAACTCCGCGTTCGTTCCAAGATACTTCGCAGCTCAGAGATCAACTTCCTGTGCATTCATAAGAAGCTTAGAGACAAGCGCCTGGCACCCGTCCTGATTAAAGAAATCACCCGACGATGCTACGTGCTCAAGGTGTTCCAAGCCATCTATACTGGTGGAATACTACTACCAAAACCCGTCAGCACGTGCCGCTACTTCCATCGAAGCCTTGACTGGTTGAAACTATACGAAGTGGGCTTCTCTCCTCTGTCGCCAAAATCTACCAAAGCGCGGCAAATCACCAAATTTCACCTTCCAAGCAACACCTCCACCCCAGGTTTGAGGCCAATGCAGAGTAAAGATGTCAATTCGGTGCAAAATCTACTGCAGAGGTATCTCAAGAGATTCGACATGGCACCGGAGTTCACCACGGAGGAAATAGACCATTGGCTACTGCACAAAGATAAATCGGCAGAGCAAGTGATATGGACCTACGTCGTTGAAGAACCGGAAACTCATAAAATCTCTGACTTCATCTCCTTTTACTGCTTGGAGTCGTCTGTCATCGGCAACCGGAAGCACGACACAGTCCGAGCGGCATACCTATTCTACTATGCAACTGAGAAGGCGTTCATGAAAGAAGAGAGTGGTCTGAAAGGGAGACTAAATGAGCTCGTGAACGATGCCCTGATCTTGGCAAAGAGAGTATGACCAAGTCCCTTCGCTTCTCTGCTCTCGATGCCGTAACATGCAGGCTGATAAAATGGGTAGTACAATTTCGACGTCTTCAATGCTCTGACGCTTCTTGATAACCCCCTTTTCCTCGAACCACAGAAGTTTGGACCGGGAGATGGTCAGCTGCATTTCTATCTGTACAATTACCGTACACCTACAATCGCTGGCGGTGTCGACGGGAAGAACAACGTCGACGAAAAGAAGCGAGGCGGTGTTGGGGTTGTCATGCTTTAGGGATAATATTGTCGAGGGGCATAGTCTTTACATGATGTGGATCGCATCTTCGACTCTGTCTCTACCCAACAATACCTACACAGTAGTACATCTCGAATGTTAAAGCGTTGCGAAATCATCAAACACGTGTGAATCGGTCCGTAGAAAGTTGTCCCTATTTGTTTACGCTATGTAGAGTATATATAGGAAATGATGACTAAGACATAAATAGGGGCACTTAGTAAGAGATGAGTAAGCAATGATATCACATTCTTTTCTACTGCACAGTCACAACAGTTTGCTGATGTGAATGCAGAGATTTGCTTAATGTTCTGTAAAATTTCTGTCTGCAGTTCACATTCACATTGTTTTATTTCACTTTACATCACTATTATCATTCAAAAGCAGCTAGAAGTGCAGATCATTGTTGTTATAATAATGAGATAAATTATTTACTATTTACATCATTTATTTATATCATCAGTCACAACTTCTCAAAAAAAATTCTTTTTTTCTTTCTTTAATTTTTGATTACACTTCAACTTTTAATTATTATTTTATCAACTTATTAATTTTTTATTTGCTCTATCATCATGTAAGCTTTTATAATATATTTATAATATATCATTAATGTTTTATAAATCATTTTTTAAGATTTATATTTCACATTGTGTTGCTGTTGCTTCATCATTAAATGCAGATAATAATAACTCAAACTGAAAAAAATTTACTTTTAATTATATTTACAAAATTACTAACTGTTTCTATTTTAAAAAAAGCTTACAAAACTCTTCTCTCAGTATGTTATTATCTTGATTTTAATTTAAAAATTAACAATATATAAAATTAATTAAGCATTCTACTTTTAATGCTGCTTTCTTTTCTTTCTTTAATAAATTAATTATTAATTAACTTAGCTTCTCATTACTTAATGTTCTGACTAATCTGCTGTTAAAGAGTTGACTTAAGACTGAGCTTAAGATATTATTAATAATTTGACAGTTAATTCTATACATTAATATGAATTTAGATTGTTTTTGTGCTCATTAAATATATTGTGAAGTTGTTGTTACTTACATTCATAAAAAATGTGAACTGACTGTCTGCAACAACTATATACATAAAGATGAGTTATTTACAATGTATATTCAGACTGAGTTTAATAACTGTTATTTTCTTTATAGTTTGTGTATAAACTGTCATTAAGATGTACAGAGTATTTAATGCAGCTTTTGTAAGTATAAATTTATATTAATATGATGATTACTTATTATTCTAAATTATACAAAGTTCAAATTCTCTTCATTTATCAATTTAACAACTTCTTATTGTCATTATGTTACTGCTTCATTTATTATTCTTATTATCATCATTAATGATATTACACTTTCTGTTAACTACAATTACTTGTCAGCAGAGAATGTTTTGAGCATTATAAATGAATTAAAGACAGCTACTGAGATTCTTTGTTATTAAGTTAAAAGACTTAACATTAATGCATTTATTGCTTTATTTACACTGTCACTTTATCTGCATCAATTATGTTCTTACTCATTATTATATCATTGCAGTAAACAGTAATTTTGCTTTAAATATAATCTGTACTTAGCTCATAGCTTTTTTTTTTTTTCAATAAATAAATAATTAATGAAATTGCTTTGCTTCTGATACTATTATCTTTTAATTTATGAGAGTCTTTTTCTTAAGCCTCTTATATAGATTATATAAGCTTATATTTCTTTCACAGATCATCATCAAATCACTATTAATCATTATTGAAGTTAAGACTTTTTAATCTTTCTTTTTAGCTTTATTTCTTGTTTACTTCAACTTCAACTCATCATGTTGTTATTATAAATCTTTATTAAATCATTTTTAATCATTTAATTTTTTTTAATACTATATAATGTTAAAACTTTCACTTTCTTTTAGTTATATCTCTCTTCTATTATGAATGTTAAAGTCAAGTCATTAACATTTCTTTAGCTTTCAATAATTTTCTATAATGTATTTATTACATTATTTACTTCAGTCAAGATCAGTTCAGAAGAAACAACACTTCAGTATACTTTTAAAATGTTTTGTAATGAGAATACAGATAAATTTACTCATTTATAGCATTTTTATATCTTATAAATTGTCTTCTAAAAAAGATCTTCTTTCTTCTTTATTAAAAGCTTATATAACTCTTTCTTTTATCTACAATCTCATTCAACTCAAGATATGATCAAGAATTCTTTATAAAAAGATAATGATAACTTTTTTTATTTAAAAATCTTATCAACTTCAGAACTTAATTACTGCACAAATAATTTAGCTCATTTCAGACTGCTTTGCAGCTCTGAATTAACTTAAAATTCATCAGCATTAAAGATATATACTTTTACAAATTAATTATTATGAATTAAATTTTATAGAACACACTCTGTGAGCATTTTTAATGCATAAGTTTCTAATAAATGAGTTTTCAATATTTTATAAAACTTAAATCATTTAGCTTTAAACTTCTAAGACTCTTTATTTTATATAAGCATTCAGTCTTCTTTCTTTGTAGTGCTTAATCACATTATTTCATTACAAATTATTTTTAATTTAATAATCTTTTATAAAAGAATTTCATTAATGATTACTTAAACTATCTGTATCTACTTAACTCATTTTAACTAATCTTCAAAGTCAATTTCTCTCAGCAGTCAGAGATTGTTTAAGTTGTCTAATAATTATAAATTTATCTTATACAGTAAATAGAATGAGCTCTATTTAGTTATACTATAAGCTTAGATTCAGGCTGCAAAAAGTGCTTATGATAAGTATTTATCTTATAATTAAGTTAATTTACTCATAAAATATTTTGTAAACATAAAGCTCAATATTTTATTTAGATTTTCTATCTTTTCATTTATGTAGAAATAATAAAAAGTCATTGTTCT
>JAABUU010002264.1_pt1 | contig 27953 bp, 16 predicted proteins | sample 5559301 | NCBI WGS metagenome assembly JAABUU01 (sample SAMN10711884, study PRJNA513360) | rock metagenome | isolation source: Antarctica rocks | place: Antarctica: Victoria Land, Richard Nunatak white
CACCGCGCGGGTCCGGGCCGTCGTCGGGCTGGTCAATCGGCAGTTGCCGGGGGCGCGCGCCGCGTAACCGCCCGGTACGGGGAAGGGGTCGCATACCCATCCTCCTTATTGTGCAACTTCTCTACTGGCTACCCACGCCGGGAGGCCATCCCCCGTGCCACCCTCGCCCCTACCGCCACCCCGCATCGCTCGGGAACACGGAGGTGGTGCGCGTCGCCTGCGACGGCCCTTCCAGCACGCCATCCCGCACCGCCGCCGCCCAGACCTGGTAATGCGGCGCGGCGCGGTGCGCTTCCAGCGCGGCCTCGTCGCGGTAGACCTCGTAGAAGTAGTAGTGGTGCGGATCGTCGCCGTCCTGCAAGACATCGAAGCGCAGGCAACCCGGCTCATCCTCGCGGGAGCCGCGCGCATCCTCCTCGATCGCCTTCAGGAAATCCTCGTGCCGCTCCGGCTTCACCTGTACCGAAACCCAGATCGCGAACATCGGCCCCTCCCTTTCCTGCACCCTCGGCGCGACAACGGTCGTCGCCCCGCTCGCTTTCTCCGGCGCGACGGTCGTCGTCGCCCCGCCGATTCTCGCATCTCCCGCGCGCACCCGCGACACCAGCCACCGCGCCCTGCCCCCGCCGACCGCCACCGGCTGCCCTCCTACTCCCCGCACCCCCAGCAACGCCCCCACCACCAGCACCGCCAGCCAGGGGAGCACCGCCGCCCACGGCGCGCGCAGATTGCTCGGCAGGGCCGGGAAGAGGCGGAACGGGTCCGCGCCGAGGAGCGGGGGGAGGATCACGTCCGCGAACCAGTACGCGGCGGTGCCGCCGATGCCGTAATGCAAGCCGAGCGGCAGCCACCAGGCGTACAGCGTCACCAGCAGGCCGAGCGCGCCGAGCACCCCGGCCAGCCAGCGGGCGGGGCGCGAGAAGCCCCAGCACCAGGCCGCGCCGAGCGCCAGCACCAGGAACGGCGCGACGGGATAGATGTAGCGCCCGGGCGGCCCCCACGTCTCCCAGCCCCCCTCGCGCAGCGCGACGAGCGCGTACTGCACGATCGTCACCGCCAGGGTCGTCCAGCCGAGGAACGGCGCGCGGCGGATCGCCCAGACGAAGCCGCTCCCCACCAGCAGCAGGATCGGCATGGTCGGCAAGATCCCGGCGGCGCGGTCGAGGAGGACGCCGAACTCCTGCGCGCCGAGCCCGTGCAGATCGAAGAAGCGCGCCAGGAAGGCGGGGCGCAGGCGCGGCTCGAAGGCGAGCGCGAGCGCCGCGCCGCCCGCCAGCAGGAACGCGCCGCCGAGGATGCCGCCGCCGAGCGCCAACCAGCGCCGCCCGCCCCCGCCGCGCAGTCGCCGTCCCGCGCGCCAGAGCGCCAGGAGGACGGTCAGCCCGCCGATGACCAGTCCGGGCGGCAGGAGGCGCGGGTGGAAGAGGGCCGCGCCCGCGATGCAGAGCGCCCCGAGCGGCCCCGCCACCCGGAGCGGCCAGCGCCCGCGCCACCAGTTATCCGCACAGAGCAGGGCCAGCAGCAGGCCGAGGGTGCCGCCGACCTCCGCGTAGAGGCGCACGGCGGCGGGGGTGAACGGCGAGGAGAGGGCCAGGGTCGCGCCGACGCCGAGGGCGGTCCGCGCGTCGAGGCCGAGGCGTCGCAGCAGCTCGTAGAGGGCCAGCGCCACCAGCGCCGCCAGCAAGGCCACCGTCGCCAGCACGCCGCCATACCCCGCAATGGCGTAGCCGGGGAGCAGCGCCAGCGCGAGGCCCAGGCCGTGCGCGAACCCGGCGCTGCGGATCTCCCGCTGGAGGAGGGTCGCGGTCAGCGGCGTGCGCGCGGTGATTGTCATGAAGCGACTGTCACCCCCCGTGTACCAGAAGGCTTTGGTGGTGGTGGTGTTCGCCCCCACGAAAATCTTGTCCGACCAGAGGAGCGCCCCCGAACCGTCCTGGATCGCCAGCGTCGCCTGGACCGCCGCGGGCTCGCGATTCGTCAGCTCGATCTGCGAGACGGCGTAGCCCGCCCGCCCGGTGTCGATGGTCGGCAGGGCCAGCGCCGTGCCCGCCGTCTGCTCCGGCGTCACCGCCGCGCTGTGGACGCCGAGCCGCTCGACCACGCCGGACATCACCCCATCGGCGGTGGTGATCGTGGCCGTGCCGGACGCGCTGACGAAGCGCCAGGTGCCGTGCGCCGCGATCCCCGCCTCCTCGGGCGACCCTCCGGGCCGCGCGATCGTCACCGCCACCGAATCCGCGCCCGGATTGTGGAGGAGCACCTCCCGCTCGCCGCCGTAGCCGAGCGTCACCCGCCGCTCCGGCACGTCGATGCGCGACGGCGTGGCGGCGGCGCTCTGCACGATCAGCAGCCCCGGCGACCCCTGCGCGACGAGGATCGGCGTGACCGGGCCGTCGGCGGCGAGGCAGACCGTGCCGTAGCCGCCCGCCAGATCGATCGGCACGGTGCCGCTGCCATTGCCGGGGAGGGCCACGGTCCCCTGCGCCAGGGGGGTTCCCGCCGGGTCGTAGCGGGTCCAGGCGGCGCTCCCCGTCGTCGGGAAGCCATTCTGCACGATCAACTGCGCGGTCCACCCCCTGGTCGGCAGATCGAACGGCAGGCAGTGGCGCGGGGTGACCGCCTGCCCGAAGTAGAGTTCGGTCCCCACCCCCGGCGCGGTGAGGCGCACCGCCGTACCGACCGGCTTGCCGACGACCAGCGCGGCGCCGACGAGGCCGGGCGCGGCGGGGGGTTGGAGGAGGAGCGACTTGCCGGGCGGCACCAGCACCGGGCGCTCCTCGATCGTCGTCCCGGCGGTGTCGCGGAAGGTGATCGTCCCGCCCGCCGATTCGCGGTCGGGGTTGAAGATCTCGATCGCGCTCGTCACCCCCGGCGCGGCGACGAACGGCAGAAAGGCGGTGGTGCGCGCCGGGCCGAAGTTGTGGCTGAAGAGCATCCGGTCGGTGCTCGCGTCCTCGTAGATGTGGAGGTCGCGGTCGGCGTCCGGGTCGGAGAGGACGGCGGTCATCTGCGGGGAGAACATGCTGTCGGCCAGTTCGAGATTGTGATTGTTCCACAGGCTCATCGTCGCCGCGAGGTACTGCGGCTCGTCGCCGTAGAGGCCGTAGCTCTCCACGCGCCAGAGGATCGCGGGCCAGTAGGCGGCAACACAGAGGACGAAGCAGGCCAGCGCGAGCCGCGTATCGCGCGCGCGCGGGGTCGCCGCGAGGTCGACCGCGCCCGCCGCCCGCCGCGCGAACGCCACCGCGACCGCCGCGCGCAGCAGCACGATCGCGACGAGGACGAGGGCCAGCCAGGCGACCCCGAAATCGTCCTCGAAGGGGAGGCGCGTCCGCAATGGCAGCAACGCCGCGAGGATCGGCACCCCGGCGAGCGGCAGGGTCGCCGCGAGGTCCGCCGCCGCCGTGCGCCCCCAGGGGACGCGCGGCAACAGGATCGCCAGCAGGAGTTGCGCGCCGCCGCCGATCAGGATGAACGCGGGGATCAGCCCGAGCGCACGCCCCTCGAACGGCGCGAGCCGCCCGATCCCGGCGATCCCGGCGAGCGGCACGCCCCACCGCCAGTACGCCGCGAGCGCCCCGACCGCCAGCGCGTAGAGCGGCCAGTGGAACCGCCGCCGCCAGGGCCGCGCCAGGGCCAGCGCGGGGAGCGCGACGAGCGCCAGGGTCATCCACGGCGTCGGCGTGAGCAGCGCCGCGCCGAGCGCCTGCGGGGCGTCGAGCCGGAAGGCCAGCCCCAGCCCCGCCAGCCCCGCCAGCCCCGCCAGGGCGCCGCCCTGCGCGGCGCGCGGCCCGAGCGCCGCCGTCAAGGCCGCGTACGCGACCGCCACCCAGAGGGCCAGCAACGGCACCGTCAGCGCCACCGCGGCGGGATCGCGCTGGCGCAGCAGCGTCAGCCCGAGGATGATCGCCGCCGCCACGCCGACGCTGCCGCGCAAGAGCGGCTCGACCCGGCGGTCGCCATCCGGCGCGAGCGGGTCCGCCGCCGAGCGCCCGCCCGGCCAGCGCGGCGCGACGACCAGCAGCAGCAGGATCGGCGGCAGCAGGAGGAAATCGAAGCGCCGCCCGCCCGCCGCGTTCGCCCAGGCGAGGGTCAAGCCCAGCGCGAAGGCGGGCAGCCCGACCGCCGCGAGACGCCGCGCGATGCTTCGTTGTGGTACCGATTGCGCGTCGTCGCTCGTCACGGCGCGGTACGGCGGGCGCGCGGCGCGGCCTCGTTGTGCGGGCGGATCATCGCAAACTCCTCAGTGGGGACACCGGCGAAGTATACCGATGGGCCGGATGGGTCACAAGGCGCAGAGCGACGGCATGATGAATGACGAGTGACGAATAGGGACGGAACAGGAGGAGAAGGGATTGGGGTGATTCCAGTCCGCGGAGGCGGACTTCGCCGGTGCCGTAGGCACCCGCAGCCGGGGGTTTCAACCCCTCGATTGACCCACGCCAGAGGTGTCGGTGCGGCCCTCACCCCGGCTCGGCTCCGCGCGCCACCCGCTGCCCAGAGGGCACCCGCCCATCGGGGAGAGGGGTCTTGTTGGGCGGGCGGGCGGGTGCTGGCGGACACCCTCACCCCCAACCCCTCTCCCCATCCGAGGAGAGGGGGGAGGCGTTGCGGGACGCTTGACTGCTGCGTTGGCGGGCGGCGCTGCGCGCATGACGGCACCGCCCCCCTCAAATCGTCCCTCTCTCCCGTTCCCCCTCTGTGTCGCTGTGCCTCCTGTTCCGTCCCCGCGTTTCTCTCGTCGTTCTCTGCGTCTCTGCGTCTCTGAGACAACCCCCGTCCCCCACGCAACCACCATGTTCCGCGTGCGTTCCATGTACGCAAGAAACCCACCGGTACGGACGATTGCTATCATCAGCGCGAACATAGTAGAGTGTGAGCGGGGCGCGAAAAGGGTCGCGCCGCGTCACGTTGCGTCGAAAAAGGAGAGTCGAGCGATGCGAACCAGGCACAGCATGCTCCGGGCGAGCCTTGTGGCCTTCATGCTCCTCGCTGGCTTCCTTGTCGGCGTGCCGACCGGGCGAGCGGCGGAGCAGGCGTGTTTCCAGGAGACGGGGCAGTGTATCGATGAGCCGTTCCTGACCTACTGGTCGGAGCACGGCGGGCTGGCGATCAACGGCTTCCCGCTGACCGGCGCGTACACCGAGCGGCTCGGGGACAGGTCGTACACCGTCCAGTATTTCGAGCGGGTGCGGCTGGAGCTGCATCCCGAGAACGCCGCACCCTACAACATCCTGCTCGGCCAGTTCGGGCGCGGGCTCTACCTCACCGACCCGAGCCAGCCGAAGGCCAATGGGGCGAGCCAGAAGCCGGGCGCGCGCTTCTTCGCCGAAACCAATCACAACCTCGACGGCAAGTTCCAGACCTATTGGGATGCGACCGGCGGTCTGGCGCAGTTCGGCTTCCCGATCAGCGAGGAGTTGCAGGAGACGCTGGAGGACGGCAAGACCTACACGGTGCAGTACTTCGAGCGTGCCCGTTTCGAGCTGCACCCGGAGAACCCGGCCCCCTACGATGTCCTCCTCGGGCAGTTCGGGCGGCGGATCATCAACGCCAGCGATCCGAACATGTCCTTGCCGTACATCGTCTCCGGGGGACGCGGCAAACTCTACCGCAATAACCTCGGCGTGCGGATCCGCCTCGGCCTCCCCAACTCCTCCGAGAGCACGGAGCAGGGCGTGATCCAGCCGTTCGAGCGCGGCATCATGATCTACCGGGCGAACACGCAGACGATCACCGTCGTCAGCCGCGATGCGGGGGCCTCCCTATCGCTCGGCAACTGGCTCGGCTTCAAGGATACCTGGGCGGAGGGGCAGGAGCCGGGCGGCGGCGCGGCCCCGGTCCCCGGCCTCTTCTTCCCGCAGCGCGGCTTCGGCAAGGTCTGGCGCGACAACCCAGAGGTCCAGCAGTTGCTCGGCTACGCGCTGACCAATAACGAATCGGTGAAGCCGCTCGTCTTCCAGGGCTTCGCGGGCGGGATCATGGTCGACGTGCAGAATGCGCCCGGTGGCGACTATCGGAATAGCCCCGGCATCTACCTCCTCTACACGACGCACCGCTTCGAGTTCCAGTACTCCTCCGGCAACTGATTCAGCCGACTGGTCGCCCCCGTGGACAAGCGTCCACGGGGGCGGCCTGCGCCCGAGACGCCCTGACACAACGTACCGGCCTGACCGACCCCACAACAGGGCAGGGCGGCAGGAGTGAGTCGCGCCGATCGCTGATTATCGGAGGGTCGCCATGTCGCGCGCCGTGTTCGTCCGCTACCTCCTGCTGGCCCTGCTGCTCGCGCCGCTGGCGGCGGTCGCGCTCCCCGCACGCCAGGCGGCGGCGGAGTCGATCTACTTCCCGGAGACCGGCATGGTCCTCTCCGACGAACATGGCTTCCTCGGCTACTGGCGGGCGCACGGCGGACTCGCGCAGTTCGGCTACCCGCGCACGCCGGAGACGCGCGAGGTCAACCCGGCGGACGGGCGCTTTTACCTCACCCAGTGGTTCGAGCGGAACCGCTTCGAGTGGCACCCGGAGAACCGGGGCACCGCCTACGAAGTCCTCCTCGGCCTGCTCGGTGCGCAGGCGAGCATCGGGCGCGCGGGGGAGCAGCCGTTCGCGCGGGTCAGCGATCCCCGCATCGGCGGGCAGACCTATTTCGCCGAGACGGGCCACACCCTCCGCAACTCCTTCAAGGCGTATTGGGAGGCGCACGGCGGGCTGGCCCTCTATGGCTACCCCCCTCTCGGAGGAGTTCGGCGAGCGCGATCCGGGCAGCGGCAAGGAGTACATCGTCCAGTATTTCGAGCGCAATCGCTTCGAGTACCACCCGGAAAACAAGGGGGGCGACTACGAGGTGCTGCTCGGCCTGCTCGGCAACGGCATCGTCGGCGATCCCGGCGCACCCGAGGCTCCGGTCGCGTCGGTGACGGTCCCGCTGGCCGTCCCCGCCCACCTGCGGAGCGGCCCCTTCGCCACCGCGCGGGGTCTCACCCTGCCACCGGGCTTCGCGATCAACGTCTTCGCGGCGGGGTTGCCGGGCGCGCGGCTGCTGGCCTACGCGCCGAACGGCGACCTCTTCCTGTCACGCACGGAGGGGAACGAGATCGTCGTCCTGCCCGACCGCGACCGCGACGGCACGAGCGACGACACCAAAGTCTTCGCGGGCGGGCTCGCCAAGCCGCACGGCCTCGCCTTCCGCGACGGCTACCTCTACGTCGCCCAGGAGGCGTCGGTGATCCGCTTCCCCTATGCCCCCGGCGACCAGGTGGCGCGCGGCCCCGCCGAGACGATCGTGCCGACCCTGCCGAGCGGCCCGGGCGTCGGGCTGGCGGGCGGCGTTAACCACGACACGCGCTCGCTCGTCTTCGGGACGGATGGCAAGCTGTACGTCTCCGTTGGCAGCGACTGCGACCTCTGCGTGGAGGCGGACGCCCGTCGCGCGACGGTCCTCCAATTCAACCCCGACGGCAGCGGCGGGCGCATCTTCGCCGCCGGGCTGCGGAACGCCGTGGGCCTCGGCGTGGACCCGCGCACCGGGCTCCTCTGGGTCACAGGAAACGAGCGCAACGGGCTCAGCCCCGACCGCCCGAACGACTTCTTCGCGCCACTCCGCGACGGCGTGAACTATGGCTGGCCCTACTGTGTCGGCAGCCCACCCGCGCCCGACCCGACCCTCGGCGCGGGCAAGGGCGACTTCTGCCGCACGGGGGTCGAGACGCCACCCTTGCTGCTCCCGCCGCATAGTGCGCCGCTCGGCTTCGGCTTCTCGGAGGGCGCGCACCTGCCCAAGCCGTTCGCCAACGGCGTCTTCATCGCCGAACACGGCCCGTTCGACAAGCCGTACCGGGACGGACATCGCGTCGTCTTCGCCTCGCTGGTGCCGGGTCGGCAGGGTGCCTCCCCGCGCGACTTCATCACCGGCTGGCTCAACCCGGACGGCACCATCTGGGGCAACCCGGTCGCGATCGTCGTCGGCCCGGACGGCGCGCTCTATGTCAGCGACAACGTGGCGGGCGCGGTCTACCGGATCACCTACACGGGGCAATAAGCGGCTCGTAGAGGGCAGGTGGAGGGGCAGCGGGGAACCGCCCTCACATATCCGAGCGCGCTAATCGTAGTATTCCGGGGCCAGCTTGAGGGTCCGCCACTGGGCGTCATCGTGCCCGTAGATTGTCAGGGCCACCCCCTCGCGCGCCTCCAGGTCGCGCAGCTTGCGGGCGCTCGCGCGCGCCGCCGCGTCGTCCAGGTCCATCGAGCGGGTCTCGCGCGTCTCCGGGTCGGCCTGACCGGCGCTGCCGATCGCGTCGATCGCGAGGAGGACCGGCCCGGTCTGCGGCAGGCGGACGAGGACCGATTGGTGGCCCGGCACATGGCCGCCCGTCTCGATCAGGGTCACGCCCGGCACCAGTTCGGTGTCGCCATCGATGGGTCGATAGCGCAGATTCGGGGCATCCCAATGCGCCCTGGTCATGCCGAACCGGGGATGCGCGTCGGCGCGCGCCGCCGTCAACTGGACGCGCTGAATCACGATCTCCGCATTCGGGAATGCGTCGGTCATCCCCGCGTGGTCGGTATCGAGGTGCGTGGCGACGAGGGTATCGATGTCCTCGGGGCGGACGCCGAGCGCGCCAAGGTGATCGACGACCGAGACGAAGTCGCGGAGCGGCGGCCCCTGGTAGCCGGGGGCCTGGGCGGCGGCGACCATGTCGGGCGCTAAGCCGGTGTCGATCAGGATATTCTTGCCCTCATCGGTGCGGATTAGTTCTACAGTTGCACTTGGCTAATTGGGCGCTGGTGAGCGCAGTACGGATACGCCCGCGCCGCCGATCCGCAGCACCAAGGAACGTAGTACGAACTTCGAAGTGCAACTGTAGGATTAGGTAGCAGGGGATCGGCGTATTCTCGCCCATCGTCGCGATACGCAGTAAATAGAGTTGCATCGGCGTCTCCCATTAATATGGTCGATGTGAGGACGCGCCCGCCGCAAACAGCGCCATCCTTGTGAGGGGCAATCATCGTCGAGCCGCTCACATCGTATACCACTTGGCACGCCCGCGCGATCATCATCGCGCGTGACGCCACAAGCGTGATGAACTTCACCGATCGATCCCTCTCGGAGTTGTCTCCCACAGCGCCGCTGAAGCCATCAAGGAGTGGTAGGAGCCCCACCTACCGTGACGCCGGGCCGCGCGTAGAGGTCCAGCGCCAGATCGTCCGGGAAGGTCTGGTGGGCGCGGCGCTCGAAGCCGAGCGCGCGCAGTTGTGCCCCGATCGCGTCGGCGTCCACGAAGGGGTAATCGGCGTAAGCGAACCAGAGCGCCCCCCGCTCGTGTAGCAGGGGCGTCGCGGCGGCGGTCGCGGTCAGATCGGTCACGCTGCGGGTGTTCGCCGGCAGCGCGCCCGGCCGGTAGAGGGCGATCAGGGCGTCGGAGATCGGGTCGTTGGTCAGGATCGGCAGGCCATCGCGCGCGGCGACCGCCACGGCGGCGGCGAACGCGCGGTAGTCCTGCCTGGTGCCGGTCCGCGCCACCCCCGCCGTCGTGACCGTCGAGGTGAGCAGCGTCGCCACCAACCCGACGCCGACGAGCGCCCGCGCGCGCCGCCCCCCCGCCCGGGTCGCCGCACCGACGAGCAGCGCCCAGCCTCCCAGCGCGGGGAGGAGGGTCCGATCGGCGAAGGCGGGGGTCAGGAGGCTGATCAGGGTCGCCACGCCGCAGAGAGCGGCGGTGAGTGCCGCGATCGTCGTCGCGACGAGCCGCGCACGACGAGCGACGAGCAGGAACGCGCCGCCCGACACCAGGGTCGCCAGCGCCGCGATGAAGGGGCGCGCGGCGGGCCAGGCATTCCAGGGAGTGACCGGGTCGCCCCAGTAATAGCCGCCGCTGTCCACGCCGAGCAGCGCCAGCGCCGACATGCCCAATTGCGCGGCGCTGACATCGAGGTAGGAAGCGCCGCGCCGCGCCGCCGTGCCGCTGAGCGCCGCGTTACGGATCGCCCACGGCGCGAACAGCAGGAACGCCGCCCCGCACGCCCCGGCCAGCGCCAGCCCGCGCCGGGGCCGGTCGCGGAAGAGGGCGAGCCCCACGAACGCGAGCGGCACGAGGGCGTAGAGGGCGGTGGTGTCGGTATAGAGGGCGAGGAGCGCCAGGAGGGCCAGGGCACGAAGAGGCCGAGCAGGGTGTACATCCGCGCCTCCTGCGAGTACCAGAGGTGCAGCGGCGCGAGCGCGAGGACGACCGCCGCGACGAGGGCCGCGCGGCGGTCGAGGAGGCGCGCGGCGCAGGCGTAGAGGGCGACGATCGTCAGCGCCCCCGCAACCGCGCTGAGCGCGCGCCCCGCGATGGCGTCCGGCAGGGCGCGCGCGACGAGCTTCGTCAGGGCGTAATACAGGGGCGGATGCACATCGTACCCCTCACCGAACCCGAGCAGGGTCCGCCAGGGGAGGTGGATGAAAACGACCATGTACCCCTCGTCGCGCCAGAGGCTGGTGCGGTCGAGCCCCCGGAGGCGCAGCGCCAGCGCCGCGAGGGCCAGTGGCGCGATCGGCCAGCTCCGGCGCGACCAGAAACGCCGATTATCGGCGGTGGGCACGGCGACGCGGCCACGCGCGACGAGCGGCACCGGCGCGAGGAGCAGCAACGCGCCGACGAGGGTCAGCGGGCGCGGCAGGAGGCGGTAGGCCAGCGTCAGCACCGCCGCGTGCGCCACCGTAGCCGCCACCGCGACCGCCAGGAGGAGCAGGGCCAGCGCCCCGCCCGCCGCGACCCTTGCGAGGCCGAGGGCGCGCGCCGCCGCGTACCCGAGCGCCAGCAGGGTCAACGCGGGCAACAGCAGTTCGGCGGGGAGGGCCGGGGCGGGCGCGAGCGGCTCCACACGCACCCCGGTCAGGATGAAGCCGAGCGCGCGACCGTCGCCCGGCGCGACGAAGGCCGGAGCCTGCCACTCGATCGCGCGGGTGCGGTCGCCGCCGGTCGCCCAGGCGCGCGCCGGAACCGTGACCTCGATGCTATAGGGGCTGGGCGTCGTCGTCACGGTGGCGGGCGGGGCAGAATCCCCGGCGCTATTCAGGATTATCGTGCGCGGACTCGTCGCCAGCGGGCTCTCTTGCAGGAGCAGGGTCAGGCGATAGCGCCCCGGTGCGGCGAGCGGCACGCTGACCGACCCCTCCGGGCGCATCCAGACGAATGCGCCCGTGGCGTTGCGCTCCAATCCATAGATCCCGCGCACGGTCACACCGGCGGGCGGACCGTCGATCGGGAAGTCGAGGCGTGTCTGCGGCGCGCCCCCCAGCCAGACGATCGTGAGGGCCACCCCGAGCGCCAGCAGGGCCAGGATCGCCGCCTCGGCCAGCAGCCCGCGCCGCGACACCGCCGTCAATCGCGCGGGTAGCCGCCGCCCCTTCACCTCACCCAACCGCGCGCGCTCCCTCGCTACGCACCATCGCCACCCGCCCTCTACGGACCACGGACCACGGACTTACTTCCCCACCTCGAACGCCCCGAGCGTGATCGTCCCCGCGCCGAGCGGCGTATCCTGACCCGTCGTGGCGACGACCTCGATCGCGATCCGGTACTGCCCGGCGGGGAGGTTCTTCGGCAGCGCGAGATCGTGGTAATCCCAGAAGGCGTTGCGGCGCTCGTACTCGAAGGTGCGCGGCTGGAAATTACCCAGCAGCGGCTCGGTCGCCCCGACCCCGGCCACCGCCCCCCCGTTCGCATCGAGCAAGCGCCAGCGGATCGCGAACCAGCCGCTCGCGGGCGGGCGGATCGTCCAGTGCAGCACCAGCGGCACATTGTCGCCCGCGTGCAGGGCGCTGACGCCCGGCGCGAAGTCATAGCCGTAGCCGACGAGGGTCAGCGCGTCGCCGAGCGATCGGTCGAGGCGGATCGGTGGCGGCGGGTAGAAGGCCGCGCCGAAGGGGCGATTGTAGGCGTAGAGCCCGAGCCAGACGCCGTTGAACTCGCGCTGATAGAGCTGGTGTGCGTTGTAGCAGTACCAGTTCCGCACCCGGTCCGCCTGACAATCGCCCTTGCTGTCGAACGGGTCCAGCATGGCGAGGCGGTCGGGCGAGATCAGCAGCCAGACCCGCTCGTACCCGGCGGTGAGGCGCTGCAAGTAGAGGTCGAGCGCATTCTCGTCGCGCGTGCCGTCGAAGTATTTCGCCGGGATCGTCAGCACCGGGATGTCGGCGAGGCGCGGGTCGCGCTGCTTGTAGTAGTCGAGCGTGGTGTCCACGTAGCCGGGGTGGACGATGATCGCGTCGTTGGGGTGGCGACCCGCCGCGATCTCCGCATACGCCCCGCGCCAATCCTCTTTCTGCGCCGCGACCGCCAGATTGACATCGCGCAGCGGCACCCAGCTCGTCGCCAGGATCAGCGCGATCGCCACCGACGCGACCGGCCACGCCCGCCGATCCAGCAGCAATAGCCCCCCCGCGACGAGCAGGATGAAGGCGGGGGTGACGATGATGAGATAGCGGTCGGCGTAGAGCGGGCGGACGAGGCTGAGCGCGTAGAAGAGGACGACCGGGATCAGCGCGCAGCAGAGGAGCAGCCCCGCGCGCGGACGCGGCGCGAGCGCGGGCGCGGCCCACGGGCGATGCCGCCACGCGATCGGCAACGCGCCCAGGATCGCCAGCGCGCCGAAGAGGAGGGCGCCGCGCAGGGCGATCCCCTGGTCGGCGCGGACCCCGGTGGCGTACTTGGTGAAGAGATCGCGCAAGTAGGAGAGCGGGCCGATCGGGCGGTGCCACGTCACCGAACCGCCGCGCACGAACTGCAATTCCCAGAGCCCGATCGGCAGATACGGCAGCGTCAGCGCCGCGAGCGCGAGCCAGCGGTAGCGGGGACGAGTCGGCAGTCGGCGGTCGGCAGTCGGCAGAGAAGATTCGCGATCGGCGGGTTGCCAGAAGCGTAAGCGTAGCCACCGAGCACTTCTCTGCCGACTGCCGTCTGCCGACCGCCGACTCTCTGCCGACCGCCGACCGCCGACTGCCGACTTCCCCACCAGCCACGCCGCCTGGGCCACGATCACCAGCGCGGTGAGGACGTGGAGGTAGAGGGCCAGGGTGGTGACGGCGACGTAGACGAGCCAGGGGCGCGGGCGGTCGAGGCGGTCGGCGCGGACGAGCGCGAGGGTCGAGGCGATCGTGGTGAGGACGATGATCGCGTACATCTTCGCCTCCTGCGCGTACCAGTGCTGGTACGGCGAGAGGGCCAGGATACCAGCGGCGTAGAGGCCGAGCTTCGGGCCGTGAATCGCGCGCCCGAGGAGGTAGAGCAGCGGGATCGCCGCCGCGCCCGCCAGGGCGGAGGGGAGGCGCACCGATGTCTCGCCGCTCCCGAAGATGGTCATCCAGACATGCAGGAACAGGGTGTAGAGGGGGCCGTTCTGCCCCGCCGCGCCGAGATTCCGCAGCAGCGTGCCGAACGGTTGCTGCGCCAGCAGCACCATGTCGGCCTCGTCGAACCAGAGCCCCTGTGCGCCGAGCCGGTCGAGGCGGAGGAAGGCCCCGCCCGCGAAGAAGAGGCCGAGCAGGACGAGGTACGGCGCTTCCGGGCGCTCCAACGCCGCGAGCCCGCGCGCGACGATGCGGTCGAGGACAGAGGCCCGACGCGGACGGCGGCGCGGCGCGGGGGTCGGGCGCACGACCGTCACCGGTGCACCGCCGCGAGCGCGCGGTAGAGATCGAGGTGCGCCGCCGCGATCGTGTCCCAATCGAAGCGCGCGGCGAGCGCCAGCGCGCCGTCCGCGAGGCGCGCGCGGGCCGACGCATCCCCGGCCAGTCGCCCGAGCGCCGCCGCCAGCGCGGCGGGATCGGCGGGCGGGACGAGGAGCGCCGCGTCCCCGTCGGTCAGCGCGGGCAGCGCGCCCGCCGCGTCGTAGCCGGGCGCGGGCGTGGTGGTGACGACCGGCAGCCCGGCGGCGAGCGCGGCCAGCAGGCTCCCGCGCCGCCACGACGCGCCGTCGCGGTAAGGCAACGCCGCGAGATCGGCGGCGGCGAGGTGCGCCGCGACCGCGTCGGCGGGCAATGCGCCGGTCACGGTGACATGCCCGGCCAGCCCGCGCGCCCGGATCGCGCCCGCCAGATCGCCGCCCGTCCGATCACTGTCCGCCCCGAAGCGCGCGCCATCGGTCGCGCTCGCCGCGCCGCCGATCAGCAGGAGGTGGAGAACAGCGCCGCCAGCGCCGCGCGCCGCCATGAAGGCATCGAGCAGCGTATCAAGTCCCTTGCTGGCACCCACCAGCCCGAAATAGGCGACCACGACCGTGTCCGGCCCGACGCCGAGCGCGGCGCGCGTCGTGGCGCGGGCGTCGGCGCGCGCCGCACGGGTCAGCGGCGGGATGTTGCCGCCGATCGGCAGGAGGTGCAGGCGCGGCGCGAGCGCGGCATCGGCCCGCAGCACCGCCCAGTCGGCGCCGTTCGTCGCGATCGTCGCGGCGGCGTGGCGGGTCAGCAGGTGCAGGGCGCGCGGGCGCAGCGGCCCCGCCTTCGGGAAGAGGTAGGGCGCGTGGCGGTCGTGCAGCGTCACCAGGGTGGGAGGGCCGCCGCGCCGCGCGAGCCACCACGGCAGCAGCGCGACGCCACCCTGCCCATCGAACGCCCCCGCCTGATACTGGATGTGGACCACATCCGGTCGCCAATCGCGGAGCGCCGCGCGCACGGCGGGCCAGCCACGCATGCCCCACTCGGGCACCGTCCGCAATACCTCCCCCGCGCCAGCCGCCTCCGCCACAGCCCCCGCCCCACCGCTCCCCGCTCGTCCGGTCAGCACCGCCGTCGCCGCGCCAGCCGCACCCAGATGCGCCGCAAGGGTCGCGGTGTAGTCGCCCACGCCGCCCACGGTGGGCGGGTATTCGCCGGAAAGCAGGAGGATGCGGGGGGAAGTACGAGGTACGAAGTACGAAGTACGAAGTGAGGTCGTGGGAGTGTCGCGCGCTACCGCTTGTTCGCTCCCGCCTTTACCAGCGCCCTCATGCGCCCCGGTTACTGGCCGTTGCTCGTACTTCGTACTTCGTACTTCGTACTTCACAAACGCATCGCTCATCGCAAATGCTCATACGTCGGGCGCAAGCCCGAGCGCAGCACCCGCATGTAGGTGCCGATCCGCTGGCGGCGCAGGTCACGCCGATGGCCGAGGAGCCACTTGGCCCCCTCCTGGCCGAGTTGGAACAGATACGTACCGAGCAGGAACGCGCGCAGGAGTTCGCCGAACGGCGCACCATACCGTCGCCGATAGAAGCGGACCTTGCTGGTATTGAAGTTGATGTGCCGGTGCGGGATCGCCTGCGCGCTGCTCGCCCCCTCGTGGTGGATCACCGTCGCGGCGGGCTCGTAGGCGATCCGCCAGCCCGCCGCGCGCAGCCGCGCGCAGAGATCCAACTCCTCCGCATACATGAAGAATCCCTCATCGAAGCCGCCGACCGCCCGCAACGCCGACCGCCGACCGAGCAGGCACGCGCCGTACAGCCAGTCCACGTCTTGCGGCATGTCGTCAGGGTGGTCGGCGAGATAGTAGCGGTCCAGCACCCGATTCCGGGGCCAATACTGCTGGACGATCGTGCTCTCCAAAAACGCGGTCAGGCGCGTCGGGAAGCGCCGCCGCGCCCCCTGCGGGCGACCATCGGGGTAGCGCAACGCCGGGCCGACGAGGCCGAGCGCCGGATCGGCCCACAACGTATCCAGCAGGCGCGGCAATGCGTCGCCAACCGGCTCGGTGTCGGGATTGAGGAAGAGGATCGCCCGCCCCCCCGCCGCGCGCAGCCCCAGGTTACACCCGGCCCCGAAGCCCCGGTTCGCCCTCGCCTCGATGATCCGCACGTCCGGGAAGTCCGCGCGCACGGCCCCTACCGTCCCATCCCCGGAGGCATTGTCCACCAGCCGCGCCTCCCACGTCACCCCCGCGCCTGCCAGCGACGCGCCCACCGCCTCCAGGCAGCGCAACGTCAGCGCCCGCGTGTCCCGGCTGACGAGGACGATGGTGAGGTCGGCGGTCGGCGGTCGGCAGTCGGCAGAGGGAGCGATCGGGAGGCCAGAGATGGGCTGCACACCACCGCGCTCACCAAACTCCTTCTGCCGACTGCCGACCGCCGACCGCCGACTCGCCGCCGCGTACGCCCGCCCCTCGTACCAGGCCATCGCGCCGGAGAGGGCGAGGCCGAGCGCGCCGTCGCGCCAGGCACCGAGGGTGACGAAGCGGCGGCGGAACTCGCGGGCCGGCATCGAGAGGGGGGTCCAGGGCCGAGTGCGGACGCCGCGCGCCACCAGATCGCGCGCGTGGCGTTCGGCGTAATCGCGCTGCCTGGCGGTGAACTCGCGCCACCGATCGTAGTTGCGATGGATCAGCGGCTCGTGCACGGTCGCACTCGGCCCGTCGAGGATCACGACCTCATGGACTTCGTGCGCCGCGTCGTAGCGCGCGTGCGCGGGGCGCAGGAGGCGGAGTTGCGGGTCCGGCCACCAGCCGCCGCCGCGCAGCCGCCGCCCGAAGAACTCGTTGTGGCGCGGGAGCCAGTAGCCGACCGGCCCCGCCGCCGTCACGGGCGCGGCGACGAGCGCCGCGATCTCCGCCGCGCCAACCGAGGTCAGCCGCTCGTCGGCGTCGAGGAAGAGCACCCAGGGGGTGTCGGCGAGGGCGAGGGCGGCGTTGCGCTGGCTGGCGTAGCCGGTGAAGGGGCGCGTGTGGACCGTGGCCCCGTACTCCCGCGCGACCTCGACCGTGCGGTCGGTACTGCCGGAATCGAGGACGACGAGCCGCGCCGGGAGCCCCGCGACGCTGGCGAGGCAGACCGGCAGATCGCGCTCCTCGTTCAGCGTCAGGACGATGATCGTCAGCGGCGGTTCAGCGCGCATCGAGGACCGCGCCGACGGATACCGCGAAGCCGGGCAGGGTCGCCGCCGTCGCCAGCGCGCCGCGCCCGAAGACGCCGTGTGTGAGGTAGCGGTCGCCGTCCAGGCGCAACACCGTGATCGTCCCCGCAGCAGGCTCCACGATCCAGTATTCGGGGACACCAGCCTCAGCGTAATCGAAGACCTTATCGGTCAGATCGCGCTCCGCGCCATCCGGGCTGACCACTTCCAGGACGAGATCGGCCCCGGACCAGAAGCGATTGCCCCGCCGTGGATCGGCGGCGTCGCGCAGCAACAGCAGATCCGGCTCGCGGAACTTTCCCGCGCGGATACGGAGGTGGAGCGGCGCGAAATGGACCTTACCGCCATGCTCGCGCGCGTATGCCAGGAAGGCCAGGAAGAGCGTTTGCAGCATATCCTGGTGTTCGTCGGTCGGCAGCGGTAAGACCTCGATCCGCCCATCGGCCAATTCCAGCAGGCGCGCGGTGCGCGCGGTGAGCCAGAGATACGCCTCGTCGTCCCACCGCCCCTGCGCGGGCAGCAGATCGAGGAGCGTCCGCTCGTATTCCGGCTCGGATCGTTGCGTCGCCATACCCAACCCTCATGCGCGATCGATGCCAAGAATAGGCAGAGTATACCAGGGGGTCGGGGCATGGCCCGGTGTGGGGCTTGATGCTGGTGCGATGCCGGTGCGGCCCGCACCCCGGCTCGGCTCCGCTCGCCACCCCGCTCCTCGGATGGGGAGAGGGGCTTCGTTGTGAAGGTGGGTGCTGGCGGGAACCCTCACCCCGGCACTCCGCGCCACCCCTCTCCCCATCCGAGGAGCGGGGACATCGCCGTCACAACTGCTACGCCTCCTGAACAAGGCCGTAGCCGCTGTGCAAGCGACAATCCTAGCCCGCGCAGGCGGGCTTCGCCGGTGCTATCAGGCACCCCCAGCCGGGGGTTTTAACCCCTCGGCTACCCACGCCGGTGCGGCACTCACCCCCGGCTCGTCGCCCACTACGAGGGCACCCGGCTCGCCACCCGCCGCCCAGGGGGCACCCGCCGATCCGGGAGAGGGGTCTTGTTGCAAGTTGTCGCCGATCCTTCTTGCCTCTCTCCCATACCATCCCTCTTCTCGTCTCCCGTGCCCCTCTGTGCCTCTGTGCCTCCTGTTCCGTCCCCCTTCGTCTCTTTTCTCTGCGTCTCTGCGTCTCTGCGTCTCTGCGGCGATCGTCCCCACCCGCCCACTTCGTCGTTCGTACTTTCTACAGCCGAAAGACCGCGCCGCACGCCCGTGTCCGCGCTCGCCACGTCGCGCGGTCGAGCGCGCCGCGCCGGTAGAGCCGCCAGGCGCGCAGGGTTTCACGCAGCATCGCCGCGCGGGTCAGCAGGCGCGCGGCGCGGACGAAGCGCGGGCCGTGGTGCAGGCGGTAGTAGCGCGCGCGACTCCGCCGCAACTCCACGAACATTCGCGCCGAGTCTTGCGCCGTGCTCTGCCCGCCGTGGTGGACGACCGTGGCGGTCGGGACGCACCAGATCGGCCAGCCCGCGCGCGTCATCCGGCGGCACCAGTCCACCTCCTCGCTGTACATGAAGAAACCCTCGTCGAGCGGGCCGGTCGCGGCCACCGCCGCCCGCCGCGCCACGAGGCACGCCCCCAGCGGGAAGCCGATCGGGAAGGGCCGGTCGCGCGGGGCGTCCGGGTAGCGCCCGTTGAGGCGCGACGCCGCGAAGCGCCCGCCGAATGGGAAGAGATCGAGGAAGATCTGCGCCAGCGTGGGGAAGGCGAAGCCGACCGCCTGCTCGCTGCTGTCCGGGTTGAGGAGGCGTGGCCCCGCGGCCCCGATCGCCGGATGCGCGCGCAGGAACGCGACGAGCGCGGCGAGCGCCCCCGGCGCGGGCAGCGTGTCCGGGTTCAGCAAGCAGAGGAAGTCGCCGCGCGCCGCCGCCAATCCCGCATTGTTCCCCGCCGCGAAGCCGAGATTGCGCCCCGGTTCGATCAGGCGCACGGCGGGGTGCGCGGCGCGGAGCGCGGCCGGGGTGCCATCGGTCGAGCCGTTGTCCACCACGATCGTCTCCGCGCGCAGCGGGACGACCGCCGGGCCGAGCGCGTCCAGGCACGCCAGCGTCAGCGCGCGCGTGTTCCAACTGACGATCACGATCGAGAGCTCGAGCGGCCCGGGCGGGGCGACAGGCGCGGACACACGAAACCCCTTCCCGTGCGACAATGGCGGCGGATCGGCACAACAACGCGCGGCGCGGGGCGGCGGTTGTCCCGCGCGCGGCACAGGCCGGGCCATGACGCAAACAGCGGACCCGCCGATTACGTTTAACACATCGAGGGCTCACGCAGTTGAGCACGAAGCAGGCGTAATTTCGGCTCAGCGTCACGTTCAACCGCGTGAGCCCTACCATGATTGCACCGACCAGGCGTGCGTGACAAGGATGCGGGGAGGAACGATGAGCAGCACCGACGTGGCGCGCGCCACAGCCACCTTGCCCGATCTCGCCGCCACCCTCGCCCTGCTCCAGGCCCACGTCGGCACGATGGAGGCGGCGATCGGGCGGGCGCAGGCGGAACCGGCGGTCGCGGCGGAGGCCACGATCAGCGAGGCGATGCTCGCGTTCCTGCGCGACGAGTTGGGCTGCGACCTGGGGCTGGTGCGGCTCGGCGAGCCGACGGCCCCGCCGCGCCCCCTGCACCACCTCCTCGGCCATACCCTCACCTGCTGCGTGCCCGCCGCCATCGAGCCGCTCCTGGCCGCGCTGCAGCGCGCCAGCGCGGCGCCGCCAGAGGCGACCGCGCCGCGCTGGCTCTACGATGCCGCGACGGACACGGGCGACCCGACCCTGGCGATGGTGGCGCGCGGCCTCGGCCTCAGCGGCATCCTCGGCGTGCCGCTGCGGCCGAGCGCGCACGCGATGGCGGCGGACGCGGGGCCGCTCGGCACCCTCGTCGTCGGCGTCAGTTCGGCGGCCCTGGTGCGCCCGGAGTTCGCCCAACTCCTCGCCCTCCTCGGCGTCCAACTCGGGCGGTCGCTCGGCTACATCGAGGGTCTGGAAATCCTCCGCCGCAACGAGGAGAATGTCCGCACCGTCACCGAGGAAGCGGTCGATGGGATCTACATGGTCGATGAGCGCGGCATCTTCACCTATATCAACCCGCAGACAGCGCGCTACCTCGGCTACAGCGCCGACGAATTGCTGGGGCGGCATTTCAGCGAATTCGTCGTGCCGGAGAGCGTACCCATCGCCCAGGAGTCGCTCGACCGCGCCGCAGCCCGCAAGCCGGATATAGCGACGAGATACCTCGATCTCCGCCGCAAGGATGGTGTCGTCCTCACGTTCGAGCTCAACAGCCGTAACCGCTACGACCCGCACGACGGGCACTTCATCGGGCGCTTCGGGATCGCGCGCGACATCACCGAGCGCCGCCGGCTCGAAGCGGAACTCGCCCGCCGCACCCGCGCGCTGGAGGCGCTGAACGCGATCGCCACCCTGGCCAGGCGCTCGTCCGATCTGCACGGCCTCCTCGTCGAGGCGCTCGACCGCACCCTGGGCGTCTTCGGGCTGCATCAGGGCGCGATCTTCCTGACCCGGCCCGGGACGACGGAATTCGTCCTCGCCGCCAGCCGTGGCTATGGCGAACTGCGCCATCCGCGACTGGCCCGCCTGCGCGCCGATACCCCCCTCGCGGAGATGCTGCTGGCGAGCGAACAGCCCCTCATCGGCGGCGATCTGGCGAGCGAGGTGCCCCTCTTCGCCGCGCTCGCCCGACAGGCCGGGATCGGGCGCTACGGCTGCGTGCCGCTCCGCGCGCAGGAGCAGGCACTCGGCATCCTCCTCGTCAGCGGCGATGAGGAGCGCGCCCTCTCCTCCACCGACGGGGCGACGCTGGCGATCGTCGGGGCACAGCTCGGCGCGGCGATCGAGAACGCGCGCCTCTCCGCCGAAACCGCGGCGAGCCGCGCCCGCCTCGAAGAGCGGGCGACGCAGCTCGGCAGCCTGCTGGCGGTCAGCGCCGACTTCGCGACGAACCGCCCGCTCGGCACGGTCCTGGATAGCGTCGCGACCGCGATCGTGGAGACCCTCGGCTTCGGCAACGCCCACGTCCGCGTCCGCACCGAGGCGGGTGACGCCCTGGTCGGCGTCGGTTTCTGCGGCTATCGTGCGGAGGAGCGCGAGTTCCTCCGCACGCCCACCCCACTCGCGGTCTATGAGCGGTTGCTCGACCCGCGTTTCCGGCTCGGTGGCGTGCAATACATCCCGCACCAGCACTACCGGCAGGCCACGGGCGGCAAGGAATGGCTCGTCGTCCGTGCGCCCCGCGATCATACCCCTCCCCCGAGCATATCCCCCTCCCTCGACGAGTGGCAGGAGGGGCGCTGGCACCACGAGGATGCGCTGATCGTCCCGCTGCGCGCCCGCGATGGCACCTTGCTCGGCGTGATCGCTGTGGACGACCCGCACGATGGGCGCGTCCCCGACCTGGAGAAGACGGCGGTGCTCGAACTCTTCGGGCGGCAGGCGGCGCTGGCGATCGAGAACGCCGAACTCTACACCCAGATCGCGCGCGATCTGCACCGCCAGCAGGCGTTGCGCGAGGTCATCGAGCATATCAGCGCCGAACTCGACCTCAACCGTTTGCTCGAACAACTCCTGGCCGACGCGGTCGCGCTCCTCGGCGGCGAGGCCGGGGCCTTCGGCCTCTTCGACCGCGTCGCGGGCACCACCCAAATCGGCACCCTGAACGCGATGCCCAGGGCGATCCTCAGCGCGATCATCGAATTGGGGCGGGGCGCGCCTGCCTCACCCCTCGCCCAGGGACGACCGCTCCTCCTCACCACCCCGCCGACGGCGGAGAGCGCGGTGCGGACCGCGCTCGGCGTGCCGGTCTTCCAGGGCGGGGAACTGGTCGCCACCTTCTTCGTCGGCACGACCGACCCGACGCGGCGTTTCAGCCAGCAAGAGACCGCAGCGCTGGAACTCTTCGCCAAGCACGCCGCGCTCGCGCTCGGCAACGCGCGCCTCTACGAGGAGGCGCGCGCCCAGGCCGTCCGGCTGGAGACGCTGCGCGCCGCGATCGAGCGGATCAGCTCCGAACTCGACCTCACGACGCTCCTCAACCAGCTGACAATCAGCGCCATGCAATTCCTCGATGCCGATTACGCCGCGATCACGCTGGTGGACGAGGAGACGGGCGAACTGCGCGTGGAGGCGGGCCATAATCTCCCCTACGGCAAACCGGGCACGCTGTTGCGCGGGCTCCGGTGGCCCCGCGACCCGGCCACCGGGCGACCGCGGGCGGTCCTCATCGATGCGGACGAGCCCCTCCCTGCCGATATGCCGCCAGAACTCGACCTGGGTCACAGCCACATCGCCGTGCCGATCTGGTGGCAGGAGCGGATGATCGGTAGCTTCAGCCTCTCCGCCACCCGCCCGGAGAAACGCTTCAGCCGCGCCGATCTCGAAACGCTGGGCCTGCTGGCCCGGCACGCCGCCGTGGCGATCGAGAATGCCGGGCTCTACCGCGCCTTGCAGGAGCGCTACTCCCAGGTGGAGGGGATCAGCGCGGTCGGCACGGCGCTGCTGGAGGCGCGCAACCTCGATGACATCCTCAGGACGGTGGCCCAGCAGATCGTCGCGCTGATCGGGGCCGACGGCTGCGCGATCTTCCTCCTCCCCGCCGACGAGACGAGCCGGGGGGCTGGTGGGGAGCTGAGTCTGGTGGCGAACGTGGGGGTGGGTTCGGGGTCGTTCGAGGGTCGCCACCTGCCGCTCTATGGCTCGGTCACCGGGCAGGCCATGCAGGATCGCGCGGCCCGCCTCGTCAACGATATCATCGCCGGGCCGCCGGAATTGACCCCCCTCCTCCGCAGCGAAGGGATCGACAGCCTCCTGACGGTGCCGCTCCAGACCAGCACGCGCCTGATCGGGGCGATCAACGCCTATGGCCTGTCGGGCAAGCGCTTCGGCCCGCGCGAGATCGAGATCACCACCCTCTTCGCGCATCAGGCGGCGGTGGCGATCGAGAACGCCTGGCTCCACGAGCAGGGGCGGGAGTTGGCGGTGGTGGAGGAGCGCAACCGCCTGGCGCGCGAGATCCACGATACCCTGGCGCAGGGCTTCACCGGCATCATCCTGCAACTGCAAGTGGCGGAAAGCCTGCTGGACGGCGAGGAACCCGCCGCGCGCGAGCGCCTGACGCGCGCGCAAGAGTTGGCGCGTGCCAGCCTGCACGAGGCCCGCCGCTCGGTCCTCAATCTGCGCCCCAGCCCGCTCCAGGGGCGCACGCTGTCGGAGGCGTTGGCCGCGCATCTCGCGACTTGGCGGCTGCACACCGGCATCGCGGCGCGCTTCGAGAGCACGGGTGTGGAGCGCCCCCTCAACCCGGCGACGGAAGAGGCGGTGCTGCGCGTGGCCCAGGAGGCGCTGAACAATACCTACAAGCACGCCCGGGCGAGCCAGGCCGACGTGGCCCTGACGATCGCGCCGGATCGGCTCCTCCTCACGGTCTGCGACAATGGCACCGGCTTCGCTCGGGGGACGCAGGAGGGTACGGGCGGCTTCGGCCTTGTCAGCATGCGCGAGCGCGTGGCCCGCCTCGCGGGGGACTTCGCCATCGAGAGCACCCCCGGCCAGGGCACTTGCGTCCGCATCACCATCGCCGATCATGGCCCCCCGGCCCGCCGCGCGGCGGGGAGTGTGCCGGGGTGAGTGGGCGAGTGGGCCAGAAGGGTTCACTGCGGACGTGGTGCTCGTCTGCCATTCTTTTCTCGCCCACTTCGCCCACTCGCCCACTGTACCCACTACTCGGAGGCAGCAATGACAGCGCGCATTCGCATCCTGATCGCGGACGACCATCCGGTGGTGCGGGAGGGGTTGGCCGCGATGCTCGCGCGCCAGCCGGACATCGAGGTGGTCGGCGAGGCGAACGACGGCATCGAGGCGGTCGAGCGCGTGGGGACGCTGCACCCCGACATCGTCCTGATGGATTTGCAGATGCCTCGCCTCGGCGGGGTGGAGGCGATCAAGCAGATCCGGGCGCAGTACCCGCAGGTGCAGCTGATCGTCCTGACCACCTATGGGGACGACGATTCGATCTTCCAGGGGATCGCGGCGGGCGCACGCGGCTATCTGCTGAAGGATGCCCCGCGCGACGAACTCTTCCGCGCGGTGCGCGCGGTGGCGCAGGGCGAATCGTTGCTCCAACCGGCGGTGGCGACGCGCCTCCTCGATCGCTTCGCCCGCCCGCGCCCGGAGCCGCCGCAGGATATCCTGACGGAGCGCGAACTCGACGTGTTACGCCTCCTCGCCAAGGGCTCGGCGAACAAGCAGATCGGCGTGGCGCTGCACATCAGCGAGAGCACCGTCAAGACCCACGTCGCCAATATCTTCCAGAAGCTGTCCGTCACCGACCGCACCGAGGCGGTCACCGTGGCGCTGTCGCGGGGGTTCATCAAGTTGTGAGTGCGAAGTAGGCGAGGAGGCGAAGCGCTTCGAGCCCCTTCGGCGACAGGTTGACGTGTCCGCCCGCGCTCAGCGGGGCGGAGGCGACGAAAAACAATCGCTGCGCCTCGATGAACGCCCGCAGGTCGTCGGTGATCGCGTCGTAGGCCCGCGCCATCGGGAGCCTCCTTCGTCGTGCATCGTGCGTCGTGAGTCGTGAGTCGGTAGCAGGAGGCTGCCATGTGTGCCGTGTCCATGAACCGGCGAAGTAGCCAGCGCAGCAGCGCAATACACCCTCATCGTGTGCGGGATACTATCGGGGCGCGGGGATTGCATGTGGTGACGACGATACCGCGCGACCCTGCCGCGCGTTGTGATCCGCATACGTGCTGATGCGGTTGTCTGCAAGGAAGAGGTGCGTGATGGCTATCGAGCCCCCTACCAGCGTTCCCAACGAGCGACTAGTACAGTATGCTCGGAATAGCTCGGTAGTATTCTTGGCGTTGTAGCAGGAAAATCGCGCTACGAAACCCCGGAGGAATACCGAGCGCGCTGTACTAGCGCCACCACGGGAGTACCGCTGCTCGTTTTGTGGCAAGCCGCAGGAGCGCGTCGAGCGCCTGATCGCCGGACCGAATCGCGTCTACATCTGCAACGAGTGTGTCGCGTTGTGCAACGAGATCATCGCCGATCAGCCCGCCTCCCCCGGCGAGAAGAAGATATTGGCAGACGACACCGCACCGTAGCAGCGGGTGGTGCCCGCACCACCCTGCTCACGACTCACGACTCACAGATCAGCGCATACGGCCTCCCCGCCACATGGGTCAGCACCACGATCAGCGGGCGAGGGCCGCGACCGCGCAGGTCGCGGGCGAGCTGGTCGGGGTCGAGCGGGGAGCCACGCTTCTTGACCGTCACCTCGCCCGCGTCGAGGGCGCGGAGGCGGGCCTTGAGGCGCTTGAGGGCGAACGGCAGCGCCTCCACCACGCGGAAGGCGCGCGCGAATGGGGTCGGCACGGCGTGGTCGGCGGTCAGGTAGGCGATGTCGGCGTCGAACTTCGTCGCACCGAGAATCGCCGCGAGGTCTTCGACCAGCCCCGCGCGGATGATCGCCGGGTCCGGCTCGTAGAGGACCGCGCCGGGCGGGCCGACCGTGATCGCCGGGGCGGGGCCGTCGGCGGTGAGGGTCGCGCCGGACGGCAGGAGGGTGGCGCGGCGGGCGACCGTGCGGAGCGGCCCGCACCAGAGGGCCGCTTCCTTCAACCCGCCACGCTCCGAGATGAACTCGATCTCCACGTCGTCCGGCGCGGGCCACTCCTCCCGCACGATCCCCGGCGACACCTTCACCCCCAGCGCCGGGACCACCCCCCGCCAGCCGAGGACGTGCGCGAGCGGCGGCTGATACCCCGCCGTGCTGAAAACACGCCGCCCGTTGGCAGCCCGCCGCCCCGGATCGCAGAAGAGGGCGTCGGCGCGCGGGGGGCCACCGGCGAGCAGATCGGCCACGACCGGCAGGATGCGCCCCGCGAGGCCGCTGGCGCGCGCGTTCTCGCGCAGGATCGCCAGGCGCAAAGGATCGCGGTCGACCGCCAGGACCGGATGCCCCTCGGCCAGGATCAGCGCGTCGCCGCCGATACCACAGGCGAGGTCCGCGACGATGCCGTACGGCGCGTAGCGGCGCGCGCGGTGGCGGGCGATGCCCCCGCCGGTCGCTTGCTCCAACCCGTCGCGCGTGAAGTAGAGCGCCGCCGCACCGGCGAATTTACCGCTCGCCACGGCGCGGCGGCGCAAGATCGCCTGCTCCCAGGCCGCCGCCGCCAGCGTGGGCGCGGCCTCGCGGCGGAGACGGGTCAGCGCGACGAGGTCGGTCGCCCCCGCCGCCGCCTGTGCCTCGGCGGCAAGGAGGAGCTGTTGCCCGGCGGGTGTCAGCAACGTGCGGAAGGTCGCGAGGTCCACGAGTGCTCCATCGTGTCGCCAGACAATAGTACGGACGCGCCTGAAAACGCCGAACTGAAAAGTACACGGGGACGATCGGACCATGTACGAACGTCTGGCACCGCCTCCTTGACGAACGTTCAACCCCTCCATTATAGTATAAGCAACGGGCACAAACGGATGCGCTGGAGCAGGCGCGCGGCGTCAGGCAGGGGTCTGACCCTGGTTCAGCTTGCGCGTGGAGCGGGAGTAGGGTGAGCGGCAAACAGCGCGGTCGAGGTTCCAGCGGCGGCCCCGAGCGGGCGGCATCGCGCCCGCGTCGGGGTCGCGCTCTCCCGCTCCTCCTGCTGCTGCCGCTGGCGATCGGCGCGGTCATCGCCGAACGCCTGGGGCGGCGCGGGCTGGCGATCCTGGCCCCGCTCGTGATCCTCGCGCTGGTGCTCGGTGGCCTCGGCCTGAGCCGCCCGGCGACGCGCCTTGCCGGTGAACAGGGTGGGGCGACGACACCCGCCGCGACGCTCGCGGCGGCGATCGCCGTGGTGCCGCCGACCGCCACGACCCCCGACCCGACGATCCCGGCCAATGCGGGCGGGGAGCGCCTCCCCACACCCGCCGCCCTCGCGCCGACGGCGGTCGCGCCGACGACTGCGGCCAAACCCGCCAGCGCGACGACCCCCACGGTGGCGCCCCGGCCGATTGCCCCCGCCGCGACCGCCGTGCCGCCCACGCCGACGCCGACGCCGCGCGGCACGACGATCATCCCGATCCTGATGTACCACTACGTGCGCGTCGTCACCGACCCGAAGGACACGATCGGCATCGGCCTCTCGGTGAAGCCGGAATTGTTCGCCCAGCAGATGCAGTACCTGGCCGATAACGGCTACACCACGCTGACGATGCAGGAGGTCTACGACATCCTCGTCGGGCGCAAGTCGCTGCCGACCAGGCCGATCGCGCTGACCTTCGACGACGGGTATCGTGACTTTTACACCGCCGCGTGGCCGATCTTGCAGCGGCACAACTTCAAGGCGACCAACTACGTGATCACCAAGTTCATCGGGTGGGACGCCTACATGACCTGGCCGATGTTGCAGGAACTCAGCGACGGCGGACAGGTGGAGATCGGCGCGCATACCCGCTCCCACGTCGATCTCCGCACGCTGAGCGCCGACAAGTTGCAGGACGAGGTGCTCGGCAGCAAGGCGATCCTCGAAACCGGCCTGGGGCGTCCGGTGGGCGCTTTCTGCTACCCCGCAGGCTTCTACAACGCGGGCGTCATCGCCGCCGTGGGTCGCGCCAACTACCTCACCGCCACCACCGAACTCCCCGGCGCGAAGCAGAACATCCAGAACCCCTACGAACTCCCGCGCATCCGCGTCAACGGCCCGGACCCCCTCGGTGCCTGGAGCAGTCGGCTGCCCTGAGTGGGCGAAGTGGGCACAGTAGGCGAGTAGGCGAGTGAATACGGGTTAGTGCTGCGTTGCATGGATACGTATCGGGGTGGCCGGCCCCACGCCGCCATCCCACAAGCGCTTGCGAAACAGGCGACTTAGCCACCGGATCGGGCGGGTCGCGCTCGCCGTCTCCCGCCCGAATGACCGGTTGTTCGCCCGCCCGATCCCCCCTATGCTGAGGGCGATCGGGCGGCGTGCGCTATGTGGGGGGTGCTGATGGACGGAGCCGGAGCCAATGGGGTGCGCGAAACTGGCCGGTTGGAGGCGTTCAGCGACGGCGTCTTCGC
>JAABUU010002268.1_pt1 | contig 27918 bp, 31 predicted proteins | sample 5559301 | NCBI WGS metagenome assembly JAABUU01 (sample SAMN10711884, study PRJNA513360) | rock metagenome | isolation source: Antarctica rocks | place: Antarctica: Victoria Land, Richard Nunatak white
CGATGCCCCCGCACGCCCTCACGCACTCCCTGTTCCGGGGGTCGCCGCACAGGTTTGCCAGCGCCCCGGCCGCCTGCTCGTGCACGTCCGCACAGCCGCCGGGCGCGAGCAGGCCGACCAGCGCCGCGACGCCGCCGCACTCGCGCACGCTGACCTTGTTTGGAGCGTTCTCAAAGGTCAGGCACGTCAGCGCCCTGGCAGCCTCAAACTGCACAGCAGGAGGGCGGCCGGGCGCGAGCAGGCCGACCAGCGCCGCGAAGCCCCCGCACTCCCGCACGCGGTCCCTGTTCTGGGGGTCGTCATTGCCCAGGTGCGCCAGCACGAGCGCGGCCTCGCCTTGCTGTGCGGCAGGCGCGCCGGGCGCCAGGCGCCCGACCAGTGCAGCGACGCGGGCACGTGCACTGCCTTCCGCCATCGTGCAGGCGCCCCTGCACCGGTCACACACGGGGCGCGCACATCAGGCTGCCCGGCGTGCTCAGCGAGGTGTGCGCCTGGTGGAGAGTCTGCAAGCGGACAGCGCGCAGCGCGCAGTCGCTGGACGAGGTGAGCTGATGCCAGCGCTAATTCGCTCGTATGTGGCGACCGCCGGACTGATACACGCGCTGCTGTGCCTTGGACTGGCACAGGCATCACCCGGGCCCTTTCTCAAGCAACGCCTGCGGTCAAGGCCGCACCTTGCGGCTTACGTGTTGTCTTGTCAAAGCGCGCGGGCTGGGTGCGGGAGCGCTGTGGTCCTGCGCGGCGCCAAAGGCCTTGGACACGCAGAAAGGCAGCCCTGCTGCATAACTCTACACGCCCAGCCTTCCAGGCATGCCAACCAGCAGGCCATGCGCGCGTTGCGACACTGCTTGCCCCGCACCTGTAGCTCAACAGCCTTGGCCGCCACGCTGCAGTTGACTGCCGGCAGCCTTCGAGCAGCGCTGTCAAGGCTCTTCTCCCTGTGAGGCCATCAACCCGCTGCAGTGCCGTTCTGCTGGAAGGGGCGAGACCTCTGATGACCTATCGTTACATGGTAACTGTGACCAAGCAGCTCTTGGTGAGCTGGAAGGGCGCGCGCATGAGCCTCGCGCTCGGGCGCAAGAGCCCGCGGCGAATGAGCTGCGCTCCGTGAAGCCACCTAGCCCCTGCAGTCTGATGCGACATGGCACCAGCGGGCGCGCGGTTGCGCGCCGCCCACGAGCCTGGGGACAGGCAGCAAGGTGAGATGAAGTGGCGCGGCAGACGCGGCACACACTACAGCTGCTGCAGCCTGCTGCTCCGCCAGCGTTGTGCTGCAAGCGATTTTACACCAGCTCCAACATCACCAGCAGGCCCACGTTTGCCAGGCCGCATTCAAGCGCGGTCAACAGTCTTGCAAGCAACAGCAGTTCTGCCAGGCCGCGCCGTGTCCCCGCGCCTGCCCACTCCCGCACGGGACTTGCTTCAGAAAAGTCTGCAAGTGTCTGAGGTGCCGCTCCTCGAGCGCGGCGGGCAAGCGCCTCGCGCGACCACCCCGTGCCCGGCCAGTGGGCGGCGTGGCGTCAAGAGCTCCTCCTGCAGCCTACCCCCCAGGCGACCCAGGCCTCTTGCAGAAACACACATCTCCCCGCAGCGGCATCTCAGCGCGGCGACGGTCGGAGCAGCCGCCAGAGAGGCCGTGCGGCGCACGTGCTCTTGCTGCATGGACATGACAACAACACCAGGGAGCTCAGTGCGCTCGACGCGCAAGTCTACGCGCTCGCCACACAGCAACGCGCGCAGGCGCCGGGCCGGCCACGCAGGTTTCGAGGCGGGCAGTGCCGCCGCGGCAGGGCTAGGCCACCGCTGCAGGGCCAGCCGCGCAGCGAGCCCAGCGAGCCTCGAGCGCCCCACCGCGCACGACGTCCGCGCGCGCCTCCGCTCGGCGGTCAGCTCATCCCGCTCGTCTCGTCGTCGCTCAGGTCGCTTGCGTACGCAGCGTGCAGTCCGCGGCCCGCTTGTCCGCCGGGGCCGCCGCGTCCCGCAGGCTGATCACTGCAGCCACGCACAACTCTGTTTAGGAAAGGTGGCAGCACGCCCCGACCCGCGCAGCCGGTCGCCGCAGCGCGTGCGCGCACCAGCACAGTGGCGCGAGCAGCCTGTCAAAGCCCTCGCGCCGCCAGGCCCGCGGCGCCGCGAGCGGCACGCCGGCGCGGCCCAGGCAGTCCAGGCACGCGCGGCAGGCGCACGCGCGCAGGTCGCCGGGCCGGAAGCCCGCCGGCGCCGCGCACTGCCAGGCGCCGCCCTGCGCCTCGCCAAAGGCCGCCGCGCCGGAGCGGAAGGACCGCCTGAACACGGCGCGCAGCGCGCTGCGGACCGCGCCCGGCGGCGCGGCCGCGGTGCGCACAAAGATGGCGGCCCAGGGGTGCGCGGCCGGGACGCTGGGCTCCCACGCAAAGCCGGCGACCGCGTGCACGACGAGCACCAGCGTCCTCAGCTCGTGCGTGCACGCCAGGCGCAGGCGCAACGCGCAGGGCACGTCGACCTCCAGCACGCGCAGCGCGGGCAAGCGGGCGCTCTCCAGGTCCAGCGCCGCCAGGCCGTCCCCGTAGCCCTCCGAGGCGTCCCGAGCGCCCAGCACGATGCGCAGCTCACGCAGCGCGGGCAGGCACGCGCGCCGCAGGCCCAGCGTCACTGTGTGCAGCCCGCCGACGCCCATGGACATGCATATGAGCTCCTGGTCCATGGTGAGGCGCAAGCGGCGCAGGGCCAGCGCGGTCAGGGCGCCGGGCAGCCCGGCGCGCGTCTTGACCGGCGTGCACAGGTCGCCAACGGCGTTCGCCGGCAGTGCAATCGCCACGCGGCACCCCGCCGGCGTCACCAGCGGCCATGCGACGTGCACGTTCGCCAGCGCGAGCGCCTCCAGCCTGCTGCACGGCATCAGCTGCGCGCCTCCCGTGATGGCGCAGAAGTTGGCTGCCTCGACGCGCAGCGTCCGCAGCGCGGGCAGGCTGTCGGCGATGGTTTCAAACAAGTAGTCGTTGCCCGGCACTTGGGCTTCCCCGCCGCTGCACTCCTCGTCGTCCTCCACGCGCAGCACCAGGTGCTGCAGGCCCGCCAGCGTCCCCGGCAGCGGCGTGAGCAGCGGCGCATCCAGGCTGAGCACGCGCAGCGCCGGCACGTCCATGTTCTCCAGCAGCAGGGCCAGCGCGTCGGCGGCCACCGCGTTCGCGTCCACCCACTGCAGCTCCAGCCCTATCCTCGTCTCATCCTCGTCCGTCTCCTCCTCGCTCGTCTCCTCCGACTCTGCGTCCCACGGCATGCGCATGTAGCCCACCCGCTCGCAGTGGCGTCTGCTCTCCCGCTCCTCCTCCCGCGCGGCGCGCTTCGCGGCTGCGGCGGCCTCGGCCGCATCCGCGCGGACCGCCCACTCGTGCCGGGGCTCGCCATGGCTGATGACGTGCAGATACTCGAGCGCCGGCAGCGCCCAGCGCCGGCGCATCAGCGCGGAGCGCGACAGGTTCTTCTTGTACATGTCGGCGTCATACACCAGCTCGGGCAGGCGCGGCAGGTCGGCCACGGCGCGCAGGTCGAGGAAGAGCGACTGCGCGGCCGGCCACTGCTCCAGCGCCCAGCCGTGCAGGCGCTCCGTGCTGGAGGGGCGCGCGCGCGCGACGCGTACGCGCGCGTCGTACAGGCCGCGCGCCGCGCCGCACGCGCGCGCCCAGGCGCGCGGCCCCATGTGCTGCGCCATGAGCCGCCAGACGTCCGGCATGCCGTCCGCAGCGGGGCCTGCGGCCGCCGGGCGCACGTCAGGCCTCGCTGCCTTTGCCGCCGCGGCTTTGCGGCGTCCCTCAGGTGGTCACCGAGTTGTCAGGTCAAATTGGGGCACGCTGGGGCGTGCCGCCGCCACTCAAGAACATTTGTCACACCACGTGCGCTTGGGCACGGCGCTGCGTGCAAGTCCTCTCTGCCGACCGTCTGTGGCCTGCAGTCAGGCTTGAGCGCCACGGGGTGGGGCCAGCGCACCGCCATCCTGGCCGTGGGCCTCCTGATCAGCTGGCGAGCGCCGCTGTCGCACGGACGCCCGGCAGCCGCTCATCCGCAGCTGTGCGGCCTTCCGCGCGCCTGGCGGCAGGCTGCCGCGCCTCTCCTGGCTGCTCGCCGCTGCGCCAGCGCTCCGACGCGCCACTCCTCAGCGAAGGCAGCGGTGCACGGCTGTGTGCGGCTCGGACGCTGAAGGCCGCGCGACCCCACCAGCGCTCCCTCGCCTGCGACGCAGCACGTGGCCGCGCGTGGAGGGGGTCGGCGCCAGAGGTGTGTGGGCGCGTGCACCGGTGCAAAATTGGCGGCCAGGCATGATGGAATGACGCCGATGCCAAGGCTGTAACCAAAGCTGGCTCGCAGCAGTGCGGCGCCCGCCGAGACAGGCTGCCTGGGACGGCTGCAGCAGGCCTGTTGTGCGCGACCAGCCTCCCAAGCACTTTCACAGCTAACTGGTGCACGTTGCTGACACACCTGTGAGGCGTGCGTGCCCCTTTGCTGGGCTTCTCAGCGTCTCGCGAGTGGTGGAACGGTGTTCGCCCGCGAGCGCCCGGCGCAGAGGTCCGCTTGTTCCACTGGCGTGCAGCAGGTGGCACACAGCGCGGCGCCTTGCTCCGCAGTTGACTGTTGATCACTGACCTAAACTGCGATGCCTGCGATGCCATGCTGTGCTTTGCAGGGTAATAAAGGGCCTGGAGCCTGGAGGATAGCGCGATCTGCGACGAGATATTCACCACTTCCCTCTCTCTCAGAGCTCAGCTAATGTGCTGCAGGAGCTGCCAAGCGTGAGCCGTACCAGCAGGCGCAGGCAGGTGCCGCACGCCCGGCCGGTTGGGGGCGCACCATGGCACTGCGCGGCGCCGCTCTGGACAGCCGGCCGGCGCTGCCGAGCCGCGCGCCCAGCGCCAGGCCCAGGCCCGCGCGGGCCGCCCGGCCAGTGCGCGCCATGGCCTCCCCCAAGCCCGGCAAGTCCACGGCGGGCGAGGCGCTGGACAACTTCTTCCAGGTGCGCAGCTGCGCGGCGCCGTGCGTTCGGCTGCCGCCTGCCGCGCCGGCCGCGGCCTGAGAGCGCCGCGCCCGCGCAGAGGTACGACGTGCTGTCGGCCGGCACGGGCGCGCTGGCGTGCACCATGGTCTTTGTCGCCAACGGCCAGGACCCGTGGACGGCTCTGTCGATCACCGCGGCCGCCACCGTGACCGCCCTGGTGCGGCCGCCGCGCGCGGGGCCCGGAGCCCTGGTTGAGCAGGCGGGCCGCTGGCTCAGGGACGCTGCTCTTGCGCTTTTTCTGGCACTCTCGTGGCCGTCGTGCGATAGATATGGCTGTTCAATGCCGCTACCATTTATTTTGTATGCTGGCTGTGCCGGGCAGGGTCTCTGACGCCGCGCCGGCACGCGCGCAGGTCGCGAACGAGCTGCTGTTTGAGGAGGAGCAGTAGGGCGGCGGCCCGTCTGTAAAGTTTTGCCCTGTAGGCTCGAGAGGCGGCGCCTATTGGCGCGCCGGCACGGCCAGTTTTGGACGTCCGTTGCGGGGCGCAGGAGCGGTGCGTGCGCTGTGGGTCGGCTTGTCTGCGTGTTCAGCGGTGGTGCGCCGAGAAATGTAGTCGTGATTTTGCAGCAGGCTTTGCCTGGTCGGTCGCAGCAGCCGTGGATGTCGGTGCTTTTTTGGTAGCTCAATACTGGCCTGTATCCTGTGATCGCGCACGCCTGTAAACAGACCTGTACACCGCTTTCAATTTGTCATCTCCTTTTGTGGCCAGGGCGCAGCTCTGCCCAGTGCGCGAGGGCGGCTGCGGAGGCGTGCACAGTGACAGATCAGCGTGCCGAGCGGCGTCCCAGCCCGTTACAGCGATGGCAAGCCCGTGCTGGCGCCCTGCCAGGCCTGCAATGCTGGCCCGCTCCCGGAGAGGCGCCGCTAGCGCAGCGTCGCGTAGGCCGCAAACTCGTTTGTCGTGAAGCCGACCGCGCGGCCGGCCGCGTGCGCGGCGTCCAGGCGCGGCCCAAACACCTTGACCTGGCGGATGTGCGTGTCGCGCCCGTTCTGGTGATTGGCCAGGATGGCCAGCTGCACAAAGTAGGCCTTCAGGCTCCGCCTGCGCGCCGGCCCGCGGCGCCGTCAGCGCAGTCGCCAGAAAGCCGCAGCAAGCGCGCCCTGGCCGGGCGCGCACGTGCCGCCGGGCAGCCGGAGCGGGATGTCCACCCAGCCCGCCGGCTCCTCCAGCTCCACGGCCTGCAGCTCGCGCAGGTCGTGCACGGTCGTGCCCGCGCGCACGGCCACCTTGCTGGGCGTGTAGCTCTCGTCCAGCTTGAAGTCCAGCAGCAGCGCCACCTGCGCGCCGCGCCGCGGTGACGTGGCTGCGCCGGCGGGGCGCGCGCGGGCGCCGTGCCCGCCGCCGCACCTGGCTCACGTGCACCTTCTTCCGCACCTGGCTCACGTGCACCTTCTTCTGGAACTGGATGTTGACCAGGTGCGGCTGCGTGCCGTCCGACTGCCAGTACGTGTCGTCGCGCCCGTCGCGCAGCAGCTCCACGCCGTTGCCCGGCTTGGCGCTGGTGACTGCGCGGGCGCGGCCGTCAGCATGGCCGTCAGCGCGGCGGCGGCGCCGAGCGCGGCGCGGCGCCAGCTGCGCACCCGTCCACACCGCGAGGTCGCCGATCTCGCGGCTGTCGCGGTCCGGCACAAAGCTGCGCTGCGCCGCTGCGCGCCCCGCCCCGCCGAGCGGTGAGTGGGACAGCCCCGGGCTGCCCCAGGCTGAAGGTCAACGCGCCTGCCGCCCGCACCGGTCGGCATCGCCGGACGGCAGGGCCCATCGCGTCACATTGGCGCCGTCGGCGGCACACCTCCAGGCGCTGCGCCGCTCCCTGCCTGGCGTCGGCCGGGCTGCTTGGCCTCTGGCTGCTGCTGGTGCGGTCCTTCCGCGGACGGGATGCACGACATCCACCTAGGAGCGACCAGGCCTGGGACCCGAGGTCATGACTGATCAGGGCTTCACCGCACGGGGATGCACGCACGGGGGCAGGAGTAGGGCAGGCCTGCACTTATCGGAGCGCGGAGGGGGCTGCGTCACGACCTGGAGGCCGCTGCATGAAGCTTGCGGGCCTGGTCTGCCACCCTTGCGCTGCGCACGCGGCGCGCGGCCCCGCCCGGGCGCCGCACGCGCCGCGGGCGCCGCGGGCGCAGGCCGCGGTCGCCGCGGAGCCCCCACCGGCGCAGGTCGGCCAGCGGCGCGGCGGCGCCACAGCGGCGGGCGCGATCGACCCGCAGGACTATGGCCGCTTCGTGCACTTCTTCCGCGCCGCGTCGGCCTACATCGAGGGCCACCGCGGCCGCACCTTTGTCGTGCTCGCGCCCGGCGAGGTGCGGCGCCCGCGCTGTGTTGCGGGAGCGTGCACGCGGCGCGGCGGGCGACCGACCCCCGCCCGCGCCGCGCGGGGCCAGGTCACCGCCCAGCGCCACCTGCTCGACTCCTTCCTGGAGGACGTCGTGCTGCTGCACGGTGCGCGGCCGCGCCCGGCCCCCGCCGGGCCGCTCGGCGCGAGCGCCGCGGCGCGGCTGACCTGTGCGCCGGCCCGCCGGCCCAGGCCTCGGCGTGCGGCTCGTCCTGGTCCTCGGCGCGCAGCAGCGGATCGACGCGGCGCTGGAGCGGCAGGGCATAGAGCCGTGCTATGCGGGCGGGTGCGCGGCCCGGCCGCCCGCCGCCCGCCGGCCCGCCCGCGCGCGGCCAGGGCGGCCGAGCGCGCGCCGCGCGCAGGTACCGCGTGACGGACGCGGCCGCGCAGCAGGCGGCGGTGGAGGCGGCGGGCAGCACGCGTATGGAGGTGGAGGCCGCGCTGTCGCGCGCGCTGTCCGTGGGCGTCGTGCGGCGGCACGCGCGCGGCGCGGAGGGCGAGGGCCTGCACTACGGCCCGGCCGTGCGCGTGGCCAGCGGCAACTGGGTCACCGGGCGGCGGCGCGGCGTGGTCGACGGCGTCGACTTTGGCGCGACCGGCTCAGGTGCCGCGCCGCCTCGCAGAACGGCGCAGCCTCGGCGTACGGCGCCGGCGTGCTGACCGGGGCGCGCGCCGCAGTGCGCTTCGTGCAGGCGGAGGCGATCGAGCAGCAGCTGGAGATGGGCAGCGTGGTGCTGCTGTCCAGCCTGGCCTACTCGGCGGCCGGCGAGGTGCTCAACTGCAACGCGTACGAGGTGGCCACGCACGCGGCGGTCGAGCTGCGCGCGGACAAGCTGATCGTGCTGACGCTGGACGCGGTCGCCGACCTGGGCCTGCCGCAGTGGCTGCCGCTGAACGACGCGGAGGAGCTGATGGCGGCGCACATGGCGCGCGCGGCCGCCGCCGGCGACCCCGTGCCGCCCGGCGTCTGCCGCGTGGGCAACCTGCTGCCGGCCGCGCCGGCCGCCGGCGGCGCGCATGCGGGGCCCGCGCCGCTGCCGGAGCTGCAGCTGGACCTCGACTGGTGCGCGCCTGGCTCCGCGGCACCCGCGCCGCGCCGCAGGCGGGGCGCGCGCCTGACGCACTCGCCCCTGGGCCGGCGCGCAGCTGGCAGGCGCTGCGCTTCCCCAACAGCCTGCTGGCCGCGGTCGCCGCGTGCAAGGAGGGCGTGCGGCGCGCGCACCTGGTGGACGCGCGCGTCGACGGCGGCCTGCTCCTGGAGCTGTACAGCCGCGACGGCATGGGCACCATGATCTCCACCGACTTTTACGAGTGCGCGCCTGCGCTGATGCGGCTGCTGGCCGGCGCGGGCGGGCGCGGCAAGGCGCGGTTGGCGCGCGCGCAGGGGCATCCGGCCGGCGACCGGGGGCGACCTGCGCGCGATCGAGCAGCTGCTGGCGCCGCTGGAGCGCGAGGGCGTGACGCGCAAGCGCTCGCGCTCCGAGCTGGCCGCCTCGCTGCCCGACTTCACCGTCGTGGAGCGCGAGTCCAAGGCGCGCCATCATTTGCCGCGGTAGCCAGCAAGCCACGCCGCCGGCGCGGCTCTTGTTCGCGCCCGCGGCGCAGGGCGCCTGCAGCGGCAAACGCGACCGGGGAGCGAGGCGCGCGCGCGCGCAGGTGCTGGGCTGCGCGCTGCTGCTGGACCTGGGCGCCGCGCCGGACGGGCCGCGCTGCGGCGAGCTGGCGGCCTTCTGCGTGTCGCCCGCCTACCGCGGCTCGGGCCGCGGCGACGCGCTGCTGGACTACGTGGAGCAGTCCGCGCGCGACCAGGGCATGCGCCGCCTGGCGCTGCTCACCACGCGCACGGCCGATTGGCGCGCGCCCCCGCGACGCCGCCCTGCCGCGGCCGCCGCGCGCCGGCGCGGCGCGCCTGACGCGCGCGCGCCGCGCACAGGTTCCAGCAGCGCGACTTTGCGGCCGCGGGGCCCGCGCACCTGAGCGAGCTGCTGCCGGAGCGGCGGCGCGGCACCGTGGACCCCAAGCGCAACTCGCAGCTGTATGTTAAAACCATCTATGAGCTCAACGAGAGCGCGCCGCGCGCGGGCAAGCGCATAGGCTTCTGACGCCGCGGCGTTGTGTGGTTCTCTTGTAGACTGTAGGCTGTGTTCTGCATAGACTGTGTCCTGAGGGGAGAGGCGTATGGGCGGCGCGCGCATGTGCGCCGGTCTTGCTGTTGCACTGGAACACACGTCTGAATATCGGTTTGTAAACCAAGGACGGCACATGCAAGTCGCAACCAGCATGCACGCAGCTGTTGTACACGCGCACAGACGCGCTCGTCACCCGCCCCGACACCCACATCAGCTCCAGGCGGCGGCCTCCGCGGCGCCGGGCAGCAGCGGCGCGGCGCCAGCGCGGCCGCCGCGATCGGGATCGATGCCGCCAAGTTCGGCACCGGCCGCTGCGGGGCCGCCGGCGGCCGGGCCGGGCGCGGCGTCCTCGGCCGGCGGCAGCACGCGGAAGCAGACGACGAGCATGCGGCTCTCCGCGCCGCTGCCGCCCACGCCGTACTCGACCAGGCCGGCGGCGCCGCCGGCGCCGCGCGCCTCGTCCAGCGTGTCGCCGAGCGTGGCGTCGCCGGCCAGCGCCCGCCCGCCGCACGACAGGCCCACCGCCTCGCCCGGCAGCAGGCCCAGCTGCGCCGCTACGTAGCGCGCCAGCGCGGCCGCCGGCATGCCGGGCGGCACGCGCAGGTAGGGCCGCTCCAGCTCGGCGGCCTCGCCGGCCGGCGCCGCGCCGCCGCCGGGCGCCTCGGCGGGGCACACGAACAGCGGCACCGCCTGCCCCAGCGGCATCTGCTGCGCCGGCGCCCTGGGCGGCAGGCGCACGCGCGCGATGTGGCCTGGCGCGCCGCCCTCCACGTCCGCGCGGCGCGCCTGCGCGTGGGCGCCCCGGCTCTCGGCGGGAAGCAGCGCACGCATGCGGCGCTCGGCAGAGACTGGGCACGCGCGGCACGCAGGCGCCTGCGCCTTTCGCCACCGCAAGCCTCGGCCCTGCCTCGCCGCCCAGGCGGCAGGGCGCGCTCGCGCAGCGCGTACGTCGCAGCCCGGCGGCGGCCCCGCGCGGCGGCGCCCTCGCGCCGCGCGCCCGAGCGGGGACGCGCCCGCGCCAGGCGGAAGGCGGCGTCGCGCCGCGCGTCCGCAGCGGGGAACAGCTTGCGCGCCAGCTCGGCCAGTACCACGTCCGGCTGCAGGCGGCGGTCCGCGTACGGCCGCGCGCCCAGCATCGTGGCCTCGCCCGCGACCGCGCACACCGGGCACTGCGCGCCCGCGCTGCGGCCGGCCTCCGGCAGCGCGGCGTCGATGCAGGCGCGGCAGAAGCTGCGCGGCGCGCGCGGTCAGCACGGGGGCGCGCCCGGCGGGCCGGCGGGCTCCGAGCGCGGGCGGGCGGCGCGCCTGTGCATGCACTCTGGCGCGGTCACGGGGTCGTCCAGCATGCCGCCGCAGATGTCGCACGCCAGGCAGGCCGCCAGCGCGACCGCTGAGCGGCGCACGCGGTCAGGGTCGCCGCCAGGCTGCGCGGCTGCCGGGCTGACGGGCGCCTGCGCCTGGCCGGCAACCTTGCGGGCGGCCGCGCCGGCCGCGCTGGCTCCCGGCGCGCTCGCCGCTCTGCCGTTCCCATACGCTGGCGCCGCCGCGCCGCCGGGGAGCGCGTCTGCGCCTGCCTGGCTGTTGCGATGCGCGCTCGCAGCGGCCTGCGAGGCGCGAGCTGACGCCATCCTGCCGGGCCCGACCGACGGGCCGGCCGCTCGCCGACGCTGCTGGCCGCGCGCCCGCCGCGCGCCCGGCCGCCCGGTCCCGGCAGGCCGAGGGTGTGCAGCCGGCGGCGCTTGGCCTGGGCCGCTGCGCTCCGCTCGACGAGCGCCTATTCTGCCCTGCCGGGCAGCGTCGCCGTCAGCCCCGCCCAGCCACCAGCCTGATTGCCGCGGCACGGCTGCAAGCCCCTGTCGGCGCGGCTGCGTGCAGATCCCGCGCCTGCCTGAACCAAGCGCGGCCTCGGGGGTGCAAAGCGTTAACGCGCCAGGTAGGCGCGGCGCTGCAGAGCTGCGACCAGCCGGTGGACCGCGCTCCAGCCCGTGCAGGCCGCTCTTCACCGTGCCGTGCGTCTGACGCAGCGCGGCGCTGTTGACGCGTGCCTGCTCACGCCGGCCTCCTCTGCAGCCGCCTCGTCGCGGCTGCCCCTACCGAGCTCCGCGGCGACTGCCGAGCTCCGTGGCACACATGGTTGCGTGCCTCTCGCCTGACTTTGGTATGACCATGCATGAATGAATGAATTACAACCGCATGATTGCCTTTCCGTGCATGGCCGCGTCCATGTCGAGCGTCAGCCAAGTTTGGCACCGCCAGGAGCAAGTGGTTGCAAGGTGCAGTGTCCGTGCAAGCGCTCCGGTGTGCAGAGCCTCCCGGGCTCCTACAAGATCGCCTGGCCCTGCTGACACCTCTGGCGCGCCTCCCTGCAAGCTGTCACGGCAGCGACCGCCGTCACGGCAGCATCCCGCTGCACGCACGCGTGATGGCGGGGGGCCTGCCCTCCCCGATGGACGAGGGCTGCGCAGAGGAGGCGCTCACCACGGACGCGTTCGTGCCATTCCTGCAGCAGTGCTACTCGGCAGTGCGTACAGCGGCCCGAGCTGACCGAACGGGCCCGTGACATGACACAACGCCTGCGCAGCTCGCGCCGCCGGGCACGCAGCGGGGCCTGCGGATTGTATATTGCACGATGCCGGCGGGCCCGCCGACGCCCGCAACGCCGCAGGCCCTGGAGGACCTGCTGCTGGAGCCGGCGGGCGACGCCTGGTACGGGCTGCCGGTCAGCCTGCTGGAGCTGGCGCAGTTCAGCGGCGGGCTCGCCGACGCGCTGCTGGCGCAGCCGCGCGCGGCGCTGCGCCTGCTGAGCGCCGCGGCGGTGGCCGCCCAGGCGGCGCGGCTGCAGCGCGGCGCGCTCGTGGCGGCCTGCGGCGCGGTGCGGCCCCGGCCGGGCCGCGCGGCGCCGCGCTCGCGGCGGCCCGCCCTGACGCCCGCGCGCGGCAGGCGGGCCCGGTGGTGAAGCAGCGCGTGCACGTGCGCCTGGCCAGCCTGCCGCAGTACCTGGACGCCGGCGCGGCGGCCGCCATGCCGAGCATCGGCCGCATACGCTGCTCGCATGCGGAGCAGCTCCTCACGGTGCGCCCGCTGGGACGGGGGCGCGGCGCTGCCATCCCACTGCTGCAAGCCCAGCATGCAGACGCCCGAGCCGGCCGGCAGGTGGCCGGCACCGTCGTCCGCGCCGGCGCCGTGCAGATGCTGGAGTCGCAGCGCTTGTACGAGTGCGGCCGCTGCCAGCACAGGCGCGGCGCGCCGCCCGTGCGCAGTGCGCGGCAGTGCCGCGCGCCGCGGGGCCCCGCCCCACGTCGCCGCCGCCTGCTGGCAGGTTCTTCGTGGAGGCCGACCTGGACATGCGCGCGGCGACGCTGCCCGTGCCGCAGGCCTGCCCCGCGCCGCGCGGCTGCCGCGGCGCGGCCTTCCAGCCGGTGGAGGGCCTGTCCGTGATCACCGACTACCAGGAGGCGCGCGCACTGTGGTGACGCCGGCACAGGGGCGCCCGCGGGCGCGCTGCTGACGCGCGCGCGCGCGCAGGTGCGCGTGCAGGAGCGCGTGCAGTGCCTGGCCATGGGCGCCATGCCGCGCTCCATCACCGTCGTCCTGACGGGCGAGCTGGCCGACACCTGCCGGCCCGGAGGTGAACCCCCCAGTTGCGACCCCAGGGCCCCTGGCGCCGTGCCCGGCGCGCTGACGGAGTGCGCGCGCGCGCAGACGACGTGGAGGTCACCGGCGTGGTGACGCGGCAGTGGCGCCCGGCGGCGCCGGGCGCGCGCTGCGACGTCGAGCTGGCCATCGCGGCCTGCGGCGTGGCGCTGACCACGGCGCGGGCGCCGGCCGCGGCCATGACGGCCGACGCGGCCGCCCGCTTTGCTGACTTTTGGGAGCGGCATGCCGCCCGCCCGCTGCTGGGCCGCAACGCCATCGTCGCCAGGCGCGTGGCCCGCCCGCCGCTGCCGCACCGCAGGCCCCGCTGCGCGGCGCCCGGAGCCGCGCACGCACGGCGCGCAGCATGTGCCCCCAGCTGCGTGGCCTGGCCGCGGTCAAGCTGGCGACGCTGCTGATGCTCATCGGCGGCCTGGAGCGCGCGGGCGAGGGCGGCGCGCGCATACGCGGCGAGATCCACATGCTGCTCGTCGGCGACCCCGGCACAGGCGCGTCGGCGCCGGCGCGGCCCGCGCCGTCAAGCACGCCCGGCGGCGCCCGCCCCTCCTGAGCAGGCGCGCGCCGGCAGGCAAGTCGCAGCTCATGAAGTACGCGGCGCGCCTGAGCCCGCGCGCGGTGGTGACCACCGGCCGGGGCGCCAGCGGCGCCGGGCTGACCGTCACCGCCGTGCGCGAGGTGCGGCCCGCGTTGGGCAGCACGCCGCGCATTGCCTCGCGCCGGCGGGCGCCGTCCGCCCCGCGAGCTCGCCCCTGCGGCTCTCCATGCAGCGACCCGCGCGCCCCGCCTGCCCAGGGCGGCCAGTGGGCGCTGGACGCGGGCGCGCTGGTGCTCGCCGACCGCGGCCTGTGCTGCATCGACGAGTTCGGCGGCCTGCGCGAGGCCGAGCGCGTGGCCATGCACGAGGCCATGGAGCAGCAGAGCATCAGCGTGGCCAAGGCCGGCCTGGTCACGCGCCTGGCCACGCGCGCCTCCGTCTTCGGCATCACCAACCCCAAGGCGCGGCCCTCGTGGTTGCACCGACGCGCCCGGGCCGCGAGCAGGCGTGCGCCGGCGGCTCAGGCGTGCACGATGCTGGGCGCCAGGGCGCGTACGACGCGCAGCAGCCGCTGTCCGTCAACACGGGCATCGGGGCGCCGCTGCTGAGCCGCTTCGACGTGCTGCTGGTGCTGCGCGACGCGCGCGACGCGGAGTGGGACGGCGAGGTCTGCGACCACATCCTGGCCGGCCAGGGGCACGTGAGCGCCGGCGCCGCCGGGAGCCAGGTCCGGCCGTGCGTGCAGGTTATCGTCGCATGCGCCTGTGGCCGCCGGGCTGCCGACGCCGCAGGCCGGCACCGCGCGCAGGGCTGGCCGCTGGACGCGCTGCGGCAGTACATCGCCTGGGCGAAGCAGACGTTCCGGCCGGCGGTCAGCGCGGAGGCCGAGGAGGTGCTGCTGGCGTACTGGCGCCTGCTGCGCGCCGCGGCCGGCCGCCAGGCCGGCCGCACGACCGTGCGCATGCTCGAGTCGCTCGTCCGCCTCGCGCAGGCGCGCCGCTGGGGCCCGCCGCGCGCGCGCCCCGCTTCGCTGCGGTGACACACAGGGCGAAGACGCGGGGTCGTGTCGGGGCGCAGGCGCACGCGCGGCTGCTGGCGCGGCAGGTCGTCACGCGGCAGGACGCGGTGGTGGCGGTGATGCTGGCGGAGGAGTCGCTGCTCACGTCGGCGGTGCTCGGCGAGCGCATCGACCTGCGCGCCGCCGACTTCCCGGCGGACCCGGACGCCGAACACGCGGAGCGCGAGGCCCGCCTGCTCGACGCGCTGCGCTCGGTGACCGGCGACGTGCCTGGCGGCGCCGTGCTGGCGCTCCTGTAGCTGTGTGTCGGCACAGTGCCGCGCTTGGATCACCTTGTGTGAAAGTGCCCAAGTCTGCACGTGCACTCAAGCGACTACCGCGGCAGCACCCGCGATCTCACCTCCTCATGGCATGTTGCTACCACGCTGGTGTCCTGACAACGCCGACTGCTGAACAGGAGTAGGAGGCAACATGTCGATGGATTCCAACATGAATAGAGACCTGCATGAGGCCAGGGCAGGGCCACCCAGCTGGGGTGGGGCACTCTCAATCTGTGGCTCCCAACCAGCATTCAGCAGAGTGCACTCAACGCACACAGGATACCCTGTGTGACACCAGGTCTGAGGTGTCACAGCAGGTCTACGCCTCGACTGACAAGAGGTGCGGAGAGGCGCTCGCGCGAGGTGCAAGCCTGGAAGCACAGCGAAGCAGGCCGACAGCGGCTGGAGCACTTCCTGGCTGAGGGCGCGGGCATGGCGCGGAGGCGCTGGTGCTTGCGGCGCCACAAGAACGCGCGCGAGCAGCGTTGATGCGCCCACACGACGTGCTCGGCGTGCGCGCTGACGCCAGCCAGGCTGAGGTCTCGCCCCACTCTGGCCCGTGCCGGCAGGTGGCCGGGCGGCTGCTCACGCCAGGCGCGCCGCTGCTGGGACCAGGTGAAGAAGGCGTTCCGGGACCTGTGCCTGAAATGGCACCCCGACCTCTGTCCGCCGGGCCAGGTCCGCTCCCCGCTGGCCGAAGCAGTGCGTTTAGGCATGCGAACAGAGGCGCTGAATGCCGGCACGCTGTGCGCAGCGGCAGCAGGCGGAGCAGGCGTTCAGGGACGTTGCCCAGGCTTACGCAGCCCTGTCCGGCCGTGCGCGCCCGGCGCCCTGGCTGTGGCCCGCACGCGCTCCGCCGGGGCCGCAAGGCTGCCTCTGAGGCGCGCCGTGCGCCGCAGGCACGCCACTCAGGGACTGGCAGCCGGAGCAGGCGCGGGCGAGGAACCTTGCATACGCGGCGCGCGTGCCAAAGCGCTACTCAAACCTGGCCCTCGCGCTGGTGATCTGCATCCCCATGGTGATCACCGGCATTTTCGTGGGCAGGCGCGGCCCGCTCAGTGTCGGCGCTCGGGCGGCCCCGAGCAGGCCCGTGCGCAAGTGTGGGCGGCCGCCGGGGCAGGAAGTACCCGCGGATGGCCGAGCAGTGGGGGCGCCCCAACGGCCTCTTCTACCCGCCTGTCAACCCCTTTCTGCGCGAGTCGGAGCTGCCCAGGCAGCGCTCCCGGCTGCCGTGGAACCGCGACGCGGGGCCGCCCAGGGAGCGCTCCAGGCCGGCGCCGGACCATGGCGCAGCGGCCACCAGGGCAAGCGGTGGTGAGCGCACGGATTGACATGTGCAGGCTTGCAGCACAGCAGTGGGTCTGCGTGTACCATATGTGTGGCATTTCATCCTGTGGGCGAGGTTTGTATGCGCCAGCCAGAAATCTAGCGTATGCGTTGCGGAGGCTTGTACCGCCTCGCACACCCAGCAAGCAAGTGGTGTGTAAGAACTGTACGTGTGGAAACACGCTCTTGCAAGCACAGCACCGTCTTTCGCCCTGCCATGTTGCTTACCAACAAGAAAGCAGCAGCACTATGCAGACATGCATGGCTTGTCACACCTAGGCCTGGGCATGACATGCAGAGCAAACAGGCATGACCCCGCCCTATGCGCATGCCACGTGCATGGACATCACATTTATGGACGAGAAATACGATGACATCGTGGAATCCAGGGAGGCCAGACATGCCACACGCTCCGCCTCGTGCCACTGCATGCCGTGCCGCACTTTGGCGCAGTGTGGCACATCACTTGCGTCCTTGAGTCCCTGGACATCATTGCACTTCTCCTCCGTATAAGTGGTGTTCATCGCACGGCACATGCGAAGAGCGGGGGCATGCCTAGATGCGCTACAAACAACGCAGGTTCAAGCGCGGGTGTGCCTCAGAGTCCTCCCGCTGCACACCCAATGGACATAATGACTATGTAAACTATAGACATTCAGCTCTGGCACGACCAGCCGTGACCAGGCTGCGCTGCGCTGGGGCAGGCAGGAAACAGCCAGGCCTGAAACCAGCTTGCTGCCTACTTTGCTACTACTATGGAACCTAGCCAGGGGCCAAGCTGGCGCCTGCACGACTGCTGGCTGCGCCCCTGTGTGCACATCAGTGAGAGAGGCTGCTTTGGACGCACCTGTTGCGCTTGCACGCTCGAGGCGCAATTAAGAAGACAGTTCAACACGGAAAGCATCGTTGCAGTGCGAGCCAAGGGCGACAACACAAGTTGCAGCAGCAATGCAGGGGGCACAGCGAGCCAGAACCTCCTACAGGTCGGCCGCCGACTGAGGTGCGGCGGCTGCCGACGCGTGGAACGCTGCCCTGTCCGCGCATTTTCGCCCGCGCTCGCCTGTGTGCAAGCAGCAGCTCAACCTCAGCAGCCTGACTGCTACCATGCTCTAAGGGGACATGATGAACGCAGGGCTGTCCCTGCTATTTATGGCCAAAGAGCTAGAGCGGCAGCTGCAGGCCATCTTCAAGCAGGTGTGTATCTAGGCACCATGCGGCAGCCGAAAGCGTTGAGGTGCGCAAACGCCTGCTTGACAAATAGGTGCCATACGACAGAGCGGAACTGCAAGGAGCGGCCAGCACCTGAACCACGAGAAAGAGTGTCGTCCGCCTGGTGCTTCTCTCTCTAAAGGGCGAACGTAGGCAGGAGCCCGCTGCACTGCAATGAGACCCCAGCTGGGCCCTGCAAGTCGCAGAGCCTGCCCCTCATTGATCGAGCCACACACACTTGCCAGCGGTCTTGTAGAGGACACGAGCAAGCCGTACAGCAAGGCCAGGGGCGGTCCAAGCGTGCTCTGCAGCACCTTGAACAAGGCCGAGCCTGACGATGCAAATCTTTGTAAGGACGTTCACTGGCCAGCACATCACGCTGCAGGTGGAGAGCTCGAATACTATTGAAAACGTCAGGTCCAAAATCCAGGCGCGCACCCATTCGCGTACGCGCCTCAGGCACGCCGTGCAAGGACTGCGCTCTGCTGACGAGCACGGATATGCTGTAAAGAGTGTTCCGAGGTGTTCAGTCTGCGCTTGGTGGCTAGCGAGGGCAGAGCTGCTGTTGAGAGGGGCGCGGCGCGCCGCGGCCCCAGCACGGCAGCCCGGGGCTGGGGGCCACCCTACTCACTGCAGCACACCGGCGAGTCTGGCGCGTGTTGCTGCAGGACAGAGAGGGCGTTCCGCCGGACCAGCAGCGCCTCATTTTCGCCGCCAAGCAGCTGTACGATGGCCGCACGCTGGCCGACTACAACATCCAGGAGTTGGACACGCTGAGGCTGGTGGGGCGGCTGAGGTGCGGGGCGCGCGGGGGCCGAGGCGCGGCTGTGCTTTGGACGTGCCCCATGCGAGCGCTTGGCAAGCGCGCGTGCGCGGGCGCAGGGGGGGCATGATGATCAAGGTGAAGACGCTCACCGGAAAGGAGATTGAGATAGACATCGAGCCCACGGACACCATAGAGCGCATAAAGGAGCGCGTGGAGGAGAAGGAGGGCATCCCGCCGGTGCAGCAGAGGTGCGGCCTGCTGGCGGGGCGTCGCTCGACGCTTGACATTATTCAGCCGCAGACTCTCAGTCTCTCAGCACTGCGCGCGCAGGCTCATCTTTGCGGGGAAGCAGATGAACGACGACAAGCAGGCAAAGGACTACAACATCGAGGGCGGCTCTGTGCTTCACTTGGTGCGGTCTCCGCTTGCAACTCGCGCTGTTGACGCTGCACTACGTCTGACGAGCTCGATCGCAGGTGCTGGCGCTGCGTGGCGGGCGAGGGCGGGGCTGCTAGGGCGCGTCGCACGCCGCCGGGTCACCGTGGGCAGCTCTTGGTGGCCTGGGTGTGCGGCTTCGGCTAACAGTGTATTCTAGCAGAGTCCAGGTAGGTGGCATCAGGACAGCGCCAGCCCTGGCCACGCGCAGCGCCGCGGCGCTGCGTGGAGCGTGTCTGAGGCAGTGCCTCAGTGGCAGGGCGCGCCAGCGCACGCGAGTTCCTGCATGTATGTAAACCCTGTTCGGCTCACCAAGGGGCTGCCTTGCCTGCACGCTGAGCCTCCTCGCGAACGCAGATCACATCATTGCCTGTCGCATGTCCACTGACCCGTGTATTGCTCCTCCAGAGAGTCCCTGGCTCACGCTTTGCCTAGCTTTGCTGGCCTACTAGGGCCTACTACCGCTATGCTAGGCTAGCATAGCATTGCGCCTGCAACCCTACCTGGCACCTGGCACCTAACGCCGGCAGCGCCACTCAACATCCTGTATCTTGCATCCCAACACCCCACCGCGCTGCCCCACTGCAGATCTCTGGATGACAGTGGACGCCGAGGACATTGTGAGCGCCGAAGCGCGCGTGATGTTCAGCGACAACGTCATCGGCAGCGGTGGTGACATGGCCGTGCGCCGCATTGCGCTCAGAAAGGACGGCGGCGACACCATCCAGGCCGTCAAGGGCAAGATAGCGGTGCAGCCCCCTCCGCCTGCCAACACACTGTTCCAGCACGCAACCCTGCAAACAACGTCAAGTACTGCTCCCGCAGGCTGCATTTGGCGGCGCGGTCACGCCCGAAAGCCTGATGCTCTTCTTTGGACCCAATGCACGCCGTATGGGGTCCCAGTACGTGGGCGACCCGGCCGGCGAGGACACCGCCTTGCGCCTGGCGGACTTCTCGGCGCTGGCGTGGCTCGCGCGCTTTCCGCAGTGGCGCCTGGGCGTGCGGATGCTGCCCGACGCGCCGCCGCCGCCGGGAGTGGCGGAGCACCGCGCCGCGGCACTTGCCGAGCACAAAGACCCCGACAAGGCCGTGCAGGAGGCGCGCGAAAAGGTGCGCCTGCTGCCTGGTGCCCCTGGGGTGGCTCGAGAGGCACTGGCGACATGGCTCTCCTCATTATGCAGCTCTTGGCGCTTATTTGCACAGTGAAAGACCTTGGCACACGAGCTGTGAGCGAGGCGAGCAGACCGCAGCTGGGTCACCCTGTCTTCCCTGAGCACAGCAACTGACGGAGGGGCTTGCCTTACTGAGGTGACACCAAAAGCAGATGCGGAGCTTATTACACATGGGGCGCAGGACACGGCCCCCACGCCCGCACGACCCTGCGAGCGCGCAGGGCGAGATCCCAACCATCATGGAGCTGCCAGCGCCCTGGGGGCCCAAGCCATACGTCAAGGATGAGGACAGCGGCTACAAGCCCGCCAAGTACCCCAGCGACAGCTCGCCCCTGCTGGACGGCCCGTGCGCAGCTGCGTGAGGAGTAACTTTCCAGGTCGCTCAGGCAGACATGGTTGCATGGTGCCGGTCGTCTAGAGCAATGTGGTAGACAGCACTGTGATAGCACAGACGTAAGGAGTCGCAACCACAGCAGGCAGCACCAGCTATCAATAGACAGATGGAGACATCAAACAGGATATTACACGGGCGCTCGCAGCCGGGAGAAACCTCCCGGCCTCGCTGGCGCACGCCGGCCGGGCTAGGCGGCAGGCGCTGCGCCCTGCACCTGGCTGCCAGCCGCCTCCGGCGCCTCCGCACCCGCGCCGCGCGCCGGCTGCGGCCGCGGCCAGAGCGCGCGCTGGCGCACCAGCGCCTGCGCCATGTCGCGGCCGCGCGGCGTGACCGGCATCACGTGCAGGCCCGCCACGCCCGGCAGCGCCAGCGCCTGCCGCCCGCGCACGCCGCATCAAGCGCGCCGGCCGGCCGCAGGCCTCGCACCCTTGTACATTGGGCAGGCGCAGCGCGCCTTGGCCGCCAGCTCGGCGACGTAGCGGTGGCCGAACTCGGCGCCCCGGCCGCCCGCGTCGGCCTCGCGGAAGGCGCGCAGCGCGGCGGCCGCGCCCGGCACGTCGCCGGCGCGGCACAGGTCCAGCCAGAATGCGAGCGACTTGGCCGACGTCAGCATCGGCAGGCCGACCAGGATGCGCGCATCGCGGGTGAGCCCGCGCCTGGGCCCCGGTGCGCGCCGTGCTTGCGAGCTGTGCTGGCACCTCCCTCTCTTCCAGCAGCCGGGCTCCCAACACACAGGCGCGTGCAGCAGCCGCGGGCAGGAGAGCGCCGGGGCGGTGCCGGGCGCACGCGTTGACCTCGTCCAGCCATGCCTCGAAGCGCGGCCAGACCAGCGGCGGCTGCGTCACGATGACCTGCGCGCCGCACTCCACCTGCGCGCGGCGCCCCGCCCGCCTCGAGAGCAGGCACGGCAGCTGCTCGGCCAATCAATGATCGCCGAGGGCGACGGCGCGTGGCGCCGACTGGCGGCGGGCGCGCGCGCCTTCGCAGCCACACGCGCGGCGCGCTCGGTCAAGGGATTGGCGACCGCCCACAGCGACAGCGCGCGTGGCAGCCGCCCCGCCGCACGCAGCGCCGCCGCCGCCCGCAGCGCGTCCAGCGCGCCCGCCGCCAGGCGCGCGGGCGCCGCCAGGTCGCGCAGCGGGTGGCTGCCCGACACCAGCAGCAGCGCGTCGGCGGCTGCCACGCCGGCCGCGCGCCCGCCATCGGCGCGCCGCCCGGCGCGCTGCAGCAGCCGCGCCTCCAGCGCCGAGCGCGAGCGCAGCTGCGCCAGGCGCCCGCGCGTCACGGCGCCAGAGCGGGGCGTGAGCGCGGGCGGGGGCCGGCGCGGGCGCGCGCCTGGGCGGCGACGGTCGTGACCACCCAGCCGCCCGACGCATGCACGCCCTCGGGCGGCGGCGGCTGTGCGGGCGGCCGCGGCGCCCTGCGGCGCGCCGGCCGGGTCAGGCGTGCGCGGCGCGACGCGGCGCGCGCAGGCAGGGCCCGCCGCCAGTGCGCGGCCCGCACCAGGGCTGCGCGAGCTGCCGCAGCAGCGCCGGCCATGTGGTGGCGGCCGGCAGGTCGGGGTAGACGCCGCCGCCAAACGCGCCGCTGGCCCACAGGGCGGCGTCGCGGTCGGCGCGGGGGCCGGCGCTGCGCTCCAGCGTCAGCAGCGGGCCGCGGCCGAACAGGTCGTTCAGGCGCGCCGCGGCGCTCTGGGGCGGGCCAGCAGCCTGGCCTGTGCTGCAGGCGCGGCACTGCCGTGCGAAGCCATGGCGCGGGCGGACAGCACGCACGTGCCGCACGCAGAGGCTATGCACATCGCGCAGCATGCGCGGTCGCAGGGCGCCGCCTCTGGTTGGGCCAGCTACCCGCACGCCAAGGACGCGCCAGGCAACACACCGGGGACCCACAGAGCTTTCAGCATTTGCACGCCGCGTCGGCTCTGCCACTCTGGTAAAGACAGGTTGGGCTTGCCTCTTATAGGACAAGCGCTGCACCTCAAGGAAAGTGAGTAAACCTACCTGCGCTGGCTCCGGGTTTGCAAGCCTGGGGAGCGGCGAGCACCAGCAGGCTGCGAGCAACAGCTGGAAGGCGTTGGTCTCTGGCTCACCAAAGCCGTTGAAACCTTCCCAGCGCCACCCTCGGACGCACCCTCGCAACTTGTGCGCCGCGTGAGGTTTGTGCGCAGCTGCGCCCCAGGCGGCGAGCCATGGCGGACTATGACGACGACATGATGGAGGAGGCAGAGGACGCGCAGCCGCCCCAGCGCGTGCGGTCCCAGGTGACCGCCGTCCGCAAGCAGAAGGGCCGCGGCTTCCGGGAAGGCATGGACGCGGACGACGAGCGGCACGCGGGGCGCGGCTACGAGTCGCTGGAGACGGGCAGCGGCCCGGGGCCCGCCAAATGTGCGCCGCTGGCTCCGCGCAGCCCCGGCGGTGTCCGCACACCTACGATGATGCGCAGGCGCTCTGGCGCGCCTGCGCTGTGCTGACGCGGCCGCCGGGGCGCGCCGCAGCGGTGGAGGGCTGGGTGATCTTCATCACCAACGTGAACGAGGAGGCCGGCGAGGAGGACGTGCACGAGGCGTGCTCCGAGTTCGGCGAGGTGAAGAACATCCACCTCAACCTGGACCGGCGCACCGGCTACGTCAAGGGCTACGCGCTTGTCGAGTACGCGTCGCGCAAGGAGGCGCAGGACGCCATCACCGGCCTGCAGGGCACCGAGCTGCTGGCCAACACGCTGGACGTCACGTGGGCCTTCAGCAAGGGGCCCGTCCGCCGGGCGCGCGTGGCGGGCAGCAGGCGCTAGGCGGCGCTCTTGTGCTGCCGCACAGCACGCCTGCAATTTTGAGCGCGGAGCGCCTCTGCCTCTCCTGCCACCCGTGGGCAGGGACAGCTGCGCGAGCAGAGGAGCTGCGCACGAGGTTTGGTGCAGCGCTCAGGGGCTCTGCCGGTGCAGTGGCTGCGCTGTGTAAACGCAGTGTACGCCAAGTGCACTCGCTGGACACACCGGCGTCCACTTACATGAACCAGTCTCACTCTCCCGGCTACAAGCTGGCGCTCAGGAACGACTGGACCATGCCGTCAAGGTGCTCGCGCGCCGCCCGCAGCTCCTGCGCGTTCGCCTCTGGCCGCAGGACAGGGATGGCCGACCTGGGGATGCCCAGCGCCAGGGCTTCCTGCAGGGCAGGCCGCCGGCGTGTGGCTCAGCACCAGGCGCCCGCACAGGGCCAGTCCACACACGGTCCCCTGGCAGTGACGCTGCCCATACCTGCACCATCAGGTTGTATATGGCCCGCCACTGCTGCAGCACCTCCGGGCCAGGCTCCCCGGCCTGTGACCTGTGCCGCAGGCCCAGACAGCTGTGAGCGCGGTGCAGAGGCTTGGCAAAGCTCCCGGTTGATTCACTGGGGCGCCAGAAGCAGACCCGATGCACCCAGGGCTGCGCGCAGAGCAACAGAGGGGCGCGCAGCCGCGCCTGTTGCTCAACGTCTGCTGCAGCGTGCTTGCCAAGGAGGAGGGACCGCCAACCAGACCGTTGCTGTCACCGCCCTGCCGCTCCACGTCTGCGCCAGTGTCGACAAAGTGATTGGCAGCCACGCAACGAACAGCCCTTGGTCTGGGCGGAGCATGCGAGCTGGGAAAAGCACCCTCAAGCCGGACAGGCCGCGCTTGCTGTGCCGACGAGCTGCCTGCGTCGGGCGCGGCATCCTCTTGCGAGGCTCTGCAGGGCTGCGGCATCTGTCGCTGCGCGCGCCGCACGTTCTAGTGTCACAGCCTGTGCGGCGCTTGCAAACAGAGTGCAGTGACTGGAGAGCGGCGCGCCAAGCGGGTGCAGCTCTGTGCGCTGGCCGGTGTCCGGCCTGATGGAGCGCAAAGGTTTGCTGCGCTGGCCACGCGTGCTCCTCGGGAGCGCCGCTCGCGCTTCTGCCTCAAGCCAGTGGCGCACAGGTGTGGCCCGTGCAGGCTGGCAGCCACAGGCATGCCTGCTGCTTGCCTCTGAAATGGTGCAGACTCTGCTGGGCCCTATTGTGTTTGCATGTTCACACCTTGCCCTGGCAGGGAGAAAAGCCTGAGAGTTTGCAGCATGCTGTGGTGCTCGCGCGAGCATCAATGCGCACGCTGCGTGCTTGTGTGCTTGTGTGCAGGAGGGGGCTGGACACTGACAGAACGGGCGTGGCGCAGCTTGAGGGCTGCAGCGATGCCTGGAGCGGAGACATGGTGCGCTACAACCGTCTGCCGTCCAGGCACAGGCAACCGCACACAGGCTCACATGAGTGGCGGCTCCCCAGCTCTCGACAGCCCTGGGCAGCAAGCGCCACGCGCAGCCGCTCGCGGCAGCCCACGCTCAGCAGCGTGAACATCGATACCAGCGCCCCTCGCTCTAGATATCGCCCTCCTCCACGAGCGCCTCCACACGCAGCAGCACAAAGCCGACCGCCAGGCCCTGCGCGCACGGTGGCGCAAGGTCGGCAAGCTCCGCCAGCGCCGTACAGCCTCTCCCGCGGGCCAGGTGCGCAGCCAGGCACCTGCCGCACTTGGACGCACGTCTGCCAGCAGCTCGCGCCAGGGAGCGGGAGCCCGCACCACCAGCGTGATGGCGAACATCACGGACGCGGCCGTGGAGATCTCGGCGCCCTCGTTTGCGAGCTGGAACAGCTCCATGGCGGCGCGCGTCTGCACGGCTGCCCTCGCAGGCCTGCGCTGCGGCAGCGTTGCGCCCGGGCGCGTCCGCGTCACACTGCAGGCGCGCGGCACAACTGCCGCTCAGGCCCCAGGCGCGCCGCGGCCATGCAGTCGCGCAAGCGCAGGTCCCCGAAACCACCAATGTGGCGCTCCGGGCAGCGCGTGGGGGCCACGCACCTGGCCCTCTGCGGCGCCAGGGCCGGCAGGCGCGCGGGGGCTGCCCGCAGCGGGCTGGCCACCCTCAGGGTGGGGCACGGGCACGCAGAGGCTGCTGTCACGGCCATCATGCTGGGGGACCGGGAGCGAGAGAGACCGGTGGAGCGAGAGGCTCTGGAGCTTGCTCCCGATAACCCTGTCTAGGGCGGCCAGCCCTGGAGCCCGCTCCCCTCCGCGATGGAACCAGAGGCAGAGGCTGCCAGCCCTGGATCCTGCGCGCCTGAGCGCCAGCTGCGGGGGCCGATGTCAGATGGCGACGACGAGGCCTGCTGCCCGCTGTGCATGAACGAGCTGGACGAGACAGATGAGGCTGTGGAGTTCTGCCGCTGCGGCTACGCCATGTGCCTGTGGTGCTGGCACCGCATCTGCGGGGAGGCCGCCAAGGAGGGGGCGGCGGCGCGGTGCCCAAACTGCCGCACCATATACGACTTGGATGCAATACACCAGCGCAGCGTGACCAGGCGTGCGCCCCGGCGCCAGCTCCGCCTGGGCGCGGCACCCGCGGCGAGGCGGCGCCGGGCGCCATGCGGCGCGCGCTCCACTTGCAAGGATATTATGCTGCGAGCCAGCGCCCCCTGTGCGGCGTGTGTGGCTGCAGCGCTCTGGCGCCCCTGGCGCCGCCGGCGCGCCCGGCGCCGGAGCAGGCGGTGCGGCGCGCCGGAGGCGGGGGACGTGCGCGGCGGCGCTCTGACGGGCCGCGCGGCCGCTCAGGCTGGATGAGGTGAAGAAGCGGAAGACGCAGCAGCTGGAGCGGCGGAAGTCGGCGCTGCCGTCCGTGAAGAGCAGGAAAGACCTGGCGGTGCGGGGCCGGCCTCGGCTTGCCGCCCGGCCGCCCGCCGCTCGCAGTCCCTGCGGCAGCCGGTGGCAGCCGCGCTCGCGTGTGCTCCTGTGGGCGCGGCACGGCCGGCCACGTGCGAGACGTTGAGCCCACGCTGGGTGGGCGGTGCGCTGACGCGCGCCGGGCGCGCAGAACGTGCGCGTGGTGCAGCGCAACCTGGTGTATGTGGTCGGGCTGTCCATGGACCTGTGCTACGAGGACGTGCTGCAGTCCGTGGAGCACTTTGGCCAGTTCGGCAAGGTCGTGAAGGCGCGCCGCCCGGCGCCGCTGCTTCGCTGCCGGCGCGCTCTGCCGGACGGCCCGGCGCAGGCCGCGGGGGGTTGACGCAGGGGGCGCCGGCCGCAGATCTCGGTGAGCCGGGCGGGGCCGTACGGCGCCGCCAGCGCCAAGAACAAGCCGACCGGCAGCGCGTACATCACCTTCCGCCGCAACGAGGACGCGCGGCGGTGCATCGAGACCATGCACAACACGCAGTGGGACGGTGCGCCGGCGCGCCAGCCCCCCCCCCGCTCGCCGCCGCGCGGCTGCCTCGGGCGGCTGCTACGGTGCCTGGCCGTGCTGCGCGCGGGGGCCGCCGTCACCGATCAGCCGCGCCGCGCGCGCCCATGCGAGCGCGCCTGCGCAGGCAAAGTGATCAAGGCGTGCTACGGCACGACCAAGTACTGCAACGCCTTCCTCAAGGGCGTCGCGTGCAACAACTCGGACTGCCTGTACCTGCACGACGTCGGTGCGCTCGCCGCACGCCCTGCCCCGACGGCCGCGGCGCGCAAGCGCTCTGTTGCCGCCAGTGGCATGATGCAAGCTCGCTGGTCGGGGCGCTGACGGGTGCGTGCGGCGGCAGCGGACGACGAGGACAGCTACACCAAGGAGGAGACCAAGTCGACAAAGTTTGTCAACCTGGTGCACGCCGCCTCGCTCTCGCGCCAGGCCAGCGGGCCGCCGCCGGCGCCCGCGGCGCCCGCGCCCGGCGCCGCGCCCGCCAGCGCGGCTGCCGCCGCCCCCGCGCGGCCCGCGGCCGCGCCGGACGCCGGCACATCCGGCGGCGGCGCCGGCACGCCGCGCGCGCCGGCCGCCGCGCCGGAGCGTGCGGCTGCGCCGTCGTCGCCCCCGCCGCCCCACGACGACCAGGCGCGCAGGCCGACCCGCCACGCTCACGGCCGTGCGCCCGCAATGCGCTGTCTGCTGCGGGCACCTCCAGGGGGTGCGCGCCGCTGACGCGGCCGCGCGCGCAGGCGGCCGCCTCGCCCGGCAACGGCCACGCCTGGCCGGCCCTGGGCGGCGCATCGTGGGCGGCCAAGGCGACGATGGGCGGCGCGGCGGGCGCGCCGCCGGGCGGCGCGGCGCCGCCGCCGGCTGCCAGCGCGGTGGAGTGGCCGCACCTGCCCGGCGCCGGCGAGGCGGGCGAGGGCGCTGAGGCGCGGCCGGGCCTGCCAGTGCCGCCGCTCGCGCGGTCGGGCAGCACCATGGCCGCGCAGCTGGCGCGCGCGGCCTCGGCGCCCAACGGCGGCGCGCCCGGCAGCGCGCGCGGCGCGCCCGCCGGCGTGCTCGTCGTGGCCAAGGGCAAGAAGCTGACGCCGCTGAGCCCGGCCGCGCAGCCGTCGCGGCTGGCGACGCGGCCCGCGCTGACGCCGCTGGGGCCGGTCGTGGCCGGCGCCGGCGCGACGCCCGCGCTGCCGTCCGCGCGCGGCGAGCCGCCCGCGCGGCCCGCCGCGCCGGAGCCCGCGCCGCCGCCGGCGGAGCCGGGGCGGCCGCGCGCGTCGCAGGCCGGGCCGCCCGCGCCGGCGGAGCCCGCGCCCGCCCTGTCCAAGCGCAAGCAGAAGCTGGCCGCCAAGCAGGAGGCCGCCGCGGCCGTGGCCGCCGCGGCCGCCGCGGC
>JAABUU010002272.1_pt1 | contig 27901 bp, 33 predicted proteins | sample 5559301 | NCBI WGS metagenome assembly JAABUU01 (sample SAMN10711884, study PRJNA513360) | rock metagenome | isolation source: Antarctica rocks | place: Antarctica: Victoria Land, Richard Nunatak white
TGGGTGTTGGGTTGGAGATGGCGGTTCTTGTCTTGCGATGTGTGGGCTCTTGCAGTTCGCATTTGAACTACTCAAGGCTAGGGCTGTGACAATGTTTACAGGTACGAATTGCGTGGATAGGTAGTCGCATGTGGGAAGTCCTCTGATTAGCCCTGTGAAGCATCCACTCTCATTACCCAGTCTTGATTGAGTAGTCTTGATTGAGTTCTTCTAAGCAGCTATCCAGTCGCTGTGTCCGTAACCTGGGCCTGAGTTAACCCATTTTGGACTTTGTGCAGAAATAGAAATAAGATCCATGACTGTATTTACAGTAATATCAATACAATATTATATCCGACCACCACTATGCAGCAGTACATGGCCATCTACCCGATCGAACGAAGCGCTCGACGCTCCACCATCCGAATGCTTCACCCCGCCGTGCTCCGCCCGCCGTGCCCTGCCACCCTCCTCACTCTCTTCATCACGTGCACCAGGTCTTGTAACGGAGTAAGTGCCCGAGGCATTCGTAGTCATTTGTGCCGACTCCATCTCCTCCAGCTGCGTCCTCGGCGTGCTTTCCGCCTCCTCGCCTTGCTCATTCTGTTCTCTTTGAGCGCCCTCCCGCTCATGTTCATGCTCCCAAACCCACCCTTCCAGCCCCGGCGCGTAGAAGAGTTCTCCCTTCCAGAACCCCTTGTAGACGGTGCCGACGGCGCAGAGGAGCCAGAACAGTACGACGGTTGTCGTACATGTGGCCGCCCACCCCTTCAATCCCTCGTTTCGGAGGTCCATCGAGAGGAACGATAGCGCGTTGGCATACGTTCCAAAGGGGAAAGTGAAGCCCCAGAAACCGATGTTGAATTTCTTCGGGATGCACCAGATGACGGAGCTGAAGGCTTCGACGAGCCAGAACGTGGCGTGGCCGATGAGGAATAAAGCTGCGATGATACCCATCCAGTGAATGACCTCGGCGAGTGCTTCGATGGTTGCCCGTGGGATGGGCGGTGGGGAAGACTGGGTGGGTGCGAAATTCGACTTTTTGAGGAAATTGGAAAGAAAGACGGCCTGGGAATGGATTGAGAAAGAGCCTTGGCCGAGTGGTCCCAGAGGGATAAAGCAAGAGACTATGGCATCCCGCGTGGGTACATTGCATGCCATGAGACGCCACATGTAGATAGTCAATACCATGAACGAGGTGCATTGGCCGGCAGACCACATGAGGAAAACAACAACCAGGACGGCGATGTTGTTCGGGTATTTGAGGTAGGGGAGCAATGTGGCGCCGGCTGCGGAGGTAACGACAAGAGGAACGAATGAGAGAAGCCACCTAGAATCTCTCAATCAGGCACCAATTCATACTTTGCCTGAGAGGGAGAGCACTCACACGCCCGTCACGCTCTCAAGCTTGTGGTTCGGCTGTTTGGTGAACATGACGAACACCGCACCCAAACTAACTGCAACGGTCATGGCCGTAGATATCCAGAAGAACACATATGCGACCCAGATGGCCGACGATTTGTGACTGTAATATAATACAATTCCAACGATGATCGTATCGAACCCCATCGGTATGGCGCCCAAAAAGTTTGATTGCGAAAAATCCTCGAGAGTCGACTTCATAAGGCTTGGATACCAGACGTAGCGAGTGATCAGAAAGACTGTAAACATCGAGAAAAGAATTATATTCAGGATCTAAACCAAGGTTAGCCGTCGGCGCTGGAGAGAACAATGAACGGGTATAGACCTACCCAAAAGCAGTACCCAAGATTCCGCAGCCACTGAGCCGGATATGGAAAGTTGACAAGCAGCTGGGTGATGATACCCGTACCCATCGTCACGGTGAACCATGATGGGGTGAAGTTAATGATCCGCTCCCGCCAGTGCCATCTTGTGGTCCAGACTTCGAGAGCAGATCTACCCGGGGTTGCATCCATCGTTACGACAGTCGTATACTGGAGGCAGTATGCGCGATCCAGGAACGATATTATGTACAGCCGAGAACTCCAGCCTGAGAAAAGAAGCCATCTTGGGATGACGTTTGAAGCCGCTTGACGCCGTTGTTAAATTGACTTCCGGTAGTTTAATGCCGTTACGGAATTCAGGTTGGTTGGAAACGTGGAAGGCTGAGTGCCGCCAGCGAGAGCCGAATTGCGTTAGCAGTCGAGATCTTTGCAGGCATTCTTACGTAAGTCTTCATCTAAAGCTCACTAAGGGTAATTACCTTAGGTAAGGTATCTACCTGATACCAACTGCCCTAAAGCACACCCTCTATATCTCAAACCACGAAATGAAATTCAGCTGGGACGACCCCAACAAGACAGACACCCTTCCCCGCCTCGTCCTAACCGCCTCCGCCCCCTCCTCCACCTCCTTCTCCCAGTCAATCATGCACAACTTCAAAGCCGAAGGCTATGACGTCACATACCTCCCCTTCACCGGCGACACCAAGGCCTTCAGAACCCACCTCTCCCACCTCGCCGACCCGCTCGAACTAGGCGAGAAATATGCCATCGTAGGTCAGCTCCGCTCACCCCCCTTCCGTCCCGACCCCCACACCATACCCTCCCTCCCCTCTCGTCCCGTTCCCGTCCCCCCGGCAAACTCCCAAGCCCCGCCCCAGAACAAGAGCAAGAAACCTCCCCAAACTCGCAACCAGTAACAAGCACCAACAAAACTAACACGCCCCATCCCCCACACAGCCTACGGCGCCGCCGCATCCCTAACCCTCGAAACCTGCATGAAACCCACCCCCAAGCTCTGCGCGCTCGTCGCCTACTACCCCCCTTCGCTCCCGCACGCCTCCGCCGGCTTCCCGCCCAGCGTGCGGGTGCTGGCGCACTTAGCCGGCAAGTCCTCGGCGGCGCCGAGGTGGGCATCATACACGTATCCGCACGCGGCGGCCGGGTTCGCGGAAGACGGGGCCGGGGAGGCGTACGAGAAGGTGGCGGCGGGGTTGGCGTGGTCGCGGACGCTGGGGGTGTTGAGGGCGGGGTTTGGCGTCGAGGTGGATCTGGAGGGGGTGTGGGAGAGGCATTTGGAGCGTATGTGGGATGATCTCCGTTTTGCTGCATTGGCTTTTGGGAGAGGGAGCGCAAGTACTGATGGGGTTTGGCGGCGTCGGGTAGTGGAGTTCTCGAGCAAAGATGTTGACGCGACGATGGCGACGATGGTTGCGGCGCCGTATGTGAACCATGTTCCGACTTTGACGGGCGGTATTGGGTACGCGGAGTTGCATCGCTTCTACAGGGATTTCTTCATCCCGATGAATCCGCCCTCGCTCGATATTCGCTTGTTGAGTCGGACTGTGGGCACGGATAGGGTCGTTGATGAGATGTTTGTCAAGTTTCGGCATACGCAGGTATGTATCATCCACCGTCGAGGGTATGTGCTGGGGACAAGTGATGGGAGCTAAAAGGGTTTAACGAGTTATGTAGGAGATTCCATGGCTGCTGCCTGGCGTTGCACCAACGGACAAGGAGGTCGAGGTGGCGTTTGTGAGCGTTGTTTGTATAAGAGGTATATCCCATAAACAGACTATCTACATCCTCCTTGCAAGACCTACCCCGAACCACTGACACCGGAGTCACATACAGGAGGGAAACTCTATCACGAACACATCTGTAAGCTTTCTTTCACCCTCCATCTCTTGCCCGCTCTCTATATTTCCACTCCTACATGAAGCTTGCTAAACAACACTCCACTAGATTGGGACCAAGCAACAGTTCTTGTGCAGATCGGCCTGCTGGATCCAAACTTGGTGCCGAAAGGAATTGGAGCGAAGAGGTTGCCTGTCGTGGGAAGGGAAGGAGCGAGAAAGGTTCTGGATGAGAGGAGTGTGGAGAGCAATCATTTGATACCAGACTGGTGAGTGTTGAGATAGAGTGAGGGTTTGTTGTGAGACCGTAGAGCAGCAACCTATCCTCGATAATAGTCTTCGAAAGGCAGTCATGTGATGGGCATATCTATGTTTTAGGCTCAAAGCGGACCTAGACCGCAGTAATCAGTACCCATCTTGAACGCTCGAAAGTTGTGAGGTTATCGTGCTCACCATGAGTTCATCCGCGCCGATGATGATCGAAAATTCCGACACGCATGGTCTCCCAAAGATAGGGCGTCTGGTGCACCCATCCCAGAGCGTGAAAAGTCCACGTCAAAGCACCCATACCGTTCGTCCGCAAGCCCAGCCTCAACCGATAAAAGTACAAACCGGCAACCGATACGTCCCCAGCGTCCAATACCTCCTCCTCACCCCCTTCCACTCCCCCTCCCTCTCCAAATCCGGCACCTCGAGCGTCTCCCACTCCGTATCGAACCCGGCCTCAAACAGATCCATCTCCACCACCTTCGCATACACATCATAGCACACCTGCCTATCGGCACCCAGACCATTAAAGAACCCCCACCTCCCACCCTCATCCAGCAAGCCAATCACGAATTCGCTAAAGAACTCTCGCAGCGCTTTGTAGTCTTCGGCGAACGTGTCGAAGTAGATGGCGTCGAACGTGGTGCCGTTTTCGATGAGCTGGGGCAGTATGTCTTGCCATTTCCCTTCGTGGATGATAACGCCTGGCTTGTCGGGCCAGCCGGTTCGTTTCATGTGTGCGAGGACGGTGGGGTGGGCTTCGATGATGTGGTGTGTCTGGGGGCCTTTCGATTGGACGAAGTCGTCGATGATGCCCATGCCGTGGCCTATGTTGAGAATGCGGAGGTCGGCGCGAGGGACGAGGAGGTCGGCGGTTTTTTTCATGATCTCGGTCTCCCATGCCATCATGACGCCGTTGTTGTCGGCGTCTAGTAGCCGATCGGCAGTGTATGTGAGGTCGGAGCGGAGGTAGTCTGCGCTGTTGACGTTGGCTTGTAGCTCGCTTTCTATTGGTGCTGTCTTTATTTCCTCCGCGGGTAAAGCATCGGGTTCGACATGGTCGGTGTCTATCTGAGCATCTCCGTCGATTCTCTCGGCATCTTGTACCTCTGCCGAACCCAATTCACCCTGGTCTTGGTCGTCGTCATCGGCGAGGGGCTCGTATCCGTCGAGTCGGTTCAGAAGTAACTCTGCCCTAACACCCGCGTCCACCATGATCTCATATAACTCCTTCAAGCCCAATCTCCAAGCGATACACCCGGGCGTTTCATTATTCTTATCCAAATCATTCCAAATCGCTCCACTCTGGAACAACAGCTTCAAGGTGTTCTTCGCGAGCTCCATCTCTTCATCTTCCTCGGGCGCTTCTACATCCCCGCTTAAGGCCCCGCCGTTGGCAATTCCATTCGCATGTCCGTTCGTTTTGACTTGCGCGTCCGTTGAAGCGGGCCCATCTTCAGGCGCCAAAGCTGCAATAGCTGCGTGTAAGGGCGTATAGCCGGTTTCGGGATCTTGTACGTTTGCAGAAGCGGTACGGAGGAGTGTGCGTAGGGCCTCAAGATTATGTTGGGAAGCAGCAAGCAAAATCTTCTGTACTTCGAGGTCGGGGTCGTGTTCTTCGGGCATCGTGACGTCGGTTCTGTCGTTAATCATCTCCGCTCCACCTCTCTCCAGTGCCCGCTGCAGTGATCAATTCAGTATCTCGTATGCTTCTTCGAGGGTTGCCGATATAGCGTTAGCGTGGGGTCTAACTTAAATCGATACGGCGAGGGCAAAAGCGCCTTTTCACTCTAACCCGATTCGGAGGGTTTCCAACGATCATCGTCGAACGTCTGAGGAGCGGAGTGCTCCTGGCGCTCCTCTTCTTTTTTCAAACAAGTCCTTTGAAGGAAGGACCTCATTCACTCATCATTAATATTGCCAGATCTTCAAACTCAAAAAGCTGGGGCTTGCTATGCCCTAAGCCTTGGCGAAGTATTGTCAGGATGACTTCGTCTGATTTGTGCGAAATCTCCCACGCTACGAAATGCACGCATAAATGTTCAGTCTAGTAATGCTCTGAGGGTTGAACTCAGGATCTATGGCCCGTCCATACGCCCTTAAGTGGTCTAGATGGTTTATTAGGTATCAGAGACATGACGGATATTCTTAAAGGTAACGTTAAGGTAGTGAATGGTAACTACAGGTGTTTAGTGTGCGCGCGTTTGCTCATTCTTCTCGGCAGGAAGCCTGGGAGCTCTTAGTACCCCTGTATTGCTAAAGCCTCGACATTTCTGGGAACTGGTAACTGAAACATCGCCGATTTTCGACACCAACCACAGATCCGAACAGAATGCCCACCTCCTGTGATAGCCTTCTGTAGACCATCGATGTCTGCGGAGGTCCTTGACAACCTTGAAGTGAAGCAGTTTCTACTGGAAGCGTCCTTTCACAAAGAAAGGGTTTCCGTAGGGATCATGTCTGATGGTTTTGATTCTGCGCTATGCCATACCGGGAAGATGACCATCTCGTTCTCGTTGACTCCGTTTGCCCGAAGTTGGCCTTGCAGCTCTATATAATGCTTTCTTCTATGTAGCACGGTTGCCTGCATCACTCGGTGTTAGCCATCAAAGGATAGAACAAGATAGAAGATACTATGCAATTCTGAGCGTTTGCACCGTCGTCTTTCAAGGGGCCCTCTGTATCCAATGATCAAAAGTCTTATGCCGTGGCGGCTGCTTATTTGACTAAGCAGATCCCTACGGCATCAAGATCGTTGACCTCCAGTTGGCGCTCGTCACCAGCAACATGTCACAAGCCAGTTTCTTCGCTATTTTCGACGACTTCCAACCAGACCCCACAGCGCAGCTAACAGACGAGTTTTCCCGCCTGGCGGTACAGAAACAATGGCGACCAGGAAGCAAGGCGTACAGAAAGAATCGAAGACGGTGTTACATTGAAGAATTCAATACGCACTGGGGCAAGGACGCAAGTAGACTGGAGACTTGGCAAGCGCTGAGCAGGGAAGTCGGTATCGATCCGGTACCGACGTCCATCACACAGTGCAAGAAGGTCTGAGGTTGCGTACTTTGTGGGAGGGTAATGGCTGACTCCGTGTCGAAGGCGCTGAAAAAGACCCATGTCAACATTGTGGACTTGATCGATTATCGTCGTACGGGCACAGCAGTTCGGACGTTTCCAACATTTGCGGCGTTGCGGACCTATACTGTAAACACCGGCAAGGTGTTTCCGAAACAGGCGGCGAAGCATGACGGGTTTATAAAGGCGCTGCTGCGAGAGATCTTTTAGACATCTATATTGACAGTCAACGTAGCTTGGTGCTGTTGAGATAAATACACTAGAAGGCCGAATGATGTCTGGCTGTGATCTAGGTAACTGTATAAATCAGTCTGTTTGTGGGTGAAGACATTGCCCACCAAAATCCGTCAGTCCGGGTATGCCTTGACATGTTGCGACGTCGTCTCAGTAACTGCATCAAAACCGTGACGTACCCCTCTAAGTAGCTGTAGATGTAACATATAGAGCCTTGAAAATCATCTACCCCGGGTCTGAGGTCAAATGCCATCGCCTTGAAATATACTGTGCAGCCAATCGGCAGAGTTTTAGTTCATCACAATGCCACCATCGATAACCAAAGTTTTACCCGTCATGTAATCACTATCCGGTCCGGCCAAGAAGCTCACCGTCTTGCTCACATCTTCTGGAACACTCACCCTGCCCAAGGGGATCATTTCGCTACTGACCTTCTTGATCGACTCGCCTTTCGCGACGCCGTGCATCGCGCCCAGCTGTTCGTCGATCAGGTCCCACATCGCAGTGCCCACAATGCCGGGCGCATACCCGTTGACGGTGATTTTGTGAGGCGCCATCTCAATGGCGAAGGCTTGAGTGAGGCCGCGCACCGCAAATTTGCTGGCGCTATAGTGGGAGACAAGCGCGGATGGCCTGAAGGCGACGATGCTATCCAAGGAAGCACTTAGCATAGCCTCATGCTGATCGTACCAAGTATGACGAATGACTTTACCTAGCGGCGCCGAGGATCTTCCCGGGCGTCTCCTGCTTGATGAACTGTTTGGCCGCGCTGGAATAGCAGTTGAAGACGCCGAAGAAGTTGACGTCGAACATGCGACGGACGTCTTCTTCCGTAAGGTCTAGTGCTTTTTTGACCTGAGCGATGCCCGCATTGGCGATCATGACGTTCAGAGGGCCTAGAGTATCGACTGATTTCTGGATCATGCTCTCGACTTCCTTCAAGCTAGTCACGTCGGCCACGACCCCTATGGCTTTCCGCCCTAAGCCTTCGATCTGTTTGACGACCTAGAGTAGTGAGCCGGGTGTCGTCATCTGGCGGATAGCGGGCATACTTCGTCGATTTCTTTGGAATTCACCTCCACGTCGTTAATGCAGACGTCAAACCCATCTTCTGCAAGCCGGATGGCTATAGCTTTACCACTGTCCCACGTGTGGGTCAGTAACGACCGTAAGCACAAGGAGATCCCTAGGCTTACATGCCGCGGCTGGATCCAGTCACAATCGCTGTTCGTTTGCCTGGTTGACTAGCCATGCTTGAATTCGGTGTTCAGCGTATCGATCCAGCGATGTGTAGCGAGTGCGAGTGACAAGAATTGTATACACATCCGGAACCGCGTTTGTCCCCGACAAGTAGAACCCATTCTTGAGAGCTAAGGTACGTAAGGTAAGGTAAGGTATGTGTTAGATGTGGGGTTGACACGCAGCGGGGGAAGAGCCAGATATAAATGCAGAGATTCATTAATAAATTAAAGTTAAGGCAGGTACAAAAACCTCAGGTACCTTAGTAAGTAACTCCATGTAGGTGTCTGTACCTAAAATAAGGTGTCGGCTTTTGGGGGCCTCCATTGTCTCCGAAGGTTCGGTACAACCTTAGAATTAAGGGTAAAAGACTTCGCTGATCCATGTGACTGCATAAAAGACTCAGATGATAGTCAGCTCATAAAAAAGACTCAGATAAACTTTACTTCAGCATTAATTCTTTGTCTATAGTAAACACATTGCTGTCATTAAGCATTTGATGTTTACATTCATCATTTGATGCATTTTGATCTCATCATCATTCACACACTTTTATCTTGCTGTCATCAACATCACATCACAATATCAGCTTTATTGAAGCTGTCTACTTCTTTAAAGAGTGCAGTCTTTCTTAATTGACAGATTCTGCACAAAGTTATAAATAATTAATTTATTAAGAATAAATAAGTTCTGTTTCTACATCAACTACTATGTTAACTGATACTTTCTTCCTTAAATTTGCATTCAAAACATCAATAAAGTGCTCAATATACATCATATATGAATGCTGTGTGCTGATCTGCACATAAAGAATGCAGATGAGTCTAAAAAATAAAATGATGATTATATTGACATTAAAGAAAGTGCATATCTGCATTAAAGCAGATATACAGAAATGAACAGTCTTCTGTAATCAGAGCTGAGTATAGAAGGCTGCTTTAAGATATTTATGTATTATGAAAACTATTAAGTCTCATAATATTATAAATTGTCTATAAATTCACTTTGAGAAGACAGTGAGCTACAAGATAGCTCAGTAAATTAAAGAAGAACTTTTAGACAGTAATTTAAAAGCTTAATGATACAGCTTTCAGCTGTTATCAGTCTATATGCAGAAGCTATATTTATAAACTTTTAAAATGTACATAAATTTCATAATTAATTCAGTAATTAATGAGTTTTCTTTTCTTTTGTTATTAAACTAATCATTACTTACAGACAACTTCAGACACTGTTTTGTGTACTCAGTACAGTTTAATTACTTCTTTTAATAATGTTATCTTTTTCTTATTGTGAATGACATCTTTTTAAAAGCTTATTTCATGCAGATCTTGCTGCTAACAGTTATAATTAATATAAATAGAAGAAACTTACTTCTTATTTAAGCAATAATGAAAAATAAGTCTTAAAACTTGTAAAAATACTTTTTTTTGCATTTATAATGAACAATTTCAGAGATACAGAACTGTATTTTGATGTCAAATTGAGATAAAGAATTATTATAGACAGATATGCTGCTGAGTTTTTAAGTAATGAGAACTTACTGCTGTCATTACTTAAATAAAAACTTTTTGAAGAAAACAGAAAAAGTGTTGAGATTCTGTTTTTGAATCATTGTTTAAATAAAAACAATAAAAGTTTTTAAAATAAAGATAAAAAAGCTATGAAAGATTGAATCAGCTGTGAAAGACTGACTTTAATAAGTAATAAGTGCTTCTTTTTTAAAAAGTATTTTATTGACTGTGTTAAAAGGTGGCACCACACTAATAGCACAGCTATTGTGAGTTATATATCTAACAGACTGTTTTTACTGCTTAAAATTCACAACTCTGAATTATTGCTTACTTTTTTGACTGTTGCTACAGTCATAACATATTGAACATTGTTAAATCTGTTAACAAAACTTTAAAACTTAATTGTAAGCTTTCAATTGTTGAGCTTCTGAATGTTATATGACATAGAATGATGAAGACAAAATATAAATGATTAAAAATTGCAAATATCTTATTTCAAAACATCTTATACACTTTTTTCTGTGCAGAATATGTTCTGAAGACACAGCAATGAACTTAAAGTAATTAAGTAAGTCAGTTTCTATATTATTGATTATGTTAATTACTCTATTTACATAGATACAGATGAAATCTCTTGTTAAGAAATATATAATTTAGTTAAACAGCTTAATCTTTATAATCAATTTATGAATTTAAATCTACTTCTGTTATCATTATTAAAAGAACAACATATCTTATGATTACATCATAATCTATATCTTTATTTTAAATCAATTTCTTAATCTCTATCTTCTTCTCATTCTCTCAGTAACAGTCTGAACTGCTATCTATTTTAAATCAATGATAGCTGTTAATGTCAGCAATTTCTGTTTTGTTAACAACATAAAGTGCAATTCTTTACATATTTATGTATTTTGTAAAAGATTTAAGAAGAAACAGATTTAAATAAAGAATATGTGTGCTCTGTGTGAACTGCATCAGAATGATTTAAGAGATATTAATGAGAATTTAAGACTGAAAAATGCAACTCATTGCTGCAGTACATGTCATTAAGTAAAGCATAATGTCTTTACATGCTGTAGATCATATAATTAGTAAATAAAAGTAATTTAAATATGTGAATATCTATTGTTTATTTGTTTGTTTATTATTTTAATGTTTATTTACATTTTGATGCATTGACGCATTCTAAGACACAAAGACTATTCAGATTAGCATTTAATGTTGAGTTTATCTGAGTCTTTTTTATGGGTTGACTATCATCTGAGTCTTTTATGCAGTCACATGGACCAGCGAAGTCTTTTACCCTAGAATTAAGTTAGCCTTAGGTAGGTATCTTGCTACCTAGGTACCTTATCTGAATAAGGTCTACCGTCGGCTAGATAAGCGCGAACTTTCTTATCAGATCCGCTCTGCGCGAATCTAAAACGACGCCAATGCGGATGATCATTGCATTGAACAGCTGTCTTATACATGTTTCTGTACCTCAGAGTCAATATTAATACAGAAGTGCCCAAATCAAGCGCATCTCGAACAACCCAAGATGAAAGTCATTGTCACTGGCGCCACGGGGTTTGTTGGCAGTGAAGTGCTGCGACAATGTATCAACCATGCCGACATCACCTCCATCATCGTCCTCACGCGCAGAGAACTCTCGCCTGAATTGACCAAGAATGACAAAGTCAAAGTTCTCATCCACCAAGATTTCGAACACTACCCGGCCTCAGTGATCCGAGAATTCCAAGAGGCCGAGGCTTGCCTCTGGTGTCTGGGCGGTCCTGGGGTGCATTTTCCTGACATAGCTACCGCCAGGAAAGTTAATATCAACTACCCCCTGGCCTGTGCTGAGGTCATCGCCAGACAAGTCATACCTTACCTTGAGAGACCAACCTTTCGATTCGTCTTGTGCAGTGGCGCGTGGGCGGAGAGGGATCCGAGTAAATGGCAATCGTTGTGGTTCCTGAAGGACACGCGACGTTACAAGGTATGCGACAGGCCCCGGAACACCACCTGCCGGTATGCTGTGGCTGACACGCTACCAGGGTGAGGTGGAGCAGGGGTTGCTCAACAGGACAAGGGCGTTCATGTTGAACTTCCAAGCGTACATTGTGCAACCGGCTGCTATCATCCCTGTTCGCCCAGGATGGGGGATGTGGGCCTTGTCCTGGGTGGCTCCCTCGGTCAGAGTGGATGAGCTTGGTGCGGTGATGATTGATCTTGCTTTCAATGGGCAGCTTGGAGCCCAAACCGTGGAATGGTCGGCACTAGGGAAAAGAGGGAGGGAGTTGTTGCAGCGGACCAAGAGGGAATAGTAAACGAATTCATCATCGTCCGGATCTCCACAAGCGCCTGCAAGAGCTCTTGGTGGTCTTCTTTCTTGCCCATTGGGGAGAACTAAGCAAAACTTACCACCCAAATTGCTATCAGTCAGTAAACAGACATCTGGCAATAAGTGACTTGGTTCAAATGCTCGGATTATCCGAATAACGCGAGTTATGAGTTCATTGTATTGAGTTTTTGAAGGGTAGGTCGAAGCAGTGGTAAATTAGGGCTAACGGCCTCTTTGCTTTTCAGAGTCATAACGCTCCCTTCTTGCGCAATGTGAACCAGCTTTTCAACTTCGTCTGTTCCTGCTGCCAGACCCGCTACAACAATGCCCAAGAAAGTGTCGCCCACACCATTGACACTGACAACCTCATGGTCTGGCACAACGTCGGCTGGCGGGAAGAGGCGCATATAGACACCGCCAACAACACTGCTGTCGCTGTGTGAGCGAGACAGGATATAGGGTGCTGAGACAGATGAAGTGAGTCGCGCATCTCCCGGTCTGAGAAGTTGCACCATCAATACGCCTTGTGCACCCAGTTTGGTAAGAATGCAGGGAATGAAGGGGAGCAATTGGATGCTTTGCTGAGGTACCCCTTGGTGGACCAGCTTGGTGTTCGTGAACGACACGAGCTTGTCTCGAGATCCCGAAAGTGGTAAGCCCATATCATGGATAATGGACCACCAATCTGGGCTGTCGAAGAGTTCGGCATCTCGAGCCGCGGTATGCATTGCGGCCAACTCGATGCTGTTTGGAGTAGCTATATCAATTGTATTGGATGGAATCGTAGGAAGAACAGCGGTAGGGTCCGGAGCGTTTAGAAAGAGTCTCGTTGCCTTCGCCGCGGAGACAGGCTCCAATGCAACCCTTGCGCCTGAAGCTTTGGCAGCCGCAATCCACTTTCGCAAGGTGTTATGGCCCCAATTACTATCGACAATGACCCATTTGGGTTTACTGTGTCCGATGATAGGCTTGATGCTGTCCTCGAAAACGTCCGCTGAAACCTCGAGAATGGACATGTCCGCCATGGCAAGCATAAGGTCTCTCTTAACATTATTCACTGCCACATATTGCGCGGTTCTAGCAGTTGCAAGAACTTTAATACCGGTTGTGTCGAAGCCCTGCGCAGCGAGGGTAGCAAGAGCTGCTCTGCCGGAGAGATCATCCGCAACTATACTGCATAGTTGGACAGAACCTCCCAGTAGGTGTGCTGCTAACGCCACATTGTAGCCAACACCCCCAACGGTTTGGGTGATCGTAGCTGGATTTGAAGTATGGAGTCGTGGAGCCAATCCGTCGTAATCACAAGAAAAGTCAACTGCTAGAGATCCTGCAACAACAATGTCAATGCTTGGCTTGGGAGACCCTATCCCACGAGTCCCAGGATGATTTCGCAACTCAGGCTCTCGCAACTCAGGCTCTCGCGCTCTGGAGATCGTATTCTGATGAGACTTGCTTGACGATACCGGAGCTTGCGCAAAGTGAATGTCTCTAAGGTAGATAATGCCGATCAGCCCGGGCATTACTCCTGCTACTCTTCGGATCTTTTCTCACCGCTCAAGTATCCCTGGATCTTTCTGTCTCTCTAGCTTGGCGAGTTCTACAGCAACCTTCGTGCCTCTCATAACGTTGGATTCAACCAAGGCCCGATTTGCTACGACACTCCTACCCCCTGTAAGCTCCTTGATCTTACGCAGAATAAAAGGCGTGTTGTCACTCCCAAGTTTGCCCTGTCGATGTGCTTCTCGAACCACTTCAGCGATGATCGCATCGATTTCGGACTTTGCAATGGAATGCTCAAATGGCACCGGATTTGCCAGATGCAAACCAGACATGACCGGTAATGTAGCCTGGGCATCTGAATGACAGGAGGGTCAGTAACGATTCGGACTAGTGTCGGCGACCTATCCTACATATGATTGCAGCTGCCTCTGCTTCGTCTTTGATAACCAAAGGACTCTTAACTCCGCTTTCTCTGGTCCAAAAGGCCGGAAAGTCGACTTTCCCCTCTCTGCCATCGGCAAAAGTGCCAACACCAACTCCTTGGGTCTCCAGATACTCGAGAGTACGGGGAATGTCCAAGAAACTCTTGCAGCCGCTGCTGATGACGGTCACTGGGGTTCGGCCGAGCTCGGTCAGATCCGCGCTGATATCGAGACTATTTTCGCCACCCCGATGAACACCCCCTAGAGTACACCAGACATTAGTGGCAACGTTTGAGGATATCTCGGAAGAGAGCGTACCCAGTCCACCAGTCGCGAATACTTTGATGCCTGCAAGATTGGCAAGAATCATAGTTCCTGCAATCGTAGTACCTCCATTCAATTTCCTACCTGTATAGCCCTATGTTCAGTGAGTGAGTGCATGCAATGATTCGGAGGTCGACTGAAGATTATTGGAGCAATACCAACCCGCAAACGTACCCCAGATCTCTTCTTGAAATCTTGAGCGTATTGGGGCTTCCAGCCGACGCAGTAAGCTCAACGAGCTCTTCAGGCTTAAAGCCAACACGGGCCACTCCATTCAACACCCCAATGGTAGCAGGAACACCGCCGTGTACTCGAACCACTGACTCGAGATGTGATGCCAAGGCAACATTCTCGGGGTAAGGAAACCCTAATTGACGATAAGTGACCGTTAGATGTGATCGTTGATAAACATACCATGAGTATATATGGTAGTCTCAAGAGCTACTACCGGCTTTCCCGAATTCAGCGCATCTTGAACCTCTTCGGAGATTTTGAGGAAGCTGTTGTTGGTGTGTAAGGTACGTGAGCAGATATGGGAGCAATTGGCAATGTATGACCGCTTGGAAATAATCCCACTTGAACAACGAGTTGGCAATGCGGCCTTGAATAAAGCCATGACACTGCGATAACATCAGAACAGTAAAGTCATTTATGGTTCGTGGTGGTGATGTGCAGCATTAGCGCCGGGAGCTACCGCCAAACTACCTACGGAAGTTCCCTGGAAAGGCCACCATCGAGCTCAAGCTTCGGCCGTCAAACACCAACGAACGAAGTGCTACGTCTTAGGGGCCGCCGCAACACTAAGTTGTATCAAAAGAAGCTCAATTGAAGAGGCGGCGCGGCAGTATGAGGTTGCCTATCTTGATTACGGCCTTCGGCTCTCTTCTCTCCTCCACGCTCGGCGCATCCGACTCAAATCTTACCACACCACTCACATCACGGCAGATTTTACCATCCAATTTCCAACCACCTCAGGTTTTCAGAAATGTCAACTTGCTACGGAACATCAACCTGGAGAAAGCGTACGTCAGAGAGACGGTGAACGTGGTCGTTGAGAATGTGGACTCGAAGCCGCAGGACGAATATTATCTGCCCTTCGAGGCCGACGAGGTGGAGAAGCTGGGGGGAATGGAGGTTAGGGACAAGAAAGATCCGGGGAAGGGAAGCTTCCATGTCGAGATTGTCGAATATGACACCTACAGGTCAGGATCACGCTCCCGTCAGGGCTGGAACAACCCCAGCTGACACCGTCCCCACAGCCCAACGGAATTCTACCGAATCACCTTCCCCACGCCTCTCCCTCCATCCAGCCAAATAACGCTAAGCATAACCTACCACCTCCTCTCCACCCTCACCCCGCTCCCAGCATCCATCGCCCAAAACGACAAACAATACCTCCTCCACCACTTCAGCGCCTACCACCCCTCCGCCTACCCAACCCTCAAGCAAAAAACCAAACTCAAACTCCCCACCGTCGACATCCCCGAATACACCATCCTCCCGCCCACCGCCAACGCCGACGGCAAGGAAGACCCGCAACGCCAAGGCTCCACTTTCACCTACGGCCCCTACGGCCCCGTCCCCGCCGGCGCCCACGAGCCCGCCACCGTCCGCTACGAGTTCACCAAACCCGTCCTCCGCGCCTCCCGGCTGGAGCGCGACGTCGAGGTCAGCCAGTGGGGCGGCAACCTCGCCACCGAGGAGCGCTACTGGCTCGCCAACGACGCCGCGGGCCTCGCTAATCACTTCTCCCGCGTCGCCTACGCCCAGACGGCCTACTACAACCCGCCGACCGTCGCGCTGCGGGCGCTGAATGTCCCGCTGCCCGTTGGTAGTCTAAACCCGTACTTTACAGACGACATCGGCAACGTCTCGACGAGTCGCTTCCGCAGCAACGCCCGCGAGGCCAACCTCGAGATCCGCCCGCGCTATCCCGTCTTCGGCGGGTGGAAGTATAGTTTCCGCATCGGGTGGGACGCCGATCTGTCGGCTTTTCTGCGCAAGCGGGACGTGGGCGGGGTCAAGGGGTATGTGCTCAAGGTGCCGTTCCTCGAGGGCCCGAAGATGCCCGAGGGCGTCGGGTACGAGCGGGTCGAGGTTAGGGTCTTGTTGCCCGAAGGCGCGACGTATGTCTCTTTTTATAAACAGCATCCTCACTTCCCTTCATATGACCCCATGCGCGCATAACTTGCGAGCCACAGCTGGACTATGGCCTGGACTGACCCCGCTAACAGAAATGTCCACTTCTCGACCCCCATGCCCCTCGTCGCCAACTCGACGTCGCTCCACAAGACGTTTATGGATACGCTGGGTCGCACGACTCTCAGCCTCACGGCGCTTAATGTCATTGATGACTCAAGGGATACGCATCTGATCGTACGTGCCCCCTTAAACCCACCCACCTCTTCTGCCCTGCTTTCTCCTTCCTCGACCTTACCGGAGGCGTCTGTGCTGGGTCTGAGGGGCTATGTTGACGCGTATCTGATATGCACGGATAGGTGACGTACGATTACTCATTCCTCGCATCGCTGCGGAAGCCCGTGACGATTGTGGTCGGCACGATGGGTGTGTTCATCGCGGCGTGGGTGGTGGGCCGGCTGGACGTCAGTATCGGGAAGAAGATGTAAAACACGAGTAGTAGTCGGCGTTACAGCTATACATTCCATATATCTCTTATGCACGCGTATGCGTACTCGTTACTCATATAATACAGCAGCCATCAAGCAAGACATCTAAACCAAGCCCAAGCCCAAGCCCAGCTTTATTACTCCGTGGTGTTTACCAGCATATCTACCCATCCAGCTTCCTCACCCCCCCCTCCCCCTCCAAACCCCCACGAAATTCCCCACGACAGCCACCAACAACCCACCACACAACACCGACGGCCCCCACGGATCATGATACCGCGCACTAGCCCTCCGCCGCCTAATCATACGCACCCGCCACAAATACACGCCGCAACAATACGCCAGCGCGGCGCAAGCGACGAGCGTAAACGCCCACGCGCCCGCGCGCGAGACGTCGTCGCCGAAATTGAGCAGCGTGGCCGCGACGCCGGCGAGGACGATGGCGGTCTCGAGCCAGGAGAGGAAGGTGCGCTCGGCGGCGAAGAAGACTTTCGGCTCGACGCGGACGGGGACGTGGATGCGTTTGCCGCGCGGGGCGTGGAAGCGGGCGGTTACGAGGGGGGGGGCGGGGGGGGCTGTGGTGGTGGGTCTGTGCGATGACGAGGCGGGGCTGAGGGCGGTGAGGACGCGGGCGCGGAGGGTCGCGAGGGTGTGGGTGAGGAGGGCGGCGGTGTAAGGCCAGCGGCCGAGGCGCTTGGCTTCTGCGAGGGCGGCGGCGGGGTCTTCGGGATCGTCGTCGTCCGAGTCGTAGAGCGGGTAGTCGTCCGGGTGGGGGGGTGGTTGGGCGCCGATGCGCTCTTCCGTGTCGAGGGAGTTGGCGGCGCTCGCGTCGGGGAAGTCGTGTCGGCGGTCCATGTCGTGCTGCTCGAGGGCGTCGCGGGCTTCGCGGAGGCGGCGGACGCCTTCGTCATCGTCTGCGTCGGGGGAGGGTTGGAGGGAGCGGGGGTTGGTGGTGGTGGCGGCGGCGATCATGTCTTCTTCATCGGTGTCTTCGTCTAGGAGGTCGTCGCTGGTGGAGTAGCTGGCTGACTGGCCGGGCCGCTCGATGCCGAAGCGGTGTGTGACAGGTTTGCGGATGTCGGTGTCCATCTGCGGCATCCAGAAAGGGAGAAGGTTGATGCGATCTGGGAAGAGGGTGGCGGTGCCGTGGATGAATTTGCTGAATTTGGGTACGGCCTCGACGAGATGACTGCTCGTGAGTACTCGTACCCATTCTGGAGGGGCTTGTCCGGCTTGGGTTTGCAGCTTGACTTCGAGCACGGCGTAAGGGAATCGTTCGACATCCTCGGGCGCAAGCCGGGAAAAGGGGTAGTTGATGCCGATATCCATTCTCCGCCAGTTCTTGCCAGCTCGGTCTCGCCCGTCGAGGTTGTCTTCGCGGACCATCGTGAGCTCGGTGTCTAATGATATTCGTACCCTAGCGTCGCCTGGTAGTTGGAAGGCGGTGCGGTTGTAGAATGAGCGTGTAACAGGGACGAGCTTTCGGGTGATGACTCGGTATTGAATTTCTCTTGCCAGCTGCTCGAGATCTGCAATCTCCTTTTCGCTCTTCTTCCCGTCCCTCCGCATCTTCTCAAACACGCTTTCCACTGTCAACTTTCCTTCCAAGAAGGCATTAATGTTCTTCTCTTTTAATGAGAATCTTGCTTTGACCGACTTCTCACCCGTCCAATCCTCCCGGTGAGTCTTACGTTCAACAAAGATAGTCTCAGTGTCCATGCCGCCATACCACCGTAGTCGTATAGCTTCTGCTCCTTCTGTTTTCTTCAGTCGTCCCGTGTACAGCTCCCATGTCTCAGGATTGTCGTAATATATGGAGGATATAGCAGAGTCCTTAGCTTCGAATTCCTTGCTAGGGTTGAAGACCAGAACTGGAAGGTGTTTCAGGATGATGAGCTTGAGCTCGGTGATGTTGTCCGGATGTACCCAGTATTTTGTTGTCTGCCGAACGAAGTTCTGCTGCACCCCTCCCGCAGCGCTATCGCCTTTGATCGGGTTGCCCCTCGTCCTTACCAGATCATATAGCCTCGACAGTTTGACAATGAATGCATCGTAATTGTCTTTGAAGAAGGGTTTTGCTTTTAACCGTGCCGCAAATACTGGTTTCAGGTGCCAGGAGGTTTGTTTCTGGGGGGCCAAGAGATCAGCAATTGTCATGAGCCTTGCCTCTGATCCCACTGCGGTAGTCTCACATCATGCTTCTTTATTATCTTCTGGAACCCCGTATAGTTCAGTTGTGTAAATTTCGCCAGATCATGCACATCCGCAATGATGTCACTCAGATCTTCCTCCAATAACATAAAGTCCTCCTCTGTGGGCGCATCATCCTTCCCACCATCCTCCTCATCTGTTTGTGTTGACTCGGCCGGTCTTCTTTTGTCCAACCGCGCGATCACATCATTGACCTCTTTCTCGCTCGCCTTGATTCTCCTGACAATCTCCTCGGACTTGACCCTCTGGAAAGTGAAGACCTTGTCCAACTCGCTCTCGAGCTCAGTCACGAAGGCTTTTTCGTCGTCTTCGGTCCATGCTCTTCGTTTTGGGTGTGGGTTGTCCTTGGTCGGTTCAGTTTCGTAGGATGTTTCGAGGGCTTCTTTCAGGTCGTCGTATGCTATGTAGTAGTAGTAATAATCCCTGATGAGAGAGGTCCGCAGCTGTTGGCCGAAGCGCATTATTATTATTTCCGAAGCGAAGGGCAGACGGAACGGACGAGGATTGGTCGGTCTTGTTTAAAATCCAATTGATTCATAACTCATAAAGTCGTCTCAACCTTGAAAATTTGGGGAAGAAGAGAAGACGAGATGAAGAGATGAAGAGATGAAGAGATGAAGAGATGAAGAGATGAAGAGATGAAGTTACTCTCCTGACTACTATCTTATCATGAAATCCAAGATAGGCCCAAATACATAACTACAGCTTTGTATAAAAGTCAACGTCCAGTCTCAACTGCTTCAACGGCGGGCGCTAGGCATACAGAAAACCCAATTGGCCAATCGGTAGCTGTCCTTTGTAAACGTGCCCGTCCGTTGTGCGCATTCACAACCCAGTGTCAATGCATGACTTCTCTTCCATGCAAGATACAACGTGTAAAGATACAGTAGCTACAGCTACGGCGATTACTCTAACTTGACTGTATTCTCCGCATGACTTACACTACAGGTAAGGAAACCACGTAAATATCCTCCATGTTCAAAGACCTGAATGATTGCTCCTGTACCTTCGGTATCATTTCCCATCAGAGCCAATACCTTACGCAACGCCAGTGATGCGCCGGATGCTTCTCCTTGGTCCCTCACCGACAACCGACACCTTGCCCTCCTGCTCCAGCGCTCTCAACGCCTCTGCAAATTCATTCCCTTCCACCTGAGCGCTTCCCTGCTCATTCATCTGTTTGAACACTTCCGCGTACCTCGCCGCCCCTCCTTGCCGAGTCATCTCGTCCAGCAAGCTCGTGATGGCATTCTTGAGGTCTTGTTTTCTCCGTCTCTCGCTCGCGCTGGTCCCTTCCGTCAAGAGACTCATGTCGATCAAGCCCGTCCTCGAGTCCGTCGCGGCTTGCTTGAGAGCGGACTTGATCAGCCGGACCGCCTCCGAGACGTCGTGTACGGTGACTTCCTCGGACAGGCGCATCTTGGCATGAGCCTCGGCGAGTCGGATCATGGACTCCAGTTGCCGCGTCGTGGCCGTGATGCGCCGCTCGGCGGCGCGGACATCTTCGCCGAGCTTGCGCATCTCCACGTATGAGTGGACGAGTTCTTCGGATGCTGCTTGAGTGATCTTGGGCTGGCATTTCGTCCGAGCGTAGGAGATATATGAGGTCAGGAATTCTACAGGCTATCTCATAGTCAGCGTGAAGCTCTGGATCCGTGATGAAGCTGCTACTCACCAAAATCTCCTGGTTGCTGGCATTCTCAGGGGTGTCCTCGAGGTACATGCCGACAAGATGTCGAGCCAACCTCCTGTCATTTTGCTCGTCAATCCGATCCAGCACGAGGTATACAAGGTCGAATCTCGACAGAAGCGTTGGTGGCAAGTCAATGTTCTGCGGTACGGGTAAGTTCGGATTGTATTTGCTGCCGATAGGATTCGCAGAAGCCAGTATACTTGTACGGGCATTCAGAGTGGTGATGATACCGGCCTTGGCGATCGAAACAGTCTGTTGTTCCATGACTTCGTGGAGCACCGATCTAGTCGAGTCTGACATCTTGTCGAACTCATCAATGCAGCACACGCCACCATCAGACAATACCAGAGCACCCGATTCGAGAACCAGCTGCCGACTTTCCGGGTCTCGGGTAACGTACGCCGTAAGCCCAACGGCAGAGGATCCTTTACCACTGGTGTAAACGCCGCGAGGAGCGATCTTGTGCACGTACTGGAGGAGCTGAGACTTTGCCGTTGATGGATCACCGCACAGCAAGACGTTGATGTCGCCTCGATACTTTGGACTTCCCCCTTTCTCAAAGGACTTGTTGGTACCTCCAAACAGCTGCAACAAGATTCCTTTCTTCACATCGTCCATCTCGTAGACACTTGGTGCAAGTGATCGCGAAAGTAGCTCATACACATCGGACCGCGCCGCCGTCTCCTTGATTTTCTGTTCCTCTTCCTCGCCGACCTTCCTGGTCTCCTCTATGTCCCCAGCAATCTGTTCGGATAGATCTTGCTCAATAGTGGAAACATCGATTCCGAGTCTTCTCTTATCGACCTTCTGAATATGAAGAACATCGATGTACGTCTTGAAGAGACTTTTGATTGTTCGTTGTCTGGGATTGATGCGGACCGGACTGCACCTGAAGATTCCCGTAACTTCGACTCGATCACCAGCCTTGCATACGTCGACCAGTTCATCGTAGGCGCACAGCGAGACTGAATGCGGCGTCTGTCCATCAGGCACGTTGTCCGGTGTCTCTTGCAATTTGATCACCTGTTTGTCTGCGAATTTGGAGCGGTTGTGAATCATCTGCATTGAGTTTGGAGACTTGCATTGCTCACGGGGGCAGATTGTCGGTTCAGCAATCTTACCCCGATCCAGTTCAACCTCTACAGCGTGGTTGCAGACCTGACAACGGAAAAATGCTGTTCATTCGCGTCAGCATGGCGGCTAGTGTATCATTATGGAATGAATGCTTGCCTGATTTCATGTCCGGTATGATGGGTGTAGTCCGGATGACCAAGCCTTTGATACTGACCATCTTATCCATATCTGTTTTGGTCAATGTTGATCTGGGGAAGGGACTAGCATGACTGACCATTAGGATTCAGGTCCCGCATGTTGATGGCTTTATCAAGACCGAACGGCTTTACCTTGTAAGTCCTTATTTCAACGTCCCGTACAAGATCAGGTATTGCCGGGGCCTGTTGAGCTTCACCGGCAGATCCGGCCATGTCTGAGCTAGGCACCGGGGGTACTGAGCTGCCATTTCTAGCTCTTGTTCGTCCTTGGCCTCTTTGCTGCTGCTGTGAGCGCAGCTCGTTCATCTCTGCTTCAGCCTGTTCGACCATAAGGTCCTTGACCGACTGGTCCATCAGAGGGATGATCTCATGTGGGTAGGCTTGCAGTTGATGCCAAAGCTTGAGTGTGGCTGGGTAGACTTTCAAATTGCGAACGTCTAGGTTCAGACCTGTAACACCCAACTGGCGCATGTTACGCATCATCTGAACATACTCCTTCACGTTCCCCGGGTGGTCTGCTGGCCGAGTCTCAGCTTCCGTTACGCCTTCGGCCCACATCCGATACTTCTTCTGGAAGTTAAGTAGGAAGTTCTTGAACGATGCCATTGTGTCCTGAATCGAAATGTTGGTTCCCCAGATAATCCTAGTAGATGAGCCCCCGAGAGCTTCAGCATCAGAGGTATTAGGATCCAGATTCGAAAACGTAGCCGCATCTGAATTTGGAATCTCGTCTCGTACTGGTAACCCATTCTCGTCTACAAACAGACGGCGCCGTCTACTTGACGAAGGACCAAGAGAGTCAGAGTGTATGTCACCGCGTCTCGAGGCGTTGACGGTAGATGCTCCGGGTCCAGAAGAGCGAAAGGACCGCACAAAAAGACCACTGCTACTGCTCGGAATGTCTGACCGTGGTTGAGCAGTTCCATTGGGTCCGCCATTATTGAAGCCGCGGGTAGGACTTGAGCTTGAAGCGTACCGTATGGGCGATGAATCTAGAGTATCGTAATGTCAGTTGTCATGCTATCGTCCGATGATGTTTGTAGCTCCGCACCTGCCACAGCTCGTGATGGGCCTCGTGGTGTCCTATCACCATCACTGGCATTTGAAGCGTGCCTTAGAGGGGAGCTGAGATCCATGCCATTCGCCGCTCCAGAAGGCACTGTTCCCCCATTGACGGGTGAGGATCGGAAAAAGAGTGGAGAAGAGGACGGGACGCTCTGTCGTGACGCTCGGGGAGTGCCTTGAGTAGGCATTTGCTGCTCTTGATCGGACATTGCTCCGGAAGGGCTATTTGGCTGCGCCTGGGTATTGCGTGCAGACCTTGCTGGGGTCGCAGATAACGAATGCCGCTGCGATCGGCGAGAATTTGGCGAAGACATCTTGGATTGATTTACAAGTTGTGATGCGGGCGTATCGTGGGTTAATCACTCTCGTGTGTTAGCAAAATGTTTGAGGAGATGAAGTTACGCGCTGCTTCGCGTCTTCGAACGCGTTCACGTTATAAGTGCTTGCAGATGCTAATGCAAGCCTAAACCAGGTACCTAAGGTACAAATTACCTTAGTACTTTCGCTGACATAAGCCAACTTTGCCCTAAGGTAGGTAGGACAAGTACGGGCAGAAAGGTTCAATAATGAAGGCTTTACCCCATAACGAGGAAAGATTTACAGCTTCTGAAACACAACCATACCGGCCTGTAAATACAAACCTTGATGTGACCAGAGACGGACCACATACTTGCATAGACACACTATGCGATCTGCAGATGTAGGGGGTTCTTGAAACAGCGATATAGAGCGAGCCGAAATCTCAATCCACCAGTCTACGCTCAACACAGACGACAAGGTACGAAGCAAATATGAATTGGAGGAGTCATGTTGGGCCATTCTAGACGTACAAATTAAATGCTTGTTTGGTGCGTATAATCTCCCCGATGGTGGCGTAGAGAAAAACCGCCCCGAGGTTGGGATGTGTGTAAACAGCATCTCGGATATTTCGGATCACTTTAAGTGAGCACGCACCCAGCGCATTGCGCAGATGATACGAAAGTAGATCATTAAGAAGCTGAGTAAGAGGAACGATGGCATCAGGGCGAGTTGATCACGATGTATCAATAGCAGATCGAGTGTGTGGGGATGGGACAAGCATGACGGTCGCTCTTTGGTAAGACTGGATAATGATTGTACAACAGCAACACCAGTATATTGATTGGTCTTGATAGGCGCTCTACAATGAGGACTTCTTTTTAAGATGTGGGTAGATGTGTCCAAGATCTCCCTCGCCTTGACTGCTGGCATTCTCCTCATGGCTCCCAGACCCCTTGCCACTTGTGACACCAGATTTTGCCTTCTCACTCTCTGTATCGATAGGCTTCTGTTCTGAGGAAGCGATTTTGTACTCGGCAGTGTTACCTGCTTGAGCCCCAATTTTGTGTTTGTCCGTTAGATGTTTTTTCAGCCAGCTGTGATGATCGTTTGAAAGCTTCAACGAGTGATTGACTTCCGCTGTCAAGTTCTCAATCTCATCCTCAAGCACTTCGTCTTTGGTCTTCGTTGATTGTGATTGTTGCTGTTCCTCTTGGTTTTTGTTCGGGTTGGTTTCCTCCCACAATGCTTCAAGTTCGTCGAGCCAACCTAATGCGGTAGCAAGTTTACGAACACCGGCATCACAATCTCCCAAAAGCAGAACATCATCGGCTCGTGATCCAATATCGCCGACACTCTCGAGGTTAATCAGCAGCCGAGGGGTCCCCTCTGCGCAGAACCCTGGGAGACTCGCAAAAGGCTGTACCGAGAGGCTAGTCCCCATGATAATGCAAAGATCCGCAGCGGCAGGCAAAGTCCGGTTTTGAAAAAATGCCTCGGGAAGCTGTTCCCCAAAAAATACAATGTTCGGTTTCACCAGCCCATTACATTGCGGCGTCTGACAATGAGGAACCTCTTTGCTCCGTATTGCCTTCTTCATCAAGTCTTCAGGATAAGGCGACTTGCATTCGATACAGCTGTGATTGGCAAAGCTGCCATGTGCCTCCACGATCTGTTCCCCTGGAACGCCAGCTTCCCGCTCCAAGCAATCGATATTCTGGGTGAAGAGCTTGAGAAGGAGCCATTTGTCTGATAGAAGCCGTACAAACGAATGGGCAATGGTGGGTCGATACTTCCCCGGATAGAGCTCATGTGCGAGTGCGTAGAAGGGTTCAGGGTTGTTGCGGAAGTAGGCGATATCAAAGACCGCTTCAGCGTAAGGTAGATTCAGGCGAGCAAGATTCGCATACAGCCCCTTTTCTGGAGACCTGAAATCTGGGATTCCGGCAGAGGTACTTATCCCAGCTCCTGTCTGGCGTTGTCCGATCAGTATATGTTGGCACTCAAAGAAGGTAGATTTGTCGAACGTACCAAGACCACAATCCGCTTTGCTCGTCCACTTGTAACATATTCTGCCACAGACTCGACCGTTCTACTCCTCAAGGTCAGTGGCGGTGAAGACGCCTCTTGGCCCATCCTGCCCCGCCAAGGCTTGCCAGATCTGGACTTTGAGTGCCTTTCCCTACGTCGTCGACCTATGTTGAGTATCTCGAGGTTCACAACTCTTCTCTAAACTAAGAAGTCAATCCTACCAAATAATAAGCTTACAGTCTCGTAAGAGGCGCGAGTACGAACGGCGAGAAGTTGTAAGCCGTGTCTGCCTAAACTTTGGACGTCACTCTGCACCGGCAAATCCCGTCCGCTCTGAACATATTCCTGAAGAACAGGCCAGGTCGTCAGCGATCCGCAGCACCCCGAGCATGAACGGACTAGGCAATGGATATTCAGCTGGACCAACAATTGACACGGACCGAGTGCACAATGGGCTGCCAGCTCCCAACAATATATACAACGCTAGCTCAGTTGCTGAAATCCGAGCAACGCTGGCCCACCTCAACGACCGTGAAGCTTCCGTAACCGCCAGGCTTACCTCGCTCATAGCGTCACAAAAAGACCTTTCGAGGGAGCTTGGTCGTCTTGATCTGCTGAGGGCTCATCTGGGTTCTCAAGCGGTTGCAACGCGGTCAATCAGCAATGGCATGCTCTCGAACGCTGCAACAACAGCAAACCGAATATCTAGTGCTGTTAAAAGACTAGATCTTGAGCAATCACGCGTCAAGGCAACATTAGATGTTGTTGAACAGGTAGCAGAGCTGAAAGCTTGTGTGTTGGGGGTGACGGGATCGATGGGCGCACCGCAAGACTGGGAGACAGCTGCTGGATATTTGAATAGAGCTTCCAAGATTCCCAAAGAGATAATAGATGGTTCTTTTGCAGAAGAAATAGTGCCCACGGCTGAGGTACCGGATCCGCCCGGCGTGACATTACAAAATGCGGCCGAATCGTTGTGCGGACTGTTCCTGAGGGAGTTTGAGAAGGCTGCAAAGGAAGGTAACGGCGCAAAGGTCACGAGGTTTTTCAAGCTATTCCCATTGATTGCAAAATCTGACGTGGGTCTGGATGCGTACGGGCGTTACGTATGTCAGGGCGTCTCATCGAGAGCAAGATCCAATCTCAATGCTGGTACAGGAGGGAACCAGCGGAAGGACACATTCTTCTACGCTAATGCACTCACAAAACTTTTTGAACATATTGCGCAGATTGTTGAAGGCCACGGTGGTCTTGTCGAGCGTCATTACGGTGCTGGAAAGATGACCAAGGTGATAGAGAAGCTCCAGGTCGAAGCCGATGTTCAGGGAGGTATCATACTTGAGACGTGGGGAGATGAACGAAACATCGACAGAAAGCTCACAGATATCAAATCTTATGCCTTTCCTTTCCTCGTGCAGAGCTTCCTTCCCACCCAGAGAGGATCTTCTGGCACACCTCGCGCCAATTCGCCTGCCAACAAGGATGCTGATAGACGCAGGAGCGAAGATGAGGGCGTGGACATGAAGGAAGTTGACGGGCTTCTGGGCGAGATTGCTCTTATGCTTGGGCGTTGGTCACTCTACTGTCGATTTCTGGCAGCTAAATGTAAAGTAAGAACGTTATCCACCCTCATCACTTCAACAATCAGCTTAGGGATTGCAGGATGCCGGTAGTGACGATGCTGCGACAGATGAGCAAGATCACCTCTTGCTTCCAGCTCTACTGGTGAACTCCAGCCTGAGCAGAAAGGTTGCTGACCGATTGATCTCCCCTTTTAACGCGATGACCACTTTCTTCTTCCGCCGATCGGTCGAGAAAGCTTTCCAGCTGGACGAGCAGCCACCAGACCTCACTCTCAATCTACACAAGCGACTAACCTCTAACCCACCACACATCACCTCTGCCGTGGACGACGTCATGTATATCGTCAACAAACTCATCCAACAATCACTCGCGACGTCTCAAAGAGCCGTCGTCGCCAACGTCGTCCCGACAATCGCCCGAGTCCTAGGCTCCGACTTTGTCGGTATGATCCAGCGCAAGATGCGAGACGAGAGCTACCCCAAAGCCGCCGTCCAAGGCGCCCTACCACCAGAACACACCATCGTCACCTTCCTCGTCCTCCTCAACAACCTCGACATCGCCACAGACTACACCAAACGCATCGTCAGCACCCAAGTCGCCACCAAACCCCCCACCGCCAACGCCGAACCTCCCCCCTC
>JAABUU010002275.1_pt1 | contig 27873 bp, 28 predicted proteins | sample 5559301 | NCBI WGS metagenome assembly JAABUU01 (sample SAMN10711884, study PRJNA513360) | rock metagenome | isolation source: Antarctica rocks | place: Antarctica: Victoria Land, Richard Nunatak white
GGTGAGGGTGGGCGTGTAGACCGCGTGCCCCGCCGCCCGCAACACCGCTGCCACCCGCTTCCAGCACCAGCCGCCATGCCAAGCACCATGCACGAGGACGAAGGTCGCCATAGCCGTTCTCCTTCCCTTGTTGTCCCGCTGTTGTCCCGCTGGGAACATCATAGCAGCGCGAGAGACCGTGCGCCTTGCTTCGATCTTGTCACGGTCATTGCAAGGATTCCGGGTCACTCATACGGCTCAGTCCACTGGTCGCTGCTCCGCTCATGGGCCAAAGAAGGCCAGTCCGTGCTTCTCGGCGGCGGCGAGCATCGCCGGGATGTCCGGCGGGCCGGCAGGCGGCATCTGTCCCTCGGTCACGCGCACCCCCGCCTCGGCGAAGAACCCCTCCAGTTCCGTGCCGGGTGTGAGCACGAGCGTCGCCCGGCCCGCTGTGTCGCCCACCGCTTTGTAGGTGTGCGCCGCGCCGCCCGGAATGAAGACCGTGTCTCCCGGCGTCGCCCGGATCGTGTACTGCTCGCCCTCGTCGAGGCCGGAGAACTCGAACGCGCCCGCCAGGATCGTGAATGTCTCCGCCGAGGGGTGCGTGTGCAGCGGCGGCCCGCCCCCCGGCTGGGCGAGCAACTCCATCACGCTGAACTTCCCGTCGGTCTCCTCGCTCGTCACCTTGAAGGTGATCAGTTCGCCGATAATAGTGTAGGTCTCGCCGGTGCCCGCAGGGATGTGCGGGAACCTCCGTACTGTCGCGGCTTGCATGGGATACCTCCCTATGGCTTGTTTGGGGAAGATCGTTGGTCGGGGTCGGTGCGGAAGCGCTCAGTCGTTCATGGCGCACCCCTTTCCGGGCGCGGCGCGGGCGTCCACGCCGCTTGCAACATGCGCACGACGTCGGGCACCAGGCCGCTGAAGCGCTCCGAGCCAGTTGGCAGGACCGCCCGCTTGCCCAGGTGCTCGGCGATCAGGCCGTGGCGGATCGCCATCAGCAGATCGGTGGCGCGCTCCGGTGCCATCCCCGGCGCCATCGCCCCCGCGGTGACTGCCTCGGCGACCATCTGGCGCGCGCCCACGAGGGTTTCCCGCGTCGCCTCTACGGAGCGCTCGGTCGGCCGCAGGTCGGGCACGGGCGCGCTGAAGAGGAGGTGATAGAGGTCGGGATGCGCATAAGCGAGCGCGATCCGGTTCACGAACCACGCCTCCACCTGCCCCCAGCCCGGCGGGTGCTCCCGGTAGGCGCGCGCATCCCCGTCGTGGAAGAGGTAGACGGCGCGCTGGAAGAGCTCGTCGTAGAGGGCGGCCTTGCTCGGGAAGTACTCCGCGAGGGACTGCGGGCGGAGCCGGACGCGGCGGGCGACCTCGTTGAGATTGAGAGCGGCGACCCCGTGCTCTTGCATGACGGCGCGGGCGGCGTCGAGGATGGCGTCGACCATCTCGCGGCGGTTGCGCTCGCGGCGCTGCTGCGGGGAGAGGGGAACGGTCGGGGCGTCCGCGGGGAGCGACATTGGGATCCTCGTGTCTGGCACTACCAGCAACTGCTGTCAACAATCGGTTTACCTGCTGACAACAGGATAACATTCCTGTCAAGAGGTCGAGCGCCGTGGGCTCGATGAAGGCCCTTTTTCACCACGCAGGAGCCTTCTTGCTGGTGGCGATGGGCTTCGGTCTGTCACAGCAACGTTCGGCAGGCTGCGGCCCGCCGCCACCGATAACTGGGTGCATCATGCCGTCTCCGAAAGCGCGACCGGCCTTCTTCTCCCAATCAGCAACACCGCACCGACCAGCACCATCAATACCCCCGCAACCGCACCGTATGCGACGCCCCAGCCCGCACGGTCGGCGAGCAGGCCAGTAAGCGGGAAGGACCAGACCATCGTTACGCTGAAGCCGAATTCCGAGAGCGAGAGCACCGTCGCGCGCGTCTCCGAAGGCGCTTCGTCGTTCGTCCAGGTCGAAAAGAGCGGCTCGAAGATGCCGATTGCCACTTCGCGCATGCCCAGCCCGACGAGCACGAGCGGCACCATCGCCAGCCCCTGAAAGACCGTGCCGACCGCCATCGCCGCCGCGAGCAGCGTGAACGGCGTCCACGCCCGCCATCCTTTCGGCAGCCGCCCGCCGAGCCAGGTCGCCGCCGCGCTGACGATGCCGGAGACGCCGAGTGTTAGACCAATCGTGCCGTTCGCGAAACCATGCCCCTTGAGAACGGATTGCAGGTAGATGTTCCCCAGCGTATTCGCCGTGAAGAAGAACGCCGCGAACAGGACGAGCCGGAGCAAGACCGGACGCTCGCGTACCGTGCGGATGCCGGTGCGCATCGTCCGTACAACGCCACCGAGTGTCCGGCGCTCCACGGCGCGTACCGGTTCCGGCAAGAGCGCGGCAAGGATGCCGGTGATGATCGCCGCCGCGATATTGAGGCTGAATGGCCATGCATACGACCAGTCCGAGAGCCACGCGCCAGCCCAACTCATCAGCGCGGCGACGAAGTAGGATGCGGCGAGTACATTGGCAAGGATGCGGACGAAGCCGTGCGACCGCCCCTCATCCTTCAGCGCGTCGAAGAGGTACGCCTGATCCGCGCCGTACCGGAACGAACCGGACGCGCCATCTATCAGCAGCGCGACCATCACGACTGGGAAGACGGGCGACCACCAGGTGAGTGCGGTCGCGACCGTCACGGCAATCGCCGAGATGACGAGGCTCCACTTCCGCCCGATCGTGTCCGCGAAGGCGCCGGTCGGCACTTCGAGTGCGACCTTCGCGATGTGGTAGCACGCCTCCGCGATGCCAATCTGCCCGAGCGAGTAGCCACGATGCAAGAGCCAGAGCACCCAGATAGATGACGTAAACGTCCCGGCGGTGAGCAGTTGGAAGGCGATAAACGGCAGAAGCCGCCAGCGCGCGACGGGCGTCACTACGGCGGTCGCGGCGATGGCCTCTTCGATAATTTCGGGTGAATGTTGCACGATAGGATGCTCCTCCAGCGATGTGGCAGGAGCATAACGTCACGAACCGCACCATGCAGGCGCATGGAAACGAGGCCGTGCTGTCTATCCTGCCGCGTATCCAGGCACTTCGGGGGGATACGCGGCCAACCAGAACCCTTGAGCGTGTTTCCTGCTGAACCAGTGCCGTTCAGCGAGCGTCTAGTGCATCTCGGCTACCTCCGGCGGGGATAATAACGTCCTGCTGCTCATCTGGCAAGGAAAGGTCAAGCATTGCCGCAATTTCGTCTTCGCTCATCCCGGCTTCCGCACGCAAGCGCGCGAATGCCTCGTCCGCGCGGCGCAGCAATGTTTCCTGCTCCGCTTCGCTCGCGCGGCGAATGGGAATATAGAAACCGAGCAAATGTCCGTGCCGCTCGATGGCAATAATATCGTTCCCCGCGATATGTCGAGAAAGATAGCTTCGCATTTCCCGTACGCCGACATGTTTCAGTGCCATTGGTCGCTCCTTCTGTGCCTACAATGCGTACACAATACGTCTTGTACAGTTTCACGTCAGCGCGCGCGGATATTTCTGAAAGAGAGACAGAGTGGACAGATTTTATGCAGCACAGGGTACACTATCGAGGAAGAGAGGAAGGCTACGCAGAGCGATGGATAGAGACAATACGGAACGCGAAGAGATACCCGCGAGCGATGCGCCGCGCGAGGAATGGGTGCGGTGGCTCGTCGAGGGATTGACGGGACGATGGCCGCAGGCGAAACTGCGCGCGAATGTGGAGGGGTTGCCGCCGCCTGGTGTGCGGCGCGGCGTCGTGCCGGATATCGAGTTCTGGTACCCGAACGATGACGGCGTCTATACGCTCCGCTATGTCTATGCCGTCCTGCCGACCGACGCGCTCGGCAGCCGGGATGGACTCGATACCCTCACGGCGCTCCTCGGCTATTGCCGTGCGAATGGGCGGCAATTGACGCTCATCGTGCCGGATCGCGCCCTGCAAAAAGAAGAACTCGAAGCGCTCGATAGTGTCCTGCTCGCCACGCTCAACCCGATGGTCTTCGATGTCGCCGCGTATCAGATCGAGTAGGAAGTGCTTTGAACCGCCAATATTGCCCAGTGAGCACCCGCAAAAACGCCAAAAAAAGTGAAAGAATTGAGCACAGAGGGAGCAAAGGAACACGAGAGAGGATCTCTCCTTTCTTTCTCTGTGCCTTCTGTGATCCCTGTGCTACGTTCCTCTTGCCTCTCCTGGCGTCTTGGCGGCTCAGAAAGTCTTCTGTATGAGCATTGAGGCGACGGCTCCGAGCAGGGTGCGGGTGTGGATGCTGGCAGCGCGGGTACGGACGTTGCCTGCGGCGGCAGCGCCGGTGGTGGTCGGGACGGGGGCGGCGATTGGGACGGGTCAGTTCCGGTTTTTCCCGGCGCTCGCGGCGCTCGTTGGCGCGTTGCTCTTGCAGATTGGTGCGAACTTCGCGAACGACCTCTTCGATTTCCTGCGCGGGGCCGATACTGCCGAGCGGGTTGGGCCGCTACGGGTGACGCAGGCCGGATTGCTGACGCCTCGGCAGGTGCGCGCGGGGATGTGGGTCGTTTTCACGGCGGCGGCGCTGATCGGCGTCTACTTGGTCGTGGCGGGCGGTTGGCCCATCGTGCTGATCGGGCTAACGGCGATCCTCGCGGCTATTGCCTACACCGGCGGGCCGTTCCCACTCGGCTACCACGGCCTCGGCGAACTCTTCGTCTTCCTCTTCTTCGGCCTCGCAGCGGTCGGCGGAACGTACGAAGTGCAGGCGAGGGCGGTGCATGCCATCGCGTGGTGGGCGGCAATACCGATGGGTCTCCTCGCGGTGGCGATCATTGTCGTCAACAACCTGCGGGACATCGCGACCGACCGGGCGGCGGGGAAGCGCACGCTGGCGGTGCGTCTCGGCGAACGAGGCACGCAGGCAGAGTACATCGCCCTGCTCGTCATTGCCTACCTTATCCCACCGCTGATGTGGGTGACGGGTATCGTGGTATCAGCCTGGATATTGCTCGCGCTCTTCTCGCTGCCCCTTGCGCCATCCCTCGTCCGCAATCTGCGGCGGGAGCGCGGCCCCGCCCTGAACGGCGTACTCGCCGGTACCGCGCGGCTCGAACTCGTCTACGGGTTGCTCTTCGCGCTCGGGCTGGCGCTCGGCGCGTGACCGACGCCGCAGACGCCGGACGCGGGGCAGGCAGAAGAACGCTACCAGCGCGCCGCCGATCTGCAATGTCAGCCCACCGAGACCGAGGAGCATCATCGGACCGGGCCGGGCGCCGCGCGGGTAGACAGCGGACGGGAAGCCAACAGAAGAGTTCTTCGCCAGTTCCAGCATCGTCGCTGGCAACTGGCGCAAATCAATCACGATCCACACGACAGTCGCCACCGCGAATACCAGGCCGAGCGCGACGACCGCACGTCGGCGCCTGCCGACAAGCAGCAGGCTCGCCGCCGCCGCGATCATCGCCACAATAGCAACGGGGATCGCATCGCCGTGTTTCAGAAAGGCCCAGATAGCGAGGCTGTAATAATTCGTCGCCAGCATCAGTGAATGCCCAACGTAGGAATCATCGAATTGGCGTTCGCCAAGCGTGACATCAACGCGGCTGACGTGATACCAGCCACCGACGAAGAGTGACGCGAGGAGCAGCAGCGCGCCGACCGCACCGATCGCCTCGCCGATGAACGCCGCGCGCAACCGCTTCCCGGAAATTGGCTGTTCGCCGGGCGCCGGGGGCAAGGGCGGCAATTCCTCTCCCTGCGGGAATGGAACCATCGCGATCGTCGGTGCAGCCGTTTCCGATGCGGCGCTCTCTTTCATTGCTGAACCGGCACGAGCACCTTACCGCGCCGCCCACCGAAGAGCGCGATCCCCGAGCCGACAAGTACGCAACCCGCGCCGACAAGCAGCACGATCATGCCCGTACCCGGCCGCTCACCGCTGATCTTCAGCACATTGGAACCGAGATTGACATTGCTCGCGAACGAACTCCCCACCGTGATTCGCTCACGGATCAGGCCGGCGATGTCGAGATAATCAATCAGTGTCAGGATTGACACCGCCAGCGCGCCACACCCGGCGAGCAGGAGCAATGGCCGCCAGCGGTAACGGGCGCTACTCACGAGCACCGCCCCCTGCGTGAGCAGCGCCAACGCGACAATCGCGACATCCCGCTTTTCGCGCCGTGCACTCGCCCAGGCGACGATACCGAAGTCGTGCAGATCCCGCTGCGCGATGCGAGGCGCGAAACTGTTGACGCTCGTCTGATTCGCGTTGCTTCCGCCGCTGCTCGCCTGCCCCGCTCCGGGCGGCACGATGGAAATTTCGCGCACGAAGAACCACGGCACGAGAAAGAGCGAGACGACGAGCACAACGCTCCCCAGCGTGGCGATCATTGTACCGGCGCGAATGAGCGCCGTGTTCTGCCGGGTCGGTGGCGGCGGCAGGGGATCGAACCGAGTGAAATCCACCGGCACCATCGCTGGAGCGGGATACAGCGGCGTCGGTGCAGTTTGGATTCCGGGTGGTGTGGAATCGGTTGCGGCATTCATACGCGACCCTCGTGTTCAAACAACGAGATGTTCGTAGACCTGTTCTAATGATATATTACTTCGCACCGTTTCGGGAGAAAGCAGTGTCAAACTGGCGGTGGATGCGCCGAGCGCGACCGCCTCGTCAATTGGGAAGCGATGCATCAACCCGCAGATGATCCCCGCCGTCATCGCCGCACCCGCCCCGCTCTCGTCCACGATTGCCGTCTGAATCGCGGGGACATGGCCGCTCCCCTCGCTTGTTGCATAGACCGCGCCACCGCCGCCGAGTGTCACGACGATAATGTCAATCTCCCATTCCCGGAAGGCGAGCGCCGCCGCCTGCGCGTCCTCAAGCGTCGTGATCGTGCAGCCGAGGATCGCCTCCGCCTCCGCGACGTTCAGCGTGAAGAGCGCGGAGCCGGGGATGCTTGGCACGATCCGTTCGATCAGTGGCAACGAAACCGGTTCGATGCAAACTGGCACCGCCGCGATGCTACAGATTCGCCGCACCGCCCGAATCGTCTGCACGGGTAGATTCGCGTCCATTACGACGATTCCCGCATGGCGCAAGACGCTCCGCGCCTGCCGGACGACGCGCGGCGTGATCCGGCGCACGATACCCATGTCGTCAATGCCCATCAAGAGATCGCCCTCGGGCGCGAGGAGACCGAGGTACGCGCCGGTGCGCGCGTCCGGCACCGTGATGATGCGATCAGTGTTCACCCCGGCCTCGCGCGTGCGCTGGACGACCATGCCGCCCAGCATATCGTCCGCGACGGCGGCAATCAGTATCGTCGGGACATCGAGGCGAGCGAGATTTTCGGCGATGTTGCGCGCGACGCCGCCGACGCCCATCGTCAGGGCGCCCGCATTGGACGACCCCTCGAAGACGCGGTCGCTCGTCACGCGCCCTTTGATGTCGAACCCCGCCGCACCGATCACGACGACTGTGGGCAGCACGGTTTCCTCGTCACCGTCACCGTCGTCGGGAGCGGTGCCCGTGATTGGGATCATCTCGGTGTTCGCCGGGAGCAGGCTCTCCCACCCCACCGGTCGCTTCCACCGCTCCACGCGCCCTCCCTTTGGTCGGGAGGACTAAGCAGGGGCTGTTTCCACTTAGTCCTTAGCCCTTAGTCCTATCCCTGTCCCTGTGGCTTGCGTCGGCCACGGTTGCGCCGCCGCTTGCGCCGGGTGGCTTCTTCGGCCGTCTCCGCACGTTTAATGTCGTCCTGCGGGCCGGACGCGGCGACATCCGGCCCGGTTTCGCCAGTCACTCCGGTCGCATCGCTCGTATCTGCCGGACCCATTGCGGCGGGCGATTGCTCCTGCCGGGCGGACGGACCACCGGTGAGATCGCTCCCCGTGCTGCCGGAGCGGCGATCGGCGTTGCCGCCGCGCATCGGGCTGGGCGCGGGCGCCCTCTGGGCAGTATGGGCAGTATCGCGGCCGGAGCGTTGGCGTTGCGCGGCGCTCGCGGTCTGCGGCGCGCCGTCGCCCCCACCGGGGAAGCGGTCGGGGATCGGCGGGGCATCGGCGGTGATCGCCTCACCTTGCCACTGCCGGTCCGTCGCGTCGCCGATCTCCACTTCGGTCGTGCCGCCCTCGTCGAGCGCGACGCGCACCGCCTGCTTCAACACTTGCACGGCGATCACCCGCCCCTCGCCCTCCGGCGTCGGCAGGCGCTGGCCGATACGCGGCAGGTTGCGGCGCAGGGCAACATATGTGTCGTATTCGTACGAGAGGCAGCAGAGCAGCCGTCCGCAGACACCGGATATCTTCGCCGGGTTGAGCGGCAGATCCTGCTCCTTCGCCTGTCTGATGCTCGTCGGCGGGTAGTCCGGCAGCCAGGTCGCGCAGCAGAGCGTCAGGCCACACCGCCCAACGCCGCCGAGCAATCGTGCTTCGTCCCGCGCGCCGACCTGTCGCAGTTCGATGCGCGTGCGGAACTCGGTAGCGAGATCGCGCACGAGGGTGCGGAAATCCACGCGGCTCTCGGACGTGAAATAGAAGGTGATGCGCGAGGCATCGAAGGAGTATTCCGCCGTGACCAGTTTCATCGGCAGGCGCGCATCCTCGGCCTTCTCGGTGCAGACGCGCAGGGCATGCGCTGCCTCATCTCCGAGCCGCTCCATACGCGCCAGTTCGTCCGGCGTAATCATGCGGATGACGGGCTTGAGCGGCTCGGCGTTCTTGTTCAGCACGACCTGATGGCGCGCGACGAGCACCTTCGCCGCATCCCGACCGCGCGGCGTCTCGACGACGACCCACTCCCCGACGCGCGGATCGAGGTCCACGGGATCGAAGTAGTACAGTTTGCCGCTATCCGGGAAGCGAACGGCGATCACGGGCTGCGTTCCGCCAGGGCCGCCCGTCGCCTCCACGTCCTCAACACTCATGTGGGTGGAGGTATCCATTGTGTCGCGCGTCATGCCGCCGGTCACTTCCGGCGCCGCACTCCCGTCGCTCTCGTCGTGCTCCCAATCGTCCGGCAACTGCGGGACGTGGTCGCGATCGCCTGCATAGCCCGCCTTCATCAACGCGCGGTGGACGTTCTCACGATCCATCTCGGTCATCGAGGAGACGGGGCAGGAGTGGCAATCGCCGCAACTGTCCGCGCCATCCGTGCTCTTGTGGCCGCATCCTCCCCCACTCGTGCCGCCGTGGCTGCCGCAGGAGCCGCCGCCGCAGCGCTTCTTCCGGTACGCCTCGGGCGCAACGGGTGTCCAGGTATCGCCCGCGCGCGTGCCTATCTTTGCCATGCAATCACCATCGCTTCCAGCGCCAGGCGGGGATTGACATTGCGATCGAGCCGGACCACCGCTTCTTCCACCGACGCGAGTGCGGCGAATAGAGCGGGTAATGGCCGCACGGCGAGTTGTTCCAGCCGCGCCATCCGCGCCCGGTGCGTGACGAGGTCACGCTGACCGACCGCGATCAGCAGTGCATCGCGCCAACACCCCAACCAGGTATCGAGTTCCGTCATTACGGCGACGCGTTCGTCGCCGCCCGTTTTCCAGCGCTTTTCCAGCGCGTCAATCGCCCGGAACGGCGCGATGCCGCCCGCTTCCACCATCGCGAGAAACGTCTCAACGCCCTCACTCCCCACCGCCTGCTCCGGTTCCGCGAGCAGCGCCACTGCCATACCGGGCCTACCACCCGCCAGCGCCGCCACCCGTGCCGCCGTTTCCGCGTCCGCGCCGTGCTCCACCACCAGCCACTCCGCCACCACCGCACGCGGCAAGGCATGCATTGCCACCGTCTGGCAGCGCGAGCGGATCGTCGGCAACACGGCGTCGGCACTCGGCGCGACGAGCAGAAAGAGGACATGCGCGGGCGGCTCTTCGAGCACCTTCAGGAGCGCCGAGACCGACGCGTCATTGAGCGCTTCCGCCTCCGCGATCAGGTAGACCCGTTTGCGCCCTTCATTGGGCCGCTGGTACGCCTCGTCTTTGAGGTCGCGGATCGTGTCAATCGTGATGCTGGCGTTGCGCGTCCCTTTGCGCTCTGCCTCCGCTGCCTGCGTCGCCAGCGAAACAACGCGCACATCCGGGTGGATGCCGCGCTGAATATGGCGGCATGATCGGCAGACGCCGCAGGGCGCAGTCTCCACTTCCGGCGTGACGCCCGGCTCGATCCGCTCGCAGTTGACTGCCATCGCGAGCGCCCGCGCCAGTGTTTCCCGTCCCACACCCGGTGGCCCAGTAAAGAGGTAGGCGTGCCCGAGTGTCCCCGTCGCCAATGCATGCCGCAGGGCACGAACGGCGGCGGTGTTGCCCCACACCGGCCAACCCGGTACCCGCTCCATCGCGAGGTTTCCTGCTGACACACTCATCGGCTCTGTCGCTCCCGGCGCTTCACCTTCGCCATCCCGCTGGTTGGCACGAGCGGCGAGAGGTCGCGTGTCTCCTCCGCGACGGGTTCGGGGGTCGCATTGCGGCGGCGTCCCTTGCCGGAAGGCGCGGCATTCGTATCGGTGGAACGCCGACGCGCCAGCCGTTCCCGCTCGGTGCGCGCGGCGATGACCTGCTGCGGCGTGGAGGGGCGAGTGCGGGCGGCGCGGCGGGCGGCGGGGGTCGCCTCCGCCTCGACGGGGCCGCGCGGGTCAATGTGTCCCTCATTCGCCGCGCCGCCGGCGGCGATAATGAAGTCCGCCATCTCCTGCCGCACCTCATTCGGGAGCACAATCGGCATGCCGCGCGTGTGCGATTGCACCCAGCCGAGCAGTTCGGTCAGTTTGACGGCGGGCGGTTCCGCCGCGTCGTCCGCGTTCAGGACGAGGCGCGGGGCGACGAAAACGATCAGGCCATCCACCGGGACATCGGTAGGCCAATTGCGCTCCGCCGCCGCCGCCGCCAGCGCTTCGAGGAGCGCTTTGCGATCCAGCCCGTTCTCGGTCGGCGGCTGCCCGAGTTGCGGCCCACCCATGCCGATGAAGCGACCGATCATGCTCTGGCCGGGCTTGCGATATTTCGCCCCGCGCACCTCGACCCGCCCAATCACTTCTTTCGTGCTCATGACCAGGAGTCCTGTCTCGTGGACGAGCACATGATCGAGCGTACGGTTGCCGATGCGCGGGTAATGGACGAGCGTGTAGCGGTCCGACAGGCGGCGCAGTTCCTGGTCAACCAACTGGTCGTTGCGCACCTTCCGCCCCCACTTCGCGATCCCTTGCAGGCCGGAGTTGAAGAGGACGAAGCCAATCACGACGGCAGTATAGGCGACGAGCAGGAAAGTGAGATTACCGAGAAACGAGATCGGCGCGCCGACGAGAAAGAGGAGTATCCCGGCGAGCACTTTGAGACGACTGAGCCGTTTGTTTGACTGCACCTGTTCGAGATTCCGCGCGACCAGCACCGTGATTACTCCCTTATCCGGCTCCGGTTATCCATATCTCCCCGACCGGCCGGTACAGCCCATTGGCACACGGAGCAACGCGTCACGCGGAAGCGCGCAACAGTGAGGCTTCATCCTGCTTCCACGGGGGGCGTCACGCGCCGGGAGTGTAGCACACCGGGACAGAGCGCGCCAACATGTTCACTGGCGATAGCACGGCACATTTGTCCTGCCATTCCCCCACGAAACGCTCCACGATCCTGCCATCGAGTGTACTATGAATGGACTGACGTGAAAAAGTTGGTTGTGTCGGTATCGTCCATGCAATACCGCGCGCGTGAGAGATCGTCACCGCACGCATGAGAGATCGTCGCGATGCATCACGATGCAGGAGAGGAGCGGACGAATGGCAAGGACGATTGCCGTATTCGACGACGACGCGGTGATCCTCGACATGATGCGGGATGCGCTGACCGGGGAGGGATACGGCATCGTAACCGACACGAAAGCGGACGATGCCCTCGCCATTGTGCTGCGCGAGCGCCCAACCCTGGTCATTCTCGATTTCTGGATGGCGGATCGGCCCGCCGGGTTGCAGGCGCTTCGCCTCATCCGCGAGCATCCCGAAATCAGCGCGACACCCGTGCTCATCTGCTCCGCTGACCGCGCCGCCCTCCGCGACTATGCGGATGACTGGCATGCCCTCGGCTGCGAGATGCTGGAGAAGCCCTTCGATCTCAACGATTTGCTGGAGCGGGTGGCACGGTTGGTCAAGGGCATGCATTAAGGCAACGCACGGAATAGCGAGGTGCGCCGTACGGTTCAGAACGATAACGATCCGCGCAACGCAAGGGAGAAACGCAATGGCAATCACCGCTGAACAGTTCGCAACCGGCATAACGATGGATGAATACCAGGCGCAGATGAGTCAGAATCAGGAGCAGTTCGGCGCAAACATCGCCGCCGCGCCCATCACGCCGGAGGATGTCGCCCACTTCACCGCGCTACCCAAACCGCTCAATGTACTCGTCGTCACCGAGGATTGGTGCGGCGATTCGCTGGCGCATCTACCCGTCCTGTTCCGTCTGGCGCGGGAAGCCGGCGACCGGCTCACGGTCCGCGTCTTCAAGCGCGACGAGCACAAGGACCTCGCGGCACAGTTCCCGATGCCGACCGGCCGCGTGGCGATCCCAATTATCGTCTTCTTCGATCAGGAGATGCACGAATTGGGCAAAGTCCTCGAACGGCCGCAACTCGGTCATACGGAGATGGCGGTATTCATGGAGGAGTTCTTCAGCCGCCGCCCCGATCTCGGCACATCTGACCAGCCAATCAGCGCGCTGACGCCGGAGGCGCGGCAAGCGCTCTTCGTCGCACTCGGCCCATGGCGCAAAGGGCGCATAGACGCCTGGAACCGCGCCACTATTGCGGAGTTCACAGCGGCGACTGCCGCACCCGTGACCGCACAATGATACTTGTGTTCCAATGCGCGGAAGGCTTTTATACGTATCTCGCCAATAGTATAAAAGCCTTTCCCTCAGACCGCAATTTTCTTTGCGACTAATTCGCGCTCGGCTGCCCCAGTTCGGCGCGGACGATCTTCACCGCCGCGACGATGTTGGCGAGTTTCGCCTTCGATTCCTCCCAGGTGCGCGTCTTCAGGCCGCAGTCCGGGTCTACATACATCTTCTCTGCCGGGATGTATTCGAGACCCTTCTTGATACCCGCGACAATCTCCTCGACGCTCTCGATGCGGTGCGAGTGAATGTCCACAACCCCGTAGCCAACTTCCTTCGTGAAGGGGTTCTTCTCGAAGTGATTGAGCAGGCGGTAGTGGCTGTTCGCGAACTCGAGGTCAATCTGGTCGAGCGGCAGATCGAGCATCTGCGGGTAAATCTTGTCGAAGGTGCCGTAGCAGATATGCGTGACGATCTTCGCCGACACGCCTTGTGTGACGATGCCCATCGCCTCGATGGCGAGTTGCACTTCGTCCGCACGGGCGGAGAGGGCAGGCTCGTCCACCTGGATGATCGTCGCGCCGGCCTTTTCGAGGTCCACGACCTCGTCGTGGATGGCACGGGCGAGGGCGAGTGTGCATTCGCGGCGGTTCGGGTAATACTCGACGAACGACCAGTCCATCATCGTGTACGGCCCGGTGAGCATCCCCTTCACTGGCTTCGTCGTGAGGGATTGCGCGTACTTCCACCAGTCCACGGTGATCGCATTCGGCCGCTCGATGGCATCCACGACGATCGGCTTGTGATAGTAACGGTTGCCATAGGAGCGCACGAGGCCAGAGGACTCGAACCCCTTCATCTGCTGCGCGAAGTATTCCGCCATGTCACCCCGATACATCTCGCCATCCACGATGACATCAATGTCGAGGTCTTCCTGCAACTGGATCACTTCGCGCGTCGCCTGCTGCTCGAGTTCCGTCAATTCTGCCGTCTCCATGTCGCCGCGTCGCGCCTTGGTGCGCGCCTTGGTAATGTAGTCCGGCTTCGGGAAACTTCCGACACTGGTTGTGCGTAGGATTTGGTTTGCCATGTGAGTCCTCCTGAGTAGTCAGTTGATAGCGGAAGCGCTGCGCGCATCTTTTTCTCTCTCTCCTGCTGACTCTCTACTGTCTACTGAACCGCGACTGTCGCGCCCTGGACCATCCGTGCCAACTTCTCGTATGCCCGCTTGCGGGGCAGGAATTCCAGCCCCGCCGAAGGCGTGATATGCAGCGCGTGGCTGCCAACGATGTCCTGCGCCATCTGGATAGCGCCCTGCACATCGTCGAGCGATTCGAGTTTCGTGTTGCGGGCGTCCACAACGCTGATGCCGATGTGCTTGCCATGCGCCATGCCGCGCAGGGCATCCACGACGAGCGGCGCATACGAGCAGTCGAAATAGACGATGTTGAATGGCAGGCCGAGCAACTGCGAGACGAGCGGCACCGCATCGCCGAAGTACGTCGCGATCGCGGTCGTGCCCGGCACACCGTCCATCAGGCGGGCAATTGCCCGCTCGAAGAGCGCCCAGTCGCCCGGCTCCTGCAAGATGCTTGGCTCGTCAATCTGCACGCAGGTGACACCCGTCGCGGCAATTGCCTTCAATTCGTTGTTGAGGGCGGCGGCGAGGTCCATAACGAGCGGTTCGAGCGCACCGTAGTGCTGGTCGTCGCAATACTTCGCGATCGTGTATGGCCCGGTGACGACTGCTTTGACCGGCTTCGCGCTTTCCGCGACCGCGAACGCGGATTCCGCCGCGACAACGGGCTGCTCCCAGCCGACCGGCCCCGTCACGACGGGCTGGCGGACATAGGTGTTCGAGTCAAAATAACGCAAGAGTCCACCACGCCGGACGTTCGGCAACTTATTCGCGACGTGGGAAACCATATCTTCCCAGCGGATGCAGCCGTCCGTCACCCAATCGAGTCCGGCCTGCGCCTGCTCGCGGATCACTTCTGCCGTCACATCGTCCGCGACGGCGTTCAGATCGTCTCGGTCAATCTCTTTGCGGTCGAAGCGATGAATACCGCGCCGCAACCGCTGCAACTCCCCGGTGTCCCCGACACGCGGATACGAACCCAAGTCAGTGAGAATCATGCGCCCCTCCTCAAGTAGTCAGTAGTCGGTAGTCAGTACGATGCGTCCCTACTCAGTCCTCAGTCCTTCTCCGTGCGGCTAGTCGCACCTGTTCCGCCGCCTCGTAGTCTGCCCGTTCTTCCTCCGTTTCGATCAACAACTGCGGGACGGGCATCGGCTTGCCCGCAGCATCCAGCGCGACCATCGTCAGATACCCAGTGGTAGCGCGCTTCCGCTCGCCGGTCAGTTGATGGTCCGCGAAGACATCCACGCGCACGATCATGCTCGTGCGACCGGTATAGACGACGCGCGCGACCGTCTCGATGATTTCGCCCTCGCGGATCGGCTGCTGGAAGGAGACCGCCTCCATCGCGGCGGTGACGACGGTCGTGTGCGCAAAGCGTGCAGCGGCAATCGCCCCGGTCTGGTCCATCAGTTGCAGGACCCGACCACCGAACATTGTGCCGTGATGGTTCGTATCATTGGGGAAAACGAAATTGGTGGAACGCACCGCTTCCGCGCGCCGTGGCAGCCCGCCCCTAGATTCCACGACGCCGTGCAACCGCATGTGTGCTCCCTTATCGCGCGCGCCATACCGTCCGAGCGCCGTCCGCGTCGCGCATTGTCACGGGAAAGTGTGTGGCTGTCAACTGCGGGGAATGCCCACCCCAGGGCTTATGCGCTCTCACGACAAACCCCTCCCCGACTCGGGAAGGGGAGCCGGAATGCCCCCCTCCTGGTCGGGAGGGGGTATAGTGATAGCAGCAGAAATGAACACTTCTGGCCCGATTCAATACGGCAACGCATGGGTTGAATAGATTCTGGCGCAAATCCTCGAGTGTCCACTTAAACGACGCAACTCCAGATGTGCAACGAGAACTATAAATGTACAAAGTCATGATCGCAAATATCCAGCAAATGCATTCAACTCGGCTACCAGTCTGATTACGACATCCCGTGTGATATTTTCACTAACTGCTATCCCTGCTATCGCCCGCGCCAACTGCGGATGCAAACGGCACACCCCTGTACTCGTTACGGTGAAGTCCTTCGGCGCGAACGTGCGTGAAGGGACAAAATCGAGTATTATGCGGTCCATCTGCGGTCGCATTGGCTCCATCAGATCGTAGACGAGTGCCATCCGTCCCGGTCGGCACGCATGCAAGTAGCCGACTGTCGGATCGAACCCCGCCGCCACCGTCGCGATCCGCACCTGACTCTCCAGCACCCCGTACGCGTAGTTCAGGATCGCGTTCACTGGATGTGTCGCGTGCCGATTTGTTTCCTTGGCATGGAACGCCGCCCGTGATCCGATCCACTGCCATTCACGCGGGATCGGGTGCCGCCCCGTACCCTTCCAGTGAAGCGGGATGCCCTGCCAGCACTTGAAATACGCCGCCGCTGCCCGCGCTTCTGCAAGCCGGATGCTCTCGATGGTCTGTGGCTGGACGGCCAGCGTCGCCAATACGTCGTCATGAATTTGCAATGCACTCGTGCGGTGTGGCGACACCGATAAGGTGTTCAGGGTGACTTTGCTCTCCGCTATCTTGTCACGGATCAACCGCGCGGCGAGGGCGATCCCCGCGCCATTGTGCATCGCCGCCAGTTGCGCCTCGCGCACCGATGCATCCGGCGCGATGCCATCCCCGCCCAGCACGCTCACCACCTCGCCGCGCCAGTTGAGCACGACGAGCGGCACATGCTGCGCCGCCAGCCACGCCACCACGTCGAACGAGATCGAGCCGTCGCCATCGAGGATGATTATCCGCGACGGCAGCCTGCGGTCATTGGGGAAGAGGCGCAGTTCGCGCCGCCGCTGGGGGTAGTGCGTGAAGCCGTCGCGGACGAGCAGCGCACCGTGGTCCACGCGCAACTGCACGCCATGTCCGGTCAAGACGAGGGGCTGTGCCCGATATGCGCCTCGCTTCGTCGTGCGCTGGGTTGTTGGCGCTTCCGCGACCGCCCCCCAATAGTTGCCGCGCTCTGCCCATTCCAGATCGTCAGCATCGTCGTCTGTGTCTATCTCGTCAGGCTGGTGCGCAATGGTCGGTATCTCGACCTGCATCCCGGCGATGCGTTGGAGGCCGCGCGCCGCCACGTCACGCTGCTTATTGGCGATCCACCATTGCTGATAGCAGGCGCGAGAGCAATACTTCTGCCGCTTGTCCTTCGTGTCGTAGGATGCGCCGCAATGGACGCATACCTTCGTCTGGGCGTGGGATGACGGCGATGCGGTAGACTGATCGTGCATGCAGGGTTCCTTCCTGTGTGCGTCGCCCCTGAGCCGATTCCAGCGGTTCGGGGGCTTATTCGTTCCTCTCCTTTTCCGCTCGGCTCGCTTCCCTTCCTGCCCGTTGCAGCGCACTCAAACCATGCGGCAACAACAGCCGCGCGAGTTCCCGCCCCTGTCGTCGTACCGCCGGGTCGTCGCGGTCGGTGGCATGAGCCAGTTCGCGGAACAGGTGTCGTGCGCTTTCGTTCCGCGCAAGGTAGACATACAACCGGCGCAGCGCGGGCGTCCCACTCCGCGCAGCGATCCCCATGCCGCGCCCGGCATCACCCCGCTCCTGTGCCCGACGCACGAAGTGGAGGAAGAGCGTAAAGTGCGTCTTGTAGTCATTCGGCAGAATGAGGCGTTGCATAAATACGCCGAAGTCGATACCGAACATCGGCGGCATCACCGAGAGGAGCGCCGGGAAAAGGACACGCTGCCACCAGAGATAAACGCGCAGGTAATCGCGTGCGTTGATGAGCGCTTCCTCACTCGCAGCCGCGATGGCGTCCTCGGCGGACCGCTCGACCTCGCCGGGGTCGGCGAGCAGCCCCGTGAGCACGCGCGTATCCAATCCGATCTCCCTCTCCTCCATCGCGACCATCCGATCCCGCAAGGATGGGTCACGGAAGCCGATCATGGACATCATGAGGTCGGTGAGCACCGTTGGATCGGCCATGAACGTTTGGTCCGTCATCATGGTGGCGAGGTACGGGAGTATGGCATCGAGCGTAAAGCCGTTCTCACCATCCACTGGGATGACCTCGCCGAAACCGAGCGCTCTGATTAGCGCATTCCGCTGATGTTGCGATGCCGGTTCTACCTGGGCGCGCGGGTCCCAGGTAACGGGGAGAGAACGTTGCGCGGCCTTGCGTGCGAGTCGGTACTCCCCCAGCAACGCCAGTCGGACCGTTTCGTATGGGAAATCTGCCGTGCCGAACCAGAGGGCGAGCATCTGCGCATTGCGGCGCATCACGCCGCGCTGTTTCAGGCGGGAAAGTTGCAGGATGCGGCGATAGGCGAGAGATGACCAATCCCACGCCGCGCCCGGGCCGCGACCGCGACCGCGCCGCATCGGTCCCGGCACCAGACCCTCATCCACCCAGTCCCGCACCATGCGCGCGGTCACATGCTGGCCGTAGCACCGGGTCGTGAATGCGTCGGCTCGACTGACCAAAGTATCCCGGTCGATCATGCGTCGTCGCTCCTTAATCGCACGGCAAGAGTACGAGATCGGGGCGATCTTTACAACTCCCACCAAGATCAAGAGAACATCCTGCGCGGATCGGTCAGAATCAGGGTAACGGATAGGTGGCGCATGAAAGGACCAATCCCAATGAATGAAACGCTCACACTCTCGACAATCATCGTTGATCCGTCGCTCCAGCCGCGCATCGGCGGCATCGATCCCGACCATGTCGCGGCGCTGCAGGCCGTCCACGAGAGCTGGCCACCGCTGGTGGTCGTCCAGTCTGACGGCCGCACCATCCTCATCGACGGCTTCCACCGCTTCGCCGCCGCGCAGAATCTCGGGCTCGACACCGTGCCCGTCGCGGTCGTGCCGCTGCCCGAGGACGGCGACCTGCACGCCCTCGCCTTCGCCCTCAACGCCGCCCACGGCCGCCCCCTCTCCCTCGCCGACCGGCGCGCCCACGCCGAACGCCTCCTCGGTCGGCATCCGGAATGGGCCGACCGCGAGATCGGGCGGCGCTGCGGCTTGTCCTCCAACACCGTCGGCGGCATCCGGGCGACGCTGGAACAATCCGCTCAGATTGAGCGGACGGACACCCGCATCGGCGCGAGCGGCTACACCTACACCGTCGGCACCAATGCCAAGGAACGGCCTCCCGGCGCATTGCCGGATGTCGGCGTGGGCGAGCAGGTGCGGGAGATCGCCGGGCGGCTCTTCACCCCCGCCGAGCGCCAGGGGCAACGGCGGATCGCCCTGTACCTCCAGCGCGTCGCCGTCGCTTTGGATGACCAGTACCGGCTGGACGGCTGGGAAACGGCGGAGGACGCAGCCGAGGCGTGCCGCTTGGTGCTCGGGGAAGAACGTGCCGCCGCCCTCGCCGAGCAACTGGGCGGGGCGTGCGAGGGCATCCTCGAAGTCGCGGACCTCCTCGCCGGTGCGCCCGATGGGACCACCCCATGAGCACCAGTCTCGCATCCGACACGATGCGCGGGTCGTCCAACCAGCAGGATGCCGCAGGAACCACTGCGGAGATGGCGGTGCAAGCCCGACCCCCGCGCTCCACTCTCAAAGCACTCCTCGTCCGGCCAGTAACGCCGTCCATCGTCCATGCGATGGTCGAGGAGCGGCATTACCTCCACTCCATGCCCGCCGCACCCCGCCGCTGCTACGGCGTCTACCTCAGCGATGTGTTGCATGGAGCGGTCGTCTTCACCAGTGGACCACGGCAAGGATACCGATTGCTCACCGCTGCCAAACCGCAGGAAGTCTCCGAGTTGGCGCGCCTCTGGCTGAGCGATGCCCTACCACCGAACAGCGAGAGCCGGGTGCTCGGCATCGTCCTGCGCGCCCTGCGGCGCGAGACGACGTGGAAACTCATCCTGTCGTACGCCGATCCCGCCGCCGGGCACGTCGGGACGATCTATCAGGCGACCGGCTGGGTGTACTTGGGCGAGACCGAACCGAACACCTATGTTCGGCTGGCGGATGGCAACCTGTACCATCCTCGGAGCGTCTACCAGCGGTACGGCAGCAACAACGTCCGCCATTTGCGTGCCACGGGCGTCCCGGCGATGCGCGAGGCAATGTGCGGTAAACACCGGTACGCCTATGTTCTCGACCCATCGTGGCACTGGCGATTACGCGGCCACGCACAAACCTACCCCCGTGCGTCCTGTCGCGGGCCACCACTTCCCAGCGGATGACGGCCAGAAACGAGACCGGTGGCGGGTTCGCTCCCCGCTACCGGCTATCCACTTAGGTTGGTGATTGACATGGAGATTGTACCAGATGCCCCACGAACGCATCGCACTGTGGTGCCGCCACAGCAAGGCGGTGCTCGGTGATGGCCAAGCCGCGCGACTACCGAGCCGAATATGCCCGCCGCATCGCGCAGGGTGCCGAACGCGGTTTGAGCCGCAGTCAGGCACGCGGCCATCCTCTTCCCGGCGAGCGGTCGGTGCGCGGCACAGTCAGCGTGCCGTTTTACGACAAACAGTTGGAAACGGGACTCAAGGCAATCCGCCGGAACAACACGGCGACCCGTCCAGATGAGCGGAAGAGTGTACGCGAGGTGGCGCGCGCGCTCCGGGTTGCTCCGGAACGGCTCACCGCGTATCTCAGGCAAACCGGCGTCGTCGAGAAACGGGACAGTCGCTGGCGGGTCGGTCTGGACCTGCGCTGGCGTGAAATCCCGCTCTATAGCGGCGGCCGTTTGCACACCGTCACCGTCGCGAATTACGACGACACCTTCCAGATCGGGCGGTACATGGCGGCGGTCAGGCAGTTCAAGTGGACGAACGATGCGTCGCTTCTTGACCCCTTCATCGGGCAGTCGGTCTCCGATGTGCAGGGCAAGCAGTATGTCTTCGAGACCCGCCCGAATGTTCTCTATCGCCTGACGCTTGAGCCCGGCGATGTCTTCGAACAGGTCTACCGTATCATCGCGTAACAACGAATCCATGGAGGAACGATAATGAACAAACAGGATTATGACGACGAGCGCCGCAAAGAGGTGGCCTTCCGATGACTGGGCACGCGCACACCGCGCTGCGTCCACTGCGGCGAGGGGGACTGGCGCTGTCTGGAATCGCACCATCTTGCGGGGCGGGCGTACGACGACAACACTGCGATCCTTTGCCGCAACTGCCACCGCAAGCTCTCTAACCCGTCGGACAACACGGCCGCATCCGCTCACCCCCCGCTGCTCGAGCGGGCCGGGCACTTCATCATCGGGCTTGTGGAGTTCCTGTTCGCGATGCTGCCGAAACTCAAAGAACTTGGCGAGGAGTTGCTGCGCGGGGCGGCGGACTGCCCGTGGCCATGGGGCTGGCAGGGGGCACCAACATGAGTAGCCGAGAGACCACCAACCGGTCCATCGCCGTTCGCGCCTATGCAGTGCTTGTGCGGGGAGGGACGCAGCGCCCGCCCCAAGCGGACGGCAGGGCGGACATCGGCCCCTCCGCCTACACCCTCGTCTTCGATGTGGAAACGATGACCGACGCAGCGCAACAAGCCCGCATCCTCCCGTACCAGTTGCGGGAAGACGGGGTGCTGCGCGAGGAGGGGATCGCCTATGATCCGTTGACGCTCGGCGATGCGGAACGCTCGACATTGTACGCATACGCGACGAAACGCCGTCTGATGGTCCGCACGGTCGCGGAGTTCGTGGACGCGGTCTTCTATCCGTACGTCTATGATCGGAACGCGCGGTGCATCGGGTTCAATCTTCCCTTCGACCTGTCGCGCCTCGCCATCTACCACAACACCTCCAAAGGCAAGCGGATGCGCGGCGGCTTCTCGTTTCAACTGGGCGACGACCCCGACCGCCCCCGCGTCCAGGTCAAGCACCTCAACAACCGGACGGCCTTCATCAGCTTCGCCGCACCGCCGAAGCAGCGCACCCCGCGCGGGATGCGCAAACGAGCGCTGAAGGTGCCGGTGCAACGGGGCCATTTCATCGACGTGAAGACAATCGGCGCGGCGCTGACCGGGCGGGGGCATTCCCTCGCATCGCTGGCGAAGGCGCTGCGGACGGAGCATCGGAAGGCGGAGACCGATGAGCACGGCGGCCCGCTCACGCCGGAATACCTGGACTACGCGCTGAACGACGTGCAGGTGACGTGGGAGTGCTTCGCGGTATTGCGCGACCGGTATACGCAGTACGGCCTGGACACGCAGCTTGAGCGCATCTATAGCGAGGCGAGCATCGGCAAGGCGTCGCTCGACCGGATGGGCATCCGCCCGCTCAAGGAGGTGCAGCATCTGCCGCCCGCGCTGCTCGGCGTCATCATGAGCACCTACTACGGCGGGCGCGCCGAGGTGAACTGGCGGCGGGAGATCGCCCGCGTCCTCTACTGCGATTTCAAGAGCATGTACCCGACCGTCTGCATCCTCATGGGCCTATGGCGGTTCGCCATCGCCAAAGAAATGACATGGGATGAGGGTGAACAGATCGCGGAAGAGGCCCAAAGGTTCGTGGATGGGATCACGCGCGACGACTTCCAGCACCGCGCGACATGGGAACACCTGACGACCCTCGTGCGGATGCGACCGGACGAACTGCGGGTGCCGGTGCGCGCCAAGTATGACGGGCAGCAGTACAGCATCGGCGTCAATGATCTCACCCACGATACGCCGATGTGGTTCACCTTGGCGGATGTCGTCGCCGCGAAGGTGAAAACCGGCAGGACACCGCGAGTGCTCGACGCGGTTCGGTTCAAACCGGGAGCGGTGCAGGAGGGGCTGCGACCGCTCGACATCGCGGGGAACGCGGCGTACCACGTCAATCCCGCCACGGATAACTATCTACCGGCGGCTGATTGACCTGCGGACGGAGGTGAGGTACGCACAGGAGGAAGCCGAGCATACGGGCGACAAGGAACGTGCGGCGAAACTCGACGCGGTGCAACTCGCGCTCAAGATCATGGCGAACGCGACGAGTTACGGCATCTTCGTTGAACTGAACGTCACGGACCACGACAACCTCCAGGAGGTGACGGTGTACGGCCCGAAGGGCGAGGGCTTCTCGGCGTGGACACGCAGCGTCGAGGAGCCGGGGCGCTACTTCCACCCGCTGCTGGCGACGCTCATCACCGGGGCGGCGCGGCTGATGCTGGCGCTCGCGGAAGCGTTGGCGGAGGATGAGGGGATCACCTGGGCCTTCTGCGACACGGACAGCATGGCGCTGGCGAGGCCGGCGGGCATGGACGAGGCTGACTTCCTCGCCCGCGCCACACGGGTGCGCGGCTGGTTCACCGCGCTCAATCCGTACGAGGTCGATGAGCCGATCTTCAAGATCGAGGACGCGAACTACCGATTTGATAAGAATGGCAAGACAATGAAGGAACTGGCACCCCTCTATGTCTTCGCCGTGTCGGCCAAGCGGTACGTACTGTTTAATCTGGACGCGAAAGGATGGCCCGTCATTCGCAAGGCGTCCGGGCATGGGCTGGGACATCTGCGCGCACCGTACGGCGAGAAGGATGCACCACGTGGCATCCCGAAGCCCGCTATCCCGCTGCACAAGATCGGGGTGGAGCGGTGGCAATACGATGTGTGGTATCGGATTGTCGAAGGGGCGTTGGCGGGACACGCTGAGCGGGTGGCCTACGCCGGTTTGCCGGGGTTCGACGCACCCGCCGTGAGCCGATACGCGGCGACGAGCCCGACGCTGCTGCGTTGGTTCAAGCGGTACAACGCGGGCAAGGCGTACCGAGAGCAGGTGCGCCCATTCGGCTTCCTGCTCGCGCTGCTCACCCGGCCAGGGGCATTTATGATCGCGTCGCAGGCGTGTGAAGATCGCGAAGCAAACGAGGCTGTATATGCCAGCCATCGGAAACGTAGACGGAAGCGCGGTCAGTCGAGTGCATCTATTGAACAGCCCCGCGCGGTCGCACCCTTCGATGACGACCCGCACCGTGCCGCCAGTCATTGCTTCGACCGGGAAACCAGCGCGGCGGTCGGGCAGGAGTGGCTGGAGACGTATGCAGAGATATTGGCGCAGTACCACCTCCATCCCGAAGGGAAGTTCGACAACGGCGACTACACGGATACTGGCTTCACGACGAGGCGGCACATCGTTGTGACTGAGGAGGCGGGCGACGAGATCATGCACATCGGCAAGGAGGCGAATCGCTGGGAGGAGCAGTTCTACCTCGGTGCGAACCCCGAGGCGCAGATCGAGTACGGCACCGCACCGGAGGACTTCGAGCGGTTACGCGGGAGCGTTCTCAAGGGACTCCAGCGGTTCGGCGTGCGGGAAGTATCGAGAGAGTCGGGCGTGTCGGTCGGGAAGGTGTCAGAGGTCAAGCGAGGGTTGGGAAAGCCAAAACGTGAGACCTTATTGAAAATGCTAACGGCGATATACCGGTATGACGTGGTTGGTCACGAGCGTTACTCCCGGATGGGATGATTCGAGAGTGTGCGTAAATCGTTCCATATTGTTGAGCGTCTGATCGAAGTCGTGCATCGGGATCGCTACTTTTGAAGGCGGCAAAGGTGCTCGCCGGTCGTATGCGATAGCAGCGCAACCACGTAGTGACGCAGGTAAGGCATGTGGTGCTAACCATATATGGCAATTCCTGCCGTCAAGTCGGTCCGTGTTGAGTCCCCCGGTGTCCCCTTTGACGTCCAACAATCGCTTCATCTCCTTCTCGGCCATGAACGTCATCGACGTCATCTTATCCCCTATCACCCAGCAATAGATAGGAACGGCTGTGCAAGTCGGGGGCAGGATGTCGTTGAGCAGCGATTCAGACCTCTCAATAAGCGTCAGATTGTCCGCAGCGAATACCTCGTCGAACCGTTCATTGCCAACGGGCGGGGCGCGATGGATGAACCCAAAGGGATCAGAAGCGTAACGATCGGCAAGAAGCATCCCGCGATAGTGCGTGTCCATCAGCCATAGCAGTTTGTAGAATTGCTCTTGAATATCTTCGTCCTTTGTGAGGATTACAACCTCGCTTCCGGTCGTGATCGCCGTCATCGTTGCGAGGTACACGAGCGCCTCGTCGGTATAGTAGGTGCGCGAAGACGCATCGCGATCGCCTTTGCTGGCGATTAGATACCCACGCGGTCCGACCATCTTGTGAATGTTGCTCCTGATGGTCGCCATCTCCCGCTCGTCGGGGGGGCGACCATGTGCCCGCTCGAATCTCCACTGTTCCACATCAAAAAGCCGCTTCCTCATGGCGAGCAGATTCACGTAGTAGATATAGGCGGTCTTCGTGCGCTCATCGTCGCTCGGCAAATCGAAGAACCGTATAGCATGCCGTTTCTGTGCAATTGCTTGCGCTGCCATGTGGGTAGGATTCGTCGCGAGCCACGGCCCTAACTCGTCATGAACGTGCGGGATGATGACGACTTTACCGGGGCGATTGAGCAGAGCCTCCCACAGACGCTCGTCGGTGCTTCGATGAAAAATGCTCGTATCGCAGAAGAACGTCAGATTGTTCTCCATTGCGATAAAGTTGCACATCTCCCCTATATCATACACTTGCTTAGGCGTTACTCCCCAAGTAAGTCGCGGCGCAAAGCGGCGATTTGGCGGTGATGGTGGAGGAGGTTCCGCGAGAGAGGAGAACCCGTCGAATCCCTGCCTCTCGCGTAAGCTAGAGAGATGCCGAGTCGTCCGGGTAAGCTTCGTCACAGACTCTCTGATGTCCATCTGCCGACCTCAAACGTTAGAACCCTGCGAGCCGACCCTTTGAAGGACAATCAAACCGCACGGTTGCATTATAATCCCGGGAACACTGCCGTAGAGTTCGTGTGTTCATTTTGGCGGCGATAGTAATACCCCCCCCTCCTGGTCGGGAGGGGGCAGGGGGTGGGTACTCCCCCGCGCCTCTGTTATACTCCCGGCGACGGACGACCCGCGCAGGCAGGAGGCAGCATGACGATGTTTAGCGGCATCATCCCCCCATCGGTGACGCTCTTCAACGACGATATGAGCATTGACTGGGAAGGGACACTCCGCCATCTGGACTGGCTGATCGCCGCCGGGGTGCATGGCCTCTTCATTCTGGGTACGACAGGCGAATTCACGCAACTCTCCGCCACCGAGCGCAAGGAGTACGCGCAGAAGGTCGTTGAGCATGTCAAAGGCCGCGTGCCGGTCATTATTGGCACCGGCGCCGTGAACACGCGCGAAACAATTGATCTGACGCGCCACGCCAAGGGGATCGGCGCGGACGCAGCGGCGGTCGTGACGCCGTTCTACCAGACACTCGGCGACGAGCAATTGCTCGCACACTTTGGCGCGGTCGCGAACGCAGTGGACCTGCCGATCCTCGTCTACAATATCCCCGTCTTCACCGGCACGGCGGTCAGTACACCCGTTCTCGCGCAACTGGTGGAGGAGAACGACAACATCGTCGGTGTCAAAGACTCGGTGGATTCCGCCGCGCTGGTGCGGAGTCGCGTGCAGAGCGTGAAGCGCATCCGGCCCGATTTCTCCGTCCTCACGGGGTCGTCCGACCATCTGCTGAACACGCTGATGCTCGGCGGTGATGGCGCGGTGATCGGTGAGGCGAACTTCGCGCCGGGGCCGGGCGTCAGTTGTTTCGAGGCGTTCCGCAAGAGTGATTACGAGGGCGCTCGCCGCGGCTTCCTCGATCTGATGCGCGTCGCGAATGTCACACAGGTGCCGGGCTCCTTCCAGGCGGCGATTAAGGAAACGATGCACGCCCTCGGTCAGACGGAGAAGAAGACGGTCCGCCTGCCGGGTACGCCGCTCTCGAACGAGGCCCGCGCGCAGGTGCGCCGCAACCTTGAAGCGGTCGGTATGCTCTCGGCCGCGACGCCGCGCCCCCCGGAACCCGCGCCGGTGGATGATCTCGACACGCAGCCTGCGAGTGCGACGATGGTCGCGAGCGGGAACACGGACAACTAGACGGGAACAGGCGCTACGCAAGATGCAGACATCGTTCGCCGTCACGTATGGAGCCGGAGATTGGGCGACCTGGCTCTTTCTCGCCTTCGCCTCCGGCCTGGTGGCGGCGTTCATCGCCCGGCCGCAGGGAATGGGCTGCTTCGGCTTCGGCTGCTTCGGTAACCTGCTCATCGGCGGCATCGGCGCAATCGTCGGAAATTTTATCGTCGGCCGGTTCTACGACGGCACGATCAATGTCGTGGTCGCCTTCATCATCTCACTGATGGGTGCGCTCCTCGTGCTCTCCATCGGTCAGGCAATAGACCGCATTCTGCGCCGCAACACCCCGCCGGACGATGGCCTACCGCCCGCACGCACGCCGCCCCGGATCGTGGATTCCACCGCCCGCGAAGTGAAAGACGAGCAACGAGCAATGAGTGAAGGGGATAACAATGCTTGAGGTAACACAAGAGCCACGACGCGATACATCGCCCGATGTAACGGAGGATCACTCCCGCCGCACACTACTCCGTGCTCGTTATTCATTGCTCATTGCTGCCTTCTGCGGTTTCGTGACCGTGTTCGGGATCGCGCATCTGCTGCTGATCCACATCACGAAGCCGAGCGGATACGTCTTCTTCGGGGTACTGGCAACGATTCCGCCGCTCATCGCGGCGCTCCTGTATTGCTTCGCGCCTGATCGCCGCGCGGTTCTGGTACGCTTCGGCTTCGGCGCGCTGCTATGCGCCTGCGCGATCCCCGCGATCTACCTCGCGCGGTTCGCTCCGGAGAGCGCGCGACCGTCCGTCCGCAATCTCCTCGGTCTTCCTTTCCTCATCCTTGCCCTGATCGGCCCCGGTGTCTTTCTCCGTTCTCGTCGCCGGACAACACGCCTTTAAGCATGAGCCTTGTCTGGCTCGGTTGTTTGCTCACAATGCGACCCTGATCTATCCTGACGGCCTTCGTCGTCCGTCGTTGTGCGGAGCGACTGTACGCTATCAACAGGAGGACGCATGGCAAGTAACAACGACTTCAACCAGCAGGTAATCGCGGAGTTCCGGGCCAACGACGGCAGGGTCGGTGGCCCGTTCGCCGGTAGCCCCATGCTTCTGCTGACAACCACCGGCGCCAGGAGCGGCCAAT